>Ga0210115_1000233_pt1 | contig 15886 bp, 12 predicted proteins | sample MayberryNW_TuleB_2_FD_185526 | JGI IMG/M metagenome (GOLD analysis project Ga0210115, IMG submission 185526) | Wetland microbial communities from San Francisco Bay, California, USA, that impact long-term carbon sequestration - MayberryNW_TuleB_D2... | ecosystem: Environmental > Aquatic > Marine... | reverse complement strand
GACCAGCCAGGTGCGCAACATCGCGCAGGTGACCACCGCGGTCGCCCGGGGCGACCTGACCCAGAAGATCACCGTCGACGCGCGCGGCGAGATCCTGGAGCTGAAGAACACGATCAACACGATGGTCGACCAGCTGTCGTCCTTCGCCGACGAGGTGACCCGGGTGGCCCGCGAGGTCGGCACCGAGGGCGTCCTCGGCGGCCAGGCGGAGGTGCCCGGCGTCTCCGGCACCTGGAAGGACCTCACCGACAACGTCAACGGCATGGCGGGCAACCTGACCGGCCAGGTGCGCTCGATCGCCGCGGTCTCGACAGCCGTGGCACGCGGCGACCTGAGCCAGAAGATCAGCGTCGAGGCCAAGGGCGAGGTGGCCGCGCTCGCACAGACCATCAACACGATGGTCGACACGCTGCGGGCCTTCGCCGACGAGGTCACCCGGGTGGCCCGCGAGGTCGGGACCGAGGGCCGGCTGGGTGGTCAGGCCGACGTCAAGGGCGTCGCCGGCACCTGGAAGGACCTGACCGACAACGTCAACTTCATGGCGGACAACCTGACCAGCCAGGTGCGCAACATCGCGCAGGTGACCACGGCGGTCGCCCGGGGCGACCTGACCCAGAAGATCACCGTCGACGCGCGCGGCGAGATCCTGGAGCTGAAGAACACGATCAACACGATGGTCGACCAGCTCTCCGGGTTCGCCGACGAGGTGACCCGGGTGGCGCGCGAGGTCGGCACCGAGGGCGTCCTCGGCGGCCAGGCCCTGGTCCGCGGCGTCGCGGGCACCTGGAAGGACCTCACCGACAACGTCAACGGCATGGCGAGCAACCTGACCGGCCAGGTCCGCTCGATCGCCACCGTCTCCACCGCCGTCGCGCGCGGAGACCTGAGCCAGAAGATCAGCGTCGAGGCCAAGGGCGAGGTGGCCGCGCTCGCCCAGACCATCAACACGATGGTCGACACCCTGTCGGCGTTCGCCGACGAGGTCACCCGGGTGGCCCGCGAGGTCGGCACCGACGGCCGCCTCGGCGGCCGGGCCCAGGTGCCCAACGTCGCCGGCACCTGGAAGGACCTCACCGACAACGTCAACGGCATGGCCGACAACCTGACCAGCCAGGTCCGGTCGATCGCCCTCGTCACCACGGCCGTCGCCAACGGCGACCTCTCGAAGAAGATCGACGTCGACGCCCGCGGCGAGATCCTCGAGCTCAAGACGACGATCAACACGATGGTCGACCAGCTGTCGGCCTTCGCCGACGAGGTGACCCGAGTGGCCCGCGAGGTGGGCACCGAGGGCAAGCTCGGCGGTCAGGCCGAGGTCGAGGGGGTCTCCGGGACCTGGAAAAAGCTGACCGAGAACGTCAACCAGCTGGCCAGCACCCTGACCATCCAGCTGCGCGCGATCGCCGAGGTCTCCACCGCGGTCACCCGCGGCGACCTCACGCGTCAGGTCGCCGTGGAGGCCTCCGGAGAGGTGGCCGAGCTGAAGGACAACATCAACCAGATGATCGCCAACCTGCGGGAGACCACGCAGGCCAACGAGGAGCAGGACTGGCTCAAGAGCAACCTCGCCCGCATCACCGGCCTGGTGCAGGGCCGGCGGGACCTCATGGACGTCACCGACGTCGTCATGCGTGAGCTGACGCCGTCCGTCAACGCGCAGCACGGTGCCTTCTTCCTGGCGGAGGGGGAGGGCGACGACGAGCAGCTGCGGCTCGTGGCGACGTACGGCTACAAGGCCCGCAAGACGGTGTCCAACCACTTCAAGATCGGGGAGGCGCTGGTCGGCCAGGCCGCCCTCGAGCGCAAGCCGATCCTGATCTCGCAGGCGCCGTCGGACTACATCAAGGTCTCGTCCGGGCTCGGCGAGGCCAGCCCGGTCAACGTCATCGTGCTGCCGGTGCTCTTCGAAGGCCAGGTGCTCGGCGTCATCGAGCTCGGGTCCCTGACCCCGTTCACCGCCGTGCACCTGGCGTTCTTCGACCAGCTGATGGAGCTGATCGGCGTCTCGCTCAACGCGATCCTCGCCAGCTCGCGCACCGAGGAGCTGCTGCTCGAGTCGCAGCGGCTCGCGACCGAGCTGCAGGAGAAGCAGGCCGAGCTCCAGGCGCAGCAGGAGGAGCTGCGCATGTCCAACGCGGAGCTCGAGCAGCAGGCGGCGTCCCTCAAGGCGAGCGAGGAGCTGCTGCAGACCCAGCAGGAGGAGCTGCAGCAGTCCAACGCCGAGCTGGAGGAGAAGGCGGCGCTCCTCGCCGACCAGAACTCGGCGATCGAGATCAAGAACAGCGAGATCGAGGAGGCCCGGCGCGCGCTGGAGGAGCGGGCCGAGCAGCTGGCGCTGTCCAGCCGCTACAAGTCGGAGTTCCTCGCGAACATGTCCCACGAGCTGCGCACGCCGCTGAACAGCCTGCTGATCCTGGCCCGGCTGCTCTCCGACAACCCCGACGGCAACCTGACCGGCAAGCAGGTCGACTTCGCCCGCACCATCCACAACGCCGGTGCCGACCTGCTCCAGCTGATCAACGACATCCTCGACCTGTCGAAGGTCGAGGCCGGCCGGATGGACGTCCACCCGGGCGACGTCGCGCTGGACCAGGTGGTCGGCTACCTGGACGAGACCTTCCGTCCGCTCACGTCGGAGAAGTCGCTGGGCTTCTCGGTGTCCCTCGCGCCGGGGCTGCCGCCCGCCGTGCACACCGACGAGCACCGGCTGCAGCAGGTCCTGCGGAACCTGGTGTCCAACGCGGTGAAGTTCACCGAGGAGGGCGAGGTGCGGCTGGTCGTCCGGCCCGCGGCCGGTGAGCGCTTCGTCGACCCGCGGCTGCAGGGCCGTGACGACGTCATCGCGTTCTCCGTGGTCGACACCGGCATCGGCATCCCCGAGGAAAAGCTGCGGATCATCTTCGAGGCCTTCCAGCAGGCCGACGGCACCACCAGCCGCAGCTACGGCGGCACCGGCCTGGGCCTGTCCATCAGCCGTGAGATCGCCCGCCTGCTCGGTGGCGAGATCCACGCCGGCAGCAAGGTCGGCGAAGGCAGCACGTTCACGCTCTTCCTGCCGGTCAACGCGTTCGCTGCCGGGCTGGCCGACCCGACCGCCGGCACCGTCGACGCGGCCGTCGCGCCGGCCCGGGTCGCGTCCGGAGCGGGCAGCGCGCCCGGCACGACCAGGCCCGCCGTCGGTGTCGCGTTCCCCGCGCCGAGCACGCCCACCGACGACCTCGTCGTCGCGGGACCGCCGGTGGCGCCCGCCCTCCTCGGCGACGCGGGCGTCGAGGACGACCGGCACGACCTGCAGCCCGACGACCGGCTGCTGCTGGTGGCACTTGCCGACGCGGGCACGGCCGAGCTGGCGGTAGCCGAGGCCCGGCGCCGCGGGTTCAAGGCCGTGGTGACCCAGGACGCAGACCGAGCGCTGACCGCCCTGCGCGAGCTGGCGCCGGACGCGATGGTCCTCGGGCTCGACCAGGTGACCGCGGCCGGCACGCCGCTGCTCGAGGCGGCGAAGCAGTCGCCCGAGACCCGCCACATCCCGGTGCACGTCGTCGAGCCTGCCCCGGACGGCGAGGCCGGAGCCGACGCCGACGCCGCGGCCGCTGCCGAGCGCCGCCGCCGCGCCATGCAGGCCGGGGCACTCGCGGTGCTCGAGACCCCGGTGACCGCGGAGACGCTGGCCGAGGGGCTGGCGGAGATGGCCTCCTTCCTGGACCGCCGGGTCCGCCGGCTGCTCGTGGTGGAGGACGACGAGACCGAGCGCGCCGCGATCATCGAGCTGATCGGGACCGGCGACGAGGTCGAGGTGGTCGGTGTCGACAGCGCGGAGGCGGCAGTGGCGGCCCTCGACGAGGGACGCTTCGACGCGATGGTCCTCGACCTCAAGCTCGGCGGCACGAGCGGCTTCACGCTGCTCGAGCGGATGAAGAAGCGGGCCGACCTGCGCACCCTGCCGGTCATCGTCTACACCGGCCAGGACCTGACCCGGCGCGAGGAGACACGGCTGCGGCGCTACGCCGAGACCATCATCGTCAAGGACGCGCGCTCCCCGGAACGGCTGCTCGACGAGACGGCGCTGTTCCTGCACCGGGTCGAGGCGCAGATGCCCGCGTCCCGGCGTCGGATGATCGAGCACCTGCGCGACGACGACGCCGTGTTCGAGGGCAAGAAGGTGCTCATCGTGGACGACGACGTGCGCAACGTCTTCGCGCTCACCAGCGCGCTCGAGCGCCACGGCATGGTCGTGCTCTACGCCGAGAACGGTCGCGAGGGCATTGAGACGCTCGAGCAGAACCCGGACGTCGACCTGGTCCTGATGGACATCATGATGCCGGAGATGGACGGCTACGACACGACTAAGGCGATCCGGGCCACCACCCGGTTCGCGCGGCTGCCGATCATCGCGCTCACCGCGAAGGCGATGAAGGGCGACCGGGAGAAGAGCATCGCGGCCGGCGCCTCCGACTACGTGACGAAGCCGGTCGACGTCGACCAGCTGCTGTCGCTCATGCGGGTCTGGCTCTACCGCTAGATGCCCGGGCGAGCCGACTCCGAGCGCGAAACCGTGGAGATCGCCCTGCTCCTCGAGGGCGTCTACCAGCACTACGGCTTCGACTTCCGGAACTACGCGAAGGCGTCGCTGCGCCGACGGCTCTGGCGTCGGGTCCACGCCGAGGGGCTGCACACCATCAGCGGCCTGCAGGAGCGGGTCCTGCACGACCGGTCGGCCATGGAGCGGCTGCTGCTCGACCTGTCCATCAACGTCACGTCGATGTTCCGTGACCCCGGGTTCTTCGCCTCGTTCAGGCAGCACGTGGTGCCCTCGCTGCGGACGTATCCCTTCCTCCGGATCTGGAACGCCGGCTGCTCGACCGGCGAGGAGACGTACTCGCTCGCGATCCTGCTGCGCGAGGTCGGCCTCTACGACCGGTCCCGCATCTACGCCACCGACATCAACGAAGCGGTCCTCGCCACCGCCGCCGAGGGCATCTACCCGCTCGCCAAGATGCAGGAGTTCACCGAGAACTACCTGGCGGCCGGTGGGTCGCGGTCGTTCTCCGACTACTACCGAGCGGCGTACGGCCGGGCCCAGCTCGACCGCTCGCTCTCGGAGAACATCGTCTTCGCCGCCCACAACCTGGTGTCCGACCGATCGTTCAACGAGTTCCACGTCGTCGTCTGCCGCAACGTGCTCATCTACTTCGACCGGACCCTCCAGGAGCACGTGCACCGGCTGTTCCTCGACAGCCTGGCTCCGTTCGGGGTGCTCGCGCTGGGCCGGAAGGAGACGCTCGCGCACAGCGGGGCGGGGGAGCGCTTCGACGTCGTCGACGACCTCGAGCGCATCTACCGGAAGCGCCCGTGACAGCGCCGGGCGGGCACTCGCCCGCACGCCGCGTGCGGCTCGTCGTCGTGGGCGGCTCGTGGGGCGGTGCAGCGGCCGCCACCGAGCTGCTTCGCGCGGTGCCGGCGCCGCTGCCGGTGCCGGTGCTGCTCGTGCTGCACCGGTCGCGCAGCTCCGAGGCCGCCGTGCTCGAGCGGGTGCTGGAGCGCGACGCCGGACACCCGGTGCGCGAGGTCGGGGACAAGGACGAGCTGAGTGCGGGCACCGTGCACCTCGCGCCGCCCGACTACCATGTGCTCGTCGAAGGAGGCTCCGTGTCACTGTCGGTGGAGGAGCACGTCAACCACAGCCGTCCCTCGCTGGACCTGGTCTTCGAGTCCGCGGCCGACGAGCACGGTGAAGCCCTCGTGGCCGTCCTCCTCTCCGGTCTCGGCCGCGACGGGGCGCGCGGGATCGCCGCCGTGCACCGGGCCGGCGGGCGCACCCTGGTCCAGGACCCCGACGAGGCGGACCGCGGCGCCATGCCCCGCGCCGCGATCGCCACCGGGGCGGTCGACGCGGTCGCGCCGGTGGCCGTCCTCGGGGCGCAGGTCGCCGCCCTCGTCGGGTCGCCGTCGTGACCGCTGCCGGCGCCGCGCGGGCCAACATCCTGCTGGTCGACGACCGGCCGGAGAACCTCCTCGCGCTCGAAGCGATCCTGTCCTCGCTCGACCAGACCCTCGTTCGTGCCGGCTCCGGAGAGGAGGCCCTCAAGGCGCTGCTCGCCGAGGACTACGCGGTGATCCTGCTCGACGTGCAGATGCCGGGCATGGACGGCTTCGAGACCGCCTCGCACATCAAGCGGCGCGAGCGCACCCGCGACATCCCGATCATCTTCCTGACCGCCATCAACCGGGAGCCGCAGCACGCCTTCCGCGGCTACTCGGCCGGCGCGGTCGACTACCTGGCCAAGCCGTTCGACCCGTGGGTGCTGCGGGCCAAGGTGTCGGTCTTCGTCGAGCTCTACCTGAAGAACCGGCAGCTGCGCGAGCAGGCCGAGATGCTGCGCAGCCAGCTCGACGACCCGTCGCGCGACGCGCTGCGCCGCGACCTCGCCGACCGGCTGCACGCGGTCGAGGAGCAGGTCGAGCTGCTGACCCTGCAGGCCAAGGTCACCGTCGACCCCACGGTCCCCGACCAGGTGGCCGAGCTGGCCCAGCGGGTCGCCCGCCTCCGCGAGGGCGTCGAGGCGCTGCGGCCGGGCGATCTCTGAGCGGCGCGACCGGCTTCGCGCCGACCGCGGAGGCCGGCTCTGCGCCGTACGGCGGCGGCAGGTCCGGCAGGACGCGAGGTGGCGCGGCGTGCGGCGGTGGCGGAGCGTGGTCGGGTCTGGCGGGAGGCCGAGCTTGCGAGGCCGGATGGGCGGAGCCGCCGCCGCACGGCGCGCCACCGCCTCGCCGCGCCTCCCCATCAGCCTCGCCGCTCGACGGGTGCGACACGACGGGTGCGACACGACGGCGTGTTGACCGTGTGACTGGTGGTGCAGGCGTGACGGGCGGGTAGCCTCGCGGCATGGCCACCCGTACGCCCACGCGAGGCACGTCGCGGACCGGTACGTCGCGCGGCTCCTCGGGGGCGTCCGGGCGCTCCGGCGGGCGGTTGTCAGGCCGCAGCTCCGCCCGCCGCCCCGCCGCCCGCAAGCCGGCGCCCAGCCGCGCGCGCCGGTCCCCGGCCCGGCGCGGCGCACGGCCCGGCACGGCGGTCCTGCACGGGCTCGGCCGGGCCTGCCGGGCGGTCTGGCTCGGCATCGCGCACCTGGTCGGCGGCCTCGCCCGCCGGATCGGCACCAGCGCCCGTGACCTGGACCCTGCCCACCGACGGGACGGCATCGGGCTCTCGCTGCTCGGCCTGGCCACCGTGGTGGCCGCCGTCGAGTGGTGGGGCCTGCGCGGCCCGGTGGGTGCCGTCGTCCATGCGGTCGTGGCCGGCACCTTCGGCCGGGTCGGGCTGGTCGTGCCCCTGGTCCTGCTGGCCCTCGGGGTCCGGCTGCTGCGCCACCCCGAGGACGCCGAGGCCTCCGGGCGCATCGGCATCGGGCTGGCCGCTCTCGTGCTGTCCGTGGTCGGGCTGGTGCACATCGCCCGCGGCCTGCCCGACCCGAGCAAGGGCGCGGAGGACATGCGTGAGGCCGGGGGAGTGCTCGGCTTCCTCGTCTCCTCTCCGCTCGAGGCCGCGGTCACCCAGTGGGTCGCGGTGCCGCTGCTCGTGCTGCTCGGCTGCTTCGGCCTGCTCGTCGTGACCGCGACGCCCGTGCACGCCGTGCCCGAGCGGACCAAGGCCGCGCTCGACCGGCTGCTGCACCGCACGCCCCGCGACGCCACCGCCGAGCCGGCCACGGCGGACGGCCCCGCCATCGAGCCGCTCGAGCCGCTCAAGCGCCGACGTCCCCGTCGGCGCCAGGGCACGATGACCGACGACGGCTCGGCCGACGTGCCCTACGACAACGCGCTCGTCGTGGGCGACGCCGCGGGCGTCCCGGGCACCAGCAGCCCTGGGACGGGCAAGGACGAGGCGCCGGCCGAGAAGCCGCCGCCCACGCACTCGCCGCTGCCGGTCCGGGTCGAGCAGCTGCTGCTCTCCGGCGACGTCACCTACTCGCTGCCGGACGGCTCCCTGCTGCGCGAGGGCTCGGCGCACAAGGCGCGCACCAAGGCCAACGACGCGGTGGTCGAGTCGCTGACCGGTGTGCTCGAGCAGTTCGGCATCGACGCCCAGGTGACCGGCTTCACGCGCGGTCCGACGGTCACGAGGTACGAGGTCGAGCTCGGCCACGGGACCAAGGTGGAACGGGTCACGGCGCTGTCGAAGAACATCGCGTACGCCGTGGCCAGTGCCGACGTCCGGATCCTGTCACCCATCCCCGGCAAGTCGGCCATCGGCATCGAGATCCCCAACACGGACCGCGAGACGGTGAGCCTCGGCGACGTGCTGCGCTCGGGCAACGCGCGCGCCGACCACCATCCGATGGTGGTCGGTCTCGGCAAGGACGTCGAAGGCGGCTTCGTCGTCGCCAACCTCGCCAAGATGCCGCACCTGCTCGTGGCCGGCGCCACCGGCTCGGGCAAGTCGAGCTGCATCAACACGCTGATCACCTCGGTGCTGCTGCGCGCCACGCCGGACGAGGTGCGGATGGTGCTGGTGGACCCGAAGCGGGTCGAGCTGACGGCGTACGAGGGGATCCCGCACCTCATCACGCCGATCATCACCAACCCGAAGAAGGCGGCCGAGGCGCTGCAGTGGGTCGTGCGCGAGATGGACATGCGCTACGACGACCTGGCGGCCTTCGGCTACCGGCACGTCGACGACTTCAACAAGGCGGTGCGCTCGGGCAAGGTCACCGCGCCACCTGGCAGCGAGCGGGTCATCGCGCCCTATCCCTACCTGCTGGTCATCGTCGACGAGCTCGCCGACCTGATGATGGTCGCGCCCCGCGACGTCGAGGACTCCATCGTGCGCATCACCCAGCTCGCGCGTGCGGCCGGCATCCACCTGGTGCTGGCCACCCAGCGCCCCTCGGTCGACGTCGTCACCGGCCTGATCAAGGCCAACGTGCCGTCGCGGCTGGCCTTCGCGACGTCCAGCCTGGCCGACAGCCGGGTCATCCTCGACCAGCCCGGCGCCGAGAAGCTCGTCGGCCAGGGCGACGCGCTGTTCCTGCCGATGGGCGCCAACAAGGCGATGCGCCTCCAGGGTGCCTGGGTGACCGAGCCCGAGGTCGTGTCGATCGTCGAGCACTGCAAGGACCAGCTGCAGCCGACCTACCGCGAGGACGTCACCGCCCCCGCCGCGAGCAAGAAGGACATCGACGAGGACATCGGTGACGACCTCGACCTGCTCTGCCAGGCGGTCGAGCTGGTCGTGACCACGCAGTTCGGCTCGACGTCGATGCTGCAGCGCAAGCTGCGGGTCGGCTTCGCCAAGGCGGGGCGGCTGATGGACCTGATGGAGAGCCGCGGGATCGTCGGCCCCAGTGAGGGATCCAAGGCCCGCGACGTGCTCGTGAAGGCCGACGAGCTGGACGGTGTGCTGCTCACCATCCGCGGCGAGTGAGGCCTTCATCCGGACGGCGCAGCATGATCACTCAGGGTGAGGGCGTGGCTGGTCGACAGTGATGGAGGGCCCTAGACTGAGGGCTCTTCCTGTGCTCGTCAGCCGGTCTCCTGCCGAGGAACCGGGGCGGGTCGGGGACCGGGAGGAGTGCGCGTGTCCATCGGCCAGACCCTCGCTGCGGCGCGGGAGAAGGCGGGCCTGACGGTCGAGCAGGTCGCTGCGGCGACCCGCATCCGCCGGACCCTGGTGATGGACATCGAGCGCGACGACTTCGCCTCCAGCGGCGGCGACTTCTACGCCCGCGGCCACGTCCGCACCATCGCCCAGAAGGTCGGCATCGACCCCGCACCCTTGCTCGCCGAGTTCGACGCCGCGCGCCCCGAGGCCGCGCCGCCACGGGCGACCGACGTCTTCGAGTCCGAGACCGCGGCCCGGCCCGAGCGGCGCGGGCCGAACTGGAGCGCAGCGATGGCCGTCGCCGTCGCGGTGGTCCTCGTCTACGGCGTGGTCCAGGTCGTGACCAGGGACCGGCCGACACCCACCGAGGGCATCTCCGGCGACCCGCGCGAGACGGCGGCCACCTCGGCGCCGGCCACCACGTCAGCGAGCCCGACGCCGACCGGTGACGGGAGCGCCGTCGCGCAGGCGCCGCGCACCAAGGTCACGGTCGTGGTCCGGGCGCGCGACACCAGCTGGGTGCAGGCGACGACCGCGAGCGGTGAGGAGCTCTTCCAGGGCCTGCTCGAGGACGAGACCCGCACGTTCACCGACCGGCAGCGGATCAAGCTGGTCATCGGCAACGCAGGCGCGGTCACCCTCACCGTCAACGGCACGCCCATCGGCTCCCCGGGCCGCCCCGGCCAGGTGGCCCGGGTGCAGTTCACCCCGCAGGACCCCGCGGCCGGCTGAGCGCCAGGGCGCGAGCGGCTCTGGCCGGCCGCCAGAGGCAACTAGGCTCTGCCCATGTCCCAAGCCCGCCGGCGCGTCGCGCTGGTCACCCTCGGCTGCGGGCGCAACGAGGTCGACTCCGACGAGCTGGCCGGGCGCCTCGCGGCGGACGGCTGGGACCTGGTCGCCGACGCCGCCGACGCGGACGTCGCAGTGGTCAACACCTGCGGCTTCGTCGAGGCGGCCAAGAAGGACTCCATCGACACGGTGCTCTCCCTCTCCGACCTGAAGGGCGACCTCGAGGACAGCGGCCGCACGCAGGCGGTGGTGGCCGTGGGGTGCCTCGCCGAGCGGTACGGCCGAGCGCTGGCCGAGTCGTTGCCCGAGGCGGACGCCGTGCTGGGCTTCGACGACTACCAGGACATCTCGGCGCGGCTGCAGTCGGTGCTCGCCGGTGAGTCGCACGTCCCGCACGTCCCGCAGGACCGGCGGCGGCTGCTGCCGGTGACGCCGGTCGACCGGGCTGTCGTCGACGCCTCGCCGGTGCCACGGGTGCGCACGACCGACGGCCCGGTCGCCTCGCTCAAGCTGGCGTCCGGCTGCGACCGGCGGTGCAGCTTCTGCGCCATCCCCACCTTCCGCGGCTCCTTCGTGTCGCGCCGCCCCTCCGACGTGCTGGCCGAGGCACGCTGGCTGGCGCAGGACGGGGTCCGCGAGCTGGTGCTCGTCAGCGAGAACTCGACGTCGTACGGCAAGGACCTCGGTGACCTGCGCCTCCTCGAGGCGCTGCTCCCCGAGCTGGCCGCCGTCGACGGGGTGAGCCGGGTGCGGGTCAGCTACCTGCAGCCGGCCGAGATGCGGCCCGGCCTGCTCGACGTGATCGCGTCGACGCCGGGTGTGGCGCCGTACTTCGACCTGTCGTTCCAGCACTCCAGCGCCGCCGTCCTGCGGCGGATGCGCCGCTTCGGCGACAGCGCCCGCTTCCTCGACCTGGTCGAGCGGATCCGCGCGGCGGCTCCGGAGGCGGGGATCCGGTCCAACGTGATCGTCGGCTTCCCCGGTGAGACCGAGGACGACCTGGCCGAGCTCGAGACGTTCCTCGCTGCGGCCCGCCTCGACGCGGTCGGCGTGTTCGGCTACAGCGACGAGGACGGGACCGAGGCGGTCGCGCTGGACGGGCACCATGGTGACGACGTCGTGCGCGAGCGGGTCGAGCGGGTCAGCCGCCTGGCCGACGAGCTGGTCGCGCAGCGGGCGGAGGACCGGGCCGGCGAGTCGCTCGAGGTGCTGGTCGAGTCCCTGGACCCCGCCGGCGGCGTCGCCGAGGGACGGGCCGCGCACCAGGCCCCCGAGGTCGACGGTGCCACCACGGTGAGCGGTCTCGACGTGCTGGCGCAGCAGCCGCGCGTCGGCGACCTGGTGCGCGCCAAGGCCGTCGGGTCCGACGGCGCCGACCTGCTGGCGGAGGCGCTCGCGTGACGGCGCCGGTGCCGGCGGCCGCGAGCAGCTGGAACGTCGCCAACGCCCTGACCGTGCTCCGGCTCGTCCTGGTGCCGGTCTTCCTGGTTGCCCTCTTCCAGGACGGCGGCGACTCGGCGGCCTGGCGAGTGGCCGCGTTCGTCGCGTTCGCGGTCGCGTCGGTGACCGACCGGATCGACGGCGAGCTGGCCCGGCGGCACAACCTGGTCACCGACTTCGGCAAGATAGCCGACCCGATCGCGGACAAGGCGCTGATCGGCGCCGCCCTGATCGGGCTGTCGGTCCTCGACGAGCTGCCGTGGTGGGTCACCGTCGTGATCCTCGTCCGCGAGGTGGGCGTGACGGCGCTGCGCCTCGTCGTCATCCGGCACGGCGTCATGCCGGCGAGTCGGGGCGGCAAGCTCAAGACGATGTTGCAGAGCCTGGCGATCGGGCTGCTCGTGCTGCCCACCACCGGCTGGCTCGAGGCAGTGGCGCTCCTCGTGATGGCGGTCGCCGTCGTCGTCACGGTCGTCACCGGCCTCGACTACGTCCTGCGCGCCCTCCGGCTGCGCCGCACCAGTGCCCGCACCACGGCGCGCAACGAGGCGCGACGGGCCAGCCGGGCATGACGGAGCCGGCGGCTGTCCCCGGGCTCGACGAGGCGCGGCGGCTGCACGAGCTGCTGCTCGACCGCGGGGAGACCCTGGCGGTGGCCGAGTCCCTCACCGGCGGCGCCCTGGGGGCGGCCCTCACCGCGGTGCCCGGCGTCTCGGCGACCTTCCGTGGCGGGGTGGTCGCCTACGCGACCGACCTCAAGGGGGCGCTGCTCGGGGTCGACCCCGGCCTGCTGGCCGAGCGGGGTCCGATCGACGCAGATGTCGCGGCCGCCATGGCCGCGGGGGCCCGGTCCCGGCTCGGGGCGACGTACGGCCTGGCGGCCACCGGGGTCGCCGGACCCGACCCCCAGGCCGGCCACCCGCCGGGCGAGGTGCACCTGGCCGTCGCCGGTCCCGGCGGCACCCGGCGCGAGCGGCTGCAGCTCGCCGGCGACCGAGCCGTCGTGCGGGCGGCGACGGTCCGCCGCGCGCTGCTGCTGGCCGCCGAGGTGGTGACCGGGGAAGCAGACGGCTGATTACAGAGTTACAGTGGGTCGCAGCCTCCGATGTCCGCCCCGGCGGGTACGGTGGCGACCTGATCGAGAAGGCCGGTCCTGAGGGAGGTGCCCCATGGTGCTGCTCCGCCGACTGCTCGGCGACGTCCTGCGGGAGCGCCGCCGCGAGCAGGGCCGCACCCTGCGCGAGGTGAGCGCTTCCGCCCGGGTCTCGCTGGGCTACCTCTCCGAGGTCGAGCGCGGCCAGAAGGAAGCCTCCTCCGAGCTGCTCGGCTCGATCTGCGAGGCCCTCGACGTGCCGCTGTCGACCGTCCTGCGCGACGTGAGCGACCACCTCGCCCTCGTCGAGCAGGTCGACGGGCTCGCGGCCGAGAGCGCGCCCGTGCCCGAGCCGGTCCCGCTGCCGGCCCCGGCCGCCGACGGCCCGCTGCACGTCACCAACGTCGCCGCCTAGCGGGGTTTGCCCCTGCGCCGGCGCCGGGTAGGGATCATCAGTCGCACGCCCGTCCTCCCCACGACAACGGGGGGTTGGACGGGCGTTCGGCATTCTCGGCTTGGCATGCTCGGGCCCTCATCTCTCGGGCAAATGAACAGCTCGCCTCGCGCAGGCTTCGCAGCAACGGAGCGTTCTGCGGCCATCGGCAACAGCGGGATTGCTCCGATCATGAAGACGCCGCGCAAACAGGTGCCCGGGGTGCTCGTCGGGTGTGCGCGGCTCCACCGGAGCGACTCGGCCGCCGAGCGATCGGGTGAGCAACGGCACGTACCACGCTTGGCCCTTCGGCCCTACCGCCGAGGAGGTTAGGGCGACGACCCTGGCACCATGATGCAGAAGTGGGAGTACCGAGTCGTTGCACTAGATGAGGCCACAGGCATGAAGAAGTCAGGGGACCTTGCTCCTGATCATCTGAACACCTTGGGCGCGGAAGGGTGGGAGGCAGTGGGTCTCACCCTCAAGAAGGGCGACCTCATCGCGTGGCCGGTCGCTTTGCTGAAGCGCCCAGTCGAGTAGCGGCACCTATGCGTCGCCGTCCACGATGCCCTCGGGCATCGGCAGCCCCAACGTCTTCAACAGCCGAACCGCCTTGATCTCGGCAAAGATATCGGCATCGTCCGTCTCTTCGCCGTCGGCCATCTCGTCATCGTCCGAGGCGAGCAAGGCTGCAATCTCGTATCGCTTCGATTCCTGCCCGACCACACTCCCACCGGGAGAGTGACCCGACCACCACTGCGCCAGCCCTAGGGCTTCGCGCTCGACATCCGTTTGGGGCGAGGCGTCCTCGCTTCCGAAGTAGGCCCGTGGCGTCGAGTTGAGGAAGGCAACGCCGGTTCCAGGCCCAGCTGGGGCGTATCTGATGGTGGCGAAGTCGCTGTCGTGCACATCGACCCACAGCCACGGTTCGGGACCGGTCGGACCCGCTTCGGGGTCACCCTCAGCCCACGTCGAGCCGTCGAACTGGTAAGTCGCAAAGAAGCCCATGCGGTCGCTTCCCAAGGCGCGTAGGTGGATGGCTAGACCGCTACAGAATGCCGGATACCGAGCGGACCGGGTGTCGTCAATCCTCAGGCCGGTGTCGCTGGCACTGTCGATGCCATGGCAACGACGGGGTGGCTTGTAGCAGTGGGTGACATTCTGTCGGTCTACACGCCCGACTGACCCGGCAGGTTCGGTGCCGCCTCTACTGGGGCTGGCAGGTGGGACACCAGTAGGTCACCCGGTCATACGGGGCGGCACCCTGTCGGGCGGACCTGACGGCTGTGCCGCAACGACGGCAGGGGCGACCGGCACGCTCGAAGACCCAGTGTTCCTGGCCGCGCCGGTTGACCCCGGTGGTCACCTGCCATGGGTGCTCGCGGTTGATCCAAAGGAGGCGCCGAGCGCGCCGGACGATCGCCCCCAGGTCATCGATGTCGGCGATGTGCCGCCATGGGGACAACCGCTCAAGGAACAGGGTCTCCGCCTTGTACAGGTTCCCGATGCCGGCCAGGTTCCGCTGGTCGAGCAGGGCGTCGCCGATCTCACGCACCGGCTCGGCGGCCAGCCTTCTCACCGCCTCGTCCAGGTCCCAGTCCGGGCCGAGGACGTCCGGCCCGAGGTGCCCGACCGCGTCGGACTCGCGGTCGCGGGGGAGCAGCTCGACGACCGGCAGCCGGTAGCCGACGGCCTGCCAGCCGGCGTTCTCCAGCAGCACCCGGACCTGCCAGGCCGGACCGCCGTGCCACGGGTCGCCGTGCCGGTAGAGGTGCCAGGACCCGTCCATCCGGAAGTGCGTGTGCAGGGTGAGGTCGTCGTCGACCCGGGTCAGCAGGTGCTTGCCGCGGCTGACCACCGCGGTCACGGTGCGCCCCGACAGGTCCACCGTCGCGAGCTGCGGCACCCGGAAGTCGCTGCGGGTCAGCGGCTGGCCGGCCAGCGCGCCGTGCAGCCGGCGCCCGGCCAGCCACACGGTGTCTCCCTCGGGCATGGTGTGACCATCGTCTCCGACCGACGAGGGAACATGCCTGCCACCTTCGACGCTCGTGGAGAGGTGAGTCTCCTGTCCCGCACCGCCGAGCCGGTCACGGTCACCGTGGCCCGCCGGGTCGCCGCTGGCCGCGAGCGCGAGTTCGAGGACTGGTACGACGGGATCATCGCTGCGGCGGGCCGCTTCGGCGGCTTCCTCGGCGCGGGCGTCCTGCGACCGCACACCGCAGGCGCCGACTGGCACGTCGTCTACCGTTTCGCCGGCCCCGCCGAGCTGGAGCGGTGGGAGACCTCGCCGGAGCGGGCCGAGTGGCTGCGCCGCGCCGACGACCTGGTGCAGGAGACCGGCGTCGAGCGGGTCTCCGGCCTGGAGACCTGGTTCTCGCTGCCCGGCCGCACCGCCCCGGCCCCACCGCGCTGGAAGATGTTCCTCGTCACCCTCGCGGCGATCGTGCCGCTCGTGCTCCTCATGAACCTCACCGTGCTGCCGCTGCTCACCGGCTGGCCGCTGCTCGCCCGGACGCTGGTCTTCTCCGGC
>Ga0210115_1000232_pt1 | contig 15921 bp, 15 predicted proteins | sample MayberryNW_TuleB_2_FD_185526 | JGI IMG/M metagenome (GOLD analysis project Ga0210115, IMG submission 185526) | Wetland microbial communities from San Francisco Bay, California, USA, that impact long-term carbon sequestration - MayberryNW_TuleB_D2... | ecosystem: Environmental > Aquatic > Marine... | reverse complement strand
GGAGATGCCTCCGGGTTCGGCTCCGGCGGGACGACGCGGAGGTGCGACTCCATCCACTTCCGGGTTTCTGCGGCGTACGACTCCACCCTGCCTCGCGTATCGGCACGAGGGCCGCACGGGTGAAGGGCGACTAGACGGCGGCGGTGACGGCCTCGACGTCGGCCAGGTGGACGAGCTTGAAGGTCGCCCGCCCGATCGCGACGCGCTCGGCATCCGTCGCCGCGTCGGGGGCGGTCGGCCAGAGCTCCTTCGCGCAGGCGACGAGCTCGGCGATCCGCTCGCGTGCGTGCTGGTAGCCGTCCCGCTCGGCGCACGCGTTCAGGGCGAGGCCGAGCACGCCGATCGTGTCCGTCTGCCGCGTCCAGAGAAGCGGCGTGGCCATCGAGAGGTAGTGGTGGATGCGCGCGAAGGCGAGCGGCTGCTCGATCGTGCGGCGCCCGCCGGGTGCGGTCGTGTCGCGGGGCCGGTCGCCGTTCGCGATCCCCTCCGCGCTGCGGCTCAGCAGGTCACGCACCTGGTCGTCGTCGAAGCCGGCCGCCCGCGCGATCTTGATCGCGAGCAGGAGCGAGTCCGGCTGCTGTCCGTACGGGTAGTCGGAGGCGTAGAGCGCCTGCTCGGGCGAGAAGCGGTGGAACACGTCGAGCAGGTCGATCGGGCTCCAGACGGACGTGTCGAAGAAGACGCCGGGCCGGCCGGCGAAGCACTCCGACAGGCTGGCGAGGTCGGCGATCCCCCCGTGGGCGATGATGAGCTGCGCGTCCGGGTTGGCCTCTACGAGCCGCTGGAGCTCGGAGGCGATCGGCGGCAACCCGCGGCCGCCGTGGATCAGGATCGGCACCCGCCGCTCGGCCGCGAGCGCGAAGACCGGTGCGAGCCGCGCGTCGCCCACGTGGAACCTCTGCGCACGCGGGTGCAGCTTGATCCCGCGCGCACCGCGGTCGAGGCAGCGCGTCGCCTCCTCGATCGGCTCCACGTCGAGGTCGAGGCGCACGAACGGAATCAGCACGCCGCCGCTCGCCTCGGCGGCCGCGAGCGTTCGGTCGTTCGCGGCGCGGAAGGCGGGATGCCGGTCGGGCTCGTCGAGGCAGAACGTGAAGGCGCGCGAGATCCCGTAGCGGCCGAGCGTCTCGAGCAGGTCGTCCACGGGCCCGACGAAGCCGTCGATGTCGGTGCCGACGTGCGTGTGCGCGTCGAAGATCGCCGAGCCCTGAGGAAGGAGCGAGCGCACCTCCCGCTCGTACGTGGCGAAGAGCTCGTGGGCCCGCTGGAAGGCGTCCGTGCTCACGGCGCGGAGCGTACCGCGGTCCCGCCCTCGTTCACAGGGAGGCGCGGACGCGAAAGAGCCGGTTGTCGTCGAGCGAGACGCCCTGGCAGGAGAGATCGGTGCCGCGCCAGCAGCGGAAGCGCGCGCCGGCGTTCGTCAGGACGACGTCGACCCGCCGGACGGCGCCGCCGAGCGGGACGGTCGCCCGCCCACGACCCTCCTCGTCGAGGGCGACCCGCGTTCGCGTCACCTTCCCTTCCGGTCGCACGACGAGCAGCGTGACGGCCGCGGACCGGCGGCCGCGTCCCGCCGCGACGTGGACCGTCACGGGGGTCTGCCGGGCGAGCAGGCCTCCCCGGAGGGCGACCGTCGCGGTCGCGAGGTGGGCGACGCGGACGTCCACCCAACCGGTGGCCGGGTGCGCCGCGCTCAGGCGGATCGAGCGCTCGGCGGTCGCGCGCGCGTAGAGCCGGCCCTCCCGGTAGTGAGACGCGGGCGCGCGGTTCGCGGCGCCGAACCCTGCGAACACGGCGGTGAGGTCGGTGCCCCGGACGGCGAGCGCGCGGCGGATCGCACGCAGCGAGTAGTCGCCCTGCCCGGCACGACCCCAGGCGGCGCGCACGATGCCCCGGCCGAACCGCTCCGAGGCGTAGCGCCAGAAGAGCCAGGCGCCGTACTCGAAGCCCGAGCGCCCCGCGTCGAGTGGGACCTCCGGCCGGCCGAGCGGGCCGCGGGCGAGGTAGCGGAGCAGGTCGTTGGCGTCGTCGTAGACCTCGTCCTCCATCCAGACGGCCGTCCCCTCCATGAACCACAGATCCTCGAGCCAGTCGTAGCCGAACTGGACGGCATGGAAGAACTCGTGGGCGGCGGTCACCTGGAGGCCGGTGAGCGGCAGGAGGACCTCGAGGACCGGGTTCGCGAAGTCGTCGTCGATCACGCAGTACGCGGACACCCGCGTCGATTCCCAGTCCCCGGGGTCGTCGGTCGTGCAGTAGCCGAAGTACCCCTGCCGACCGATGTCCACGAGGTACACGTCCAGCCGCCCGTCGCCGCCGTTTCCGAACGAGGCCGTGTCGGGGAGCGGCCGCGCGTAGCCGAGGCCGTCCACCACGTTCGCCCACACCTCGGCGAACGTCTGCCCGGTCGTCTCGACCCAGTCCGGGATGCCGGACGCGTCCAGGTCGTCGAGCGGCGGCGCGTCGCGCGTCGTCTCGACCCAGTGGACGCAGAGGTCGTCGTCGCAGCTCCGGCGCGGCACGGCCGTGGGCGCGTAGCCGTTGCCGAACGGGTCGGCCGCGGCATCGGTCGGGCGCGCCAGCAGCCGCCTCGCGGCCGCCCGGTCGCGCCCCCGCAGGAGCGGCAGCGTCGCGCGCAGGTCGCGGAGCACGAGGGTCGCATCGTGCGGATCCGGCCGCGCCACGTTCCCCCAGCGGGCTCGAACCTCGTCCAGGGCGAAGAGCGTGCGGGCCCGCTCGAGGGCGTACCCGGCGGCGCCGAGGCGGCCGGTCGCCCGTGCGCGGTCGAGCGAGTCGGACGCGGAGGCGGGTGGAGAGCCGGCGAGGGCCGCCAGGGCGACCAGCAGGACGGCTCCCGTCCTGAGGGGCGGGCGCACGGGCACGAGTGGGGGGATCGGTCGGGCCGAGGGCAATCCCCATCCCCCCGCGGAGGGGCCCGCCCCGGGGCCGATACGATCCTCTCATGGACCCGGTGCTCATGTACGCGGACACGCTCCGGTCGCCGGAGCTTCGCCACGAGGTGCCCTTGCCGGCGCCGGACGCGATGATCTACGTCGAGCACAACGGCACGCGCCGCGTCTTCGCCGGGTCGCTCGAGATCCCCAGGCTCGAGGAGCTGGACGGCCTCTCGGCCTCCCCCCTCGAGGCGCTGGGCGTCGACGAGCTGATCGCCGCCGGCGTGTCGGCCCGCGAGCGTGAGCCCGAGCTCGTGCTGCGCGCCTGTCGCGCGGAGGGCGTCGAGCGGGTCGTCGTCCCGGGGACGTTCCCTGTCGGCGTGGCCGACCACCTGCGCGCAAACGGCATCGAGATCGACGTCGACACGGCGCTCTTCGACCGGCGGCGGCGCTCCAAGAACGAGGCGGAGCTGGCCGGCATCCGTCGCGCCGCGCGTGCGTCCGAGCGGGCGTTCGCGCGCGCGCGCGAGGTGCTGGCGTCCCGCGCGGACGTGACCTGCGAGGACCTCCGCGTCGAGGTCGCCCGCGTGTTCACCGACGGGGGCGTCGTGACGCCCGACCCGCCGATCATCTCCCACGGCGCGCAGACCGCCGTCGGCCACGAGCCGGGCCACGGGCTGATCCTGGCCCACGAGCCGATCGTGCTCGACCTCTACCCGCAGGATCCGGAGTCGGGGTGCTACTCGGACATGACGCGGACGTTCTGCGTCGGGACGCCCCCGGGCGAGCTCGCGGGATATGCCGACCTCTGCCGCCAGGCGCTCGAGCGCGTGCTGCCGGCGATCAGGCCCGGCGTCACCGGCGCGGAGCTGCACCGGATCGCGGCCGAGGTCTTCTCCGAAGCAGGCCATCCGACGCAGCTGACCAAGCGCCCCGGAGAGATGCTCGACGAGGGGTTCTTCCACTCGCTCGGCCATGGGGTCGGCCTCGAGGTGCACGAGGAGCCGGGACTCGGGCGAAGCGGGGGCGAGCTCGTCGCAGGCGACGTGGTTGCGGTCGAGCCCGGGTGCTACCGGCCCGGGTTCGGCGGCTGCCGCCTCGAGGATCTCGTGCTGGTGACCGAGGACGGCCACGAGCTGCTCACGCACTTCCCGTACGACCTCGAGGTCTGAGGTCGTCGCTCGCCGGCGCCCGCGGCGGCGTCGGCCGCAGCGGCACGCCCGACCTGGGGACGATCCGGCACGAAGTCGGCACGATGCGGCACAGACACGTGCGCCCTCGCGGGCTAGGCTGACCGCAGAGGGGAAACCTAGGGGGTTCCCCGGGGGGAGTCACCCACGTGAGACGCCCGCCGGGAACGTTTCGCGCTCGTGTGCCGTCCTAGGGCCATGGTGATTCGCCTGCTCGCGCTCGCCGTCTGCGTCCTCGGGCTCCTCACCGGGTGCGGCGGCGACGACCCGCTCGCGCCGCCCGCCTCTGCTGCCGCCTATGCGGGAACGGTCGAGGACGTCGCCGGCGGCCGGATCCTCGTCCGCGCCGACGCGGATCCCTGCGGGATCTGGCTCGCCCCGGCCGACGGCGTCGCCGTCCTGCGCGACACGGCCGAGGGCTACGAGGCCGCCGCGTGGGACGAGCTCGAGCCGGGCCAGGCCGCGGATGTCTGGATCTCCGGCCCGATCGCCGAGTCCTGCCCCATGCAGGCGGACGCCGACGCGGTCGTGATCCGCGCCGGCTAGCCCGCGTCGAGGTCGAGGAGCGGCTCGAACCGGGCCGGGTCGTCGAACGGCCCGATCACGGCCAGGTTGAGCCGGTCCTGCCGGATGATGTCCTGCGCGACGCGCTGGACGTCCTCGCGCGTGACCGCCTCGATCCCGGCCAGCACCTCGTCCGGCTCGCGCGTGCGGCCCTCGAGCACTTCGCTCCGGAGGCCGAAGAGGATCGTCCCGCGGGGATCCTCGAGCGAGAGAACGAGGCGTCCCTTGGAGAACGCCTGCGCCTTGTCGAGCTCGTCCTCGGAGACCGGCTCGGCGGCGATGCGCCCGAACTCGCGGACGACGGTCGAGACCGCCTCGTCGATCCGGCTGATGTCGACCCCGCCCTGCGCGAACAACGTGCCCGTGTCCGTGTAGCCCTGGTTGAAGCCGTAGATGTAGTACGCGAGCCCGCGCCGCTCGCGCACCTCGCTGAAGAGCCGCGACGACATCCCGCCGCCGAGCACCGTCGCGAGCACGGAGAGCGCGTAGCGGTCGGGGTGGTCGAGCGGGTACGAGTGGACGCCCAGCCGGATGTGCGCCTGGTCGGACTGCTTCGTGTGGATGCGGACGCGAGGCCGGTCCTGCTCCCAGGTCGCCGGCGCGATCGTCGCGGCGGCGCCGTCCGGGACGTCGCCGAGCAGGCCCTCGAGCCGCGGGACTATGTCGTCGCCGACCGCGCCCGCCACGCCCGCGACCATCCGGTGGGCGCGGTACCAGCGGTCGAGGTAGTCGAGGAACGTCTCGCGCTTCGCGGCGCGGACGGTCTCCTTCGTGCCGATGATGTCCCAGCCGAGCGGCTGGTCGCCGTAGAGGAGCTCGTCGTACACGCCCTCGAGGTAGTCGCGGGGCGTGTCGTAGTACATGTTCATCTCCTCGACGATCACGCCCTTCTCGCGCTCGATCTCCTCGGGGTCGAACTTCGAGTGGCGGAGCATGTCGACGAGCACGTCGAGCGCGACGTCGCGGTGCTCGGCCGCGCACTTGACGTAGTAGCCGGTGTACTCCTTCCCGGTGAAGGCGTTGAACTCGCCGCCGATCGAGTCGATCTCCCCGGCGATGTCGCGCGCGCTCGGGCGCCGCTCCGTGCCCTTGAAGAACATGTGCTCGGCGAAGTGGGCGATCCCGTTCGTCTCCTTCGTCTCGTAGCGGGAGCCGGCCGCGAGCATCACGAAGCACGCGACCGACTTCGCCTGCGGCATGTCGGCCGTCAGGACGCGGAGGCCGTTCGGGAGGATCTGCCTGTCGAAGACGGGCTCGGTCATCGTGTCGCGAGGGATTCCGCCTCGTGGGCCTCGATCCTCTCGCGCCAGTCGGCGGGGATGGGGATCGGCTCGCGCCGGTCGTAGTCGAACGTGACGTGGACGCTCGTCCCCTCGGCGACGAGCCGCCCGTCCGGGCCGTGCACCGCGAAGGCGAACTCGAGGCTCTTCGTCCCCACACGCGCGATGCGGATCCCGATCGGGAGCGTCTCGCCCAGGAAGGACGGCGAGCGGAAGGCGATCTTCACGTCCGCGACGATCCCCAGCCGGTCGAGGTCGACGTCGCCGATCACCTCGCGGAAGTACGCGATCTTCGCGTTCTCGAGGTAGTTGAGGTAGACGGCGTTGTTGACGTGCCCGAGCCCGTCGATGTCGCGGAACTGCACGTCCTGCTGGTGCACCACCCGGTATCCGTCCACCGCGCGGATGCTAGCGTCCGGCGCCGTGGCCGCAGGCGAGCACATGCGTTACGCGATCGAGGCGCAGCCGGACTGGCTGCGGCAGGTGCCCGAGCGCGTGGGCGACCGGCGCCTCCCCGAGGGCCGCGTCGTCTTCACCGGCTGCGGGACGTCCTTCCACGCCGCGCAGACCGGCGGCGAGGCGATCCAGGCGCTCGAGGCGGTGCTCTCGCCGCCCGAGGCCGAGCTCCTCGTCTGCATCAGCCACGAGGGCGAGACGGAGCTGACCCTCGAGGCGGCGCGGGCCTTCGACGGCCCGACCTGGCTCGTGACCGGCAAGGCCGAGAGCCCGCACGCCGAGCTGGCGGACGAGGTGGTCGTCGTGACGCCCGAGGTGGAGAAGTCCTGGTGCCACACGGCCAGCCACACGTGCGCCGTCGCCGCGCTGGCGGTGCTTCGCGGCGAGGACGTCTCGGGGCTTCCGGGCCTCGTCGAGCGGGCGCTGGCCGAGCGCGAGCCGACGAGCGGCCACGACCGCTGGCTCGTCGCGGGCGCCGGCCGGGACTGGCCGACGGCGCAGGAGGCGGTGCTGAAGCTCCGCGAGGGCGCCTGGGTGGCGGCCGAGGCCCACCACACCGAGCAGCTCCTCCACGGCCACCTCGCCGCGGTCGACGAGGGCGTGCGGTGCTTCGTCCTCGAAGGCGAGGGCCGGGCGGCGCTGCGCGCCGAGCAGGCGGTCGCGTCGCTGCGGGAGCTTGGGTGCGAGACGACCCTCGTCCCCACGACGCATCCCGTGGCGGACATCGTCCGCTTCCAGCTCCTCACGTTCGACCTGGCCGCCGAGCGCGGGATCGACCCGGACTGGATCCACCGCGACGACGAGCGCTGGAAGCGCGCCGCCGCGGCGCACAAGGGCTGAGTCGTGGCCGAGTGCCGGCTCATTCGCGGCGGCGGCGGGTACCGCGGCAGGCAGGGGCTCGACTACTTCGAGGGCGTCTCCGCCGAGAGCGCCGGGTCGTCAGGCCTCTGTCTGCACCGGCTCGTCATCCCGCCCGGCGGCCGCGCAGTGCCGCACCTCCACCAGGACCACGAGTCGGCCGTCTTCGTGCTGAGCGGCGAGGCCGTCATGTGGCACGGCGAGCGGCTCGAGCAGCGGATGGATCTGCGGGCCGGCGACTTCGTCTACATCCCGGCCGGCGTTCCGCATCTCCCGGCGAACCTCTCCCGCTCCGAGCCCGCCGTGGCCGTGATCGCGCGCACCGATCCGAACGAGCAGGAGAGCGTCGTCCTTCGGCCCGACCTGCTCGACGTCCCCCTGCGCTAGGCGCCGTCGCCCCGGGGTCAGACCCCCGCGCAAAGCGTCAAGGTTCGTCCCCAACCCGTGGAGACCTCGAGCGCCCGTCGACCCACACCGGACGCTTCCGGCACAGAGTCGCCGGAATGCACTCCATCCCGCGAGTTCAAGGTGCCTCCCGTGGACAACCTGGGACGGTCCGGCGCGGATCACGTCACGCTTCTGGAGGGGGTCTGACCCCCGGGCACGCCCCTTGTGGGCCGGACTCAGGGGGCCAGGCGTGCCAGCTCGGCCAGCACGCGGTCGACCTCGTCCTCGGTGTGGTAGTGGACGAATCCGATCCGGACGGCGCCGTCCCGCAGGCCGAGCCGCCGCATGATCTCGACAGCGTAGTAGTCGCCGTCCCAGACGGCGATGTCGCGCTCGGCCAGCGCGACCGCCGCCTCCGTCGACGTGAGCCCCGGGACCGTGACCGCGAACGTCGGCGTCCGGCCCTCCATCGTGGAGAGGCCGTGCAGTGTGACGCCGTCCGGGAGACCGGCGAGGAACCGCTCGCCGAGCGCGCGCTCGTGCGCCCTGATCGCGTCCCATCCGACCGACTCGACGTACTCGACCGCGGCCACGAAACCGGCGAGGAGCTCGTGCTGGCCGGTCCCGGTCTCGAGGCGCGCGCCCGGCGGGTCGTCGGGGGCCGGCCGCACCTTGTAGGGACGCCAGCGCTCGAGCAGCTCCCGGCGCACGAACGCGAGCCCGAGGTGCGGCCCGAAGAACTTGTACGGCGAGCAGAGGAGCACGTCGGCGTCGATCCCCGCCACGTCGATCGGCCCGTGGGGCGCGTAGTGCACGGCGTCCACCCAGGCGAGCGCGCCCGCGTCGTGGGCCAGGCCGGCGATGCGCCGGACGTCCGTCAGCGTCCCGACCGCGTTCGAGGCCCACGGGAAGGCGACGACCCGCGTCCGCGCGCCGAGCACGGATTCGAGCCCGGCGAGGTCGAGCGCGCAGTCGTCGTGGACGTCCGCGAAGCGCACCTCGAGGCCCAGGTCGTGCGCGAGCTCGAGCCAGGGCGCGACGTTCGCGTCGTGGTCGAGGCGCGTCACGACGATCTCGTCACCTGACCCGAGCTCCCGCCCTAGGGTGCGCGTGAGCGCGAAGTTGAGCGTTGTCATGTTGGGCCCGAAGGCGACCTCGGCCGGGCTCGCGCCGAGGAAACGGGCGGCGACCGCGTGCGCCTCCTCGATGAGCGCGTCGCTCCGCCGGCTCGTCGGGAACACTCCGCCGAGGTTCGCGTTGGACTCGCGGAGGTAGGTCGCGACGGCCTCGATCACCGTCTGGGGAACCTGCGTCCCGGCCGGAGCATCGAGGAGCGCGGTCGGCCCCGCGAGCGCGGGGAAGCGCGCCCGCACGGCGGCGACGTCGAACGCGAGTGCGCTCACGCGGCCTCCCGTCGCCAGGCGTCGAGCAGCTCGCGCTCGCGCACCGGATCGAGCCCGGCGGGCGTCAGCGGGGCGCCGACGTCCTTCCTGCCGGGCGCCTCCGTGCCCGTCGCCCACGCGAGCGTGTGGAGCGCCGTCTCCTCGAGCGGACGGAAGCGAAGGCCCGCGGCCAGCGCGCGCGAGCTGTCCAGGCCGAAGAATCCGGCCCAGTCCGGATCGACCGTCGGCGCGAGCCAGAGGGGAAGGTCCTGGAACGGCTCGACGCCGGCGTCCACGAGGAACCGCTCGTCCGCCCAGACGAGCTCGGCCTCCGGCCCGACCGAGCCCCGGAGCCGCTCGAGCGTCTCGCCGAGCGTCAGAGGCTCGGCGGGGCCGGTGGCGTTCATGACGCCGGTCACCCCGCGTTCGGCGGCGTCGAGGAGCCAGTCCGCGAGGTCGCGCGCGTGCACGAGCTGCACGGGCTGCTCCTGCGGCTCCGGCGCCACCACGGCACCGCCGCGCGCGAGCCGCGTGACCCAGTACGTGAACCGGTTCGTCGGGTCGTACGGACCGACGATCAGCCCCGCGCGCACCGAGAGGACGCGGCCCGGGAGCGCCGTCTCGGCCGCCTCCTCGGAGAGCGCCTTGAATCCGCCGTACGCCTCGGGCGAGCTGAGTTCCTCGGCCGCGCCGCGCGCCGGCCGGTGCACGCGCGCGTCCTCGGTCGTCCCGACCGTGCTGTGGTCGACGTAGACCGAGCCGCTCGAGACGAACGTGTAGTGGCCGATGCGCCCGGCGAGCGCCTCGGCCGACCCGCGCACCTGGCGCGGGAAGTACCCGCTCGTGTCGACGACGGCATCCCACTCCCGGCCCGCGAGCGCGGACAGGTCGCCGTCGCGGTCGCCCCGCAGGCGCTCGACGTCCGGGAAGAGCCCGGGGCGGTGCAGGCCGCGGTTCATGAGCGTGACGTCGTCGCCGCGCGCGAGCGCGGCCTCGACCACGTGCCGGCCGAGGAAGACGGTGCCGCCGAGGACGAGGAGCCGCACGGCGCGGACACTATCGTCCGGGCCGTGGAGCCCTCCGCCGTCCCCGACGTCCTCGGTCCCGGCCTCGCCGTGGTCTTCTGCGGGATCAACCCGGGCTTCCGCTCGGCGGCGGTGGGCGCCCACTTCGCCAACCCCCGCAATGACTTCTGGCGGCTGCTCGCGGACGCCGGGCTGACCCCGCGGAAGCTCGAGCCGGACGAGCAGCACGAGCTCCTGCGGCTCGGCTACGGCCTGACGAACGCCGCCTACCGGACGACGCGCGGTTCGGGCGACCTCCGCAAGGGCGACTTCGACGGGTCGGCCGAACGGCTCGAGCGGATCGCCCGCGAGCTGCGCCCGCGCGTCCTCGCCTTCGTGGGCAAGGCGGCGTACGGGGGACCGTTCGGCGGGCGGCCCGGGCTCGGCCTCCAGGAGCGCCGCCTGGAGGACACTGCGCTGTTCGTCCTCCCGTCGACGTCGCCCGCGAATGCCGCCGTCCCGTACGCCGAGCGGCTCCGCTGGTTTCGCAGGTTGGCATCGCTCGTGGAATGAGTCATCATCGGCGGCCCAATGCGTCGCCGGGTCGCCTCCTACGTCGCAGTGCTCGGCCTCGCGACCGCCGTGCTTCCGGCGCTCGCCGCGGCCGAGTGCGAGACCGTCCTGCCGACGTCGGCGGTCACGGTCGGGATGGTCGGGACCGGCCTGACCGTGTCGCAGGGCTCGACGCCCGAGTCGTTCGACGTCGAGGTGCTCGGCATCCTGAAGAACGGGATCGGACCGGGCCGCGACATGATCGTGGTCGACACGTCGAGCCCGGCGATCGACGCGGCGGGCGGGATCTGGGCCGGCATCTCCGGCTCGCCGGTCTACATCGGCGGTCAGTTCGCGGGGACCGTCTCGTACGGGCTGACCTTCGGGCCGTCGAGCATCGCCGGCCTCACGCCGGGCGAGGACGTCGCCGCCCTCGTCGACCTGCCGGCCACCGCCGCCATCCGGCGGCTCGACAGGGTCCCCCGGTCCGTCCGCCTCCCGAGCGGCCTTGCGCGGGTGGTCGCGGAGCGTGCGGGGATCTCGGCTCAGGCCGCGGCGGGGTTGACGCAGCTCAAGCTGCCGCTCTCCGTGTCCGGCCTGCGTCCGAGCGCACTGGAGCGCCTGACGGACGACCTCGTGAAGGACGGACAGCTCTTCGTGCCGTATGTGGGCGGCTCGGCGTCTCACACGCAGATGGCCGCCGATCCGCTCGGCGTCGATGCCGGCGACAACTTCGCCGCGACCGTCTCGTACGGCGACATGACGATCTCCGCGATCGGGACGACCTCCTACGTCTGCAACGGCATGGCGATCGCCTTCGGCCACCCGGCCACGTTCGGCGGCGCGGTCACGCTCGGCGCGAACGAGGCGGACGCGATCACGATCGCCCCGGAGACCCTCGGAGCGCCCTACAAGGTCGCGAACGTCGGCAACGTGCTCGGGTCGCTCGACCAGGATCGCCTTGCGGGCGTCCGCGGGATCCTCGGCTTCGCCCCGTCCGTCACGCCGATCCGGACGATCACGAACGTGCCGGAGCTCGGGCGCTCCCGCAGCGGCGAGACGGACTTCGTCCCGCAGGACTGGGCCGGCACGGCGGCGCTCTACCACCTGATGGGGAACTACGACTCGACGTTCGACTCGGGCGGCCGCGGGTCGGCGGTCGCGTGGTGGGTCTTCGAGGGCACGCGCGCGGACGGCAGCCCGTGGCGGCTGAGCCGCGGGAACCGCTTCGCCTCCGGCGAGATCTCGTTCGAGACCGCATACACCCTCGCGCTCCAGCTGGAGGCGCTCCAGGCGAACCCGTGGGAGGAGGTCGAGGTCACGAACGTGGACGTCGAGACGACGATGACGAGCGAGCTGCGCCTGTACCGCTTCCGCTCCGTCTCGGTGTCGAAGAACGGCGGGAGGTTCCGGTCGGTCGGGGAGATCCGGGTCCGGCCCGGGATGCGCCTGCGCGTGCGGGTCGTGCTGAAGCCGACCGGCGGCGGACCCGACAAGGTCGTCGAGCTTCCGCTCCGCATGCCGCGCGATGCCTACCCGGCCGGCTACCTGCTCGTGAGCGGCGGCGGGGGCGACGAGTTCTTCTTCTTCGACGAGAGCGAGGGGGAGTTCGACTCCTTCGACGACCTCCTCGACTTCTTCCGCGGCGTAACCCGGAACGACGTCCTCCGGGCCGGCTTCCTGCTCGAGGGCGGCGAGGAGGAGTTCGTCGAGCGGGGGATGCGCACGACGCGCCTCGACCGGGTCGTTTCCGGCTCGAAGCTGATCCGGCTTCGTCCCGCCCGCGGCTTCTAGACGAGCTCGCCGTTCACGCGCCACTCGTACTCGACGGGCGCCGTCAGCGACGCGCCGATGAAGCAGTCCCGCTCCGCGAGGGCGAGGAGCGCCGGGACGTCCGCCGGCGCGGGCTCGAGCTCGACGTCGAGGCCGCACTGGAGCTCGACGAACGCGTAGCGTCCATCGGTCTCGCGCTTCGTCACGACGCCGCTCGCGGCCCCGACACCCGTGGCGGCGATGCCGGCGCGCTCGGCGTGGTGGCGAAGGCTCGCAAGGCTGCACCGCGCGAGCGCCGCGAGGACGAGGTGCTCGGGCGTCCAGCCCTCGCCCGGGTCGAGCGAGACGCGGTCCTCCGCGCAGAGCGAGCCGTCACGCGCGACGGAGGCGGAGAACTCCAGTCTCTTGGGTCCGGTCCGTACCACGACGAGCATTGTCTCTCCGGACCGTGCTGGAGCGCGTCATGCGACCTTCTCGGCCGCGCCCGTAGCCTCCGGCTGCGAACGCGAGGCCGCGTCCTTGCCTCACCCTCCATCGCGCCGGCCGACGAATGCACGCCGCGGCACGAACCGGGTCATCCGCGCCAACGGTTGGTGATCGGCGTGCGCCGGTCGCGCCCGAATGCCTTCGGGCGGAGCTTCACCCCGGGGGGCGCCTGGCGCCGCTTGTACTCGGCCCGGTCGATCAGCGCGAGCGCGCGCTCGACCGTGGCGGGATCGAACCCGTCGCTCTGGAGCTCCTCCCGCGAGCGGTCGAGCTCGACGTAGGCCTCGAGGACGCGGTCGAGCTCCTCGTAGGGCGGCAGCGAGTCCTCGTCGCGCTGGCCCTCCCGCAGCTCGGCGCTCGGCGCCCGCTCGATCGTGGTGGCGGGGATGACCTCCCGTCCGGCGCGCTCGTTCAGGTGGCGGGCGAGCCGGAAGACGTCGGTCTTGAACACGTCCTTGAGGAGCGCGAACCCCCCCGCCATGTCGCCGTAGAGGGTGGCGTAGCCGACCGAGAGCTCGCTCTTGTTGCCCGTCGCGACGAGCAGCCAGCCGAACTTGTTCGAGAGCGCCATGAGCAGGAGGCCGCGGGCGCGCGCCTGGATGTTCTCCTCCGCGAGGCCCGGCTCGGTGCCGGCGAACGGCTCCGCGAGCGTCGCCTCGACCGCGTCCACGATCGCGCCGATCGGCAGCTCGAGGAAGCGGACGCCGAGGTTCTCGGCGAGGCGGCGGGCGTCGTCCTGGGTCTCGCCGGAGCTGTAGCGCGACGGCATCGAGACGGTGACGACCCGCTCGGCGCCGAGCGCCTCGACGGCGAGCGCGGCCGTGACGGCGGAGTCGATGCCGCCGGACACGCCGACGACGACCTCGCGGAAGCCGTTCTTCTCCACGTAGTCGCGGAGCCCGAGCTCGAGGCCGAGGCGCATCTCCTCCAGGTCGTGGAGCAGCGGCGCGAGCATCGGCGTGGCCCGTTCAGCGGGCGCGGCCGGCTCGGCGAGGTCGATCACCGGCGGGTCGGGGAGCTCGTCCCGGTCGCGCGCGAGGGCGCGGCGGCGTGCGTCGGAGAGGCGGCGGCTGACCGCGGTCGAAGGGTCGATGTCCACGACGACGAGCGCCTCCTCGAAGGCCGGCCCGCGCGCGACGACCTCGCCCTCCTCGTCCACGACGAGACTGTGGCCGTCGAAGAGCAGCTCGTCCTGCCCGCCGACCGCGTTCACGAAGACGACCCAGGCGACGTTGTCGCGGGCGCGCTGGGCCAGCATCTCCTCGCGCTCGAGGCCCTTCCCCAGGTGGAACGGCGAGGCCGAGATGTTCGCGATCACGTGCGCGCCGGCGAGCGCGAGGTCGGTGGCGGGCGGTCCGGGCTGCCAGATGTCCTCGCAGACGGTCGGGCCGACGAGCGTCTCGCCGAAGCGCAGGAGCAGGAGGTCACGCCCCGGCTGGAAGTAGCGGTCCTCGTCGAAGACCCCGTAGTTCGGCAGGAAGCGCTTGCGGTAGATCGCCTTCACCTCGCCGTCCGCGCAGACGGCACACGCGTTGAAGAGGTCGCGGTCGAGGTGCGGCGTGCCGACGAGCGCGGCGACTCCTTCCGTCGCGGCCGCGATCGCGTCGAGGCTCGCGCGCGCCGCGCGGAGGAAGCCGGGCCGCAGGAGGAGGTCCTCGGGCGGGTAGCCCGTCACCGCGAGCTCTGGGAAGAGAACGAGGTCGGCCCCCGCGTCCCGCGCGTCGCCGAGCCACGCCAGGATCCGCTCCCGGTTCCCGTCCAGGTCCCCGACGACGGGGTTCATCTGCGCCAGCGCGATCCGCATCTCGAGCCAGTCTCCAGGATAGCGGTTTACGCCTCAGCGGCGAAAACCGGTCAGCGGCGCAGCCGGATCGCGTTCAGGTCGTTCTCGAGGATCTCGTCCGCCCGGCGGGCGAGGCCCTCGAGATCCTGGTCGTGCTCGGCGTGGATGTAGCGGCCGCTCAGCGCGTCCAGCCGGCCGGACGCGAGCTCGACCACGAGGCGGGGCGCGAGCTCGGGCGGCGTCCAGGGCGCGTCGTCGGAGAAGCTGCCCTCGGTCATGTCCGTCCGGACGAGGCCGGGGCTGATCGTGAACACCGGGATCCCGTGCGGCTCGAGCTGGCGGGCGAGCGTCTCGCCGAAGCGGCCGAGCGCCGCCTTGCTCGCCGCGTAGGCGGTCGAGGTCGACCCGGGCAGGTAGGACGCGCCGCTCCCCGTGTTGACGATTCGCCCTCGCCCGCGCTCGATCATCCCGGGGATCACGGCCCGGCAGCAGAGGTACGGCCCCAGGACGTTCACCTCGAGGACGTGCCACCACTCCGCGACGGGAACCTCCCAGGCGGCGTCCTCCCAGATCGCGATGCCCGCGTTGTTCACGAGCAGGTCGATCGGCCCGAGCTCCCGCTCGACCTCGGCGACCATCCGCTCGACGTCCTCGCGCCGCGAGACGTCCGCCTCGATCGCGAGCCCGCCGAACGCCGCGGCGGCCTCCTCCACCTGCGCGCGCGTGCGCGCGGACACGGCGACGCGAAGGCCGGCCTCCGCCAGGGCCTCGGCCATCCGGCGGCCGATCCCGCGCCCGCCGCCGGTCACGAGTGCGACCTGGTCAGACGGCATCGGCGATCGCCTCCAGCGACTCCGGGTTCTCGACCGAGGACATGTCCCCTGGATCTTGCCCGAGCGCGCGCGCCCGTACCGCCCGGCGGACGATCTTGGCGCTCCGCGTCTTCGGGAGCGCCGGCACGAAGAGCACCCGGTCGGGCGCGAACGCCTTGCCGAGCTCGCCGCCGATCGCGGCGCCGACCTCCGCGGCCAGTCCGTCGCTCGCCTCGTGTCCCGGCCCGAGGACGCAGAAGACCCAGGCCACCTCGCCCTTCACCTCGTGCGGGACGCCGACCGCGGCCGCCTCGGCCACCGCCGGGTGCCCGACGGCCGCCGATTCGAGCTCGGCCGGCCCGATCCGCTTGCCGGCGATGTTGAGCGTGTCGTCGGAGCGCCCGTGCAGGAACCAGAAGCCGTCCTCGTCCACCGAGGCCCAGTCGCCGTGCACCCAGAGCCCGGGGAGCCGGCGCCAGTACGTGTCGAGGTAGCGCTCC
>Ga0210115_1000231_pt1 | contig 15929 bp, 13 predicted proteins | sample MayberryNW_TuleB_2_FD_185526 | JGI IMG/M metagenome (GOLD analysis project Ga0210115, IMG submission 185526) | Wetland microbial communities from San Francisco Bay, California, USA, that impact long-term carbon sequestration - MayberryNW_TuleB_D2... | ecosystem: Environmental > Aquatic > Marine... | reverse complement strand
CCCCCGCCTCGCCCACCGACCTCGAGCTCGCGAACGAGATCCCGCGCAGGTGGACCCTCGACGACATCTCGATCCGTGTCGAGCCCGGCCAGCTCGCGGCGCTCGTCGGACCGAGCGGTGCCGGCAAGACGACGATCACCTACCTCGTGCCGCGCCTGTACGACGTGCAACAGGGCTCGGTCACGATCGACGGACACGACGTGCGCGGTATCGCGCTCGAGTCGCTCGGCGAGAACATCGGAGTCGTCACCCAGGAGACCTATCTCTTCCACACGACGATCCGGCGCAACCTGCAGTACGGCCGGCCCGACGCGACCCAGCAGGAGCTGGAGTCCGCCGCGCGCGCCGCGTACATCCACGAGCGCATCGCGGAGCTCCCCGACGGCTACGACACGGTCGTGGGCGAGCGCGGCTACAAGCTGTCGGGAGGCGAGAAGCAACGCCTGGCGATCGCGCGCGTGATCCTGAAGGACCCGCGCATCCTGATCCTCGACGAGGCGACGTCCTCGCTCGACACGACGAGCGAACGGCTGGTGCAGGCCGCCCTCGAGCCCCTGACGGAAGGTCGCACGACGATCGCGATCGCCCACCGTCTCTCGACGATCCTCAAGGCAGACGTGATCTTCGTGATCGACCGTGGCCGGCTCGTGGAGCAGGGAACCCACGACGAGCTGCTGGCGCTCGAGGGCCTCTACGCCAGGCTCTATCAGCAGCAGTTCCGAGGAGGGCTGATCCAAGCCGAGTGCGAGGACGGCGTGATCCTCGCCAGCGGCGAGGTGGTGCGCAGCGGCTCCTAGTCGATCGGCGGGTCGATCGGTCGACGGTAGGTGAGCAGCACGAAGCCGTCGGGGAAGACCCGGTCCTCGAGCCGTTCGAAGCCGAGCCGTTCGTACATATGCCGTGCTTCGCGCATGGGCGCGGTCGTGTGCAGCGTCATGAAGGTCTTCCCTTCTGATCTCGCGAGGTGGAAGCAGGCGCGGATCAGCTCGCGTCCGATGCCACGGCGCTGGTGCTCCGGATGCACGCCGAGCATGCGCAGGTGGGCCTCCTCGGGGTCGAGCGCCGGATCGTCGTCGGGCTCGATGCGTTCGGAGAGCTCCACCGTGGCGCTGCCGACGATCCGCCCGGCATCGAGAGCCACGAGCACGGTCGAACGTTCGGCGCGACCCTCGACATCGGCGATCCGGTTCAGGTACTCCTGCCAGTCCGGGTCTTCCTCACGGGCGAACCGCCGGTACGCGTCGGCGGTGACGCGGCCGGCCTCGTCGTACTCGGAGGGAAGCGCCTCCCGCACGGTGAGGCGCGCCTCGACGTGTTCGCTCATCCGACGACGCTCACCCCGAGCGCGACTCCGATCAGGTAGGTCACCCCGGCGGCGCCCGCGCCGATCACGAACTGACGCGCGGCCGCCTGCACCGGCGAACGTCCCGTGACTCGCGCGGTCATCGCCCCGACAACCATCAGGGCGATCGAGGTGATCAGGGCCGACGCGATCAGTGCGATCGTCCCCGAGGCGAACAGGTACGGCACCAAGGGGACGAGCGCGCCCACCGTGAACGTGACGAACGACGAGGCGGCGGCGCCCCACGGAGAGCCGAGCCCCTGGTCGGGATCGATCCCGAGCTCCTCCCGGGCGTGGGTGTCGAGGGCGGTGGCCGGATCGTTCGAGAGCTCGGCCGCGAGGGCGGCCGCCAGATCGGGCGAGACCCCCTTCCGTTCGTAGATCTCGGCCAGCTCCGCGGCCTCGCCCTCCGGGTCGCTCCCCAGCTCGTGCGCCTCCAGGTGCAACACGCGCTCGAGCACCTCGCGCTGCACCCGCATCGACACGTACTCCCCGGCCGCCATCGAGAAGGCGCCCGCGAGCAATCCGGCGATGCCGGCGAGCACGATGACCTCGCGGTCCTGGGATGCCCCGGCGAACCCCATGATCAGGGCGGCGTTCGAGACGAGCCCGTCATTGACGCCGAAGATCGCCGCGCGGAGCGTCCCGGACTTGCCGGCGCCGGTGCTCTGTTCGCCCTCGACCGGTCCGGGGTGCGGAACCAGGCGGTCGGCGCGAGCCCGGAGGCGGCGCCGAGTGGCGACGAGCTCGGGCAGCATCCCCTTCGTCCGCTCGTCCTCGGGAGGCAGGGAGTGTTCGCTCATGGGTCGAGGGTACCCCCCGGTGCCGACGAGCCGACGTCGTCCGATGAAGGGGAACGGCACGGGTAGCATGGGCCCATGCGAGACCTCCCTGAGACGACCGGCAAGACCGGCAGTCCGAGCCCCACGAGGCAGAAGCCGGAGCGGCCGCGCGACCGCCTCGGCCGCCCGCTCGACTGGGGCGCGACCAACGAGCTCGAGCTCGAGGACTACGACTCGCTCAGCCTCGAGGCGAACCACGAGCTCGCGCGAGATCACGTCCGCGCGGGACGCTACTTCCCGGCGCACGAGGCGTGGGAGACCGCGTGGAAGCAGGCACGCGGCACCGCCGACGCCGAGTTCTTCAAGGGCCTCTCGCAGATGGGTGCTGGATACGTACATCTGCTGCGTGGCAACGCACACGGAGCCAAGACATTGCTTCGGCGCGCCTCGCGTCGTGTCCGTGCCTACCCCGCCGGACACCACGGCATCGCCACGGCGGCGTTGTACGACAAGCTCGAGGCCGACGCCGCCGCGGTGGAGCGCGGGGACCTCGTGCCGGGTGAGGATGCGGTGTTCGACCGACCGGTCGTCTAGCCGCCCCACCGGGTTGCCGTGTAGCCTGTGCGCCAGATGACGCAGGCGGAGACGAACGAGATCGAGTGGAAGGGCCGAACGGGGCCCTTCTCGTTGTCCGTGCGACGCGGCGTCTTCGCACCGACGAGCACGAGCAAGACGCTCGCCGACGCCCTCGAGATCGACGCCGGTGACACCGTCATCGATGTGGGATGCGGCAGCGGCGTGCTGGCGTTCGTCGCGGCGAAGCTCGGAGCGAGGAAGGTGTACGGATGCGATCTCTCCGCGCCGGCCGTCGAGATGGCCGCGCGGAACGCGGATCGGCTCGGGCTGAGCGATGTGTGCGAGTTCCGACAGGGCGACCTGCTCGACCCGATGCGCGACGTGCGCGCCTCGGTGTTGATCGGCGACGTCTCAGGCATCCCCGACGATCTCGCGGCGGTCTCGGGATGGTTCCAGGACGTGCCCGCGGGCGGGCCGACCGGAGCCGAGCTGCCGCGGAAGCTGCTCGAGACGATCGGCGACACCCTGCAGCCGGGTGGGCGCCTCTACCTTCCGACCGGGTCGCTGCAGGACGAGAACGCGATCCTCGCCGCCGCCAGGCGCGTCTTCGGCGACAACATCGAGCCGGTGCTCGAACGTACCTTCCCGCTCCCCGACCTCGTCGCGAAGGCGGCCGCGACCGCGCGGCTCATGAAGGAAGGCCTGCTGAAGCTCCACCAGCGGGGCAGTCGCCTCCTGTGGGACCTTCGCGTCTGGCGCTGCGTTCGCGCCTGACCCGCCCCCGGCGTCCGAGGTCAGCGTCGACCCGACGGTTCGTCCGGCCGGAGCACCACGACGGCTTCGACGTCGTAGCCGGCCTCACGCAGGTGGTCGGCGCCTCCGCGGTCGATCGCGAGCACGATGCGTTCGACGGTCACGCCCGACCCGGTGAGCACCTCGGCGGCGCGGCGCACCTGGTGCCCGGTCGTGCTGACGTCCTCGATGAGGCACGTCCGTGCGCCCTCGGGCGCATATCCCTCGACCTGCGACATGGTGCCGTACGCCTTCGGCTCCTTGCGGACGACCGACACCGGCAGGCCGGTCTCGAGCGAGACGGCCGCCACCAGCAGCGTCGCGGCCCCCTCGGGAGCCGAAAGGTGATCGACCCGCTCGGGCAGCAGCCCGGCCACCTCGTGGGCCAGCTCACCGAGCAGATCGGGGCGCGTCAGGAACAGGAACTTGTCGAAGTACACGGTGGATCGTTTCCCCGACGACAGCACGAACTCGCCGCGCAGCTCCGACGCTTCGATCAGGCGGTGCGCCAGGTCACTGGACGGGGCGGGCACTGCAGGATCCGATGGCATGGCACCGCATGATGGCATGATGGGAACGATGACGACGCGGCGACTCGGGTGGTACCGATCGGTCGCGCGTCCCGTCTTCCTGGCCCTGCCCCCCGAAACCTCCCACCGGGTCGTGAACGCGCTGCTGGGACTCCCGCTGCCCTGGCGTCGGCTCGGCGGGGCCGCGACGGACCCACCGGCCGCGTTCGACCTGCGCGGGCTCCGCCTGCGCAACCCGATCGGGCTTGCCGCGGGGTTCGACAAGGACTGCCGCCACCTGGACACCCTCGGTGAGCTGGGCTTCGGCTACGTCGTCGGGGGCACGGTCACGCGAGCGCCTCGTGACGGGAATCGCTCGCCGCGCATCGTTCGGTCGCCGCGGCAGGGCTCGATCGTGAACTCCATGGGACTGCCGAACCCCGGCGCGGACGCGGTCGCGGCCACCTTGCGAAGCGCACCGCGAGGGCCCGCGCCTCGATTGATCAGCCTCGCCGACGAGGACGCGACCGATGCCGTGGGCTGCTTCGAGCTATTGGAGCCGCTCGCGGACGGCATCGAGCTCAACGCCAGCTGCCCGAACGTGTCATGGGGTCGCGACCGGGACAACGAGAGCCACCTGCACGATCTCGTCGCCGCGTTCCGTGATCGCACCGCCAAGCCCCTGTTCGTGAAGCTTCCTCCGTTCGTCACCCCGACCGAACGCGAGGTCGTGCTCGCACTCGCCGCGATGGTGCGGGACGCCGGGGCTGACGGGCTCACGTGCTCGAACACCAGGCTCGTCGCCGACTCCCGGCTGGCCGTCGGCCGGGGCGGGCTGTCGGGCCGTGCCTTGTGGCCCCACACCCCGCGCATCGTTGCGGAGGTGCGCAGGACCGTCGGCGACGGGCCCGCGATCAATGCGTGCGGCGGCATCTCCGCGGCCTCCGACGCGGTCGCGTGCATCGACGCGGGCGCCACCACCGTTCAGATCTACAGCGCCTTGATCTACGAAGGCCCCGGCGTCGTGGGCGAGCTCACGTCCGCGCTGCCGCGGAGCGAACGGGTATTGCGGGGTCGGTGATCCGCCGTCAAGATGTGCGGGTTCTTCTGGGGTCCAACCGGCGTTGGGGGGTGGTCGTGTGAGCGAAGCAGCCGTGGTCGCCCGCGACGCCGGTGCAGCGGAGGACATCGCCGCCGTTCGACTCGATGGGGTGGTCAAGCGCTTCGGCGACGTCGTGGCCGCCGACGGCATCGACCTGGAGGTTCGTGAGGGCGAGTTCTTCTCGCTCCTCGGCCCGTCGGGCTCGGGCAAGACCACGTGTCTCCGCATGATCGCCGGGTTCGAGCGGCCGACGGCCGGCACGATCTTGCTCGGCGGGGTCGACGTCGGGGACCGACCCCCCTACGAGCGGGAAGTGAACACCGTGTTCCAGGACTACGCCCTGTTCCCGCATATGACGGTGTCGGAGAACGTCGCATACGGCCTCATGGTCCGCAAGATCGCGAGGCGCGAACGCGCGGACCGGGTGGATGAAGCGCTCGGGATGGTGCGGCTCGATGGGTTCGGCGACCGCAAACCCGCTCAGCTCTCGGGAGGGCAGCGCCAGCGCGTCGCGCTGGCTCGAGCGCTCGTGATGCGCCCCCGTGTGCTGCTGCTCGACGAGCCGCTCGGTGCGCTCGACCTCAAGCTCCGGCAGGCCATGCAGGTCGAGCTCAAGGAGATCCAGCAGGCCGTCGGTCTCACGTTCCTCTACGTCACCCACGACCAGGAAGAGGCCCTGACCATGAGCGACCGACTCGCGGTCTTCAACCACGGTCAGGTCGAGCAGGTGGGCACGCCGGCCGACGTGTACGAGCGTCCCGCAACCGGGTTCGTCGCCGGGTTCGTCGGCGTTTCCAATCTGCTCGAGGGTGATTCGGCCGCGGCGATCATCGGGTCGCCGCAGGCGGTCACGATCCGTCCCGAGAAGATCCACCTCGCGCTCGACGTGGAGGCGGCGGTCGCCGAGGGCGAGTGCACGGCAACCGGAGTGGTCAACAAGGTCGTATACCTGGGCGCGGTCACGCGCTACACCGTGGCCCTGGACGAGGGTGGCGAGCTGGTCGTGATGCAACAGAACCTGCGCACGTCGTCGATGGAGGCCCTGCAGGTGCAGGAGCGCCGGGTGCGGCTGACGTGGGAGCGGCAGCACAGCCGCCCGGTTGAACCTGGAGACGGACCCGATCGGGCTCCGGCCGAGGGTGCGAGGGGGTTGCCCGGCCCCGGAGGGGAGGATGCATGACGAGGTGGATGCGCCTGCTGGCGCTCATCGCCGTCCTCGCGTTGGTGGCCGCGGGGTGCGGCGACGACGGTGGGGGATCGGGCGGGGACGGAGACGGCGGAACCGCGCAGTCCGACGATCCCGACGAGCCCACGATCACCGAGGTCGGCGAGGGCGAGGGCGAGGTCAGCATCATCGCGTGGGCCGGGTACATCGAGGACGGGTCCACCGACGAGAACTACGACTGGGTGACGTCGTTCGAGGAGGAAACGGGGTGCGAGGTCAACGTGACCACCGCCGGCACCTCCGACGAGATGGTCGCCCTGATGCAGGAGGGCGCGGGTCAGTACGACCTCGTCACGGCGTCAGGTGACGCGAGCCTGCGACTCGTGGCCGGCGGGACCGTGCAGCCGGTGAACCTCGACCTGATCGAGAGCTACTCGACGGTCGACGAGCGGCTACAGGATGCGCCGTGGTTCACGGTCGACACCGACGGCGACGGCACCACCGAGCACTACGGCGTCCCGTACCAGTGGGGGTCGAACGTGCTGATGTACTCGACGGCGGCGTTCGAGAAGGAGACACCCGACAGCTGGTCGGTCGTGTTCGAGGAGACGACGCTCCCCGACGGCAGCTCCAACAAGGGCCGGGTGCAGGCATACGACGGTGCGATCTACATCGCCGACGCCGCCCTCTACCTTCGGGCGACGCAGCCGGAGCTCGGCATCGAAGACCCGTACGCGCTCACCCAGGAGCAGTTCGACGCCGCGGTCGAGCTGCTGCGGCAGCAGCGAGACCTGATCGGCCGGTACTGGCACGACGCGTACGTGCAGATGGACGACTTCGTCAACGGCGAGGCCGTCGTGAGCTCGTCGTGGCCGTTCCAGGTCAACTTCATCGAGGGTGCCGGCAAGGACTTCTCCTCGGTGGTCCCGAAGGAGGGCGCAACGGGCTGGGCCGACACGACGATGTTGCACTCGGAGGCCCCGCATCCGAACTGCGCCTACCTCTGGATGGAGCATTCGCTCGATCCGAAGGTGCAGGGCGACCTGGCGTCGTGGTTCGGGTCGGTTCCGTCGGTGCCCGACGCCTGTGAGGGCAACGAGCTGCTCGGTCCCGACGGATGCGTCACGAACGGCATCGAGAACTTCGACCAGATCGAGTTCTGGAAGACCCCGCAGTCCGACTGCTTCGCTCCGGACTCGGGCGCCACGTGCGTCCCGTATCAGCAGTGGGTCACGAAGTACATCGCCGTGATCGGCGGGCAGTGATCCCGACGAGCACGACGGACACGGAACGGTGGGGCCCGCGAGGGCCCCACCGATCCTTCGCGGCAGGCGTCGCCTCATGGCGGTGATCGAGACCGAGCGTCGGTCCGGCGCCATGTCGCGGATCTCGGGGGTCCTCTACCGGCATCCCTGGACCAAGCTCCTCGTGCTGCTGCTCCCGGCGGTGCTCTGGCTGCTGGTGCTGTACCTCGGATCGATCGGTGGGCTGCTCGTCTACAGCTTCTGGCGGATCGAGGAGTTCACGGGCCTCATCGATCGCACGTTCACCCTCAGCACCTACGGCGACCTCCTGGAGCCGGCGAATCGCGAGATCGTGCTGCGCACGCTCGCCATGGCGACGGCGGTCACGATCGCATGCTCCGTTCTCGCGTTCCCGCTCGCGTACTATATGGCTCGGTACGCGGGTCGGCGGGCTCGGTTCGTGTTGTACCTGACCGTCCTGATGCCGCTGTGGTCGAGCTATCTGGTCCGGGCGCTCGCGTGGAGGCAGATCCTCACCCGGGAAGGGGTGCTCTACTGGGCGCTGGGCAAGATCGGCCTCGACGGCGTGCTCGATGCATTGATCGCCGCCCCGCTGGTCGGCGGCTCCTCGTTGATCGCGTCCAAGATCAGTCTGCTCATCGTCTACACGTACCTGTGGCTGCCCTTCATGATCCTCCCGGTCGAGGCGGCGCTGGAACGGGTGCCGGGGTCCTACCTGGAGGCCTCGAGCGACCTCGGGGCGCGGCCGTGGCTCACGTTCCGCCGTATCGTGCTGCCGCTCGCGAAGCCGGGATTGCTCGCCGGGTCGATCTTCACGTTCTCGCTCACGCTCGGCGATTTCATCCTGCCGACGATGTTCGGCAACTCCGAGTACTACCTGGGCACCCAGGTGTTGACGCAGATCGGCACCGTGGGGAACACGCCCCTCGCCGCCGCGTTCACGTTCGTGGCGATGGCGATCATGATCGTCTACCTGATGGTCGCCCGGCGAGCAGGAGCGTTCGAGTCGCTATGAGCTGGGAGGCGGGCATGTGAAGACGGACGCCTCGCGGGCCGGCCTCGGGCTGAAGGTGGCGTCGGGTCTGGTGCTGCTCTTCCTGTACTTCCCACTCGGCATCATCGTGCTGTACGCGTTCACGACCCAGTCCACGTCGTTCACCTTCCCGCCTCCCGGGCTCACGCTGGAATGGTTCCGGCTCGCGTTCGGCCGCGGCGACATGTGGGAAGCCTTCCGCCTCTCGCTGACCGTCGCAGGGGTCACCACGCTCACCGCGATCGTTTTGGGCAGCTTGCTCGCAGGCGCCGTGTACCGTTCTCGCTTCTTCGGTCGAGAGGCGCTCGCGTTCATCGTCGTGCTGCCGATCGCCCTGCCGGGCATCGTGACCGGGATCGCGCTGAAGTCGACGCTGACGGGCATCGCTGAGGTGCCGCCGGGATTCTGGACGATCGTGATCGGTCACACGACCTTCTGCATCGTGATCGTCTACAACAACGTGGTCGCCAGGCTCCGGCGCATGTCGCCCAACGTGGTCGAGGCCTCGGCCGACCTCGGCGCTTCGGGATGGCAGACGTTCCGCCACGTGATCCTGCCGAACCTCGCGACGGCCCTGTTGGCCGGTGGGGTGCTGGCGTTCGCGCTCTCGTTCGACGAGATCATCGTGACGACGTTCACCCGAGGGAGCGACCCGACGCTGCCGATCTGGATCTTCCAACAGCTCTTCCGCCCCAGGAACCGGCCGTTGACGAACGTCGTCGCGCTCATCGCCGTCACGGTGACGATCGTGCCGGTGCTGCTGGCCCAGATGCTGGCCCGCAGCGCCGACGATGCCGGCACGGGCATGGGGGCCGGCGGAGCGCCGGTGCGAGCCCGGACGGCGACCACTTCGGAGTAGCTACAGGTACTGGCCGCGCTGAGACCTCTGGTCGCCCTGCGCGTCGGGCGGCTGCGGGTTCTGGCTCAGCAACCCGCGCCTCCGCAGCTCCTCGAACTGCTGGCGAGCGGCCGCCTGCTGGGCGAACATCGCCGCCTGGATGCCGTGGAAGAGGCCCTCGAGCCACCCGACGAGCTGCGCCTGGGCAACGCGGATCTCGGACTCGGTCGGCACTCCTTCCAGCGGCGGAGCCAGACCCGCCAGCTCCTCCTGCAGGTCGGGCGAGAGCACCTCGCGGAGCTCGGCGACGGCCCGCTGGTACACGTCGGCGAGGCGCGAACGCCCCGCTTCGTCGAGCGAGGCCTGGCGGGTCTCGTCGAGCAGCTCACGCACCATGCTCGCGATCCGGAGCAGCTTCGCCGGCTCGGTGATCGCCTCACCCGAGGCCGAAGCAGCATCGCCGTCGGAGGGAGCGGGAGCTTCGCTCTCGACGGGCACCGCCTCGACGACCTGCTGCTCGACGTTCGTTCGGGTGGGATCCTCGCTCATGTCGACCAACCTAGCAGCGTGGCCGGGGTGTGGCGGGCGCCCGGGTCGTGCCGGGCTCAGGGCGTGGCGAGGTTCCGCAGGAACAAGGCCTCGGCCAGCACGAGTCGCTCGAGGTCATCGAGATCCACGCTCTCGTCGATCGAGTGATAGTTCGATCGTTCGTCGCCGGCCCCCCAGATCAGGACGGCCATGCCCGGGAACGTCTCCGCGAGCAACGGCACGATTGGGACGGAGCCGCCGCTGCCCATCTCGACGACGTCGTGGCCGAAGGCCTCGGCGAGGGCGGCCGTGGCCGCACCGAACGCCGGGGTCGAGGTGTCGACCAGGTACCCGGCGCCCGCCTCGTCGGGCTCGATCTCGACCTCGACGCCCCAGGGCGCCGCCCGGCGCAGATGATCGACGAGGGCACGACGGGCTCGTTCGGCGTCGTCGCCCGGGGCGAGCCTCAGCGAGACGCGGGCCGTGGCATCGGGCACGATCTGGTTCGACGATCCGGCCACCCGAGGGGCGTCGAATCCCAGCACGGCAACGGCGGGCCTGGCGAAGAGCCGATCGGCGATCGTGCCCGTGCCGATCAGCTCGACCGAGTCGAGCGCGCGAGCGTCGCTGCGCAACGTCCGTTCGGTGACCGGCGCGCCGGTCCACTCGAAGCGATGGAGCCCCTCGATCGCGACGTCGCCTCGCTCGTCGTGGAGCGTGGCGACGATGCGGCAGAGCGCCGTGATCGCATCGGGGATCGGCCCGCCGAAGGCCCCGCTGTGTTGGGCGATCTCCAGCACTCGCACGGTGATGCGACAGTCCGCCACGCCGCGGACGCTGGTGCCGATCGTCGGCACGCCGGTGCGATCGTTCCCCCCGTCTGCGACGACGGCCACGTCGGCGCGCAACAGGTCCGCGTTCTCCACCACGAGCTCGGGAAGGTGCTCGGTCGAGCACTCTTCCTCACCTTCGACGAGGATGCGAACAGTGGCCGGGAGCTCGGCTCCGCCGGGCGCGCCGAGCGCCCGCAGAGCGGCCGCGTGGACCACGATGCCGCTCTTGTCGTCGGCCGATCCCCGACCGTACAAGCGGCCCTCACGGACGACGGGCTCGAACGGCGCGGTCTGCCACTCCTCGGCCGGGCCCTCGGGCTGTACGTCGTGGTGGGCGTACAGCAGCACGGCCGGGGCGCCCACCCGCCCGGGGATCTCTCCGACGACCGCCGGGTGGCCGCCGTCGAGCTCGAGCAACCGAGCGTCCTCGACGCCGGCGGATCTCAGGATCGCTGAGGTGACCTCGGCGCTCTCGCGCACATGAGCCGGGTCGTATCCGGGGTGACCGATCGACGGGATGCGCACCAGTCGCTCCAGCTCCGCGACGGTGCGAGGCATCTCGTCCGCGACGGCGCGGCGCAGGGAGTCCGTATCCATCGGCCCGAGCCTACCGTCGGGGCAGGGCAGGGCTTCCACGCTCGCGCCTATGCGCGGAGCTCGCCCTGCGGTTCGGCCATGCGCCAGTCGTACGGGCTGACGAAGCTGCTCACCAGCTGCGCATAGTTCGATCGTGCGAACGCGACCGGGTTGGGGATGTTCTGCTGGCTCATGGCGCCGCGCAGCTGGGCGACGCTGTCGTATCCGCGTTCGTCGAGCCACCCTTCCATGTCCCGGAGAACCGTTCGCAGGTGCTGGGGACCTTCCCGCAGCAGGGCGCTCGCCATCATCGCGACGTCGGCCCCTGCGAGGAGCACCTTGAGGACATCGGAGGCACCGTGCACACCCGTCGTGGCCGCGATCGAGCAGTCGACCCGGCCGTGCAGGATCGCGATCCATCGCAAGGGCAGGCTCAGCTCGCTGGGATCGGACAGGCGCAGGGTGGGATCGACGGTCAGCGTGTCGAGGTCGATGTCCGGCTGCATGAACCGGTTGAACAGCACGAGCCCGTCGGCTCCGGCCCACACGAGGCGACGTGCGATGTCGCCCACGGAGCTGAAGAACGGACCGACCTTCACGGCGAGGGGGATCGAGCATCGGGCGCGCACCGCTTCCACGAGCTCGACGTATCGAAGCTCGACCCTGGCTCCGGTCTCGTCGGGGTCGGCGGCGATGAAGTAGACGTTGAGCTCAAGGGCGGCGGCGCCGGCGTCCTCGATGCGTCGCGCGTGTTCGAGCCATCCGCCCATCGAGATGCCGTTCAGGCTCCCGATCACCGGGATCTCCAGCTCGCGCACGGTCGCCTCCAGGTGTCGGAGGTAGGCGTCGGTGCCGGTCGTGTAGTCGGCGAGCTCGGGGAGATACGTGAGGGCCTCGGCGAAGCTCTCGGCGCCGACCTCCATGGCCCCGGCGAGCTGGATCTCGTCGTGCTCGATCTGCTCCTCGAACAGCGACGGGAGGACCACGGCCGCGGCGCCGGCGTCCTGGAGGGCGCGGAGGGTCTCGATGCGCTGGCCCAGCGGCGACGCGCTGGGGACGAGCGGATTCGCGAGCTCGAGGCCCAGATACGTGGTGCGAAGATCGGCGCTCACGGATCCACCTCCTCCCGCCCGCCGGGATCGGCGACCTCGGCGGGATCGTCCTCGGGTCGTCCCCGGTCGACCTCGGCGAGCTGCTCGTAGAGCAGCCACCGAGCGTCGACGTCGTTCTGGGCGAGCCGCCCCAGCTCCGCGGCACGGACCGGGTCGGTGCGCGAGAGCATCGCGTAGCGGGCTTCCTCTTGAGCGAACGCCGAGAGCGGGATCGACGGGCGTTTCGAGTCGAGGTGGAAGGGGTGTTCGCCGCGCGGCACCGCTTCGGGCTCGTAGCGCCACAGCGGCCAGTACCCGCTGGCAACGGCGTCGCGTTGGTGGGTCATCGCCGTCGACATGTCGATCCCGTGCGCGATGCAGTGGCTGTAGGCGATCACGAGCGAGGGCCCCCGATGTGCTTCGGCCTCGGCGAGCACCTTGACGGTGTGGGGCATGTCGGCGCCCATCGCGATCTGCCCCACGTAGACATCGCCGTAAGCGGTTGCGATCATGCCGAGGTCCTTCTTGCCCTGAGCCTTCCCGGCCGCGGCGAACTTCGCCACCGCGGCCCGCGGGGTCGACTTCGACGCCTGCCCCCCCGTATTCGAGTAGACCTCGGTGTCCAAGACGAGCACGTTCACGTTCCTCCCGCTGGCGAGTACGTGATCGAGGCCGCCGAAGCCGATGTCGTACGCCCAGCCGTCACCCCCGACGATCCACACGCTCGTGTGCGCCAGCGAGTCGGCGATCGCCTCGAGGTCCCGCGCCTCGGAGCGATGGACGTGGGCCAGCCGCGACCGGAGCTCGTCGATCCGAACGCGCTGGCGATCGATCCCATGGCGGTCACGTGCCCCCGCGCCCTCGGCCAGGTGTCGCACGGTCGATGCCCCGATGTCGTCTTCCAGCTCGTCGAGCAACTCCAGGGCGAGCGTGCGCTGCGCATCGAGCCCCAGGCGCATGCCGAGCCCGAACTCCGCGTTGTCCTCGAACAGCGAGTTGGACCAGGCGGGACCTCGCCCCTCGGCGTCGACCGTCCACGGTGTGGTGGGCAGGTTGCCGCCGTAGATCGATGAGCATCCGGTCGCGTTGGCGACGATCATCTGGTTGCCCACCTGCTGGGTCAGCAGCTTCAGGTAGGGGGTCTCACCGCAGCCCGCGCAGGCGCCGGAGAACTCGAAGAGCGGTGGCAGCTGCTGCGACCCCTTCACGGTCTCCGCTCGTACGCTCGAGGGGTCCGGGTCCGGGATCGAGCCGAAGAACTCCCAGTTGGCTCGTTCGGTCTCGAGGTGATCGAGCTTCGGCCGCATGTCGATCGCCTTGTGTTTCACCTCTTCCTTGCTGCGGGCAGGGCAGACGTCGACGCAGATGCCGCATCCGGTGCAGTCGTCGGGGGCGACCTGGATCGTCATGCGGCGCCCCGGGCGCTCGCGGTCCTTCCACTCCTTGTGCAGGAACGTCACGGGGGCGCCCTCGGCCTCGCCCGGCTCGAAGACCTTCATCCGGATCGAGGCGTGGGGGCACACCAGCGCGCACTTCGCGCAGTCGATGCAGATCGACGGATCCCAGATCGGGATCTCACGGGCGATCGAGCGCCGCTCCCAGCGTGCGGTGTCGGTCGGGAACGTGCCGTCGACGGGAAGGGCGCTCACGGGCAGCAGGTCGCCTTCGCCGGCGATCATGCGGGCGGTCACGCGTTGCACGAACTCGGGTGCGGCTTCGGGCACGTCGGGCAGCATCGTCGGGCCGTGGTCGCCGACGTCCGTGGGCACGGCCACCTCGTGCATCGCCGCCAGTGCCGCGTCGACGGCGGCGAAGTTCCTGGTCAGCACCGTCTCGCCCCGGCGGCCGTACGTGGCCACGATCGCGTCCTTGATCGCGGCGACCGCCTCGTCGATCGGCATGACGTTCGCGAGTGCGAAGAAGCACGTCTGGAGCACGGTGTTGACCCGGGTGCCCAAGCCCGCTTCCTTCGCCACGGCGTAGCCGTCGACGACGAATAGGCGGATGTCGAGTTCGGCGATGCGCCGTCGGGTCTCGAGCGGCAGATGGTCCCAGACCTCGTCGGGCCCGTACGGGCTGTTCAGCAGGAACGTCGCGCCGGGGGCGGCGAGCGCCAAGACGTCGGTCCGTTCCAGCCGCTCGAACTGATGGCACGCCACGAAGCTCGCCCGGCGGATCAGATAGGTCGAACGGATCGGCCGCGGACCGAACCGCAGGTGTGAGACCGTGACGGCCCCCGCCTTCTTCGAGTCGTAGACGAAGTAGCCCTGGGCGTGCAGGTCCGTGTGCTCCCCGATGATCTTGATCGAGTTCTTGTTCGCACTCACCGTTCCGTCGCTGCCCAGGCCGTACAAGACGGCGCGGACGGTGTCCTCGTGTTCGGTCTCGAACCCCGGATCGACCGGGAGGCTCGCGTGGGTCACGTCGTCGACGATGCCGATCGTGCTGTGTGGGGGAGCGCCGGGATCGTCGAGTGCGTCGAGGGCCGCCTTGGCCATCGCCGGCGTGAACTCCTTCGACGACAGTCCGTACCGACCGCCGAGCACACGGGGCATGCCAGCCCGCAACCGAGCCCGCCCAGCCGAGATCTCCTCGACCAGCGCGGTCACGACGTCCTGGTAGAGCGGCTCGCCGGGGGCGCCCGGTTCCTTGGTGCGGTCGAGCACCATCACGGCCCTCGTGGTCTCGGGCAGCGCGGCGAGCAAGGCGCCGGGGGAGAAGGGCCGGTAGAGCCGTACCTTCACGAGCCCCACCCGTTCGCCGGCGGCCACGAGCGACTCGACGGCCTCCTCCGCGGCGCCGCATCCCGACCCCATGAGCACGACCACGCGCTCGGCCTCCGGGTGTCCCACGTAATCGAACAGGTGATAGCGGCGTCCGGTGCGGTCGGCGAGCCGGTCCATCGATGCCTGCACCGCGTCGGGCACCGCGAGGTAGAAGGGGTTGGCCGCCTCGCGAGCCTGGAAGAACACGTCGGGGTTCTGTGCGGAGCCTCGGAGCACCGGGTGCTCGGGCGAGAGCGCGCGGGCCCGATGCGCGCGAACGAGCCGATCGTCGATCAGCGCTCGCAGGTCGGCGTCGTCGAGGCCGTCGATCTTCGCCACCTCGTGCGACGTGCGGAACCCGTCGAAGAAATGCAGGAAGGGGACGCGAGTCTCGAGCGTGGCGGCGTGCGCGATGAGCGCGAGATCCTGCGCCTCCTGCACGGACGAGCTGCAGAGCATCGCGAACCCTGTCGTGCGGGCCGCCATCACGTCGGAGTGATCGCCGAAGATCGAGAGCGCATGGGTGGCCACGGTGCGCGCTGCGACGTGCATCACGAACGGGGTCAGCTCACCGGCGATCTTGAACATGTTGGGCACCATGAGCAGCAGCCCCTGCGACGCCGTGAACGTGGTGGCGAGCGCTCCGGTCTGTAGGGCGCCGTGCAGGGCACCCGCAGCGCCTCCCTCGCTCTGCATCTCGACGACGTCGGGGACCGCTCCCCAGAGGTTGGC
>Ga0210115_1000229_pt1 | contig 15955 bp, 14 predicted proteins | sample MayberryNW_TuleB_2_FD_185526 | JGI IMG/M metagenome (GOLD analysis project Ga0210115, IMG submission 185526) | Wetland microbial communities from San Francisco Bay, California, USA, that impact long-term carbon sequestration - MayberryNW_TuleB_D2... | ecosystem: Environmental > Aquatic > Marine... | reverse complement strand
GTCGCCGAAGTAGCGCTGCTACTCCGGCTTCCTGCGTCCTTGCTCAGCGACCCCCGAGTCTCGCCAGAACCCCGGCAACGTTGCCGGTCACTCCACTAGATATCGACCCCGGCCTGCCGGTGCGTCAGTCGTGACCCCAACCGTCGCCGTGGCTGTCCCAGCCGCGATCCTCTCCATGCCAATCGCTCCCCCCACCCCAGCCATGCCCGTTGCCGCCCCAACCGCCGCTGCGGCCGTAGGCGTGGCCGTCGCCGTTGCTCCATGAGGGGGTAGACGATTCTTCACCCGCCGCCGAGCTGGTTGCAGCGGGCGCTTGCGGGGCAGGGGTCCCGGATGGCGACTGCCCCGCACTCGACGCGGGCGGCGGCGAATCAGCCGCAGGAGTGGATTTGACCGGAAGGGACGGGGGCGTCTGTTGCGGTTGGCCGGCCTTGGGCGAATTTGGCTCGCCGGGTCCGCCGGAGCCGCCGCCGGCCGGCACCGGGGCCGCCTGCGAGACGACGAAGGCGGTCGAGCCTCCCGGCGAAAACTCGCTCCCGTCGCCGCCGCGGCGCCCCCCGCCGCGGGCGGCGCCCCCCGAACCGCGGCGATTGCCGGCGGCGGCCGACCGTCCACTCGCACCTGCCCCCGGTGCGGCCGCGACGGTTGCCTTGCCGACCGCCTGCTGCTGCGGCGGGACCGGTGGAATCGAGCTGCCGGGAACCAGCGGCCAACCCTGGTTGAGGCCGAGGGCGACGATCGCCAGGCCCACTGCGGCGGTCAGGCCAAGCAGCCCCAGCGTGGTCGTCCGTGCCCGTTCCAGCATCCCATCGCCGATCAGTCCCTGACGGACCTGATCCAGCAGTGGTCGGCTTTGCCCAGGCTTGGAGTGCACCGATACGTCCATCGGTCGCTATCGGCAAAGCCAAAAGAGCCGAGGCGACATAACCCCAATACTGGGTCGGCCATTCGTTGAGAGACCCGTTCCGCTAAGTGTCCTTCCTACCGCACCTACCCGCCACGACTCACCTGGATTGCGTCGCGATCGATATCGAGCTCGATCGTCCCGCCACGGTCGGTGCGCAGGGTCGGGATTCCGTGGGCTGCGAGTGTCGCCAGGGTGGTTGGGGTCGGGTGGCCAAAGGGATTCTCCGATCCAACCGAGATCAGCGCCAGGCGTGGACGGATGCGGTCGAGTAGGGCGCTGAGGCCGGCGTCCTCGCTACCGTGGTGGGCGATCTTGAGCACGTCGACGGGCCCGGGATCGAGCGGGGTCAGCTCAGCCTCGGCGTCGGCGGTCAGGAGCATCGAGAAGCGGTGCCAGCGGGCGAGCATGACCAGGGCCAGGCGATTCGGGTCGTCATCGCGATGCGATCCGGTGAGCAGCTCGGGTGGCGGCCAGAGCACCTGCAGGCGCAGGCGGCCGGAGCGGAGCTCGTTCCCCCCTGCGAGGCGGCGGGTCGAAACACCGGCGGCGGCGGCCTCGGCCAGCGTCTGTCGACCGAGCACCCCGCAGAAGAGTCGGCCGATCGGGAGCGCGCCGCCGAGCAGCTCTCGGATCCCGCCGGCGTGATCGGACTGGTCGTGGGTGACGATCGCCGCGCCCAGCCGCGCGACGCCCGCCGCCCGCAACTCAGCTTCGAGCCCAGCGCCGGGCGGACCGCCGTCGACCAGCACCGCGGGTGCGTTTCCCGGCTGCAGGAGGATCGCATCGCCTTGACCGACGTCGAGGACGGAGACACGCAGGCCGACGAGAGGGTTGGGATGGGAAGACCCACCGGCGCCGGACAGAACGAACAGGAGCGCCACCAGCGCAAGCAGGGCGAAGAGCGCGAGGGGCCGTCCGAGCCCCTCTCGCCGCCCGGCACCGGGCGAGAGCCGGGTGGATAGCGCTGGCTCGGACGGAAAGCCAGACGGCCCGCGACGAAGAGCAGCGAGGCGACGCCGGCGCGAGAGCTGCGCGACGAGCGCCGCCGCCAGCGCGATCGACAGGTATGACGCGACCAGACCGCCGGGGCCAAGCCGCATGTGCAGGTAGGCCCAGTGCGGTCGGCCGCACCAGGCGGCGACCTGGGCGATGTAGGCGAGGAGCGGTGCGCTGGCGGCGTTGATCGCCTCCACCGGGAAGCCAGGCACCTGCCCGGCTGCAGCGGCGAGCATTCCCAGCCACATCGCCGGCGCCACCGCCGGCAGCGCCAGCAGGTTCGCCGCCAGGGTCATGGTCGAGATCGCCTCGAAATGGAAGGCGATCAGCGGCGCGGTGGCGATTGTCGCGGCCGTCGTCATCGCCGCGCCGTCGGCAAGCGCGCGGCGCCAGCCGTCGTCGCCAATCCAGGCGGTGATCCGAGCTCGCAGCGATGGCGCAAGCAGGAGGATGCCGAGCACCGCGACGAAGCTGAGCTGCCAGCCGACGTCGGCGGCGATCCCGGGCTCGAGCGCGAGCAAGACGATTGCAGCGAAGGCCAGCGCATAGAAGCGCGAGGCGCGGCGTCCGGCGAGCGTGGCCAGCACACTGAGCGCACCCATGATCCCGGCCCGCTGGATCGACGGCTCGGCGCCCGCCAGGGGAACGTAAACGGCGATCAACCCGAGCACCCAGGCGAGGCGGGTGCGCAGCGGCATGCCAAGAGCGGCCAGCACCGGCATCGCCAGCAATGCGAGCAAGGCGACGTTCTGGCCAGAGACGGCGAGCAGGTGGCTCAACCCGGCGCGGCGGAAGTCTTCGCTCGTGCGCGAGTCAACCCGCTCGTCCTCGCCAAGGACGAAGCCGCGCGCCAGCGCGGCCTCCCGCGCCGGCATGCCCCGCCCCAACGCCGCCTCGGCCCGGGCGCGGATCTCGCCACTGTGGGCGAGGGTCAGCGCAACCGCCGCGGCGATCAGCAACGACGGCAGGTAGAGACCGCCCCGGGGCGCGAGGTGCTCTGCGGACTCCTGCCGTCTCGCGGGACTCATCGCTCAAGGCTGCAACCGAGCCCGCAACGACTCCATCGTCGCCGGACCGATTCCGCTCACCTCGTCGAGCTGGTTGACCGACGAGAGACCGCCGTGCCGATCGCGGTATTCGATGATCTTGGCCGCGGTCACCGGGCCGATGCCGTCGATCGTTTCGAGCTGCTCGCTCGAGGCGCTGCCGAGGCTGATCGGCCCGTCCTCCGCGGTAACGCCGGCCGCCGCCACCGTCCCGCCCGGACCCCGCTCCGGGACCATCACCTGCTGCCCGTCGGCGAGGCGGGCCGCGCGGTTGATCCCGGCCAGTAGCGCGTCGCCCGCCGGGCCGCCGGCACGGTCGATCGCATCGACCACCCGCGCCCCAGCCGGCAGCCGGTAGACGCCGGGGCGGCGCACGGCGCCCGCCACATCGACGACGACATCGGGGCCGCCGCTGCGGCTCAGGCTGAGCTCTTCCGCGCCCGAACCGGCGGCGGCAGCAGCTGCCGGGGGCGCGCTTTCGCCGCCCTCGGCACGGATCGCCCGCACCCCGACCAGCAGCAGGGCAACCGCAACCGCACCGTAGACGAGGATCTGGGAGCGCGAGGGCTCGGGCATGGACCGAGCGTGGCGAGTCCAGACGCACGCGTGGCGCGCAGATTCAAAAAGTTCTGCAACGTCACTGAGGCGCGAAAGGCAAGCGGGTCGGGGGACGCAGGGAGCGTGGCGTGCCCCTGCACGCGAGCGACCGAGGACCCCGAGATGCGCCGCCTATCGCGCCTCAGTCGTCGTCATAGCCACTGACCTCGGCCAGTTGATCGCTGTAGACCTCGGCGGCGGCCACGGGCGGCGACTGCACCGAGACGCAGACCAGCGCCGCGGTGCCGCTGTTGGCAATCGCGTGATCGGTGGCGGGCGGGACGAGGATCAGGTCCCCCTCCCCGACCTCCTGCGTGTCGCCGGCGACGGACATCGCGCCGGCGCCGCGGACGACGACGTAGACCTGCTCGGCCTCCTCGTCGGAGTGCAGCGTCTGCTCGGCCCCGGCGGGGATCTCCACCCAGGTAACGGACAGGTTGCGTGCGCCGAGCTGGCCGGCGTCCATGAGCGCGTGGTAGCGGAGCCGGTGCCACTCCTCCGCGGGAGCATCTGACAGGCGTCTGACGAGCACGGCGGCTTTGTAGCAGAAAAGCCGGCCCGAGCCACTCAAACTCAGCGAACTACCAGGTTCACCAGCTTCCCCGGGACGACTATCTCCTTGACCACATCCCTGCCATCGAGATGCCGCTGCACCTTCTCGCTCGCCCGCGCGAGGGCGAGCAGGTCGGCCTCGGCTGCTTCCGCCGGCGCCTCGATCCGGTCGCGCAGCTTGCCGTTTACCTGGACGATCAGGGTGACGGTGTCGCTGGCCAGGAGCGCCGGATCGGCCGCCGGCCAGCGCTCCTTCCAGACCCGGCCGCGCTCGAGCCGCTCCCAGACCTCGGCCCCCAGGTGCGGTGCGAAGGGGAAGACGAGCGAGGCTGCGGTGGCGGTAGCGAAGCGGACCACCGCAACGCCGGCGGAATTCGCGTAGAGGCCATCCTTGAGCCGGTAGGCGTCGTTGACCAGCTCCATCACCGCGGCGATCGCGGTGTTGAACTGGAAGCCGCGCTCGAAGTCGCGCGTCACCTTGTCGATCGCCCAGTGCGCCTTGGCGAGCAGCTCGCGCGCCTCGCCGCTCGTCGCTGCCGAATCGAGCTCGCCGGCCTCCCGTGGCTCGACCTCTTCGCACAGCCGCCAGAGTCGCGAAAGGAAGCGGTTGACGCCCTCGACCCCCTCATCGGACCAGTCGCCACCGCGCTCCGGCGGGCCCATGAAGCAGACATAGGTGCGGGCGGTGTCGGCGCCGTAGCGCTCGACGTACTCGGCCGGGCTGACCGTGTTGCCCCTTGACTTCGACATCTTGGCGCCGTCGCGGGTGATCATCCCCTGCGTGAACAGGTTGGCGAAGGGCTCCTGCACCGAGAGCGTGCCGATATCGGCAAGCGCCTTGGTGAAGAAGCGCGCGTACATCAGGTGCAGGATCGCGTGCTCGACACCGCCGATGTACTGGTCGACCGGCAGCCAGTGGTCGGCGGCGGCGCGGCCCCAGGCGGCCTCGTCGTTCCGCGGGTCGAGGTAGCGGATGAAGTACCAGGAGGAGTCGACGAAGGTGTCCATCGTGTCGGTCTCGCGGCGCGCCGCAGCGCCGCAGCGCGGGCACTCGGTCGCGACCCACTCCTCGGCGGCAGCCAGCGGGCTCTTCCCCTGCGGCGCGTAGTCGTCAACCTCGGGCAGCTCGATCGGGAGCTGCTCATCGGGTACGGGGACGATCCCGCAGGCGTCGCAGTAGACGATCGGGATCGGTGCGCCCCAGTAGCGCTGGCGCGAGACCAGCCAGTCGCGCAGGCGGTAGTTGACCGCCGCCTCGCCGCGTCCCTCTTCGCTCAGCCAGGCGACGATCTCCTCGTAGGCATCGCGGTTGTGCCTGCCGTCGAAGCGGCCTGAACCCGTCATCGCGCCATCGCCCGCGTAGGGCAGGCCCTCGTCGTCGCGGGCGGTCTCGGGGTCGGTGCCTTCGATCACCCGCTTGACCGGCAACTCGAAGGCCTTGGCAAACTCGTAGTCGCGCGTGTCGTGCGCGGGCACGGCCATGATCGCGCCGGTGCCGTACTCCATCAGCACGTAGTCGGCGACGAACATCGGGATCTGCTCGCCGTTGACGGGGTTGACGACGCTGCGCCCGAGCGGCACCCCGGTCTTCGGCCGGTCCTCGTCGCCGCGCTCCTCGGCCGACTCACGCGCGACCTGGTTGACGTACTCGCGCACGGCCTCCTCGGCCGGGGTGCCGGCAACGAGGCGCTCGAGCTGAGGGTGCTCCGGGGCGAGAACGAAGAAGGTCGCGCCGAAAAGCGTGTCGGGACGGGTCGTGAAGACCGGGAAATCGAGCTCCGGCTCCTCGCAGCGGAAGGTCACTTCGGCGCCCTCGGAGCGGCCGATCCAGTTGCGCTGCATCGTCAGCACGTGCTCGGGCCAGGACTCGAGCAGGCTGAAGTCAGCGAGCAGACGCTCGGCGTACTCGGTGATCTTGAAGAACCACTGCTCGAGCCGGCGCTGCTGGACGGGCGTGCCGCAGCGCTCGCAGCGGCCGTCGACGACCTGCTCGTTGGCCAGCACCGTGGCGTCCTTGGGGCACCACTGCACGGGCGCCTCGTCGCGGTAGGCGAGGCCCTTTTCGAACAGGCGCAGAAAGATCCACTGGGTCCAGCGGTAGTACTCGGGCGTGTGCGTGCCGAGCTCGCGCGACCAGTCGATCGAGATCCCCCACTCGCCGAACTGGCGGCGAAACGAGGCGATCGAGCGCTCGGTCGCCTCCCGCGGCGGCTCACCGGTCTTGATCGCGTTGTTCTCGGCCGGCAGGCCGAAGGCGTCGTAGCCCATCGGGTGAATCACCTCGAAGCCGTGGCGGCGGCGGAAATGGGCGATCGCGTCGCCGACCGAGTAGCACTTGAGGTGACCGACGTGGGGCTCGCCCGAGGGGTAGGGCAACATCTCGAGCACGTAGGACTTGGACTTTGAGCCGTCAAAGCCCGGCTGCCCCGGGTTGGCCACCTCCCAGGTCTTCTCCTCGGCCCAAAGGCGCTGCCACTTGGACTCGATGGCTTTCGGTTCGTAGCCGGGCATGAGCCCGCGATCTTAAGGGGGCGCCGTGCGAGCGTCGCCCGCGGTTCAATCGAGGTCTTCCAGTTGCCGATGAGGGAGCGATGAACAGCACAGCCAACGAACACGTCTTCTCACATGGGATGCGGGATACGCGGGCGGCGTTGGCGACTTGGAACGGGCATCCCTGGGGGGTGCTGCGGGGGTGGCTGGCGCTGAGCCTGGCGATTGCGCTGACGTTGCTGGCGGCCGTCTGGGTTGTGGCGGGATCGTTGACCCCGGACCTGACGCCGATCCACTTGCCGGGGTTGACCCACCCTCAGGACCCAGGCGATCTGCTGCCGATCCTCTGGCGCAACTCGCTCGTGCTGGCCCTGCACGCGACCGCCTGCGTCGCCGGCTTCATCGCCGGCGCCTCGATGCCGATCGCCGCCGCGCAGCGCACCGGGCTGTCGCGCTGGATTCACATCAAGGCCGGCGAGTTCGCGATCCTCTTCGTCGCCGCGGTGACCCTTTTCTCCCTCTCCACCCAGGTGCTCTACCTCGGCTTCCAGGGTTCGACCATCGCCTATCAGCTCGAGATCTCGCGCGCGGTCTTGATCCTCAGCGTCCTCCCCCATGCGATCCCCGAGCTCTGCGCGCTCTTCCTGCCGCTCGCCGCCTGGTTGATCGCGAGCCGTCGCGGCGAGTGGAATCAGCTCCTAGCCGCCACGTTCCTCACCGTGGCGTTGGCGGTCCCGGTTCTCGTCGCCGCTGCGACGATTGAGGTCTACGTCTGGCCTCGCATTCTCGAGGCTGTCTCCCCGCTCTTTTGATCTGACCTAATCTGGACGCTGTGGAGGTGACGACCTTGGGGGCGTCGACCAGCGTGGCCTGGTACCGCCGCAGATGGCGGTGGATTGTCGCTGCCGCCATAGCGCTATTCGCGGTGCTCGCGATCGGGGTGGCTGTGAGCTGGCACTTCTCCTCCGACGTACTCGTACCCGACCACTCGAGCTGGTCCAGTCAGACCGAGGTCGAAGCATTGCCGCCGGGGCGGATCGTGCTTTCCCGCAACGAAGACAGCGAGCGACCGGGGGTCTACGGGCTCGATTGGGTGGGCGGCCACGCGATTGCCGGTCCGATTCTCAGCGAAGACGGCGACACGGTGACCCGCCGCCTGCGCGCGGTGCAGGGCTACCTGGTGCCGGCAATGGACGTTGGGGTGGAAGCGAACACCCACGCCGGCGATCCCGGGGAGGCGTTTGGCTTGCGCTTCGCCGACGTAAAGATCCCCGGCGAGCTCGGTCCGATGCCGGCCTGGCTTGTCCCCGGCCATAGCGACACCTGGGCGATCGTCGTGCATGGGATCAACGGCACGCCGCAGAACGGGTTGCGGGTCCTACCGACGCTGCACCACGCCGGCCTGCCCACCCTGCTGATCACCTACCGCGAGGACCAGGGCGCCCCGCCCAGTCCCGACGGCCTTCACCACATGGGGCTGACCGAGTGGCGCGACCTGCAAGCGGCGGCGCGCTACGCCCGCCGCCATGGGGCCCGCCGCCTTGCGCTCATCGGATACTCGATGGGTGGGGCGATCGTTTCCCAGTTCATGCAGAAATCGCCCTTGGCCGCGCGCGTCACGGGACTCGTCCTCGACGCGCCGGTGCTCAACTGGAAGCGGGTGCTCGAATTCCACGCCACCGAGATGAGCCTGCCCGGCTTCGCCGCCCTTCCCGTCGAGTGGGCGGTCGGCGCCCGCATCGACGCCGACTGGGACAGCCTCGACGCACTCCAGCGCACCGAGGACTTCCACCTCCCGATCCTGCTCTTCCACGGCGACGACGACAAGGTCGTCCCGCTCGCGACCAGCAAGGACTTCGCCGCCGAGCTCCCCCGTTGGGTCGATTTCCACATCGCTCCCCAAGCCGGCCACGTCGAGGCCTGGAACGTCAACCCCCGCCTGTACGAACGACGGCTGGCGGCATTCGTGAATCGCCTGAAGGCCGACGCGGCTCACCCCGCTGGCTAGCAACGGGCACGGAGCTTGCCGGACGACCCTCGATGGAGGATTCCCCACGTGGGTATACTTAGGCTGTATGACTCAGCGAATCGGCGCTAAGGGGCAGGTGGTGATCCCCAAAGATCTCCGCGAGCGTGCGGGGCTCGGACCGGGCTCGGATGTTTCCTTTGAGCCCGTTGACGATGGGGTCGTCGTGCGGCGCGCGACTCCTCGCTCGACGCTGCGAGGAAGGTTCGCCCGGAGCGGCATGGCGGCGCGGCTGCTCGAGGACCGCAGCAAAGAACCTCGGTAGCCTTGCCCTTCTGCCTGGATTCCTGGCCCGTTCTGTCCTGGCTTGACGGGGACGAACCGGCGGCTGACCTAGTCGATGAGATTCTGAATCGGGAACGCCCCGCGATGAGCTGGATCAATCTGGTCGAGGTTCACTACCGGACGAGCCGGGACCACGGCAAGGAAGAAGCTGATCGCGCGTTAGGGGAACTTCGCCCCCGGGTCACCGAGCATCTCCCCGGTGTCTCGGCTATGCGGGCAGCGGCGAACCTCAAGGCCTCTCACCCAATGGCGCTGGCCGACTGTTTCGCTGTCGGCCTCGCTGCTTCCGAGGGCGCAGTGCTTTTGACCGGCGACCCAGAGATCGTCGATCGAGCAGAGAGCCTTCCTTGCGAGGTAAAAGACCTTCGACCCTAGTCGGTGCCAGTGGGCCTAACCCGGACGGCATTTGAACCCCGAGAGGACCGGGGTTATCCGGTGTCTGCACGAGTCATAGCCACGACAACCTGCGATCACTGTCGTTTCTACCTTGGCTACGCCACGATCGGATGGCCGGCCGAGTCGCGTGCCTCTATATGGGCGCGGGGAGGCAGTTGCACAGTGCGTCGATCCAGACGCCGGAAGCGGAGCAGGAGCGCCGCTGCGGCACGCGACCAGCGCGCGAAGCCGTGCGCCTGCCATCTCCCCCTGATGGGGATTTTCAGCAGAGATGAAGTGCGCCCGATTCGGGTAGCGAGCTGCCAGCTCCTCGTTTTCGATGCCGGCGCCCCGCTTGCCGGCGAAAGCAGGTACCCGCCATTCTCAAATTCAACTCGCCGAACGTCGATGAAGATCTCTCGCTCTGCCGAGGTCACAGACAGAGCCCTTCAGAGACTCCGGCGCTAAATGGAGCTGACGGGACTCGAACCCGTGACCTACGCGCTGCCAGCGCGTCGCTCTTCCAGCTGAGCTACAGCCCCGCGTGCCACGAGTTTAGACGCTAGGCAGCGCGTTGCTCTGGATCCTGGTCCTCATCGACGTCGAGGATCAGGTTGTCGTCGGCGGTGCGGCGGATGTTGAAGTCGAAGGGGGCGTTCTCTTCCAGCTCGCGCAGCAGGGCGACCGGCTCGTCGAACTGCATCGAGACGGTTGCGCGACCCTCGGAGAAGCGCTCGACCGAGATGTCGGAGGCGCCGAGGCGGCCAACCGCGTCCTCGAAGCCAACCAGCTGCGAGAAGTCGCCGAGCGGACCGATCTCGAGCCTGATCAGGCCCTCGAAGAGCTGGCCCAGCGCGGCCTCGGCGCCGCCCGTATCCGGCCGCCGAGCCTCGTTGTCGCTGACCTCGGCGAGCTCCTGCGTGCGGCGGCTCACCTCAACCGCGTCGCGCAGCGCCTTCATCCGGATCCGCGTCGCCTGGCCGCGCGCCTGCGCTTGGATCTCGGCGAGCCGCTCGGAGACCGAGTGCAGGGAGGCGATGCTGCATTCGTGCCTTTCGTTTGCTTCGCGCAGGCGCTGGTCGAGGCTGCGGATCTCGCGCTCGCGCTCGATCACCATCTCAGAGAGGGAGCCGAGCTCGGACTCGGCCGCGATCGTGGCGTTGACCGCCTCCACCGTCTCCCGCTCCAACCCGCCGATGCGGGAGTCACGCGCAGCAAGCGCTGCGTCCACGTCCTTACGGCGGTAGCCGAACAGGGCCCGCTTGAAGCTACCCATGCGCGGCACCGTAGAGGTGCCCTCGGACGCCATCGGGTGTCAGGTCCAGCTCGAGCCGCGGCGCCTCGCGCCAGAGGTCCTCGAGCTGGTAGCGCTCCCTTTCCTCGGCGGTAAACACGTGCAGGACGGCGTCGAGGTAATCGACGACGATCCAACCGGCCGCCCCGTCTCCCTCCACCCCGCCGGGCAACAGCCCCAGCTCTTGCTTGAGCCGCAACCTGACCTCGTCGACGATCGCCCGCGCCTGGCGCTCGTTGCGCGCCGTGCAGATCGTGAGGAAATCGGTGTAGGCGGCGAGATCGCGCATGTCGAGTACGACGATCCCGGTCGCGCCTTTCGAGTCCGCCAGCTCGGCCAGTCGCCGCGCCAGCGCCTCGGGCTCGAGCGCACTCACGCGTAGATCCCCTTCTCCTCGATGAAGCGCGCGACCGTCTCCGGCACCAGGTAGCGCAGCGGCCTGCCCGCAGCGGCCCGGTCGCGCACCGCCGAGGAGGAGACGCCGAACTGGGGCATCTCGAGCATCGTCACCCGTCCCTCGGCGCCGACGCTGCGCATCACCGCGCCCACGTCCGCCTCGGAGATGCCCGCGCGCCGCGCCACCGCCAGTCGCGCCAGCTCGGCCACGCGCTGCGGCTCGCGCCAGCTCTCAAACCCGACGGCGGCGTCCGCCCCCATCACGAACACCAAGTCGGGTTCTCCTCTTTCGCGTGCTAGCAGCTGCAAGGTCTCAAACGTGTAGGACGGCCCCTCGCGCTCGACCTCGAGCGTGGAGACGGTGAAGCGCGGGTCGTCCGCGGCGGCGAGCCGCGTCATCGCCAGCCGCAGCTCACGGCCCGGGTCGTCGTGGATCCGCTTGTGCGGCGCCTCACCCGTCGGCACCAGGACAACCTCATCGAGTCCGAGCTGCCATAGCGCCTCCTGGGCCAGCGCCAGGTGCCCCAGGTGGGGTGGGTTGAAGGCCGAGCCGAGGACGCCGATCGCGACCTGGGAGCTGTCGGCCCGGGGAACGCTACTCACGCACCTGGCCGTCGCCGCGGACGACGTACTTGTAGGTGGTCAGCTCGCGCATCCCGATCGGCCCGCGCGCGTGCAGCTTCTGGGTCGAGTTGCCGATCTCGGCGCCCATGCCGAACTCGAAGCCGTCGGTGAAGCGAGTCGAGGCGTTGGTGTAGACGACGGCCGCATCGACCCCGGCCGTGAACTCCACCGCCGCATCGCCGGAACGGGTGACGATCGCCTCGGAGTGCCGGGTGCCGTGTCGGTTGACGTGCTCGATCGCGTCCTCGAGCGAGTCGACCACGGCAACGGCGAGCTTCAGGTCGAGGTACTCGCTATCCCAGTCCTCCCCGGTGGCGACACCCACGTCGACATTGCCGGCAGCGGCCCGCACCCGCTCGTCCCCGACCAGCTCGACGCCGGCGCCGCGCAGCTCCGCCAGCACCGTCGGCAGGAACTCGCCGGCGACAACGGCGTCGACCAAAAGCGTCTCGGCGGCGTTGCAGACCCCAGGCCGCTGGGTCTTGGCGTTGACCGCGATCCGGCGCGCCATCTCCAGATCGGCGTCGGCGTGCACGTAAACGTGGCAATTCCCCGCCGCCGCATAGATCACCGGCACCGTCGCCACGTTCTTCAAGGCGTTCTTCAGCCCTTCGCCCCCGCGCGGGATCAGCAGATCGACCGTTCCCTCCTGCGTCGCCAGCTCGCCGAGGTCCTCGTGCCCGCCGCCCGCCAGCAGCACCGCGGCGTCTTCGGGCAACCCGGCCTCGGCCAGCGCCTCGCGCACGATCGCCGCCAGCGCCCCATTGGTCCGCTCCGCGTAGTGCGACCCGCGCAGCACGATCGCGTTGCCGCTCTTGATCGTCAGCGCCGCGCAATCGATCGTCACATTGGGCCGCGCCTCATAGACCACAGCCACCACTCCGAGTGGAACGCGAACCTTGCGCAGCTCCAACCCACTCTCCAGCTCTTTCCGTTCCAGCTCCTCCCCCACGGGGTCCTCAAGCTCAGCAACAACCATGACGCCATCGGCCATGGCCGCAATCCGCTTCTCATCGAGCGCCAACCGATCCCGCAGGGCCGCGCTCAACCCCGCGGCCCGCTCATCGGCGATGTCGGCCGCATTGGCATCAAGGATCTCGCCGTCTCTCTCCCCCAGCAGGCGAGCGATCGCCACGAGCGCAGCGTCCTTCTCCTGGGGCGAAGCCTTTCCAAGCTGCCGCGCTGCCCGCTGGGCGGCCGCGCACGCCTCGGCAACGGTTGTGGTCGCTACTGCCATTGATCGGTAAGGGTACGGGAGGGGGAGGGCGGGGGGACACCCCCGCCCTCCCTGCGGGCTTCGGATCTACAAGAGGACGAAACGGTCGCGGTGGATTACCTCGTCTGCGGCGTGGGGTAGGAGCTTGCGCACCTCAGACGTCTTCAAACCCAATACCTGCGAGAGCTCGCCAACCGAGTAATCGACGATGCCCTTGCCGAGCACTGCGCCGTTTGCCGCCACCTCGACGGCGTCCCCGACTTCGAAGCTGCCGTCGACCGCGGTGATACCGACGGGCAGAAGGCTGGAACCGCTCTCGCGCAGAACACGCGCCGCACCCTCGTCAACGGTGAGCTGACCCTTGATTGGCTTCGCGTACTTGAGCCAGAGCTTGAAGCTCGACGCTTTGGTCGGCTGAGCTGAAAAGCGGGTGCCAGCCACGTCGTTCCGAGCTGCAGCAAGCAGGGTCCCTTCGACGGTCCCGTTGCAGATAGTCGCCGGTATGCCCGACTCCGCCGCCATCTCAGCTGCTGCGACCTTGCTGCGCATCCCGCCTGAGCCGAAGGCTGACGTACGGTCGCCGACTTCCATCGCCTCCAGCTCAGCAAAGTCGTCAACGGAGGAGATCAGCTCTGCCGCGGGATCGGTCCGTGGATCGCTGCGGTGCAGCCCATCGACATCGGAGAGCAGCACCAGCAACCGCGCATCGAGCAGGATCGCCACCTGGGCGGCGAGGAAATCGTTGTCGCCGAAGGTGATCTCGTCGGTTGCGGTCGTGTCGTTCTCGTTGACGACCGGCACGACGCCCCAGTCGATCAGCCGGCGCAGCGTCTGGCGCGCATTGAGGTAGTTGGTGCGGGCGGCGATGTCGGCGGCGGTGAGGAGCACCTGCGCCGAGCGGGTACCGCCGTCGGCGAGCCGCGACTGGTAGGCACGGAAGAGGTCGCCCTGCCCCACCGCCGAGGCCGCCTGCAGCTCATCCATCGCCCGTGGCCGCACCGGCAACCCCATCAGCCGCATCCCCCGGGCAATCGCTCCCGAGGTGACCATCGCGACCCGCTCGCCCGCCCGCTCGAGCTCGGCGACCTGCGCGCAGACCGAGTCGAGCACGTCCACGCGCAGCTCGCCGTCGTCGGCGGCGACGATCGAGGAGCCGAGCTTGACGACCAGGGTCATGCGGCAAGTGTATGAGCGACTCGCGCGGCGTAGCGCGCGCTCAGCCCACTCACGACCTGAGCCACTCGACGATTCGAGTCGGTGCGGCGATCCCCGAGAAATCGCCCCGATCGCGGATCGCTTCGGCTGCGCCCGCCATCGCCTCGACGGCGGCCCAGGTGAGGCTGCCGCCGGCGCTGATCCGCTGCGCGCCCGCTGCGACGACCTCGGCCGTCGAGAGGTGGGGACGGGCGAGGACGTTGGCGGGCTTGCCGACGGCGGCGCAGACCGCCCCGATCTCCTCGACGCTGCCCAGTCCGGGCGCGTAGAGCACGTCGGCGCCGGCCCGCTCAAATGCCTGGAGACGCTCGATCGTGTCGTCGAGGTCGGGGTTGCCGCGGATGTGGTTCTCGGCCCGCGCCGTCAGGGTGAAATCGAAGTTGAGAGACCGTGCCGCCTCCACCGCCGCCACGACGCGCTCGACCGCGTGGCTGAGGGCGTAGATCCCCTCCGGCTCGCCGTAATCCTCGATCGAACCGCCGACGGCGCCCGCCTCGGCCGCACGTGCGATTGCCCGTGCCGCGTCCTCCGGCGCGGGTCCGAAGCCGTTCTCGAGGTCGACTGAAACCGGCAGGTCGGTCGCACGATCGACCGTCCGCACGTGAGCCACCAGCTCCTCCAGGCTGACGCTTCCGTCGGGACGACCAAGCGTGAAAGCGAATCCCGAGCTGGTCGTAGCCAGCGCCTTGAACCCAAGCGCCGCCAGCACCTTGGCCGAGCCGGCGTCCCAGGGGTTGGGAATGACGAACGGCTCGCCTTCGTGCAGAGCGCGAAACGCGTTTGCCTTCTCTTCCTGGGTCAGGGTCATCGCATCTCCCTCACGGGTGCAGCTCGAACTCATGCTCGCCGACGCGCACATCATCCCCCGGCTCGAAGCCGGCGGCCTTGAGCGCGGCGACGACGCCGATCTCGTTAAGGCGTTGCTCCAAGTAGGCAAGCGCCTCCTCGTTGTTGAGGTCGTGGCGCTCGAACAGCAGCTCGACCCCGCGCCCAAGCACGCGGAAACCGCCATCGGCTTCGCACTCGACCGAGTAACCCCCCTCACCGACCGGCCGATAGACGCGGTGCTCGGCCTCGAACTCGGCCGGGCCGAGGTCCTCACGCTCCGGCCTGGCCGGCGCCGCATCGGGCAACTCGGCCAGAATCGCCTGGCGCAGCTCGGCCAGCCCCTCACCGGTCACGGCCGAGACCGCCAACACCCTCGGCGCGCGATCGGAGTCAGCCGCCGCCCCAGCCTCGCTAAGGCGCTGCCACCAGACAGCAACCGCCTCCTCGACCTGCTCGACCGGCAACAGATCCCGCTTCGAGAGCACGACCAGCTCCGGCAGACCCTCGAGCCCGGCCCCGTAAGCGGAGAGCTCCCCCCGCACCGCTTCGTAGTTCGCTTCCGGCTCTCCCCCCAGCGGAGCCAGATCGACCAGGTGGACGAGCATCGCGCAGCGCTCGACGTGGGCGAGGAACTCGTGGCCAAGCCCCGCGCCTTCCGCAGCACCCTCGATCAAGCCGGGGATATCGGCGATCACAGCCTGCCGGTCCTCGCCCTCGATCGTCCCCAGCACCGGCGAGAGCGTCGTGAACGGGTAGTCGCCCACCTTTGGATCGGCCCGCGTCAACCCGGCCAGCAACGACGACTTTCCTGCATTTGGCAATCCCACCAGCCCCACGTCCGCCAGCAGCTTCAGCCGCACCTCGATCCACCCCTGTTCGCCGACGGTCCCCCTCTCGGCAAACCGCGGCGCCTGCCGCGTCGAGGTCGCAAACCGCTTGTTCCCGTGCCCCCCACGCCCCCCATGCGCGACCACAGCCCGCTGCCCAACCTCGACCAAATCAACTCGACTTCCATCGACTGCCTCCGCCTGCGTCCCGGCCGGCACCGGAATCACCAGATCCTCGCCCCGCGCCCCGTGCCGATTCGCCCCTTCCCCGTGCTTCCCCC
>Ga0210115_1000228_pt1 | contig 15996 bp, 12 predicted proteins | sample MayberryNW_TuleB_2_FD_185526 | JGI IMG/M metagenome (GOLD analysis project Ga0210115, IMG submission 185526) | Wetland microbial communities from San Francisco Bay, California, USA, that impact long-term carbon sequestration - MayberryNW_TuleB_D2... | ecosystem: Environmental > Aquatic > Marine... | reverse complement strand
GCCCAGCTCGGGCCGCGCGTCCAGCGCGACGAGGCTCTCGCCGGTGTTCACCCCGATCCGAACCTCGAGCGCGAGCTCCGGGTCGGCCGCGTTCAGCTCGGCGATCGCCTCCTGGATGGCGAGCGAGGCGCGAACTGCCCGCTCGGGATCGTCCTCATGGGAGACGGGTGCGCCGAACACGCCGACGACGGCGTCGCCGATGAACTTCTCCACGGTGCCGCCATGACGCTCGAGCTCGTGCCGGAGGCGCGCGTGGTATGGAGCGAGCAGCGCACGGACGTCCTCGGGATCGAGTCGCTCGGCGCGCTCGGTCGATCCCACCATGTCGGCGAAGACGACCGTCACCAGCTTCCGCTCCTCGCGCCTCAGCATTGACGCCGGCGCGAGACCCGTCCCGCACTCCGAGCAGAACTTCGCAGCCTCGGCGTTCTCGAAGCCGCAGGCGGGACAGACGAGCACGGCGCGAGTCTACGACGGCGGGCCGAGCCGCTCCACGAGGTAGCCCGACGAGCGCAGGGTCTCGTGCAGCTCCTCGCAGTGCGCCTCGTCGCGCGTCGAGACGACCAGCACGACTTCGGTCTGGAGCGCCGTCGTCGTCGTCCCCTCGCGCCGGTGGTCGACCGAGACCACGTTGCCACGCCCGCTCGCGACGAGGTCGAGGACGCGGCGTAGCTCCCCGGGGCGGTCGGGGATCAGCATGCGCATCGCGAGAAAGCGTCCCGAGCGCGTGAGGCCCTGCCGCACGACGGGGATCAGCGTCGTCGCGTCGATGTTCCCCCCGGAGAGGACGACCGCAGCCGCGCCGGGGCCACCGACGCGGCCCGCGAGCAGCGCGGCGAGACCGACCGCACCGGCGCCCTCGACGAGGAGCTTCGTCCGCTCGAGGCAGAGAACGAGGGCCTCGGAGATCTCCTCGTCCGAGACCTCGACGGTGTCGTCCAGCGTGCGCTCGAGGATCGACGACGCGAGCGCCCCGCGGTGCTTCACCGCGATCCCGTCCGCGATCGTGAGGCCCGGTCGGGAGACGACGCCGACGAGGCGCACCTGGGGCAGGAGCTCGCGCAGCGCGAGCGAGATCCCCGCCGCGAGGCCGCCGCCCCCGATCGGGATCAGCGCCGTGCCCGCATCGGCGGCCTGCTCGGCCAGCTCGAGACCGATCGTGCCCTGGCCGGCGATCACGCGCGGATCCTCGAAAGCGTGGACCAGCGTCGCCCCCGTCAGCTCGACGTGCTCCTGCGCAGCGGCCACCGCGGCCTCGAAGCTCGCACCGACGAGCTCGACGACGCCGTCGTAGGAACGCGTCGCCTCCACCTTCGCCATCGGAGCGTCCTCGGGCATGAAGACGGTTGCCCGGATCCCGGCTTCCCGTGCCGCCCAGGCGACCGCCTGCCCGTGGTTGCCCGCGCTCGCCGCGACCACGCCCGCCTCCCGCTCGGCGGGGGCGAGTTGCGCGATCGTGTTGTAGGCGCCGCGGATCTTGAACGAGCCCGTCCGCTGGAGGTTCTCGGCCTTGAGCAGCACCCGCCGCCCGACGAGGCGCGAGAACGTCTCGGACGGGTAGAGCGGTGTCTCGCGCGCGACACCCGCGAGCCGGGCGCGAGCAGCCTCAAGGTCGGCGAGCGCTGGGGCCGCGTAGGCCGGGTCAGCCATCGCTCGGGTCTACACCGTCGACCTTGAACACCTTCTCCATGATCTCGCGCACCGCCGTCAGCGGGTCGAGCTCGCGGCTCTGGACCTCCTCGAGCAGCCGTCGCAGCTCCGGGTCGTCCGCGACCGCGGACTCCAGCCGTCGCTTCGCGCGGCTCGACGCGACCGCGAACACCTCAGCCGCGAGGTTCCGCCGCCGGCGCTCCTCGAGGCCGCCGTCTCGTTCGAGCGCCGAGCGATGCTCCTCGAGCTTGGACCACAGCTCCGGGACGTTCTCGCCCCGCAACGCTTCGGTGAGGACGATCGGCGGGCGCCGCTCGCGGTCTGCGAGACCGACGATGGAGCGCACCTCGCTCAGCATCGTCTTCGCCGCGGGGTGGTCCATCTTGTTGATCGCGATGACGTCGGGGATCTCCATGATCCCGGCCTTCAGCGCCTGCACCGAGTCCCCCGACCCGGGCATCAGCACGAGCAGCACCGTGTCGGCGATCCCCGTGACCTCGACCTCGCTCTGACCCGCGCCGACGGTCTCGACGAAGACGACGTCCTTCCCGGAGGCGTCGAGGAGGAGGACGGCCTGGAGCGTCGTCTCCGCCAGGCCGCCCAGGTGCCCACGCGAGCCCATCGAGCGGATGAAGACGCCGGGGTCGAGGAAGTGGTCCGAGAGCCGGATGCGGTCGCCGAGCAGCGCTCCGCGCGAGAACGGGCTCGAGGGGTCGACGGAGACGACGCCGACCGTCCGGTCGCTCGCGCGCACGTGTGCGACCAGCGCCGCGATCAGGGACGACTTGCCCGCACCGGGCGGGCCGGTGACCCCGACGATCGTCGCTCGCCCCGTCTCCGGGTAGAGCTCGCGCACGAGCGGGTAGGCAACCGCGTCACCGTTCTCGACGAGCGAGATCGCCCGGGCGAGCGCCCGGCTGTCGCCGCCGCGGATGCCCGCGACGAGCTCCTCGAGCGTCCACTCCCTGCGCGCCACGATGCGCAATCTACGCACGACAAGCGGGTGACAGTCACGCGCGGTTGACTGTCACCGGTCGCTTACGTGGCCGAGCGCCGCCCCTCGCGCTCGCGGCGGTGCTCGATCTCCTCGAGCAGCGACGCGATGCGGTCGAGCCCGCCCCGCGCCGAGCCGTCGCTCGCTCCCGCGAGCGCGGGCTCGGTGGCAGGCAGCGTGAGCTCCGGCTCGAACGGCGTGCTGTCGATCGCACTCGCCGCCGCCTCGGCGTAGGCGTCGAGGACGTGGCTCTCATCCGCCTGCGCGACCGGGAGCCAGCGGGTCACGAGCAGCGTCAGGAACGCGGCGACGAGGTACACGACGCCTGCCACCGCCCAGACCCAGCGCGGCCCGTACGCGTCGGTGAGGACGCCGGCACCTGCCATCGCGAGCCCGAGGATCGCGTAGTTCGTGCTCATGATGGTCGCAAGCGCGCGGCCCCGGTACCGGTCCGGGGCGCCGCGCTGGACGAGTAGCTGGTTGGAGATGATCGCCGCGCCGTTCCCCGCGGCGCCGACGACGACGAGCGGGACCGCGATCCAGATCGTCGGGCTCAGCGCGGCGCCGCCCCAGCCGAGCGCCATCAAGGCGATCGCCGCTGCGTAGTGCCGCCGCAGCCCGAGCAGGCCCAGCGACGGAGCGGCCAGGTAACTCCCGACCGCGAGCCCGACGCCACTCGCCGCCACGAGGATCCCGAACCCGATGTTCCCCGAGTCGAGCGTCTCCTTGGCGAACACGACCTCCGCGACGTTGATCGCGGCGCTGCCCAGAAGCACGATGTTCCACACGATCAGCACGGTCCGCAGTGGCGGGGACGTGAGGACCAGGCGGAACCCGTCCGAGACGTCGCGCCAGTGCCCGCGCGTCAGCGACTCCTCGGAGCGGAGCGCGCGGTCGGGGATCCGGGAGACGAGGATGGCGGAGACGAGGAAGGTCACAGCGTTGACGACGTACGGCACCGAGGGGCTCCAGGTCGTCAGCATCAGGCCTCCCACCACCGGGCCGACCATCCAGGCGATCGTCTCGACGGTCTGGAGCAGCGAGTTCGCGTTCGTCAGCTCCTCGTCGGGGACGAGGTTCGGCAGCCCGGCGTAGACGGCCGGCCGGAAGAACCCGGTCGCGATGCCGGCGATCCCGGCGAGCCCGACGATCGCGGCGGGCTCGTCGACGAACGGGAGCGCGGCGAAGACGCCGACACGGACGAGGTCGGAGACGACCATGAGCCCACGCCGCGAGAGGCGGTCGACGAGCGGGCCGAGCAGGAGCCCGATGAGGACGATCGGCAGGAAGTCGGCGATCAGGAGCGCGGCGACCCAGACGCCCGAGCCCGTGCGGTCGTAGACGTCGACGGTGAGCACGATCGCGGCCAGGTACGTGCCGAAGCTCGACCCGGCGGTGGCGAGGAAGAGGAGGCCGAACGAGGGCGAGCGGCGCAGGAGACCGAGGCGGCTGGTGCTCTCCACGTCTGGAGGTGACGCTACCACCTGCTCCGGCTTCCTTCTACGGCCTCTTCCAGCCGTGTCCGACGGCGGCGTGGCTGCCGGGGCGCCCGGGGCGGAGCGCGCGCGAGGCCGTCAAGCTCCGCGCATCGCACTCGCCATTCGCTTCGCCACGGTGCGCGCGAGGTGAAGCTCCTCTGATCGTGGCGGCGTGGTGAGCGCGGACCCGAGCGTGATCGTCGCGTGCGCGCGGGAACGCATGAGCGCGATGAGGTCGATGTACGCGGTGATGTCGCCCTGCGGCGTCGTTGCGCTGATCGTGGCGCGGTACGCGATCGCCCGATCGGACAGGCGCGGGAACGGGAGCTTGCGCAGCGAGTTCAGCCGCGCGCCCTGCTGGGCAAGCTGGCTGCGCAGCAACGACCGCGCGCAGCGGAGTCCGGCTCCACTGGTGGAGCGACGCCAGGCGGCGCTCGCGTCCGCACGCGACTCGTAGACCTCCGAGGTGGAAGCGACGATCATCAGGCCGACCGCGTACCGACGGCCGACGGCGTCGCCGGTGAGCGTGAGGTCGGAGGCGTCGAGCCCGGGGCAGTAGAAGTCGACGTCGGGGCTCGGGGCTCCCGCGCGCGAGCCCGGCAGGTCGGAGTGGCGGACGAGCATCGCCTTCGCCCGCGCCTCGTCGGCGGGCGCGATCTTCCGCTGCGGGTCGCCGCGCGCGGCCAGCGCCGCGCCGGTGACGACGAGGGAGGCGAGTAGGGCGAGCGCGAGCGGACGGCGCACTCGTCTCAGCATACGGATCACGGCTCGTAGGCAAGGTTCGGGCGCAGCCAGCGCTCGACCTCGCCGACTTCCATCCCCTTCCGGCCCGCGTAGTCGGCGATCTGGTCGCGGTCGACCCTGCCGAGCGAGAAGTAGCGCGCCTGCGGATGGGCGAGGAAGAGGCCGCTCACGCTCGCGGCGGGCAGCATCGCGAAGGACTCCGTGAGCGAGACCCCGGCTCGCCCGGCGTCGAGCAGCGCGAACAGCGTCCCCTTCTCGGTGTGGTCCGGGCAGGCCGGGTAGCCGTAGGCGGGCCGGATGCCACGGAAGCGCTCCTCGATCAGGTCGTCGCTGGAGAGGTGCTCGCGCGGCGCGTACCACTCGCGCCGTGCGACCTCGTGCAGCCATTCCGCGAACGCCTCCGCGAGGCGGTCGGCGAGCGCGCGCACCATGATCGCGCGGTAGTCGTCTCCCTCGGCGGCGAAGCGATCGGCCAGATCCTCGCTCCCGTGGATCGAGACCGCGAACGCGCCCACGTGGTCCGGGAGCCCGGCCTCGGCCGGGGCGACGAAGTCCGCGAGCGACCTGTTCGGACGCGAGTCGCCGTGGTCGGACTGCTGGCGCAGCATCGGGAAGCGGACACCCCCAGCAGTGCCCCGCGCGACCGGAGTCCGCGCGTCAGCGGATTCCGGTCTTGCGTCAGGAATGTCGAGCACGACGTCGTCGCCCTCGGCGCGCGCCGGCCAGAAGCCGTACACGCCGCGGGCCTGCAGCAGCTGGCCGGCCACGACCTCGTCGAGCAACGTGTTCGCGGCGTCGAAGAGATCCCGCGCCGCGGCGCCCTTCTCCGGGTCGTCGAGGATCGCCGGGTAGCGACCCTTCAGCTCCCAGGCGTGGAAGAAGAAGGTCCAGTCGACGTATTCGCGCAGCGTCGCGAGGTCGGCCTCGACGAGACGCGAGCCGAGGAACGCTGGGACGGCGAGGTCCTCCTCGTGCCACTCGATCGGCGTCCGGTTCGCGCGCGCGTCGGCGAGCGGGAGGAGCGGCTTGCGTCCCCGCTCGGCGAAGAGGCCGCGGAGGCGTTCCTGCTCGGCGCGGTTCTCGACGTCGAGCCGCGCTCGGCGGTCGCCGTCGAGGAGGTCGCCGACGACGCCGACGACCCGCGACGCGTCGAGGACGTAAACGGTCGGTGAGGAGTACTCCGGAGCGATCCGGACAGCGGTGTGCTGCTTCGACGTCGTCGCCCCGCCGATCAGGAGCGGGAGCTCGAGGCCGCGCCGGTCCATCTCCTTGGCGACGTGGACCATCTCGTCGAGCGACGGTGTGATCAGCCCCGAGAGGCCGACGATGTCGCAGCCCTGCTCGACGGCGGTGTCGAGGATCTTGTCCGCCGGCACCATGACCCCGAGGTCCAGCACCTCGTACCCGTTGCAGCCGAGGACGACGCCGACGATGTTCTTGCCGATGTCGTGCACGTCGCCCTTCACGGTCGCCAGTACGACGCGCGCCGCGGAGGAACGGCTCGTCTTGTCGGCCTCCATGTACGGCTCCAGGTAGGCGACCGCGCGCTTCATCGCGCGCGCGCTCTTCACGACCTGGGGCAGGAACATCTTCCCCGAGCCGAAGAGGTCGCCGACGATCTTCATGCCGTCCATCAGCGGCCCCTCGATGACGTCCAGGGGTCTCGCGGCCGTACGCCTCGCCTCCTCCGTGTCCTCCTCGATGAAGTCGACGACGCCGTGGACGAGCGCGTGCGCGAGCCGCTCCTCCACCGGGGCCTCGCGCCAGGAGAGGTCGAGCTCGCGCTGCGTCCCGCCGCCGGTGATGGTGCCCGCGAGCTCGACGAGCCGCTCGGTCGCGTCCGGACGGCGGTCGAAGAGGACGTCCTCGACCCGCTCGAGGAGCCCGGGCTCGATATCCGCGTAGACCGCGAGCTGCCCCGCGTTGACGATGCCGAGGTCGAGGCCTGCGCGGATCGCGTGGTAGAGGAACGACGCGTGCATCGCCTCGCGCACGGCGTCGTTCCCGCGGAACGCGAAGGAGAGGTTCGAGATCCCGCCCGAGACGAGCGCGCCCGGGCACCGCTCCTCCAGGCGCGGGATTGCGTCGACGAACGCCTTGGCAAAGCTCGCGTGCTCCTCGATCCCCGTGGCGACGGCGAGCACGTTCGGGTCGAGCACGATGTCCTCCGGCGCAAAGCCGGCCTCTCCGGTGAGCAGGTCGTACGCACGCCCGAGGATCTCGACCTTCCGCTCGACCGTCTCCGCCTGCCCCTGCTCGTCGAAGGCCATGACGACGACCCCCGCCCCGTAGCGGCGGATTGTCCGCGCCTGCTCGAGGAATGGCTCCTCGCCCTCCTTCAGCGAGATCGAGTTGACGACGCCTTTGCCCTGAAGGCACTTGAGGCCCGCCTCGAGCGCCGTGAAGCGGGAGCTGTCGACCATGATCGGCAGCCGAGCGGCCTCCGGCTCGGTGGCGAGCAGGTTGAGGAAGGTCGTCATCGCCTGCTCGGCGTCGAGCAGGTCCGCATCCATGTTGACGTCGAGCAGGTTCGCGCCGCCGCGCACCTGGTCGAGCGCGACGTCGACGGCGCCCGTGAAGTCGTCGGCCTCGATCAGGCGCCGGAACCGTGCTGAGCCGGTGACATTGGTGCGCTCGCCCACGACGACGAACCCGGTCTCCGGTCGGACGACGAACGGGTCGAGCCCGGAGAAGCGCGGGAGCGTCGAGCGCTCGGGGACGCGCCGTGGCGGTAGGCCCGAGACCGCGCGGGCGATCTGTCGCGTGTGCTCGGGCGTCGTACCGCAGCAGCCGCCGACGAGGTTCACCAGGCCGTCCTCGGCGAACGCACGCAGGAAGCGGCTCGTGTCGCCGGGCTCCTCGTCGTGAAGCCCGAGCTCGTTCGGCAGACCCGCGTTCGGATGGCAGGAGACGTAGGTCGACGCGACTCCGGCGAGGCCCTCGAGGAACGGGCGCATCTCCGTCGCTCCGAGCGAGCAGTTGACGCCGACGATCAGGGGCTCGGCATGCTCGACCGAGATCCAGAAGGCGTCGGACGTCTGCCCGGAGAGGTTCCGCCCGCTCTTGTCGACGGCGGTGAACGAGATCCAGAGCGGCAGCTCCGGAGCCACCTCGCGGGCGGCGACGATCGCCGCTTTCGCATTCAACGTGTCGAAGACCGTCTCGATCAGGAGGAGGTCGACGCCCCCGTCCCGGAGCGCTGCCACCTGCTCCTCGTACGCTTCCCGCACCTGGTCGAACGTCACCGCCCGGTACGCCGCGTCCTCGACCTTCGGCGACAGCGAGAGCGTCACGTTGAGCGGCCCGACCGAGCCCGCGACGAAGCGCGGCTGCTCCGGGGTCCTCGCCGTCCACTCGTCCGCCGCACGTCGTGCGAGCCGTGCTCCCTCGAGGCTCATCTCCGCCGCTGCACCCTCGAGGGAGTAGTCCGCCTGCCCGATCCGGGTCGCGGTGAAGGTGTTCGTCGTCGCGATGTCGGCCCCGGCGGCGAAGTAGTCGTCGTGGATCCCCGCGACGATCTCCGGCTGGGTCAGGTTCAGGAGGTCGGGGTCCCCCTGGACGTCGTGCGTGTGCTCCCGGAAGCGCTCGCCCCGGTACTCCTCCTCGGAGAGCCCGCGCCGGTGGATGAGCACACCCCACGACCCGTCGAGGACGAGGATCCTCTCGGCCAACAGCTCGCGCAGCTTGGACTCGACGTTCATGCCTTCTCCCGTGAGAGATGCCTCCGAGGCCGGAGCCGGGCTCTGCCCGGCGGGAGGCCTGGCTGGCTCCGGTTCCGTGCGCTGCGGAAAAGGAGGGGGCGCGTGGGGGAACCATGGGTTCCTCCACGAAGAAGGACGCCCCAGGACCCGTCGAGGACGAAGATCCTCTCGGCCAGTAGCTCCTCGAGTTGCGCGGTGACGTCCTTCACGAAATCGGCTCCCGCCTAGAGAGTCGGGAGCCGGACGGCCCGCGAGGCTCTTTAGGCGTTTGGTGACCCGGTCGCCAAGCTGCCGTTCAAAGCTCTCCGGGTAGGGGAAGGCTAGCGCACGACCGCGTCCCCGCGGCAGCTCCCCTTGAACCACGACGCGGGCCAGTCGCACTGCCACGGGATCAGGTAGTAGACGTCCGAGGCGGAGACTGCTGCGAGCCACTCCGTCCCGGACGGTGCGGACGCAGCGGCCGAGGGGGCGTCGATCGGCTCGGCGACGCAGTGCTCGCGGGCGATCGGCGACGGCCCGCACCTGCCGAGGTACACCTCGAGGAGCGAGGCGTCCCCCGCGCTCGGCTGGGCAGAAAGCACCTTGACGATCTCCCCACCGCCCGCGAGCTGCCCCGGGGCGCAGTCGCCCGACACCCAGAGGAGCTGCTCGGGGCGGCCCGAGTGTTCGGCGAGCTCCCGGTCCACGTTCGTCCCGCCCGGGCAAGCTCCGGAAAGGAGGGCCTCGCCGAGCCGCGAGAGCTCGGCGCGGGCGGGCGCTCGCACCGGCAACAGCTCGACGACACGTATCCGGCACGAGTACGCGTACCGGTCCTCGCGAGTGAAGTTGTCCTGGCCGGCCTCGCAGCGGTCGACCCGCCACCGCGGCCCGACCATTCCCGCTCCGTATCGCGCATCGACGGCGTCCAGCTCGCGCTCGAGCTCCGCCGCCTTCGCGGCGCGGGCCGAGGAGATCTCGGCCGCCTCGAAGTCGACGTCCGGATGCTCGCCCGCCGGCAGTTGCGCGACGACCGCCGCGAGCCCGCAGCCGCCGACGAGCAGTGCCACGACAGCAGCGATGCCGCAGCCGGCGACGACCCTGCGCGCGGTCATCGTCGACGGCTAGCCGGCGTTCGCGAAGGCCCCGAGCGCCTCGCGGCCGCCGCCGACGATCGGGTCGCCGTGCGCGAGGAGGAGATGCTCGAACTCGAGCTCCCTGGCGAGTCGCCGGTATGCCGCGCGCAGCCCGCTCTTCGTCCCCTCGGGATCGTCCATGAAGCGGTCGGGTACGAATGTGAGCGGGCCGCCCGAGTCCGCCCGCACCGCGCCGTCGGCCAGGGCGAGCGCGCCCCGCGTCGGGATGTGCAGCGCCGACTCGTCGGGGCAGATCGCCCCCACCTCGTGGGCGACGATCCCGCCCGGCAGCTCGTCGCCGACGTCGAACGGCTCCACCTGCTCGCCGTGCGTGAACTCGTGCAGCCCCGCGCGCGAACAGCGAACCGTCGCGCCGAAGCGCTCGGCGAGCTCGCCGCTCGAGCGGTAGTGGTGGCGGTTCGTCAGCAGGACGTCGGTCGGCGCTCCCAGCTCCTGGAGCCGGTCGAGGATCTCGGGCGACGCGAGCGGGTCGATGACGACGTGCTCCTCGGGCAGGTGGTACGAGTGGACCACGATCTCCCATCTCGGGTGCTGGGACGTCCAGTGCCAGATCCCGGGAGCGATCTCCTCCACGGCGCAGACTCTACGTCGGATTCGACGCCGACGCGCGGCCGCCAAGCGGCCGTCTTCAGGGTTCTCGCGCGCGCCTAGCCGGTCGTCCTGCCGGAGACGGCGAGCTGGTTCTCGGCGTGAACGATGCGCTGCTCGAGCTGCCAGCGGTCGGCCTGCGACTCGCCGGCCTCGACGCGCTCGAGCTCGGCCTTCGCGGCCTCGAGCTGCTCCCGGGCACGGTCGTCGTCGATCTGCTGTACGTTCACGGCGTCGTCGACGAGCGCGAGCGCGCGGTCGAGCTCGACCTTGAAGAACCCCGGCCCGGTCGCGAACTCGAGGACCTCGTTCTGGTCGAGGTGGATGCGCGTCGAGCCAGCCTTCAACGTCGCGACCAGCGGCGCATGTCGTGCGAGCACGCCAATCTCTCCGGCGGCCCCCGGGACGATCACCATCTCCGCCTCGCCGTCGAACGCCGGCCCGTCCGGCGTCACGAGCGAGACGTCGAACTTGGGATGTGCGTCCGCCATCAGTTGCGCACCAGATCGGAGTTCGCGAGCGCGGAGTCCGATCGTGTGTGAACGCCTGAAGGCGCCCGCTTCGCGGCGGCGGCGCGGTCGTGACTCACGCGCTCACCTACGCGGCGACGGCCTCGGACGCGCGCGCCTTCTCCACCGCGTCGTCGATCGTCCCGACCATGTAGAAGGCAGACTCGCCGAGCTCGTCGTGCTCGCCCTCGATGATCGCGCGGAAGCCGCGGATCGTGTCCTCGAGCTTCACGTACTTGCCCGGCGTCCCCGTGAACTGCTCAGCCACGAAGTTCGGCTGCGAGAGGAAGCGCTCGATGCGGCGTGCGCGGCCGACGACGAGCTTGTCCTCGTCGGTGAGCTCGTCCATGCCGAGGATGGCGATGATGTCCTGCAGGTCCGTATAGCGCTGGAGGATGTGGAGGACGTCGGTCGCCGTCTGGTAGTGGTCGTCCGAGACGATCCCCGGCTGGAGGGCACGCGAGCCAGACGCGAGCGGATCGACGGCCGGGTAGATGCCCTTCTCCACGATCGTGCGCGAGAGCACCACCGTCGAGTCGAGGTGGGCGAAGACGTTGGCCGGAGCCGGATCCGTGAAGTCGTCGGCGGGCACGTAGATCGCCTGCACGGACGTGACCGATCCGGTGCGCGTCGAGGTGATCCGCTCCTGGAGCTGCCCCATCTCCGTCGCCAGCGTGGGCTGGTAACCGACGGCGCTCGGCATGCGGCCGAGAAGCGCCGACACCTCCGAGCCCGCCTGCACGAAACGGAAGATGTTGTCGATGAAGAGCAGGACGTCCTGGCCCTCGTCGCGGAAGTACTCGGCCATCGTGAGGGCGGAGAGGCCGACCCTGAGGCGCGCTCCCGGCGGCTCGTTCATCTGGCCGTAGACGAGAGCGACCTTGTCCACCACGCCCGACTCGGTCATCTCGAGCCAGAGGTCGTTCCCCTCGCGCGTGCGCTCGCCGACTCCCGCGAACACTGAGACGCCGCCGTGCTGCATCGCGACGTTGTGGATCAGCTCCTGGATCAGAACCGTCTTGCCGGTCCCTGCCCCCCCGAAGAACCCGACCTTGCCGCCCTTCACGAAGGGCGCGATCAGGTCGATGACCTTGATCCCGGTCTCGAAGATCTCGATCTTCGGGGAGAGGTCGCGGAACGCCGGCGGGTCGCGGTGGATCGGCCAGCGCTCGACGCCCTCGGGCGTCGGGCCCTGCTCGTCGATCGGGTCCCCGATGACGTTCCACAGCCGCCCGAGCGTCGGAGCGCCGACCGGCACCGAGATCGGCGCCTCGGTGTCGACGCAGACGGATCCGCGCGAGAGACCGTCGGTCGAGTCCATGGCGACGGCCCGGACGCGGTCGTCGCCCAGGTGCTGCTGCACCTCGGCGATCAGCGGTCGCGTCGAGCCGTCCGCCTCCGGCACGTCGATCGAGAGCGCCGTGTAGATCTCGGGCAGGCGCTCCGTGAACACGGCGTCGATGACGACGCCTTTGATCTCGACGATCCGGCCCGTGTTCGCGCCGTTGCTCGTCGTCGTACCGTCGTCGGGCATGAGCCTCCTGTGCGAGGTCGTGGATTCGTCGTCGGCGGCGCGAGAGACGCGTCCGGGCCGCCCGCGAGTCTAGCGAAGCCCTAACAGAAGCTTCGCGGGGAACCAGCACGGTGACAGCTATCCTGGCCGCGCCCATGGGGACGAGGTCGGGAACGGTCGCGTTGATCGCAGTTGCGGCCGTCGCTGCGGTGGCGGTCGCGGCCGGGATCCTGCTGCTCGGCGGGGACGAGGCGTCCTCGCGGGAGAGCTACCAGTCCGCCGTCGTCAACGCCCGCGACCGGGTCGACTTCGCGTACGCCCGGATCGCCAGGTCCCAGTCGCCGGAGGAGCTCATCGAGCGGCTCGACGACGCGTCTGTCGTGGTCGGCGACACGGCGTCCGACCTCGACGATGCTGGCGCGCCCGACGACCTCCAGCAGCTCAACGACCGGCTCGTGAAGGCCTTGCGCGAGTTCTCGGACGTCCTTGCAGGCACCTCCGCCCAGTTCGAGGACCCGACGTTCGCGGGCACGGTCCCGGGCATCACCAGCCTCAGCTTCCCGGAATGGGACAAGGTCAACGCGGTGCTCGCCGACCTGGACGAGCAGGGCGTCACGGTCGAGCAGCTCGCGCGGCACTAGAGGCCTGATGCGGGCTAACAGGCGGGGACGGGGCGCGTCTCACTCTTCGGTGCGGCGGATCGTCCTGCCGGTCTGCGTGGTCCTCGTGGCCGCCTGCACGCTCGTCCTCACGCAGGCCGGGCTCTCCGCGCCGCCCGTCGTGCCGGACGCGCCGATCGCCGGGAACACCACCGGCTACCTGAGCGAGTGCGCCGCGCTCCCGGACTCACGGAAGGCGCGCTGCTACGTCCGCGGCCTGCTGCGCGAGGTCGACCGCTCGGGCAACCCGGCGACGGGCGTCCCCGCGATCGACGCCAAGGTCCACGACGTCGGCGGCTTTCTCGAGGCGGCCTGCCACTCGCTGATGCACGAGGTCGGCCGGACCTGGGCGAAGCAGCACGATCTCACGCTCGAGGACCTCCAGCGCTACGTGCCCCACTCGAACGACCCCGGGTGCTCCGCGGGCTTCGGGATGGGCCTCGCGATGTACCTCGGGCCACAGCTCGTCACCGACCCGCGGCAGGTCCTCACCACCTGCACGGCCCTGCCGACGCGGTTTCGCGAGTACACCTGCGTGCACGGCCTCGGGCACGCGTTCATGCGCGGGTTCCACGGCTTCCTCCGGGACGCGGTCACCGCCTGCAACAAGCTGGGAACGCGTTTCTCCCCCGACTGCTCACAGGGCGCGTTCCACGACTACTGGATCTCGCTCGGAGGCGGCGACGGCACCGAGCGGCCGGAGCAGGTCGACGACGACCCCGAGTCCGTGTGCGGCGCGTACACGTACAAGCGGCCGTGCTGGTACCGGTACTTCTGGGAGCGCGAGGCGTCCACGCGCGCGTTCGAGGCAGGCGACATCCTCGAGGTCTGCAAGGACGAGAAGGGGATGCAGCGGGCAGGGTGCGTCAGCGGCGCCTCGCTGCTCGTGTCGCGCGAGCGCGACCCCGTCGACCACGCCCGCGTGTGTACCGCCCTGCAGGGCGTGGACACGTACAACTGCCTGCGGGGCATCAACGTCCCCGGTCTCGAGGGCAAGATCTTCGAGCAGCTCCGCCTCGTGCGAACGTGCGGCGACCTCCCGAGCGCGACGAACGCCTGGTGCTATCGCTGGTTCGGGAGGACACTCGCGGTGCTCACCGACGGAGCCTTCCGCACGCAGGGCTGCTCGCAGCTGGCCGACGAGTACGCCGCCTCGCAGTGCGCGCGCGGAGGCGCCCGGACGAGTCGCCCGCTCCGCACGTTCTCCTGAGGACCCTCGCCGCGACCGCACGAGGTTCACTCCGAACCTCCCTCCGATACAAGGTGCGCGACGACGCGGCCGCGAAGCGGCCGCCTTCAGGGGTTTTTGCGCCTTGGGATTCGCGCTAGCGGATCCCAAGGCTGCGGGACAACGAGCCGAGACAGGGTGCGCGACGACGCGGCCGCGAAGCGGCCGCCTTCAGGGGTTTTCGCGCGCCGGGATTCGCGCTAGCGGATCCCGGCGCTGCGGGACAACGAGCCGAGACAGGGTGCGCGACGACGCGGCCGCGAAGCGGCCGCCTTCAGGGGTTCTCGCGCAGGGGGATGCGCGCTAGCGCATCCCCCTGCTGCGGACAAGCTAGATCGGCAGCACGCTGCCCTGGAACTCGCCGAAGGTGTTGCCGTCGGCGATGATCTGGTTGACCTCGCGCGTGAGCTGGTTCGAGGTCGGGTAGCGCATCGGGGAGGCGAACGCGGGCTGGTCCGCCGTCGCCTGGATCTGCGTGATGGCGCCGAGGACGGCGACGGCGAGCGCGGCCGCGACACCGGCCTGCAGCCGGAGTGCGGAGACGCGCCGCGGCCGGCGGATCACGATCGGGTTGTCCATCGCCTCGAGCGGCGCGGCGCGGAGCTCGGCTGTGACCCTCGTGACGTCGGCGTCGTACTCGCGGCAGTCCGCGCACCGTGCGAGGTGCGAGTCGAGCATGCGCGACTCGAGCTGCGAGAGCTCGCCGTCGAGACGCAGCGAGACCTGTGCGCGCACGCGATCGCAGACGACGGTACGGGGAACTGCGCTCATGGCAGTTGTGACGTGACAGCGGCGAGAGAGTTAGAGGAGAACCGTCGCCGCAAGCTCATCGGCATCTAGGACGCCGCCGCCTGGCCGACTACGTCGAGCGGCTTCATGACCTCGGCGAAATGACACGCGACCGGGTGCTCGCCGCCTGCCCGCGGCTTGAGCTCGGGGTCCTCGACCGCGCAGATCTCCTGCGCCTTCCAGCAGCGCGTACGGAATCGGCAGCCCGACGGTGGGTTGGCCGGGCTCGGTACGTCGCCCGTCAGCACGATCCGCTTCCGCTTCCCTCGCAGGTTCGGCGACTCGATCGGAACCGCCGAGAGCAGCGCCTGCGTGTACGGGTGCATCGGGTTCTCGTAGAGCTGCCTGCGCGTCCCCCTCTCCACGATCCTGCCCAGGTACATCACCGCGACGCGATCCGAGATGTGACGGACGACGGACAGGTCGTGCGCGATGAAGAGGTACGTGAGGCCGAAGTCGTTCTGCAGCTGGACGAGCAGGTTGACGACCTGCGCCTGGATCGACACGTCGAGCGCGGAAACGGGCTCGTCGAGGACGAGCATCTTCGGGTTCAGCGCGAGCGCGCGCGCGACGCCGATCCGCTGCCGCTGGCCGCCGGAGAACTCGTGCGGGAAGCGGTTCGCGTGCTCGGGGCTGAGCCCGACCGTGCGCAGGAGCTCCTCGACCCTTCGCCTGCCCTCGCCGCGTCGCCGGTACAGCCCGTGGATGCGGAGCGGCTCGCCGACGATCTCGCGCACCGTCATGCGCGGATTCAGCGACGCGTACGGGTCCTGGAACACGATCTGGACGTCGCGACGAACGACCCGCATCTGCCGCCGCTTGAAACGAGTGATGTCCTGGCCCTCGAAGATGATCTTGCCCGCGGTGGGCTCGAGCAGCTTGATGATGCTGCGACCGAGCGTCGACTTGCCGCAGCCCGACTCGCCGACGATGCCGAGCGTCTCGCCCTGGCGGACGGAGAGGTCGACCCCGTCGACAGCCTGCACCTGGCCCACCGTGCGCTTCAAGAG
>Ga0210115_1000227_pt1 | contig 15997 bp, 20 predicted proteins | sample MayberryNW_TuleB_2_FD_185526 | JGI IMG/M metagenome (GOLD analysis project Ga0210115, IMG submission 185526) | Wetland microbial communities from San Francisco Bay, California, USA, that impact long-term carbon sequestration - MayberryNW_TuleB_D2... | ecosystem: Environmental > Aquatic > Marine... | reverse complement strand
TTATTGACTTCATATGATCTATTCAATATACAATGATTAAATAGTATGTCACATCTTCCAAAATTAGAAAATAACAGATGGAAAATACTATCAAACAAAACTTGTATATGTTCACTACTCTAACTTTATCGCTTATTGTTATCTTATCATATAACAGTGGGATTGACTCTTCAATGGCCCAACAACAAAATGAGACTACCAATCAAACAGAGATACAAGATCAGGAAAATATGTCGGAGAGAAAATTTCTCAAGAACAGCACTTCGTTCGGAAACGCAACAGCTGATCTCGATATAAAACATGCCCCAGAATTCTCGACACTTACTATCCAACCCTGGCCAATAGTAGAACCAAGCGCAGAATTTAATATCACGGGAATTTTAGTCGATAAGATAACTCTGCAACCCGTAGCTAATTCAGAAATATCATTTCTATACGAATCTGCTTCTGAAGCAATTCCCCCATTTAGCTTAGTAACTATTGAAAAGCAGACTGCTGATACAGACGGCAAGTTTAGCACTACAGTAACTGCACCAGATACACAGGGTATAGTTTCTGTTACTGCACTCTACAATGGAAGTGGTCTTTATCATTCTGTAGCTTCAGATCCGGCATTGGTAATAGTATCTAATTCAAGTCTTCCACCATAGATTTAGCAAATGGCCAAAGATACTCATTGATAATGGAATTAAGACACGATTAGACTAAGAATGGTACTTCATAAGTATAGTTGACAGAAATCATGAAGAACATGTGACGCATCTAAATAGTATGTTAATTAAGAGACGACTTTACCTTTCTAATCAAGATGGAGCCAGATAATTAATCAATTGAAATTTGTCTTATTTTTTGTGCTATCCGACAGTAGCTCCAAAAGACACTATCTTATAATGATGTCCCATAAATCGTACAATATGAGGATTTAGGATATTTTACATATCCTGACTCATTCCCTTCCCATAGCCTTCTGCGTTTGATTCCTCTTTGTCTATGATTCTTCTTACCCTGAGGGCTTCTAAGCGTTTTTGACTCTCGTATCTGCTAAAGAGCATGCTTAATGCATCAAGCCTAGATGCCCCTGTATCTTTCATAATCTCTTCGACTGATCTTTCAATTTCTTGTTCGCTATCCAATTTCTTTTTCTTATCAATAATAATTTTGCTAAATAATATAAATTGCATTATATATCCATGGTTCCAACCGAGTTGGACATCAATGAGTGAATAGGTTCACCGTGCCCTTGTCGGACCAACCAAGACATAAGTTTCGGCTGCCGGAATTCACAAAACGGGGTACTAAAAACTTTGCAAAATGGGAAGAGCAACTACTAATAATGAAACAAGATAGTCATTCTATAGTAACTATATAATCCGGAATAGATGGCTTGGTTGAAATTAAATCTGATAGAATGTTAGAAAAGGCAGAAGACCTTGAAGCCATGCCAGAATGCATGACATAGGCCGCCTACCCAGGCGCTACAGAATTACTTGCTTTCTAAGGAGTCGATTAAGAGTACTTGTTTGTACTGGCCAATGCAGCCGCTATTTTCAATAGCCCTAGGTCAGACCTCCGTGGTTCGTGATTTCCTTCAATCTGAATCCGCCGTCTTGTCTAAACAAAAAATGTTATAATTAGATTTGCTGCAGATATGGCCATTATTAGGAAGGTGGACCACCCTACGATGTTTGATATCCGTTGGTACTATTTTCAAGGATCGCCTTATCATTCGCTATCTTCATAATTGCAAAGAGAATTGGAACAGCAACAATACCATTAATGACTGCAGTATATATCAATGGCTTAATTGGATCAATACCACTAAAGTTGATGAACAGTCCTATAGCAGTAGAAGCAGCTATTACAATATAAAATGGTCTAGCCTGTCCGAACTTTTTATTTAGGCCCTCTTTCCATCCGAACGTGTCCGACAAAGCATAAGCAGATGATCCAGCTAACACCGGGATAGCTAATAATCCAGTTCCAATTATACCTAAAGCGAAAATCATCTGCGATATTGTCCTGCGTAAGGAAATGACTTTACAAGCGGTTCTAACGCTTTAGCCGCTTGCTCTGCGGTCTGTATATTTATTTGACCATTATCAGGCAGAGTGCCTGCACCTGTCACCATTATCGCCCGCATGATTGATACTGAAAACGCCATCCCTATAGCAACGTCAGATCTCATCAGTTTTATCTCAGATTTTGAAACTGATGGTTTGCCCTCTCCAATTTCTTTAATTTTACCACCTTGTACATCTTCCTCTACTTCTTCTGATGTCTGCCAAAAGAAAAGGTACGGCGATATCGTGGTACCAAAGATTGCGACAAACATCATGACAAATTCAGAGTTAAATTCAATATGTGGAATAATTGTTGCGCTGATTATTTCAATCCAATTTCCTCCAACGATAATCGCAGTAACTATATATGCAAACAAGGAAAGGGTTAGATACTTCAGAAGCTTTGAATATTTTCTATAAGGAATAAAGATTTCAGCAGCAAGAATAATTCCAACAAATGCTAAAGTAGCAATAATGAACGGAATATCTGGAAAATATCAATCTTATCGATGCAGACATGGCACCGATATCCGCCCCAATATTTATCGTATTAGCAATGAGAAGAAAAATGACAAGTGGTATAACTATATTCCTTGAATATTTTTTCTTAATGGCTGATGCCAAACCTTTTCCAGTAACAAGCCCTATCCTTGCGCACATTTCCTAGATAATTAACATCATAGGATAAAGAAATAATACCATCCATAACATTCCTAGGCCAAACCTGGCCCCAGCTTGTGAGTAAGTATCAATTCCAGATGGATCGTCATCGGAAGCGCCTGTTATGAGACCAGGTCCTAGCAACCTAAATGTTCTCTTGAAACTATACAATTTCGAGAAGGCTTTACCATTACGAGATTCACTATCATAATACTTCTTTTTATGACTAAAATTCTTCTTTGTCATCCTTGAATTAAATTATCTCTATCATTTATTACAAAGATTTAAAATCATTCATCTAACCCTACTTCTCTGTGAGACCTATCATTCGGCGACCTCAAATCTTGAGATATTTTTCGTACAGTCATTAGTTATATTTAATACTTTCTTACAATTACTGTGCTTTCTAGCACAATTACTATTAGTATCTATGACAGAAACCGTTGCAGAGTCAAGATTAGCAACATAGAGTTTGTTATTAAAGGGGGCTAAATTCTAAGGATATGGTGAGGATCCTACTTCTATTTCGCTGATGATTCTATCATCCGTACCATCAATTACTGATACAGTTCGAGAAATCACCTGGATCATTAACTACTTCCACTTCATTAGTAACTGCATTAGCATCCCCATCTATTACAGAAACAGTGTTTGAAATCACATTGGCTACGTAGATCTTTTTATTGGAAGGGTTAAAGAGTAGATGTTCTGGGAAACTGCCTACGGTGATATTCTTGACTAAAGTATTATTCATACTTTCGATCACAGAAACTGTTCCTGAATCTCGATTGGCTACGTAGATATTATTATTAGAGGGGTTGAAAACTAGCGCCTACGGAAATTTGATATTGTAGCACAAAAGAGCTGATTTCAAGATGATTACATTTCTTTGATCTTACTGATATAATTAATGAATATCGTTAAAACCGAACTAGTGTCACCTATCATTAATCACCTAACGTATAATAGTTTGATTGCATTATGGTTAATTATAGATTTATGCTTGTTAAAGTAAATACCATTCATACTAATGATAAAGTAATTAACGTCATTAAGCTCGATATTGATGACTATGGATCTGTGATCCCATTAGAAAAGCTAGAGCTCAGATTACCTCCAAATGATAACTCCATAGTTGAGATCCTGAAAGATTCTCAGTATGCAGTCTTGTCTGTGCAAGGAAATATTGAGGAGAATGGTAGTACCATAATCTCAGCAGAAACTATGACACTTGAAGAACTTAATAAGGAAAAGCGGAAGACAATAGAAGTAGCTGCAGATAAAAAAGAAGATGGCCAGAGACTTTAGGTACTTTAAACTGAAGTAATCTAATAATCTACAAATTATTCTAATTGCAAAATCGAAAGCCTAATAGTTGTACAATTTTTATATAGTTTGTATTGCATGATGCGGCAACATGACACTTATTGCAAAAGTAATAGAAATCATCGGGAGTTCAGATAAAGGCTGGGAAGATGCTGCTCAAGTAGCAGTAGATGAGGCAAGAAAGACATTGCATGGAATTCATGGAATAGAAGTTATGGATATGACCGCAACAGTAGACGAGAGTACTGGCAAGATTGGTCAATACCGTGCAAGTGTAAAAGTCGCCTTTGGAGTAGAGCATTAGCTTCTTCTATTTCATGATTTAGGGCTAAAAAAATGTCATCAGAAAAAAGAGGGTTGAATGAAGTAAATTTTGTTGACGCAAGCATCCTTTTAGATGCAGTAACTTCATTAATTAGCACATTTAAACAGGCTGGCTATACCCCTCCAACCAGTATTCAAGTTGATATGTTGGCATTTGATGAATTGTTAGAAGAAGCATCAAAGCTATATAGTAGTATCAATGTAAAAGATTCAATCGCAAATCAAGGATTTTCAATAGCCGGTATTATTAACATTGTTCTTGCGGTAGACAAGGAGAACGGTGATAATAAAGATCATTATCACTTTCAGGAACAAAAAGACCAACATCAACCTGTTGATGTAACTAAAGAGTATCAAGAACTTCTTTCACTAAATCATGATCAAAGCCAAACCTTACCTACGACAGCTACAAAATATGAATGTGTAGAATGTAATGCTATATTTGACACTCCTGCTGGCCACAGAAAACACCATCAAGCATTTCATGAGAGTATAGAAGAACCAAAGGTATTAGAACAAGCAGAAATTTAATGCTTGGTCGAGTTCATTTTGTGCAACTAAGTGTTACAGATAGATATGGGTTAGGTGATGTAGAGTATAACTAACGATAATGAGGGAAACGATTCAGGAGATAGCAGTAGGGATTTGGGACAATGACAACAAGTTAGTAGAGACGGGAGGATATACTAATGTCTAATCAAGACCAAAAAACATCGGATGGATTTCCAAATGAATCGATAGCTGAAATCACGGATGTGGCCCGGACCAAAATTGAAAGAATGCTATTACATAAATATGGCAAGAGTTTAGTCGAGTTCAGAGTGTATCGACGCCATAAATTTCCTTACTTGATTGCTGCCAAATTAAAAGATGGGACGTATAAAACGCTGGCCCTGAGGTAGCAATCATAAGTACTGAAGAACATCGTCTGAAGGTTGTAGAAAAATCTCCGTCCATTTTCTTTTCTCTAGTTTGACTATTCTTAATCAAAATTTGATATGATTTCTAGATGCAATAAGCACTTAACTGATGACTTAACTTGTGCCAGAAGGCCTACACACAGCCAAGATCGAATGTGCGAAGAAGCATCTTAATGGTAGGTGATAGGTCTGACCCTTAGAGAATATATAAAAATTTCTAGAAACCTAATACATATAATTAGTAAATTGGCTTTGGTTAACTGGTAATATCTATGCTAAGTAGGATTTACAGCAACACCATCGAGAGCAATACGAATCATCCAACAGTTACTTCAGACTGCGAATTCGAGGTTAGAAGGCTGCAAACAATTTGAATTAGCGTACGAGAGTGAACTAAACTGGCCACGATTCACATACTATAGGGACTTCCTAATCAGCCGTGAATTGCTAATCCCGTCTGATAGAGCCAGCTCAACACTACGAAATAACACCTAAAGGTGAACGTTAGTTGCAGTTATTCGCAGAAATAGAAGACGGTTTAAGAGTTGCAGATACACGAGATAAGGTATAGGAAGCACTCAGTAACTAAACTAAATATCTGTTGCTGCTATGTATTTTAGAATAAGCTATTAGCTAGTCCTCATTCATGATCTACTGCCTCTTTTTGCTTCTATCGCAATGGTAGCTTGATGGGGAAACACTAGATAAGAGCGAAATTCATTCTCTAACTTAAAATCAGATATTCACATTCTACTTCTGCTGTCAAGTATCAATGGTCATTGTTACCTAATTGGAGAATAATTAATCAACTAATTAGTTTCTCCAAATGAAAATTGTGAGTGGTTAGTTATGTACAAGATAATGCGATCCAATTAAATGTGGGGGAGATTGACCGCGTTATCACAGTCAATTGCTTCGGATTTAGAACGTACACTATATACTGCATACTATTATTTAAAAAGGGAATTTAATTGACCTTATGAACTTGAATAAATGATTATGACTGACTGTCATTTGTAACTATTATATAGTTTATGGTTATATTTGCACACAATGAACTTAAACATAAATAGAAGAATTCTCTTGACTACAATCTTTGCCATAGCGGCCACCTTATCGGCAGCAATACTAGCAACATCAGCAATTGGAACATCTATGTTAACACCAGCATTTGCGCAAGGAGAAAACATGACAGGTGGAGGAAATTATACAGAAGGAAATATGACCGGTTCGGATATGGCAGGAAGCGGAATGGCAACACCACCAATAATGACGCCGTAGGCAAGTTGTCTGTATCGGCTTAGATATTCTTATACCTATTTTTTAAATCACTTATGAGATTGGTTGACAGGTAAACATTGGATGACATCTAATAGTTTTGGGTTTGAATGATTCAATAAATGATGAAAATAGCTATCATGATAGTAACAACAGAATAAATAACCTGAATATTCCAAAGGGCTTAAAGGAGATGCTCATTGACCATCAGTTCACTATACACAGACTACATGACATTTCGCCAGAGGATCTCTCAATAACACTTGGTATTGATGCTTCTGTAGCAAGAATAATAATAAATGCAGCTAAGGAACTATAGGATGAGAACTAGAAAGTAGTTTGAGGTATTGGATCGTTTGTTGATCGTATTTCAAAATTTAACTTTCACTTACGCTGTCAATTGGGTTTTAACTACTTCTAACTATAGGTCAATTTTGGTGTAGTAAAAGTTAGACAACTAAGGGTAATGATGAAATTCAGGGAATTTGAAATGAATCCCAATTTGTTTGTCCGATTAATGGACATAATGAGCATGGTTTATGTCCGGTTGATTAATTTAATTACTCATTTAGTAGAGCCTGGCAATATTAAATCCAGTCATAAAACTTAGTCTGGGGAATTATAACTGATCCGTGCGGGACTGGTAGGAAAGCTACTATCACAGATAAGAGATTACTTAAACTAGTAAACTAGGCATGGCAATAAGTAAATTAGCATAAAGAGAGTGGTCATTAGGCTTAATTTGAAAATGAACTATATTAATAATATTAGAAACTACGTACAAACCGTAAAACATTTTTATGATACCTATCAAAAATCTGGTGAAGTAATAGCGCAGCAACCAGACCACTCTCCTCTCCTGTCATCATATACCTTTGTAAAGAAGGAAAATAGTTCTGAGAAAATGACTATGAACAACCTCTTCTAACGATAATGACCTAATTGGTTACTATCTAAACTATGGTTAAAGACGGGACTATTTGTATTCATTCAATTCTACCTAACCCATATTAAGCTAGCTCTTTGATATGTGACTGCATTGCATTGACCAGCTGGTACACCAATTATGAATAAGTTGCAAATGTAAGCTTAGTTGTCAGCTTCATTAAAGTTATAATATTTTAATACGTACCGCTATTATGCTACTAATGGTTGCCCCTCCTTCTTCGCGAAGGGGTGTTAACAGATGGAACCCAAGAGCGTATTGTTAATCAAGTTTGTGGGCAACGGGCCCACAAATAAATATGATGGCGTAATTTCTTCTCCTGCCTTACGCTTATTCTTTTTCAGAGACTCTGACGCTCTCCCAATTTTTATTAATACCGAAATATCAACGACGGAATCCAATAAATGGACTGTAAGTCAGTGGATTAAAACCTCTTAGCACCTTTTGTAATTCCTCACTAGGATTCCCATAGACTTCAAACCTATTTATCTTAGAAATACTGAAAATCTTTGGAAGTACAGTTTGCGATGCAACACCATTATTGTGAGCAAGAGCAGCCCCTGAATTTGTGTATGTTTCATGTACAATACACTTCGTCTGATCTCTGTTAAGGTAAAACTGGTAATCTAATGTGTCTGGCTCTATAGCTTCTACCACTCTGCTCATTTCCTCTATTAGTTTCTTGTATTCTTCAATCTTACCATCGTCTATGATAAATTCTGCTTCAAAATGTATTTGATTCTGAATATGTTTCATGTTAGCATCTTCAACAACGATAGATTACATTTATACTTTGAATAATAGTTTACTAACTCATTAATTTGATTGTGTAAAAGAAATTTGTAGACTGCAATATGCTTAGCAACGATCCACCTTCTTCCTATCACTTGGGCTGCTGCAGTATTAACGATAATTGTAGAAAGTTGTCTATCATGGCCACGATAGTTTATTATGTACATGAGCGGATGTGGACGCGAATAGCCTTATCATAAAAATGAACAAATGCCAAAACCCAAACCATGGACTAATAACAGACTGAATATGTACTATCGTGGAGCGTATGATATTAATCGTAGAAACGATGCAATCTCCTGTTTGCGTTGTTGTCAGGGTTAATCCTTTTAGAGTTGCTAGTCCAAACTGTCTAACATCATAAGCACCAGTTGTGTTAGAAATCTAGTCTAGGAAGTTCAAAATGGAAAGGACTTTATTAGACTTGAATTAGTAACGCTATAACTATCATTCGTCTATTTGGAGCACCTGATACGTCCTACATTAGTAAGAGTCACCCTATCAGTAGGAACGTCCACATCTATTTCATTATCTGCCTCCATTGAATGCCCTCTAATAAATATCCTCACATACTCTAAGTCGGGATAACTATTACTTAATACCGCTTTCCATATTTCCTCTATGGTAACCGTATTACTATTGCTTTCCGCTTGTCCTCTGTTTACAGCATTCTCTCTTCGACAAAGTTCCTCCATGAACCGGTTTATAATTAACTTTTTATCATAGTCTTCGTCCCCCGCTATGGATACTCTGTTAATTTTTATATCACTAGACATACCTCTTCTATAACTTTAATAATATTAAAAGTCCCGTGTAAACTTGATCTGAAAGTCCCTTTTCTGAAAACAAACTGTCATTCAACGCCATTGGTTACCATTAATCACCAAGTTACACATTAATACTTTCACGCTTAGGACTTTGTTACTCTAGCTAGTAACAAATGGTAAACGACCAATGAGTGATTATTATCATACACGTGGTCGCCTACCCCATATCCATTTGGGAGAAAGGGGAATTTTATTCAAATATACGAACCGAGGTTGGAGGGTATCAACAACCAACTCCAGACTGAGCTAGCGCCCAATACATTATTACAACATAATTGCAGAATAGGTTTGGAATTGTTGGAGTTACTGGTTTATTTGTTGACTTTGAATGTCCTCTAATTTCTCTTCCATGCCTTTTACATTTAGTACTGAAGGACCCTTTTCAAGCAACCAAACTTTGCCTCATTGCATTCCTTCAATAGCTTTAGGGCTGCAATCTTTTCTGATTGCTTTAGATAATTCAGTTCTGAAAGGTAGAATCGGATGGCAAGGATTAACAACTGCGGAATACCGGTAGGATGGCAATTATTATTTTGTCATAGACACAAATTTTAGTGATGGAAGAATGATTGGAAGAACTGCGATCTATATACTTTGAAATATTTCTATACGTCATCTGCATTAGAATAGCATCGAAAGAATTCTCTTCTTGGTTTTCTTCAATTAATCTGTTGAAAATGGTGCTAAAGTCTCATTTAGTGCTGAGACAGGCAACAAACAGTTGGGCTCGTTATATAATAATTATATTTGATGATGATGTGTACACTTAAGAAGATTTCCAACATATTAATCTGGTTTAGCTCAAGTTTATTCATCATGAAAGGAATATGTTCTGCCTTGCCATTTCACGATCTTTCGTCCGCCTTTGTATGCCAGTGAAAGTATGTGTGTAACATAGGCTGTAAGTAGAAAAATAGCAGCGAGCGGAGAGATGATCGCGTATTTAGGAGAGACCTTAAATTCCCGATTTGTGACTACGAAAGAACCGACAAACAACATAAAGCATGCAGACAAATTTAATGGTAATATTAGCGAGGAGAGTTGAGTTGATAATTCGAATGGGTACTGAATAGGATTAGAATAATTTGAATCAAATTCAAAATGTGATATTGTAGAGTCGAAATACCGGCCAATCGAATTATTCAAAGCAAACGGAAGAACAACGATAGGTAATGCGCCCAAAAGAAAGAGCACTGCTATATTACCAATAATATTAGCCCTTCTTTTCTTATCTAAGAAAATCGGGATAATCGTTCTCGCGATACCCCACCACAATGTATGTAGATTTCGAGACCAGAGAGCGCTTAAGCTATCCTCCATACTGATTCCTCTGATTTGATAACCCGATTTTTTAGCTCTCATTCCAAGCGCTTCATCTTCTCTTATACTATCCCGTACAGCTTCATAAGTTCCTAGATCCTGGAAGACTTTCCTTCCAATTACTATAAAACATCCGTTGAGGTTTGCTGCATCTGATTTGGGATTGTTAATATCAATCGCATTTGAGCCAAATATGTTATTAATTAATTTCCAGACAGGCATTATTACTTTTGACCAAAAGTCCCTCAACTCAATGAATGGAAAGCCTGTAAGGATATCCAAATTTTCGTTTTGCAAGTATGAAACAGCAGCCATGATAGTATCTTTGTTCGAATAGTATGTGTCTGCATCAGTAAAAATCAAGATGTCTGCTTTACTGTGAAGGAAACCTTGTTGTAATGCCCATGTTTTGGCGGCCCAACCTTCTGGTCTGTCTTTTAGAGATATTATTTTTAGCTTTTCATTTTCATTTTCGTGATTATAGCTGCTTATAGCTGTGTTGATAATACTTTGATAAGATACCGTCAATGTTAAACCTTCTTTACTTTCTTTACTTATTTTAGAAGGCGAATTATTGATATTGAGGATAGGATTGTTTGATCGTGAGTGCAATTCAGCTTTTGACTTCAACTTGACGTTTCGCAAATATTCTTTTTTTATGCTCTTCATTATCTTTAGAGTATTATCGCTTGAGTTATCATCTATTGCAATGATTTCGTAATCATGGTAATCTTGACCAAGTAATGAAGTAAGGCTCCTGCGAATTTCATGTTCTTCATTTCTCGCAGGCACTATGACGCTTACTGATGGCATTTTAATTCCTTGAGAATGGTTGAAGAGAATATTCGTTTTAATGCCATCAACATTTAAGTGAGTTGATAATGTATCTGGTTCCTGTGAATCAGTAAGCTTTGGAGTGTTGCGACGAATAATAATCGAATAGAAAAATATGTACGCCCACATGGCATTTATTACGGTTAAAGATCCAATAGTCAAAAAGTTAATAATTGAAAAAAAACTTAAGTGCAGTAAATAAGTATAACTTGCCATAATTTCCAATTAATATCGTGTATCAGCATATATGCGGCAAACTATATAACTGATAAACTGACAAGCGGCTGATACCACCTCTTCGATTATAGTTCACATTTGAAGTTATGCCGCGACAGTTAGCTGAATAGCACAAATGCTGACAATAGAAGGCTACTATTCCCATGAACAGAAGAAGATTAAATAGCGTTAATAGCAATGAAATATGAAATACTATTGCTTGGAGCATAATAACCAAAAGATATGCATTATAACGATACATGATATAACTCCATTTCAGGATTATCTGCCTAAGACCATTGAAGCGATCAAACAATTAGAGAATGTGAACGCTCAATACAACCTAGCAATAGTGCCAAACTATCAAAAGGAATCTATAATAACATATGATAACTTTATGGACAATATTTCAAAGTATCTAAAGAATGACAAGCCGAATATTGCGCTCCACGGTTTGTACCATGAATACAGAAATTGTATAGAAGATTTTCATACACTGACAACTGCAGAAACCAGAGATGAAATTGATAAAGGCCTTGCAATATTTGAGCAAGTAACTTTACCAAAACCCAATGTGTTCATTCCTCCTGCCTGGCATGTTAGCCTTTCTACCTTGGAAGCATTGCAGCAGATGGAGTTTGAAATCGTAGAGTCTATGGGTGAGCTTTATTTGATACAAAATGAAGTTGTTATAGTAACACAGCAGGTACTGAATTGGGATATCTCTGGGGATGCTCAAGAGAATAAAAAGATGATAAAAGAAAATCAATTAGTTTATGACAAGATTATGAGGGGCTTCAAGCCAAACATTTTAAGAATAGCTCTACATCCCCCACATGATCCACCAGAAGCATTGGACCAACAACTCGAAATAATAAAAGGTCTCAGAGAGGAAGCTGGATATACTTTCAAGACTTACCATGAATTGATCCAGATTTTATGACTGATAATCCTAATAACTTGGAGGATTGGACTGAAATCCGCGAGTTACTCATTGAAGATATCCCTCAATATTTACAAGTCTTGGCGAATCTAACTGAGGTAAAGACAGATTTGGAAATAGCAAAGATGGTATATGAAGAAGATATTGCCACTAATCCATTACATTACATATTCGTTATAATAGACAAAAGAGATTTGGCTAATGTGCAAGTTATTGCATGTTGCACACTGCTTGTTGAACCCAAACTGATAGGCTTAGCCGACCGAGTTGGACACATTGAGGATGTAGCTGTAGCAAAAGATTATCAGGGCATAGGAGCTGGTTCAAAAATAGTTGATTTTGTTACAAGATTTGGATTTGAGAAAATGAAATGTGTAAAAATGGAGTTAGACTGTTCTAGGTCTACTATGCCTTTCTATGAGAAATTAGGCTATGTCTATAATGATATTTTGATGAAAAGGATGAATGAAAAAATGGGTTAAGCAAAGGATATCATTAACCCCTATGGTAATACATTCAATTGGGCTTCCATTGATAGAAGCCGATCCTAGTCTTAGTAGGTTAATAGGACATGTATACTGAAGATACTGTATTTTTTCCATTATTTATAAGAATCTGAGCAGGAGTTCCATCAGATATTGCTCTGATCTACTCCCATAATTCCGTAGAATCTGAGATACAGTTACCTCTTCTTGCTTTAACAGCAACTGCTGTTGACTCACGGGTGTACCAATAGTATGGCCAATAAACAGATTAGAGTCTATCTACAAGTTATCGAAAACGCAGACTATCGGACCTTTGATTAAACATGAGATTCTACTGATACTATTTTATAATTTGTCGGACAACAATAATTCACAATGGGAGAATTAACAAAAAAAGTCAAGGATACTTTCAAAGGTGCCAAAGATACAGTAACTGGAGAGGATGCGGATAAAACTGGAACTTCAACCACTCGCGATCCGTTAACAGAATATGAATCTAGTGAACCTATGACCCCAGCGAAAATAAAAGAACATGAACCAACAGCTGTAAAAAGAGAAATGACGGAAAAATTTACAGAACCTGGGCAAGTTGGTACAAATCCAGAAGAAGCAAGAGAAAAAGCAAGAAGAAGTGGAATGACAAAGGGAACTGCTGGTGCAGGGGAGACTGGTAACGAATATGAACAGGGCGCAGCTGGAACTAACAAATAATTTTTCCTTCTTTTTAAGAAGAACGGAAATTTTTCTATGCTAACTCGCTCTTTCAATCATTACGTCAAAGAAGGTTAGTCAACTTCAGATAGACGTGAAAATGATACGATAACAAGGCAAAATGACCGTGTTGTGCAGGTTGAGACCCGGTCATGGCAGTCATGCTTTTAATATTTATGTTGTAACTTGAATAACGCAATATACTGTATAAAGGAGATCTAAAACAGGCAGGCGGCCAGAAATGAAGAATGGGCGAACTGACTAGCCAAATTGACCGCCTGCCACCACTATACGAAATGTAATAAAAAATAGACAATAATGTATAAAAAGATTCTAGAGCTCAGAGTAGTAGATCAGATCAGGGAGTGAAAACCTCAAGCGCCCTTTTTTATTCAAACCTAAGTCTACTATCTCTTCAAGCTGCTTCTTGACAGTCTTCTTAAATTTACCAGTTAGTTTCAAGAGAAACAATGGATTGTCATAGTAAAGTCAATACGAACCAGTGGCTGTCTTTCAAGAAGTCGTTGAGTAGTTTATTAGATTATAGTTGATGAATTAAAAATATGTTTCAATAAAAAAATACGTTCAGAATCTAAATTCCCGGTTGGATACAGCTTAATAATCTGAACATATTCATCTTTCAAGGGAATCAGTATCTCAACTGAATTATGTCAAGCAGAATATTCAGAGTAAGAGTATTCAGTGTGAAAGATCAACTATAATCCAATAGTTCGAATAGTATGAGAATGAGATGTGTCAACTGAATCAATTGATATTCTTAGAGTATTGCAATCACTGCTTTGGTATACGGTGCTTACATGCTGTCTGGTATGGTTTTTGGGAAAAATTTCTTCGAAGAGAGTGGTAATATAACAGGAGTTAAGGCAATAAAGGTTCATTCAATTGAGGGAATAACATCGGAAGTTAGCTTCACCTCAGAAATTAGAGGTGAAGGCAGGTATCCAAGAAGACAAGCGACATAGCGTAAGGGAATAGTCCTGACTGGGATGGTCAACGTGCTCCCGCTGACCGTTGTTCTTGTCAATGGAAGAACATATTAAAAGGGTGATCAAAGTTTAGGACAGAATTCAATATGCATACGCACCATCAGCCGGTCTGCACTGGTTACACAAATTCCTCCTTTCGTCGTTCTTAACCCTGTATGGTTTTATTTCTACATCATCCAAAGCACATGAATCGCATTTACCTCTCACAGATTTCATTGCGTCCCATACGATTTAAGACTATCATTTTCTGATTAGAACTTTTTAGGTATCAAAAACTGAGAAGTTACTTCTAGAATAAAAATATCAAAGCTAGAGAGATGTTCCGTACGGAGCTCTAATTGTTATTTTACTCTTATATAGCTCGATCATCCGCAATTTCATAGGTTGCAGATGTATAGCACTAACTTCTCGACATATTGTGATTAAATAATTTCAGTATTGTATGTCACTCATCTATTACACAATTCATGATTCTAATATTAGATTATTTTGCTCGGATAGTTATTCAGTAGTTTCATTTATTTCTCTTTTCAATTGAACCGTTAATTCCTGTAATACTTGTATTAGTCTCTTTTTCTGTATAATGTCTGTCGCATTCCATTTCGCGTTGTCGGCACGCTTATGTGCCAATTTTGTATTTGAGGCCTACCATTGAAGTTGTATAATTGTTAGCATCCAGTTTTCTAACATTTTGATGAGCAAGAATATACCAGTGATATTCTGTTCATAGGTGCTATTGTACAGAATCCCCTTATCAGAAGAAAGATTGTTTTCTATCACCCTAAGGATGTTGCTATCGTCATCAATCACCGGTCCTTCAATCTGTTGCAATATTTGTGATCGGTGCTGTATGTGGTCTTTAATATTACCTTTGCTAGACGGAAATTCAAGGCCTTCAAGAAGGCTTGCTAATCGATGCTAATTCTTTATTTTTTACTCTATTGACTGAATTTGAGTTGTTAATTGGCCCAGATGTCACCGTCTATTTATTTGCTTCCTTTTTGTTTGTCTTCTTTTACTCCCCCCTCAAAACGCCGATGATGTACAAGGTCAGCTTGATTTTGAAAATGCTTTCCGCACATACTACATGTAAATACAGACATAGCGGTAGGAGTAACCTCTGGATAATCCTTCCTTTCTTCATCTGGATTTACTGCCTCTCTTTCTTTTATACTCTTGTTAGATCTTGTCTCACGCATTCGAACATCTGGGTCTTGTCGTTTCTGATTACTAATCTGATTTTCTAGTCTCTTTTCTGGAATATTCTGCTCTATTGACTTTCTGATATGATAGAGATCGTTGTACTGGATATAACCATCTAAGCTCTGAAATAACGAGATTGTATCTT
>Ga0210115_1000226_pt1 | contig 16003 bp, 12 predicted proteins | sample MayberryNW_TuleB_2_FD_185526 | JGI IMG/M metagenome (GOLD analysis project Ga0210115, IMG submission 185526) | Wetland microbial communities from San Francisco Bay, California, USA, that impact long-term carbon sequestration - MayberryNW_TuleB_D2... | ecosystem: Environmental > Aquatic > Marine... | reverse complement strand
CCGCCGAGAGCCGCTCCGGCGGCCGGTAGCGGACCACCAGCACGGCGACGTCGTCGGACCGCCGGCCCTCGGGCAGCGACTCCGCCATCAGGTGGTCGGCCAGCGCGTCCAGGTCGGCCACCTCCGCCGCGGACAGCACCTCGGCGAGGGCGTCCAGGCCGACGTCGAGACTGCGACTGGAGTCCTCCACCAGCCCGTCGGTGAAGAGGACCAGCACGTCGTCGTCCGCGAGGTCCCACTGCCGGGTCGCGTACTCGACCTCCGGGGCGACGCCGAGCGGTGCCCCCACCGGCGCGGTCAGCGCTTCGACCGCCCCGTCGGCGGCGCGGCGCAGCGGCGGCGGGTGCCCGGCGAGGGCGACCGTGGCCCGGCCGGACCTGGCGTCGACCGACAGGTAGCAGCAGGTGGCGAACAGCGACGGGTCGAGGTCGCTCATCAGCCGGTTGGTGCGGGAGAGCACCGCGGCCGGCTCGTGGCCCTCGGCGGCGTAGGCCCGGAGGGCGTTGCGCAGCTGACCCATCACGGCGGCTGCCTGCATGTTGTGGCCCTGCACGTCGCCGATCACCAGGCCGACCCGGTCGTCCGGCAGCTCCAGCAGGTCGTACCAGTCACCGCCGACGCCCATGCCGTCGGTCGCCGGCTCGTAGCGGGCGGTGCCGACGGCGCCGGGCGGCTCCGGCAGCACCCGCGGCAGCAGGTGCGACTGCAGCTCGGCGCTGAGGGTGCGCTCCGACTCGCGCAGCCGGGCCCTTGCCAACGTCTGCGCGATGAGCCCGCTGAGCCCGACGAGCAGCGACTGCTCGTCCGGCGGGAAGTCGTGCGCCTCGGCGAAGCTGATCGTCAGGCTGCCCATCGTGCGACCCGAGACGGTGAGGGGCAGGAACGCCCAGGCGTGCTTCTGCGACGCCTCGACGGTCTCGAGCAGGTGCGGGAAGAGGCCGAGGTAGGCCGGCCGCGACGGCAGGAACAGCGGCTGGCTGGTCCGCAGCACCTGGGAGATGGGGGTGTCCCCGTCGAGGGCCAGCACCGCAAGCATGGTGACCGCCCGCTCGTCGTAGCCGGAGTGCCCGGCCAGCCGCAGGCGGCCGGAGTCGAGGAGCGACACGAGCATCCCGGTCGCGCCGTAGGCGGGGAGCACCATGTTCGCGACGGTGTCGACGACGTCGCCGAGTCCCTCGGCCTCGGCCAGCGCGGCGGTGTAGGCCAGCACCCGGCGGGCCTGCTCCGGCCGGGCCAGGTCGCGGCCCTGGGCGAGCTCGGCGGCGCGCACCGCGGTGACGTCGGTGGCGAACAGCGACAGGCCCCCGGTGCCGCCCTCCGAGGGGACCACCCGGAGCTGCCACCACCGCTGGGTGGTGACCACGTACGTCGTCAGCACCTGCGGCTCACCGGTCTCGACGGCCGCCCGGACCACCCGGTCGTGCCCCTCCCCGACGAGCACCGGCCAGGCGGCCCACAGCAGCGAGCCGACCACCTCCGGGCCGGCGCCGATCAGGGACTCGGCGTTGCGGTTGAGGTAGGTGACCCGCCAGCCGGCGTCGACCGCGACGAACGCGTCGGCCATGTGCTCGAGCGTGCGGGCCACCGTGTCGCGGGCGAGACGCAGCTCGGTCGAGTCGCGGGCCACCCCGAGCAGCCGCCACGCCGTGCCGTCGGCACCCGGGAGCACCCGGCCGTGCGCCTCGATCCAGCGGACCGACCCGTCACGGTGCCGGACGCGGTACTCGGCGGCGTACTCCCCACAGGTCTCGATCGCGCGTTGCACGGCAGCCTCGGTGGCCGGCACGTCCTCGTCGACGAGGGTGGCCCAGAAGGTCGCGATGCGGCCGTCGAACGTGGCCGGGTCGATGCCGAACAGGTCACAGATCTGCTCGTCCCACAGGAGGACGTCGGCGCGCACGTCCCAGTCGAACGTGCCGACCGCGGCGGCGGTGATGATCAGGTCGAGCGGCACCCGGCCCTCTGGCGCCGGCTCACCCGGCCCGCGCGGGACACCCCGCCGCTCGGCCGCTCCCCAGCGGCGCACCGGCTCGCTCACCGCCACCCCACCTCCCCGACCTCCGCCCAGGAAGTCTGACACGCTGGCGGGCATGAGCCAGCACCCTCGCGCCGGCCAGCCCGCGCAGCCCTCGGACCTCGTCGACGTGGCCGCCCTGGTCACCGCCTACTACACCGAGCAGCCCGACCCGTCCGAGGCGGAGCAGCAGGTCGCCTTCGGCACCTCCGGGCACCGCGGGTCGTCGCTGGACCGGGCCTTCAACGAGGGGCACATCCTGGCCACGACGCAGGCGATCTGCGAGCACCGGGCGGCCGCCGGCGTGACCGGGCCGCTCTTCCTCGGCCGGGACACCCACGGCCTGTCCCTGCCGGCCTGGTCGACGGCGCTCGAGGTGCTGGCCGCCAACGACGTCACGGTGCTCGTCGACAGCCGTGACCGCTTCACGCCGACCCCGGCGCTGTCGCACGCGATCCTGCGCCACAACGAGGGCGGCGCCGGCCCGAGGGCCGACGGCATCGTCGTCACGCCGTCGCACAACCCGCCGCGCGACGGCGGCTTCAAGTACAACCCGCCCGACGGCGGGCCGGCCGGCAGCGACATCACCAAGGCCGTGCAGGACCGCGCGAACGAGATCCTGCGCGACGGGCTGCGCGACGTACGCCGCACCCCGCTCGACCAGGCCCGCGCCGCGGAGACGACCGGCGACTACGACTACCTCGCGACCTACGTGGACGACCTCCCCTCGGTCCTCGACATCGACGCGGTCCGCGACGCCGGTGTGCGGATCGGTGCCGACCCGCTCGGAGGCGCGAGCGTCGACTACTGGGCCGAGATCGCCGAGCGGCTGCGGCTTGACCTGACGGTGGTCAACCCGGAGGTCGACCCGACGTGGCGGTTCATGACCCTCGACTGGGACGGCAAGATCCGCATGGACTGCTCGTCGCCCTCGGCGATGGCGTCGCTGATCGGCAAGCGCGAGTCCTACGACATCGCCACCGGCAACGACGCGGACGCAGACCGGCACGGCGTCGTCACGCCGGACGGCGGGCTGCTCAACCCCAACCACTTCCTGGCCGTGGCGATCGAGTACCTCTACGCGCACCGCGACGGCTGGCCCGAGGGTGCCGGCATCGGCAAGACCCTGGTCAGCTCGTCGATGATCGACCGGGTGGCCGAGTCGCTGGGGCGGCGGCTGGTGGAGGTGCCGGTCGGCTTCAAGTGGTTCGTGCCCGGCCTCTTCGACGGCTCGGTCGCCTTCGGTGGCGAGGAGTCGGCGGGCGCGTCCTTCCTGCGCCGCGACGGCCGGGTCTGGACGACCGACAAGGACGGCATCCTGCTCTGCCTGCTCGCCTCGGAGATCCAGGCGGTGACCGGCGAGTCGCCCTCGCAGCGCTACCGGTCGCTGGCCGAGCGGTTCGGCGACCCGGCGTACGCCCGGGTCGACGCCCCGGCGACCCGCGACGAGAAGGCGGTGCTCGGCTCGCTGTCCCCGGAGCAGGTGACCGCGACCGAGCTGGCCGGCGAGCCGATCACCGCCCGGCTGACCGAGGCGCCGGGCAACGGCGCGGCCATCGGCGGCCTCAAGGTGACCACCGAGTCGGCGTGGTTCGCCGCCCGGCCGTCGGGCACCGAGGACGTCTACAAGATCTACGCCGAGAGCTTCCGCGGGCCGGACCACCTGGCGCAGGTGCAGGACGCCGCCCGCGAGGTGGTCTCCGCCGCGCTGAAGGGCTGACCGGGTGGCCGACGGGGTGACCTTGCGGGTGATGACCGAGCCGCAGGAGGGCGCGACCTACGACGACCTGCTCCGGGTCGCGCGAGCGACCGAGGACCTCGGGTTCGACGCCTTCTTCCGCAGCGACCACCTGCAGCGGATCGCCGACGGAGACCCGGGCCCGGGGTCCACCGAGGCCTGGGTGACCCTGGCCGGCCTGGCCCGGGAGACCTCCCGGATCCGTCTCGGCACCATGGTGTCGTCGGTGACCTTCCGCCACCCGGGGATGCTGGCGCTGACCGTGAGCACGGTCGACGCGATGAGCGGGGGGCGGGTCGAGGTCGGTCTCGGCAGCGGCTGGTTCGAGACCGAGCACCGCTCCTTCGGTGTGGACTTCCCGCCCGTGACGGAGCGGTTCGACGTGCTCACCGAGCAGCTCGAGGTGCTGACCGGGCTCTGGCGCACGGCACCGGGGGCGACGTACTCCTTCTCCGGGCGCCACCACGCGCTGACCGACAACCCGGTGCTGCCCCGCCCGGTGCAGCAGCCGCACCCGCCCGTCATCGTCGGGGGCAAGGGCAAGCGACGCACGCCGGAGCTCGCCGCGCGCTTCGCCGACGAGTACAACGTGCCGTTCGACACCCCGGAGGTGATCGCCGCCTGCTTCGACCGGGCGCGTGCCGCCTGCACCGCCGTGGGCCGCGACCCGTCGACGCTGGTGCTGTCGGCGGCGCAGACGCTCGCCGTGGGCCGGGACGACGCGGAGGTACGTCGTCGAGCCGAGGCCATCCCGGCCGACCCGGACGAGCTGCGGGCGGGCGGGCTCGGCGGCACGGTCGCCGAGGTGGTGGACAAGATCGGACGGCTGGCCGACCTGGGCGCGGCGCGGGTCTACCTGCAGGTCCTCGACCTCACCGACCTCGAGCACCTGGAGCTGGTCGCCGCCGAGGTGGCCCCGCAGCTCTGAGGGCTCGTCCCCCGGGCGGCGCTCAGGCCTTGGGCGAGGCGAACCAGACGGTGCGCTTCTCCCAGTTGCCCGGTCCGAGCCGTCGGCCGGAGCACACGACGATGGCGATCTGCGGCGGGCCGTCGGTGTCGTAGTAGCGCGGCAGGCCCTCCGACGCGAGCACCTCGACCCGCTCGGTGACCTGGTAGCAGAGCCGCGCCGAGCCACCGATGACGACGATCCGGTCACCCTGCTGCAGGCCGGCGAGCAGGTGGTTGCCGAGGGCGGTGCCGTCGGGCCAGGTGTGTGCGTTGAGCAGCACGTTGCCCGCGTCGGCCCCGGGCGCGATCGCGTCGTCCCACGCGAACATCGTCTTGCCGGCCGTCGTCAGCGGCGGCGTGCCGGGCACGTTGCCGGAGTCGCGGGGCGGCGAGATGACCGTGGCGCCCCGCGTGATGCCCGGCACGGTGATCCGCTGCGGCGTGAAGGGCGCCGCCCGCTTGTCGCACTGCTCGCGGGCCGGCTGGGCCGCCTGGGTGGCCGCCGCCGTCGTGGTCGCGGGGGCACTGGTCGTCACCGGGGCACTGGTCGTCGTCGACGGCGGGTCGACTCTCGCCGTCACCGACGGGCCGCTCGCGGAGCCGCCGCCCGAGCTCTGGTCGTCGCGGCCCAGCAGGGTCATGGTGCCCAGCGCGACGGCGACCGCCAGGAGTGCCGCGACCAGTGCTGCCAGGGCAGGTCGCGGCACCGACCGGCCGAGCACGCGCAGCGGAGGTCCCACCCCACGAGGGTAAGCGGACCTCGCCGCTGTGACACGCCGACGGACCACCTCGGCCCGAGCCGAAGGGCGACTTCCCCCGGGCGTGGCAATTGTCCGGCTCTTGAGCGCTTGGGTGAAAGGTCTTCCGGTGCGGCGTATCGGCCGTTAACGTCCGAGGGCTCGACCGTGATGCGGGCACGGACAAACGGTCGACGTGCAGCCCGCGCGCTGCACAAGGAGGCATCGATGAGGGAATCCAGGAACCCGTCGCTCGGCCGCGCGCTGCGCGGTTTCGTCGCGGCGACAATGATCGCGCTCTGCCTCGGCGCCGGTGGCGTCAGCACTGCGTCCACCGCGTCCGCGGCGGCCCCGGACTGCGCCGGTAGCGGGGTGCCCACGAGCAAGATCTCGATCCAGCTGTGGACATTCGCCGAGTACATCGGCTTCGGCACCGACGCCGCGACCATCGCAAGGACCGAGGAGGTGCTCCGGCGCCTCAGCGAGATGGGCTACCGCAACGTCGAGCCGTTCACGCTGAGTGGCATGACTGCGGAGCAGTACCGGACGCTGCTGGACACGTACGGGCTCAAGGCTTCCGCGCGGCACGTCGACGTCGGGACACCGCAGAACCCGGCCGACCTCGAGCAGATCCTGGCGGACAACCGGACCCTGGGGATCAAGTACTTCGGCTCCGGCGCCACCCCGATCTTCCCGCCGATCTACACCACCGAGGCCGAGTGGATCGCCTACGCCGAGTACCTCGACGAGCTCGGTGCCCTGGCCCGACAGCAGGGCCAGACCCTGATGGTGCACAACCACGACATCGAGTTCGAGACGGTCTTCGGCGACCGGACCGTGTTCGACATCCTGATGGCCTACACCGACCCGCGAAACGTCGTGTTCCAGCTCGACCTCTACTGGGCGACCAACGGCGGTGGCCTCGCCAACCCGCTGGACGTGATCGAGCAGTACGGCAACCGGATCAAGCTGTTCCACGTGAAGGACATGGCCGCCGGTCCGTTCCCCGGCCGGATCGAGATCGTGGGTCAGGGCGTCATCGACTTCCCGTCGATCTTCGATGCCGCGGGCGGCAGCACCAAGTACTACGTCGTCGAGCACGATCCGCGATTCGGCGACCCGACCTTCGACCCGTTCGTGGCCGCCCAGGAGGGCTTCACCTACCTCAGCTGCGTCACGGTCTGACGGGCTGACGGGGACGGCCTCGCGCCGAGGCCGTCCCCGTCGGCCCGACCTGTCAGGACCGTGCGTCCCTACAAGCCGTCGTCGTACAGACGGACGAGGATGCGGTCCATGGTGTCCGCCGGCGTGTCTGACGCGTCAATGGGCACAGTCGACGGTCGCTTCTTCACGAGGGCCTCCATCGAGGAGACGAGGCGGGGTACGTCAGCCTCTGACAGAAGCTGTGAGGTCACCCTGTGCTCGAGGCGCTCCGGGGCTCTCGCGCGACCAAGCAGCCGCGATGCGAGAGTGCGCTGGTCGACGACCAAGACGAAGTGAGTGAATTCGGCCCGCAGCTCAGCGGCCAACGCTTCCATCCGGTCGATGAAGTTGGTCTTCGCCAGGTATTGCCCGACAACGACGTCGTACCCGGCACCAACATGCTCGCGGGTCACAGCTTGGGCCAGGTGACGCGCCAGATGGCCCGCCCCGGTCGGATCGGTTTCCCATTGACCGAGCGAGTGCTTGAGCGCGTCGATGTTCAACGACAGGGTCATCGGCGTCACTTGAGCGAGGAGGTCAGCCACGGTCGACTTGCCGGAGCCTGGTGCACCATTGATCAGTACGATCCGGGCCACAGTCCCAGGCTAGTCACGATCCACTGCGGCGATGACGTACTGATCATGACCGCGAGTCGGCGATCAGCTCGGCGCCAGCCGATGGTGCAAGCTCTGCACCCCGGCTCGACAACCAAGCGGGCACTCGAGGCCGAACTGATCCCGCACCACGCGGCACCCACGTGCGACCTCGTGACACGTCGACTCCTGGGCCAGGTACCACAGTGACCGCCCCACGGCCCACGATGCCGACGTCGGTCGCGCTGCTCGCCACCCGGCGTCACACCGATCAGGACGGCACTGTGGTGCTTCTCGGCGTCGCCACCCGCAGGGTGCACCGCACGAGTGGGGGCTCGCAGCGGACGACGAACAAGGGTGCCGTGGACGAGCGGAACCGGGACTTCCGTGCAGCGGTGAGGCCAGACCACCGCTCAGCCGGTCTCCTTCCGGTGACCTCGGAAGGCAGCGACAATGAGCGCATGGTGCACGGTTCCAAGGGCGCCGTCGCGTTCCGGCTCTGGCCGCCGGTCGCGATCGGTGGGCCCCTGGTCGCCGGCTGGCTGGCCACGCTGCTGTGGGGCGACCCGGTCGACCTCGGCGAGTGGCGGGTTCCCCTGGGATGGGTGCTGGTCCTGCTGTTCGTGGGATGGAACGGCTGGTCGTTGTGGCTGTTCCGCCGGCACGACACCGGTCTGCTGCCGGGACAGGCGACGCACGCGATGATCGAGGAGGGGCCGTACCGCCTCTCCCGCAACCCGTTGTACGTCGGCATGCTCGGGCTCTACCTCGGGCTGGCGTTGCTGGCGCCGACGTTCTGGGCGCTCCTGCTGTTCCCGGCCGCGGTGCTGCTCGTCCTCTGGGGCGCGATCCGCCCGGAGGAGCGGTTCCTGCACGAGCGGTTCGGTGGGCCGTACGACGACTACGCGCGGCGGGTGCGCCGCTGGCTGTGAGGACCACCGGCTTCGCCGGCGTCCTCGTACGGCGCACCTCTGCGATGAGATCGGCGCCCCGGCCCGGTCCAACCGAGCAGAGACACCGCCAAGAAGGGAACGGCTCCGATGAAGCTGACGACAGTCACCAACGTCTCCGTCGACGGCGTGATGCAGGGGCTGGGCGGTCCCGAGGAGGACACCAGCGGCGGGTTCGAGCGCGGCGGCTGGGCCCTGCCGCTGTTCGACGACGAGGCAGGGGCCTTTCTCGGCCAGGTGTTCCAGCGCGCAGACGCCTTCCTGTTCGGGCGGCGGACGTACGAGATCTTCGCCGGCTACTGGCGGCTCATCGAGGACCCGGACAACCCGATCGCCTCGGCGCTGAACGCGCGACCCAAGTACGTCGCCTCGACCACGCTCACCGATCCGGAGTGGGTGGGCACGACCGTTCTGTCGAGGGACGTCGCGGCCCAGATCCGTGAGCTGAAGGCGACGTCGGAAGGTGAGCTGCAGGTGCACGGCAGCGGCGAGCTGATCCGTTGGCTCCTCACGCACCGGCTTGTCGACGAGCTCGTCCTGCTCACCTATCCCGTGGTCGTCGGCCAGGGCACGCGGCTGTTCCCCGACACCGGTCCCGACATCGCGCTCGACCTGGTCGAGTCGCGCGCCACCTCGGGCGGAGTGACGATCCAGGTTTACCGGCCCACCGGGCGCCCGGAGTACGCGACCGCCACCACCGACGGGTAGCGACGAGCGCAGGAAAGGGGCCCCGGTCGGGCCGCCGTGTCCGGGGGCTGTGCTGAGGTGGGCGGGTGACGACGACCCCCCACCAGGCCGCCGAGCAGACCGGGCCGTTGGCCGACGAGGCCGAGGCGCTGCTGCGCCGGCTGGTCGGCCGGCCCGACGCCGAGCTGCGCGACGGGCAGCTCGCGGCGGTGGCCGCCCTGGTCGAGGAGGGCGCCAGGGTGCTGGTCGTCCAGCGCACCGGGTGGGGCAAGTCGGCGGTCTACTTCCTGGCCACCGCGCTGCTGCGGGCCCGCGGCGCCGGCCCGACCCTCATCGTGTCCCCGTTGCTCGCGCTGATGCGCGACCAGGTCGACGCGGCGCGCCGGGCCGGCCTGCGGGCCGTGACCGTCAACTCGGCCAACGCCGACGAGTGGTCCGACGTGTCGGCTGCCCTCGCCGCCGACGAGGTAGACCTGCTGCTGGTCAGCCCGGAGCGGCTGACCAACCCCCGGTTCCGCGACGAGCAGCTCCCGCGGCTGGCCGCGGCGACCGGCCTGCTCGTCGTCGACGAGGCCCACTGCATCAGCGACTGGGGCCACGACTTCCGGCCCGACTACCGGCGCATCCGCGACCTGCTGACCACCCTGCCCGCCGGGCGGCCGGTGCTCGCGACGACGGCGACCGCCAACCAGCGGGTGGTCGACGACGTGGTCGAGCAGCTCGGCGCGGGCGGAGCACCCGTGCGTACGGTGCGCGGCTCGCTCGCCCGCGCCAGCCTGCGGCTCGGCGTCCTGGCGCTGCCCACCGCCGACGCCCGCCTCGGGTGGCTGGCCGCCCGGCTGGGCGAGCTGCCCGGCAGCGGCATCGTCTACACGCTGACCGTCGCGGCCGCCGAGGACACCGCGGCGCTGCTGCGCGAGGCCGGCCACGACGTGCGGGCCTACACCGGCCGCACCGACCCGGCCGACCGGCTCGACCTCGAGCGGGCCCTGCGCGACAACGAGGTCAAGGCCCTCGTCGCCACCAGCGCGCTCGGCATGGGCTTCGACAAGCCCGACCTCGGCTTCGTGGTCCACCTCGGCGCGCCGTCGTCGCCGGTCGCCTACTACCAGCAGGTCGGCCGCGCCGGCCGGGCCACCGAGCGGGCCGACGTCCTGCTCCTGCCGGCCACCGAGGACCGGGACATCTGGGCCTACTTCGCGACCGCGTCGATGCCGCGCCGACCCGACGCCGACGCGGTGCTCGAAGCGCTGGCCGCCGCCGACCGGCCGATGTCGACGGCCGCGCTCGAGACCGTCGCCGACGTGCGGCGCACCCGCCTGGAGCTGCTGCTCAAGGTGCTCGACGTCGACGGCGCCGTGTCCCGGGTGAGCGGCGGGTGGGTCGCCACCGGGGCGGGCTGGACCTACGACGAGGAGCGCTACGCCCGGGTGTCCGCGGCGCGGGCCGCGGAGGCCGAGGCGATGCTCGGCTACCAGCGGACCACCGGCTGCCGGATGCGCTTCCTGCAGGAGCAGCTCGACGACCCGGCCGCCGCCGACTGCGGGCGGTGCGACGGCTGCGCCGGGCAGTGGGTCGACCCGACCGTCCCCGACGGCGCCGTCCAGGCCGCCCAGCGGACCCTGCGGCGGGTCGGGGTGCCGCTCGACCCCCGCTCCCAGTGGCCGTCGGGCATGGCCCGGCTCGGCGTTCCGCTGTCCGGGCGGATCGGAGCCGACGAGCGGGTCGAGGAGGGCCGCGCGGTGGCCCGGCTCACCGACCTGGGCTGGGGGCAGCGGGTGCGCGCGGTGCTGGTGGCACCCGACGGGCCGGCCGACGAGGCCCTGCTGTCGGCCTGCGTCGACGTCCTCGCCGGCTGGGGCTGGGCCGAGCGGCCGGTGGCCGTCGTCGCGCTGCCCTCACGCCGGCGGCCGCAGCTCGTCGCGTCGGTGGCCGACCGGCTGGCCACCCTCGGCCGGCTCACCCAGCTCGGGACGCTCGGCCTGGCGGACGACCGCGACCCCGGCGAGCCGGGCGGCAACAGCGCCTTCCGGCTGGCCGCCGTGCACGACCGGTTCACCGTCCCGGCGGCGATGGCCGGCGCCCTCGCCGGGCTCGACGGCCCGGTGCTGCTCGTCGACGACCTGGTCGACTCGCGGTGGACGGTCACGGTGGCCGGCCGGCTGCTCCGCACGGCGGGCGCCGACGCGGTGCTCCCGTTCGCTCTCGGCCTCGCCGCCTGAACCGCCTGACGCAGCGCCGCGGCGGCTCGGTCCGGTGCGCCCGGGACGCCGGGAATGCCCGGACCCGCCCTGACCCGGGAGTGGTTTGTCGCCCGGGCGGGTACATGTGCTTCACTCGTGCCCCTCCCCTCCCCTCCCCCGAGCGCCCCCCAGGTGATACCGCGTGCCAGCCGGCCGCCACAGACGAACCGTGCCCGCACGGGTGCGACTGCAGCGGATGGGCATCCCTGCCGTCGCGACCCTCGCCGTCGCCACCGTGGTGCCCGGAGCCGCTGCCCTGACGCGTCCCGGTGACCGCGTCGCCACCGTGGGTGACGCAGCCGAGGCGGGCGCCGCAGGTGGCCCCGGTACCGCCGCGCGGGCCGGCATGTCGCCCGAGGCCAGCCGGGCGTACGTCCGGACGGTGTCCCGCTCGGCCGCCCGCACCGAGCCCGAGCTGCCGACCCTGACCGAGGTCGCAGCCGTCGCCGACCGGGTCGCCCCGCTGCACCTGCGGGCCCGCTGGCTCACCCACGACGTCGCGGTGTGGAGCGGCCCGGCCCGCAGCACCGACCGGCTGACTGGGCTGGACGACGGCACCAAGGTGCAGGTGACCGGCCTGGTGCACGACGGCTGGGCGCAGATCCGGCGCAACGGGCGCATGGTCTGGGTGCGCCGTGACGCCCTCGCCGCCGAGAAGCCGGCCCCCGCGGAAGCCACGGTCGGGCCCGCCGCGGGCGTGACCTACGCCCCCTGCTCCGACGGCTCGTCGGTCGAGTCCGGGCTCACCAGCAACGCGATCAAGGTCTACCGCGCCGTGTGCGCGGCCTTCCCCGCGGTCAGCTCGTGGGGCGGCAACACCGGCTACGGCGACCACGGCGCCGGACTCGCGCTGGACATCATGTGCACCGGCTCGCTCGGTGACGCCATCGCCGCCTGGGTGCGCGCCCACGCCGGCGAGCTGGGGGTCAGCGAGGTCATCTGGTCGCAGCAGATCTGGACCGTCGAGCGCAGCAGCGAGGGCTGGCGCTACATGTCCGACCGGGGCTCCACGACGGCCAACCACTACGACCACGTGCACGTCACGGTCTTCTGACCGGCTGCACCTGGGCGCACCTGGCAGCATTCGTGGGTGCGCATCGCCACCTGGAACGTCAACTCGGTCGTCGCCCGGCTGCCCCGCCTCCTCGAGTGGCTGCGGGACACCGCCCCGGACGCGGTCTGCCTGCAGGAGACCAAGATCGCCGACGCCGGCTTCCCGTCCGCCGAGGTCGGCGAGCTCGGCTACCAGGTCGCCCAGCACGGTGACGGCCGGTGGAACGGCGTCGCGATCCTGTCGAAGGTCGGGCTCGCCGACGTGGTGCGCGGGCTGCCGGGCGGCCCCGGCTTCCCCGACCCCGAGGCCAGGTCGGTCGCGGCGACCTGCGGCGACGTACGCCTGTGGAGCGTGTACGTCCCCAACGGACGCGAGCCGGGCCACGACCACTACCACTACAAGCTGGCCTGGCTGGCCGCGCTGCGCGACGCCGTGGCGGCCGACCTGGGGACCGCCGAGCGGCTCGCCGTGATGGGCGACTTCAACGTCGCCCCCACCGACGCCGACGTCTGGGACCCGGCTGTGTTCGCGGCGTCCACCCACGTCACCCCGCCGGAGCGGGCGGCGCTCGAGGCGCTGCGCGCGACCGGACTGGTCGACGTGCTGCCGCGGCCGCTGAAGTACGACCACCCCTTCACCTACTGGGACTACCGGGCCGGCAACTTCCACAAGAACCTCGGCATGCGGATCGACCTGGTCTACGCGACCCCGGCGCTGGCCGACGCCGTCACCGATGCCTACGTGGACCGCGAGGCGCGCAAGGGCAAGGGCCCCAGTGACCATGCCCCGGTCGTCGTGGACCTGGCCCTCTGACGACCAGGCACATCCGAACCTTGTCGGTCCGACCTGCAAGCGCTGGACCGGGCATCACAGGGTGGTTATGTTGGTCGCGAGATCTCGGTGATTCGCTGCCTCCGGAACCATGCCGTGACGGTCACCGGCTGTTCCGAACAGCGGACTCGGCGGTGAGGCCATGACGACACGTCAGGCGAACGGATCGGGCCCAGGTCGCAGCGCCATGGGGGACCGGATCGCCGCCCTGCGCCGGCAGCAGGCGGCGCCGCTGCTCTACGTGCTCAAGGTCACCCTGGTGGCTCTCGCGTACTACGGCGCCGGTCGCATCGGCCTCGAGCTTGCCTACCTCGACGGCGCGGTCGCGGCCCTGTGGCCGCCAGCCGGTCTCGGCCTCGCCGTGCTGTTCCTCTACGGCGTGCGTCTGTGGCCTGCCATCGTGATCGGCGACCTGATGCTCGGCGACTACTCGACTCCGCTGGGGACGGTGCTCGCCCAGACGCTCGGGAACACGCTCGCGCTCGTGGCCGCGGCCCTGCTCCTGCGCCGCCTTACGGGAGGGCGCGGCGGGCTGGACCGCGTCGCCGACGTGCTCGCCTTCTTCGCCAGCGCGCTGGTTGCGGCTCTGGTCAGTGCTTCGTTCGGGCCGTTGTCGTTGCGGGCGGGCGATGTGATCTCGGCAGACGAGCTGGGACGGGTGTTCCGCACCTGGACGCTGGGCGACGCGTGCGGCGTTCTCGTCGTCGCTCCATTGATCCTCACGTGGGCAACGGCGGGTCTGAGGGGCTTCGACCGGCGGAAGCTCGGGGAAGGCGCTGTCCTGCTCGTCGCGCTCGTGGCGTTGGCGGAGCTGGCACCACAGCGCGATGTGCCCTACGTCGTCTTTCCGGTGCTGTTGTGGGCTGCGGTCCGCTTCGGACCGCGGGGAGCGGCCACTGCTGTGTGCGTCGTCTGCTCGATCACCGTCTGGAACACCGCGCAGAACGACGGGCCGTTCCTGCGCGACTCGATCACCGACAGCCTGCTCGCGACGCAACTGTTCATCGCCGTCTCGGCGCTCACCTCGCTGGTACTCGCGGCAGAGACGGCCGAGCGCAATCGTGCGGGCGAGGCTCTTGCCGCAAGCGAGGCGTCCCAGCGTGCGCTTGCGGAGGAGCAGGCCGCGCTGCGCAGGGTGGCCACGCTCGTCGCAAGCGGAGCGCCTCCCAGCCGCGTGTTCGGACGGGTGACCGAAGAGGTAGCCCAGCTCCTCGCGATGCCAGGAGCGAACGTCATGCGCTACGACAGCACTCACACGGCCACCGTCGTCGGCGGCTGGAGCGAGGACGGCACGCTCAGCCTGCCTCTGGGAAGCACCTTCGATCTCGACGGCGACACCGTCGTCGCGAAGGTCCTTCGCCGCCGCAGCCCGCAGCGTGTGGACCGCTACCAGGACGCGAGCGGTGACCTCGCGGAGACGCTGCAGCGTTCCGGATACCGGGCGGCGGTTGCGGCGCCGGTCACCGTGAGTGGCCGGCTGTGGGGCGCGCTGGCCGCGGGGACGCGGTCTCACGAACAGCTGCCGGAGAGCGTCGAGCAGAGGTTGTGCGACTTCGCGGAGCTGGTCGCCCAGGCCCTCGCGAACGCCGATGCCCATGAGCAGCTGGCGGCCTCGCGCGCACGCATCGTCGAGGCCGGGGATGCAGAGCGCCGAAGGCTCGAGCGCAACCTGCATGACGGGGCGCAGCAGCGGTTGGTAGCCCTCGCGGTCGACCTCACCCTGATCGGCGCGAAGCTCGAGAAGGATCCACCGGGCGCCCGAAAGACGCTGACCGTTGCGCAGGACGAGCTCGCGAAGGGGCTCGACGAGCTGCGGGAGCTGGCGCGCGGGATCCACCCGTCGGTGCTCACCGACCGCGGGCTCGGCCCAGCGCTGCAGGCGCTGGTCAAACGCGCACCGGTGCCTGTGGAGATCACCGAGCTGCCCGGCGACCGGCTGCCGAGTCCCGTCGAGGCGGCCGCGTACTACCTCGTCGCCGAGGCAATCACGAACGTGGCCAAGTACGCGCGCGCCTCGCAGGTCTCCGTCAGCGTCCTTCGCTCGAGCGACTGCGTCACCGTCACGGTCTCCGACGACGGCGTCGGGGGCGCGGACACCGCCCACGGCACCGGGCTTCGCGGGCTGGCGGACCGCATCGAAGCTCTCGAGGGCCACCTTGTCCTGGACAGTCCACCCCAATGCGGCACCCGCATCAGCGCCGAGATCCCAGCACCTAGATCCCCAGCTCCTGCCTGAGGGCCGCGCCTCGCGACTACAGTTCGACCATGGTGCTGCGGGTGGTCTTCGCAGACGACAACCTCCTCGTCCGCGAGGGTGTCGCCGCCCTGCTCGCCGAAGTGGAAGACATCGTGCTCGTCGACGCCCTCGTCGATTCCGAGTCCCTCGTCGAGTCGGTGGCGAAGCACCGGCCCGACGTCGCGCTCACCGACATCCGCATGCCGCCGTCCTTCACGAACGAGGGCATCGAGGCGGCCAAGCGGATCCGCGCCGAGCACCCGTCAACCGGCGTCGTCGTCCTGTCGCAGTACGTCGAGGAGGAATACGCCTTCGAGCTGTTGGCCAACGGAGTCAGCGGCTTGGGATATCTCCTGAAGGAGCGGGTGTCCCAGCTGGAAGAACTGGTGCACGCCCTGCGCGAGGTCGCCCGGGGCGGGTCGGCGCTGGACCCGAAGGTGGTCGAGGCGCTGATGGCGCGCAAGGACAACCAGGCCCGTTCCCTGCTCGGCGGGCTCACTGATCGCGAGCGCGAGGTGCTCGAGTCGATGGCAACAGGGCGGAACAACGCCACCATCGCCAAGAACCTGAACTTGAGCGAACGGGCTGTGGAGACGCACGTCGGCTCGGTGTTCCAGAAGCTCGGCCTGATCGAAGAGACGCAGACAAACCGTCGCGTCATGGCCGTGCTGGCCTTCTTGGAGGCCACCAGCTAGCCCGTGCCCGTCCACAATGTCCGTGCCGGCACTGGAATCGCGGCAGGATCCGAGCGACGATCGGGCATGGTCGA
>Ga0210115_1000225_pt1 | contig 16009 bp, 13 predicted proteins | sample MayberryNW_TuleB_2_FD_185526 | JGI IMG/M metagenome (GOLD analysis project Ga0210115, IMG submission 185526) | Wetland microbial communities from San Francisco Bay, California, USA, that impact long-term carbon sequestration - MayberryNW_TuleB_D2... | ecosystem: Environmental > Aquatic > Marine... | reverse complement strand
AGTTAATTCTTTCAATAGATTTGATTCCCAATATCGTCTTGCCTGCTCCTGTTGGAAGTACGATACAGCCTCTCATGCCTACTTTTACCCATCTATTCAAAGCCTTTTGCTGATAATCTCTCAACGAAACATCAGTCGTTGTTAAATGCGGAGAGGGGATGAGATCTAGAACCTGGTCGGTGTACTCAATGCCACTATCACATAGATAATGGATGATATCTGAATAGTTTAATGCCTGTGCTCTAAGAGAATTGGTTCGCGGGTCTTGAGTAGCAAAAGGGATGTGCATTAATCCTTTAATTACAATTGTCCCCCTATCATATAACAAAAGCACCATTTGGCTCTCCTACTCTTTCGAATGACGTATGTAAACCACGTTAGAGTGCCTCAGTGAGTGATACCACAGGGTTGTGCTCTCTATGTAAATATTTTGGATATCCAACAATTGAAATTTATCATTTTCTTTTTCTTATAACGCTTTTGCATCTTAGCATTTTGGCAATGTATTGCTTGATCTAAAAGTGGGAGATCCTATCTAATATCGTAGTGAAATTTCCCTCACGCTAGCCACGTGACATAGGTTCTCGATTAAATAAGTGAGATTACCTCTCATGCCAAGGCTGTCTTACTGCATTTGACAGAATGAAAAACCTATTCAACGGATCCAATATGTTCTTGGTACCATTTAACTAAAAAAACCCAAAGCGGGAATGGTTAAAAGTGAAAAAGGTAGGTAAAGATCTCAATTATTATTGGGTCTTGAAGGCGATCGAATCATTTCAATCATCGGCAGTGGTCGATTCAAAGGAATATACATCAAAGCTAATTGTTACTTGCTGACCTCAGGATAAAGAAAATTCTAATAGAACCAGCAATAGTGTTTGCGTGGTGAACCTTCTGCAATCCCGTATGAATAAAACACTGCGCTATATGTCAGGTTATGCTGCGTAAAATGAAACAGGAGCCAATTGAGAGATCCCTCTCTTACTAAAATATGAGGCTACCACTTCCACACGCTTTAGATATTTCAATATTTTGACTCTCCTTAAGAAGTATTATCCAACTAATGAGAAAGAACTTTAGATTCAGTTGCATTTACCAAACTAGCCTCACCGATTATTTTCTTTTTAGCACTAGACGAATTTCATAGGGTGGAAAAAGATACGCTAATAGCTGACATTTTCTAGATCCATTGGAGGAGGATCAGTTGGTTGACATATTGTCACATCATTCATACCTGTACGAGATATTATGCGTGGAGGGATACATTGTCGTTTACCAGCACTGAGGGAAGCACAGTATTAACACTGATTCTCAGGCTGAATCAAAGCACCTGGAATGATAAAAAATACAGTAAATGGTTAATTTTTCGAGCAAAAAATGTGAAAGACTTGGATGATTGCGAGAACATAAAATGAAATCCCTCATGACTGTGTCAGCTCCCCTTTCGAAGGGATATATTAACCGCTTCGCTTTAAACCCAAAAAACATGATTGTTATTGCCGCACAATACATTTATTGACCTAGCTGAAATGCAAATCATGTCAAAGCGTATTTCTGTAACCGACGTATTTAGGGTACTAGCAGACGTGAAAACGCAGAGCCTTTTAAATTCTATAGCGATTGGTTATGATCTTAACTCCCAGATCCTCATCACAAATCTTGGATTGACAACGAGACAGTACCACGATAGAATAAGGCGGCTCACAGATGCAGGATTAATAAGAAGAGATAAAGGAAGATATAGTTTATCCTCTTTTGGGAACATAATCATTAGACTGCAAAAAATGGCGGAGAGAACAGTTAGTAGCTATTGGAAGCTTGAAGCAATTGACCGGATAAGATCGTCTGGTAATTCAAATTTGGCGGAAGTTGATTATCTAAAGTTAATTGATATCTTACTAAATGACGTAGAAATTAAAGACATCTATTTACAAGACAATGTATCTCTCAATGTAGGTGACAAATCGTTAGGAGAGTTGAATCTTGTTGCGAGTAGACTGTAGCAAGTATGACGTTACTTGCCATTAAGCATAAAATCTTGCTTCTGAGCTCATCGATGATATCTTGGGATTTCGAACTATAAGCAAGAACAGTGGTCTTTACACTTGTTGGTTTTGGCGTTAGAACTATCAGTGCAAGAACAATAACGAGTCCGACATCCGTGGTATTAAATTTAATAGACAAACATTAGACCTCCAAACAAAAAAATGAAAATCAGCCAATAGTTATTTTCAATAATCCGTTTCCTATTAAAACTTATTCGATGGAAACAGGTAGTCTAGCTACTACAGAAGAAGATTTTGAGGAACGGAGAGACAGTATTTGAACTGAGCACATGTCGAACTATTCCGCCTCTTCTAAAACGGCCAGGGATTTAGGGTAGAATTTCTTCCTGGGCCGCAAGGGTCTGATGGCTTGTTTTGTGCTCCCCTTAGTGATATGATATGATTACTTCTTCTATGCTTGGATGTATCTTTAGTATTCCTTTGCTTACGCGTGGTTGAAGTGTCTGCATCATTGTTCGGTGGTCCTTGTTAAACAATACTGATACTATAAGAGGGCTGGCATTCTGTGTATTTCAATCTGTCTACATACTTCATTCTCGCCATTTGCAGACAAATCATTGAATACACCTGTGAATAGCCTAATTCGTTCCTTCTCTCTTACAGGCTCAGATGGACTTACATTACAGTTGTTAATCTCCCCGCACAAATCCTATTAGCCCCTAAAATCAGCAGAAGCCGCAATTAGTTACACAGAAGGAGCAGGAAGTAAAAGAAGTAACTAGGGAATCTCAAGTATCCGAGTTACTTTGTACCAATTTATGGAGAGTAATCAAGTACTAACACTAGTACTAGTTCCACTGCTATTTCTTTCATTAGCAACGACTGGTACAAACTTCCTCATTGCTTCCACAAGCGAAGAGGAAGAAGCATCTAGTAGTGGACTTCCGTTCACTACTCCAGAGACGACGACATCTGCAGCAGCATCAACGACACTAACACCAAATGCAACAGAAGCGTTGAACGCATCGAACTTTGTAAGAACAGCGGTGATGCTCTTTGGTATAAAGCCAAGCACACCAGATATAATTACATGGGTTAATCTGCCTGAGGCTAACATAACTGGCGGCGAGATAGTAAATGCAGAGAGGCTTGAAGCATCAAACAATGTTACAAGTGACGAAATAGGCGTGCTCTTCATCACAATACCGAACTCGACAAATCAACTTAACCAGCAGATAGAAGCCTGTGCAATGGACATCGTAAGCCGCACGCCCGCATGCGATAATGCATTTCAGAGTAATGTAAGCAGAGCCACGTTGCTTCAGATAATGTTACCTGATGTTGCAGCAGCCGAAGCAGGAATAGGACAACCCAAGTAGACGATAGGATTGGTGTTAAATCGAAATCCAAATCGAAATTGGTACCCCCTTTTTTTCTTGTTACTCTTTCTGTTTCCTCCGTATCATACAGTTTATGCTCAACGAGAAGAGCCGACTACAGATACAAGTACAGGAGAGGAACTGACTCCTGACCTAACACAACAACAACAGCAGCAAGGACTAGCAGGACAAAAGCATCAACAACCAGCAGTTATTCTCACATTTGACGATAACTATCGCGGTCAATATGAGCACGCAAAGCCGATAATGGAGAGATATGGAGCAAATGGAACATTCTTTGTAAGTTGCATGGCTGGATTTACGATGACCTGGGACCAGGTACGTGATCTCTACAACTCTGGATTTGATATACAGTCTCATGGTCTGATTCATGCCGATCTTACGAAGGTCCCACTTAGCGAGGCAGAGAATGAGATACATTTCTCGAAGAATTGTATTGAGGCAAATGTACCTGGTCTTAACATAACGATATTTGCCAATCCCTATGGAAGAGGAGGCAATATCAAGTCTCTAGTAGATTTTGTTGCCAAGGACTACGCGTTCGCTAGAGCAGGATTCTCTGAGACAACATACTTGGGATGTGACGGATGGTATGCTAAAGAGTACAATGAAGCACCTGACTGTTCGGTAACAAATCCAAACGGGACACTCAAATATGCACACAAGTATCAGATGTTTGGCACAAGTCATAATGGATTAGATAGTGCACATCGTCATAACACTGCCTTAATACTGGAAGACTTTAAGAGTCTTCTGCATCGTACAACTACTTTCAATGATGATGACGGTACTATCAGGTCATTGCCAATTATTACGTACCATAATATTGCAAATCTAAACGAGACAGAACGTCGCTTGTGGAATTCGACAACGACGCCTGAAACCTTCCTCGCAGAAGTCCAGTATATGCATGATAATGGAATTAGGATGTTATCTATGGCTGACCTACAGTTTGACAATTCGACGCAGAGGTTCCACATACGACAATGATACCTCTGTTTTTATTCATCCCACTTCTTGTCTGGACAAACAATTGGGACAACGGAGATGAACGAACACTTAACTTCGGAGATAGAGACCCAGATGACGATGCAGTAGAATTTACGGGGATTGGAGAGGCAGAAATAACAGGCGATGGATATCTTGTTCTCACAGGAGATGCTCCCCGTTATAGAGTATCTGATCCAAAGTTTGAGAATGTTAACGTAACCTTCTCTGCCAAAAGGATAGACGAAGATCGTGAGTTATCCTATCAGGGCTTTACCGTTGGGGCAAGATCACAGCACTACACAGACGATACCTGTCTTGCCAATACATACTATGGGAGGTTAACTTATGACGGTCGAGTATCATTCGAGAAAGAATTATTCCACAATGAAGGTACTCCTGCTCTCTATCCTCCTACTGAAGAGCAGAAGTTCATCTTTGAAGATGGCGTTCCAGAGGACAGATGGTTTGACATTTCGTTTATTGTTAGGACAGTCGATAATGGAACGGCAGTACTCTTGCAACTCTATGTAGACCATGAGAAGGTTCTAGAGTACAAAGACACAGGCGACTGGAATGTTGTTAATGCCGAGGAGGGAATCTGCGACGACTATCCTCACAATAAGATTATTCTATCGCCAGGCTTTACTTTCATAAGAAATGACGGATTAGGTGAAGCCCAATACAGAGGGTTAACAATTGAGGGACTTCCATAATGGAGTTCTCTGAAGTCTACAACTCACCGATGGATACGATAGCCGAACCAGTCCATAGTTCAAGGCGTTATTCGCTCATTGCACGAGAACTTGACAGGTTAACGAAGAACATGACTGTACGCAATGATAAGAAAAGAATGAGATGGAATACTGCTTTCTGGATCATAGTTCCAGGAGTCTGCCTTTTGTTGTCCTATAGACTAATCCAGGAAATATTTCTCATAGACCCACTCCTTGGGATTTATGGATTGATTGTTGGGTTCATGATCTTTAGTTCCTTCTTTTTTTCTTACGTTAGGTACAGGGACCCATCGAAGAACAAGATCCTCATAAGAGAACCCCTTGTCAGTGTTGTAATTGCCGTCAAGAATGATCCTTACATAATTAGCGATGCGATCAATTCATGCATTTATTCATCATACAAGAATCTGGAGGTCATAGTCGTAAATGACGGAAGTAATGACAACGGCAAGACGGAGAAGGCAATCGGTACCATCATGAGTACATCAGAGAGGATAAAGTCAGTTCACCTCATAAAGAACGTTGGCAAGCGCAAAGCAATCAGGGAGGGGATCAGGCAGAAAGCCAGAGGGGAAGTGCTCATCCTATTAGATTCAGATACAATCGTAGAACGCGATGCAATTATGCATCTTGTCGTCTGCATTGTCAACAATGACAGGCTTGGAGCAGTTGTGGGGTACTGCAGACCTCTGAACCAGAATGTTAACAAATTGACGAAAGCACAGGATACCTGGTACCACGGATCATTTGTCGTAGGGAAGGGGATGGAAGCAGCACTTGGTACTGTCACATGTTGTTCAGGAACATTATCAGCCTACAGAATGGAATCTGTCTTGCCTATACTAGAGGAGTGGGCCAATGACACATTTCTAGGAGTAGAGTTCAAACCAGGCGATGATCGACAACTCACGGCAATGGTCCTCAAGCAAGGTTGGAAGACAACCTATTGTGAATCTGCCATCTCTATATCAGAGATACCTACAACATTTCGAAAACTCATCAACCAGCAGATAAGGTGGAAGAAAAGTTGGGTCCGTGTCTTTTGTTATACTGCACCATTCTACTACAAGAACAGAAATCCAATCTCTGCTGTTTATTACTATTTGCAGATGGGGATCTCATTCGTCGCACCATTGATAGCCCTTCGTAATTTGGTAATCATACCGCTTAGCGGAGGCGGATGGGATAGTGCCATTCTCTATATTTCCGGTCTAATAGCACTCTCCGTTCTATTTGGAATTGATTACAAACTCTACAATCCTGGTACGAAGCAGCGTTGGATGTGGCGCATAGGAATTACGCTGCTATCTGTGAATGTGATGCACTGGCTTCTCTATTACGCATTACTCACGATGAGGAGAACATCATGGCTGACTCGCTAATCATGAAACGACCAAAAATGGCTAAATATACACTAGGTAAAGGGTTCTACGAGAAGGGTATCAAACACTGCAATGAATGCTATAAATTCGTGTACACTACCGACACGCGCTGTTCAGACTGTGGAAATCGTCTCAGGACAAAACCGCATTCCTCTTCTGGGCGAAGGAGATTGTTGGCAGTGGATCCGCCTTCGAGGTACTAGAAGGAGGTGAATAAAAGAGAGAATGGCACAGAAATTAATCCAAAATGAAACTCAAACCAAGAAACGAAAAGCGCATGCTAATAATCCAAAACCAGTACTGCAATGTACCAAATATTGCAGACAATGTTTGCATTTGGTAAGTATGCACAGATACAATGGATGTGAGGCCATAACAGAAGGTTCAGAATGCGAAGATCACTGGAGATGCGAATGTCAATGTCATCAATGCATCCATAGGACTGAATATACATTGAAGAAATTGCAGGAAGAATTAGATATCGATAACTACGACCGAAAAGAATGATTAGGCGATCTGCCTGCTGATCATATCCTGGAAAACCAAGTAAATGTCCTTCAAAGGCACTGGATTCAAAGCCTCCCTCATCAAATGCTATATTATCATAACCAATAAACGAAGCAGGATCTAGAATGAGTACTGAGCCAGCAAGTGCGGGAGAGCCTATGGGCATCTCTGTGATTGTATATTTGTTTATTCGGAGGTTCTCAAGTTGTAAGAAACTGAGGATGATGCCATTGTATATTCGGATATGCTGCATTCCTCCCTTCCATTTAAACCAAAGATAACGGAGATTAGTAATACCATAAGGAAAGGCAGTACCAAATCTTAATCTTCTAAATGAGCCATCATCAACCATATGCAGATGTCTAGTTCTGTATAACGACAGGACAACGACATTATGGATGAAGTAGTGTACATAATGCCAATATTGGTTAGTAGGCTGATTACTCAAATTCATTTATAAGTCAGTAGTTTTCATCGGCCGCTCCATTCAAATGGAATATGTTTACTTGATCTACCTTTTCTTTTCCATTTGAATCCTATTACAGTTTAATCCAATTTATCCCAACGTATTCAACATCATTTTCCGTTTACCTTCATTTGTATGTGGCTTACGCTTGTTAGAATTGGTATCGCTATGAAGATAGATGTCTTTAATTTCTACGTCATCTAGCAGAATATCGATAATCCTCGTATAATCAACTTCCGCCAAACTTGAGTTGTCTGACATTCTTATGGTATCTATTGCTTCCATTTTCCAATAACTATTGGCTGCTTTTTCAGCTATTTTCTGTATACTGATTATAACCTTGCCAAATGATGACAACATATACTTTCTTCTCTGCCTTCTAATCAATCCGGCTAAAACTAAATCCTTGATCCTATTGTAGTACTGTCTTCTTGATAATCCCAGCTCTACAATAAGAGGTTGTGATTGTACTTCTTGAGCCTCTATAAGAGCACTTAGAAGCTTTTGCGTTTTTTGGTCTGACAATACCTTGAGGACGTTTGATATTGAGACGTTCTTTGACATGAGACATCTTCATGCAAAGGAGCTTTAATTGATTGCGTGCTATATTAATAGACTTTTTGGGGTTTAATGTAAAAGGCCCATAAAAATGACATTTCCGAATTGATTATCGAACAATTGAAAATGGTCCCCGAAAAATATCTTTCTTAATCAATCAATATTAAAATTGTCTCTGCAATAGTGTTTATTACTTTATTTCGAAGTTGCTGATAATATTGTCAGCAACTTCCTCATGCATGCAAACGGTTCATATTGTCAGAAGAGGCTTTGTCTTAAAGCCATTTATTTCCCTGGATCATGAAATATTTCATTCTTATTCTAGCGTCTGCTCAAGACGCCGCGTGAGACAGACAATAGATATTGTACTATTAACGGTTTCCATATGTCAAAATCCCCCCAAAATGCGCATTCTAAGGTTGCTCGCCATATCACCTAATGAGCGAATAAAGTTAACACCGATGGTCTCGATTTATTTTATTATTCAGTTGTTGGTAACTTTTGTCTTCTCTGACTCTCCTGTATTCCTGATCTACCTTCATTGCCGCAGTTAAAATCTTACTTTTGGTGAATTTCGATGATTGTAAGAAAATCCTCGTGTCTTTGGGCAGACAATGACCCCCAATCCCATTTCTTGGCTCGAGGATTTCTACGTTCCATTTGGAGTTCAATGCATCGCGCAATTCTGGAAAATTGATGTTATTAGCGTGGCAATATAGATAAAGATCCTCCGCAAACGCAATCTGAAGAAATCTGTGAGCGTTTTCAACAAATTTGGTTACTTCAGATATTTCTATTTCGGGTACCATGTGCAGTGGTATGCCTAACGAAGGAAATATCGGACCAGTCCGGTCACTTCCTTTGATTGTTTTTGAGGCGTATGATAATACCCTGTTCATATCTGTTGTTGATCGAGTACCGTTTTGAGAATTGAAAGCCTCTCGTCGGTAGACGTCACTCCTGTGTTGAAAATTATCACAGCTTACGCTCAGAGCACCGCAGTGGTTTTTGCCGTCAGTGGGGTTTGTACCGCTGACACCTACATCGATATCGCCATTGCGACCATTGTAAAACTTTGCAGCCATTCGCAGACAACAGTCACAAACTCCCCCAGCAACCCGCAACTGGTTAACACCATGTAGCTCTTGTTCTGGAGCATACCATCTGTGAGGCACGTGAGCCACGTGTAACCGGTGTTTGACCAATCCAAAGACTCTCCTTGACGTGCCTCTAGGAACTGTACTCTCTATGGAAATCAGAGCGCCCTTCGAGGCCTCCCTACCGATCTTCCTAACAACGGAGAACAGGCTTTCTGTCTGTGGCTTGAATATATTATCCACCTTGTGCGTTGGAACGCAAAGAATGTATACGCCAAACCCATCTAAGTCACTGGCTTGCTTTATACCGGCGATCTTTGCCTTGTCTATGGCCTTCTGATTAATATCAAATCCATACGCATCAAAACCCTTCTGTTTTACATACTTTGCTACCGGCAGTCCAACCTGTCCAAGGCCCACAACCAGGACTTTGTTCCATTTTATAATATTCGATTCTTCCTCGACGTGTCCAAAAAGAGTCTTATTTTCTAGGCATTTTTCTATTTGCGTATATTTTCCCCTCAGTTAAACGACTTTTACTGTGAGTATCTGTATAGATTAAGGTTGTTGGTATCAAATAGTTTGCTATACGATATTAAAGTGAAAAACGATTGGGTGTGTTTACTGCCAAGTAGGGAATCTGCCGAGTCAATAATTTGTATTAAAATTCACTCTTTAGACAAAATAATACTTGAGTTACGTGAGAAATATTCATAATATCCAGAGATGGTAACTTTGGACGGAATATTTCGGGCATTTAGAATTGGCACTGAGATTTTACTCATTTTACAAATATTAATCATATTTCACCATTTCTTACCGTAAACGATATTTGCTGAGAATATGAAAATATGCTCGAGTATTAGACAATACCATGTTTATTTTCAGATTAAATGTAACCTGGGAGTGCCATATTATACATGGGAGGCCTGATGGCATTATCATTGCTGTTTGGAATCGATTACAAACTGTATAATCCAGATTCGGGAAACAGGTGGATGTGGAGGATTGCAATAACGTTATTGTCTATAAATTGCTTGCACTGGCTGCTGTGCTATGCATTACTAACGTACGTGCCCGCTCTGGTTTACCTTGCTCCCATCCTTTTCATTGGCTTCCTCTCTGAAGTTGACTTCAAATTTCTCAATCCCAACTCCGGTAACAGATAGTTACATAGGCTGTTGTTGGCGCCTTTAAGCGTCAATATGTTAAATTTATTATTGTAGTATCCTATAATTACGATTAAACGTAATTCGTGGCCGTGGCTGGGTCTTGGTTAATCTCACAAGAAATAACCCAAACTCCTTGGGAAAGTCCTTCACACTAATATTTACAGAGATCTGTGTATTCTTGCATTTTTTAACCAGCTAGGTATATGACAAAGATAACATTAAAATAAATTAATGTTTGAGGTATGTCCAAGCTGTAGAAGAGAAACTCCTATTTCTTCGTACAGGTACAAAATAGACGAATACATTTCGTACTTCTTAGTCAAGTGCAACACGTGCGGAGATCTTTGGCAACATGAGTGGGTATTGCCTCATTCATATACTAATAAGCTCAAAGACAGGGAAATTACAAAAATATCCCGTCACAAGGAAAACTTTGTCAGAGTAATTGGTAATAGCAGACGCATAAGATCGGTCGGATCAGTGCCATGCTATTGATAACGCTTACCTTAACACCGCTAAAGCTTGCTCCATCAACACATCCTCAATTAGTGATGGCTTGACCATCACCTTTTGCTGAATCGTCTCCATTTCTATCCTCAGTGACAAATATATCCTCTTCAACTGGCTGAAAATACTACCACATCTGCTTCTGAACTTGACCTCTTGAGAGTGGGCATATTTATCTTTGGAATCGGTAATGATACAGGCAATATTATGACTTACGTAACAGCCAACAACATGACAAAAGCTGTTGCAGAAGCTGCTTCTGTTCTTGACAGAGCACTCAATGCGGAGAAGTGTACTATTCCTTTCCAGAGATTTCCACGAAAGTAGGTGACAAGTTTGAGGCATGTGCCTTAAAGGTAAATAACCAATCTATTCAGCGCACTTCAGGTTTTAAATTGCCCGTAAACAGAACAGAGACGGCTAAATTACTAATCGTGGCTCAACAAGGTTAACGACATAGATTAATAGATGTGTTAGAAAATTAGGGCAAATACATGGAGCTCTTTAAAAATAGGGGCGGCACTAATACCCTAAAATTATGATAAGTAAGGGATACTGCCTGTAGTATTGTAGCGAGAAACAAATGAGGATTCTTTAGTTAAAAAGGAACTGAAAAAAATGCGAAAAGTTGTCTATATCTGGGGGTGCCGCTTTATTGGAAGAGAGTGCTCATTGATCTTGCCCAATGTTACTTGAATTAGTGATAAATATCTGTTACAACTAAAAAAATGGATAAAATCACACTTCGACCAGTTCCTACCAAAGAGGACCTGGGTCCTATCTATCTGGCTCTTGCCATTACTACAATTGTATATCTGGCGGTGAGGCCCGTTAATATCTTCAATAACCGAATATATCATAATTCCTAAAGTTCTATGTGGTTATACCAATACTGACCCTTCTAAATAGTCAATGACCGTTCTCCTCAATTCTGGATGAAATAATTTGAGCGTCATTTAGCAGATCCCGACTTCGTTAATTAGTTGTAATCTATGATTTTCGTTTTTTAGGCATAGTGTTAACAGGATCGCTCTAGAAACCCTTTGAGCCTTCTGATTTCTCTCGTATCTAAAGGTTAATATTTCTTAACTCAGTGATTGTAAATTAATCTCACTTGATCGTGGCATCATCCTCTAAGAATTATGGTCAATAATTAAGAAGCCGACGAATCAAAGAAGATTTGAATATTTGCATATTGGGTCTCAACCGTGGAGAATTATGTCTTCGTAGAATTAAAGGGATGCATACGAAAGTACGTAACTTTGTTGCTAGATATTTCCTTGATCTAAGAACTTTTTTTATTGTCTGTTTTCGCAGTTATATCTTTGACATTATCACATGAATCACTCTCTGAGGACGCCTTTGGCCAAAAAGCTGTAGTATTAACTTTTGACGATGGTTGGACTAATGCAGTGCCAATAATGGATAAGTATGATTTCAAATCTACATTTTTCATCTTGTGCAATTATCTGGACAAAGAGGGGAGGATGACATGGGAGAACGTCTCCGCGCTCGATAAACTTGGATATGACATACAGTCGTATTCTATGAATCACAAGGATCTCACAAAACTGTCGATGGAGGATCTGGAGTACGAGATAGGCAATTCTAAACAGTGTCTGCTTGAACACGGCTTTCCAAATTCTATTATTTTTGCAACACCTTTCAATTCTGGATGGAACAACGCAACCGTTGTTAATATGACATCAAAGTATTATGACATGGGTAGGAGCGGTAATGGAGAGCTCATGTTTCTGAACTGTGATAAATGGATAGAAGATCAAAAAGATTGTAGGACCTACCATGATAATGGAACCCTAACTTTTGCGAACAGATTTACCATCAGAGGCTGGAGTCACAATTATTATGATAAAAAGTGCACTCATGATGCAAACAGGATCCTAGAAGAATTCGTTCGTGTTGTGGAGAAACAAACGCGTTACAACACCAATCAATCACTAGGGGCTTTACCAGTCATAATATATCACAACAGATAGGTGATGTGAGCAAGGATTCAGGAACAACTACAACCGATCTTTTCGAAAAGGAGATGCAGTATCTGCATGACAATGAATTTAAGGTTCTTACAATGTCTGATTTGCGGGCAAAGGCAAAAAGGATTTATGTTCCTATTCTTGGTATTAATAGTACGAAAGCCGGATGAAAATATAGAATGCAATTACATTAACGTCACGGCTACCGTTAAAGTCAATGCCATTGCTATTTTGCTATTTCAACTTTCGCTTGTTATCCGTTGCCTTACTATGATGTGGTAGAAGATGGACCAATCAACAGATGTACCAAACCGCGTGACTGTGACTCATAAGAGCCCCTTTCCTGACTCATGCTACTCTAGCCAATCTGATTAATATCACTGAATGAAAAATGCTAGGTAAAGGGCTAATGTGAAGAGGTTCGTGCAGCTATAAACCTTGGATATTGACCATTTAAGAAGCTGGAAGTAGGTGATGTATTTTTCGGCAAGATAACTATCGTCATAGTTAGCTATTGCCATCGTGAACTCATGGGGGTTTACATAGCTAACAGTCTCGTAAACGAGTTGTCTATCATCAACAACTACGAAGCTACTTGGAAGGGTCTCTAATCTAGCATTAATGACCCTTTAAAACCTATCACAAAAAATGGTACTAAACTTTTTGAATTCTTGTTAGTAAAAATCAAATTTACCTAACTTACGTTCTGAGGTTAGATTGTTTTTTGACTCACAAATAATCGTAGTACTTTTGTGGGTACAAAAAGTGCTGCACAATTACTTCGATCCCGAAGCCAAATCTTTCTATCTGCGCGTAGGATAATGCACTCTGTAGATTATTAGAAGCTATTCTTGTTTGTTAGTCCGCTTATTACTGACCCGACAAGAGTATGAATATTCTATCGACTGATTCCCTTGGATTCTAAAATCTAGATATACGAAATAGTTTATCCTATTACATCATCAAGGTCCGAATCCCCATAATCATTTCGATGCATCTGAAATATCCCATATAAGATACTTCATCTATTTCGAAGGCTCATTTATTGCTAGATAATTACAATATAGAACTTACAGATTTAAGTTAGTACTACTGTAAATACTAGAGTTTCATTGGAGGTACGTATGGGTTTCCAATTGTCCAGGCAAATGTACATTAACGGCCAAAAATTGTTCCTTATAATTTCGATCGTAATAATGTTCTATCTCCCTCTTTCATTAAACCAGAGTGCAACCGTTCATGCTACACTTGAATCCACCTTGATTGGTAATAGATATAACATCCCACTTGCTATTCCGTTTGGAATAAACCATGGATTCGATTCCGCCAATGATGAAGAACTAATCAACCAGGAATTTGACCATGTGATTTCAGATTCACCAATAAGATCCCAGGAATCTGATGAACGTGCATCAATATTTGCGACTTGCGATAAATTACCAGCATCTTCTCCAACTGCAAGCGGTAACGACGGCAATGTCCCATCCAACGTAATAGATAATAACCTTAACACGAGGTGGTCAAACCTTGGTACTGGTTCTTGGATTCAACTTGATCTAGGTTCAAAGAAGAGTATCTGCAGTGTTGATATCGCATGGTACCTAGGTAACCAGAGACAGAATAACTTTATCTTATCCGTATCAGATGATGGAACTACATTTACCCAGAAACATTTAGGTACTAGCAGTGGCACTACCACATCACCTGAGAAATATAATATACCATCAGGTACTGAAGGTAGATATGTAAGAGTTACTGTAAATGGGAACACGCAAAATGAATGGGCGAGTATAACAGAGATTGCAGTCTTCGGAAGTAGTAGCAGTGGTGAAGACTCATTATTGCCAATAGACAATCCAGGTCCTATGTATCATAAATGGCAGAACACTGCCGGCACTACTACGAGTTGGTCATCTTACCAGTCCCTTGATGGTACGCTCAAGAGCAATCCGGCTGTGGCAATGAATACTGATGGTAGACTGGAGACATTTGCAGTAGGTGGTAATAATCAACTGTACCATAGATGGCAGAATAGTCCTGGAAGTAGCAGCTGGTCATCGTGGACTTCACTTGAAGGAACTCTCAAAAGCAATCCTGCTGTGGCTATGAATGCTGATGGCAGGCTCCAAGTCTTTGCGGTTGGATCCGATAATGCATTATGGCATAGATGGCAGATCTCTGCTGGAAGTAGTAATAGCTGGTCTGCATGGTCATCGCTTGGAGGTACAATAGCTAGTACTCCTGCAGTACAAGCGAATTCAGATGGTAGGCTTGAGGTTTTTGTAGTTGGAGCTAACAATCAACTATACCATAAGTGGCAGACCTCGCCTGGAAGCAGCAGCTGGTCAGCTTATCATAGTTTAGGAGGCACTATAGAAGGTGATCCACTGGAGCTAGGATTGTGTAGCCACCTGAAGAACCTAGTTATGCACTCTAAGCATAGATTATAGGTACCTATCCATTTGTTTAGAGGATCCTGTGTTTAGTCTTTAAGGTGAGAATTAAGGTAGGTGATAATATCGGCTCCTTTATTTTTAAAAAGGATTTGAAATCGTGAAAGACTAAAAAAGTGTCAGAAGTTTTGTGGTAAATAACCTGTAGTTCTGGCGGGCTCCATTGCTTCTAAATATTCGCTAATTATATTACCGTTGCTATTGGTTTGCTGCTGCTTCTCGTATGCACTAGTTGCCCAACTTTAGATGCGACTACCACTTGCATCTGATTTCTCCAAAAATGATATCAATATAAGTATACTTTTATTCCCATACTAACTTATTAGATAGAGTATTCATTTTGTGTTATGCCAACAATAGTGCATTTTGAAATCCCTTCAGACAATGTTGATAGGTCAAAAAAGTTCTACAGTGACTTATTTGGCTGGAACATCGAGAAGGTGGCACCAGAGAAATTACCTGAGGGACTCGAATATTGGGCAATAACCACTACAGATCACAATGGGAATAATGCTGTCGCTGGTGGTATGATGAAGAGAATGATGCCAGAGCAACAGGGAATAACAAATTACATTGATGTAAAATCAGTTGAGGAATATTCTTCCAAGGTAGAACAACTGGGAGGAAAAGTTAGAATGGCAAAAATGGCAGTGCCCGGTATGGGCTATTTGGCTGTATGTTCGGACACAGAGAACAACACATTTGGTTTATGGGAGAACGATACCACTGCTAAATGAAGA
>Ga0210115_1000224_pt1 | contig 16037 bp, 13 predicted proteins | sample MayberryNW_TuleB_2_FD_185526 | JGI IMG/M metagenome (GOLD analysis project Ga0210115, IMG submission 185526) | Wetland microbial communities from San Francisco Bay, California, USA, that impact long-term carbon sequestration - MayberryNW_TuleB_D2... | ecosystem: Environmental > Aquatic > Marine... | reverse complement strand
CCCGTCCCTCCGCGATGACGAGATCCCTCGCCTCGGCCCCCTCGACCTCGATATTCGCACGCGTGGTATCGAAATGATTGTTGCTTGGAACGATCTGGCCGGCCTCGAGCACCGTGTGGAAAAGGATGCGCTCCGCCGCGCGTCCCTGGTGCGTCGGAATGATGTGGCGGAAGCCGGTCAGGGCCTGGACGACATCGCGGAAGCGGTAGAAGGACCGGCTCCCCGCGTACGACTCGTCGCCCTGCATGAGCGCTCCCCACTGCGCGGCGGACATGGCGCCTGTGCCGGAGTCGGTCAGCAGGTCGATGAGGACGTCCTCGGCGTGCAGGAGAAAGACGTTGTGGCCCGCCTCGCGGAGCGCGCGCTCGCGTTCCTCGCGCGTCGTGAACTTGATCGACTCGACCGACTTGATGCGGAACGGTTCGATGATGGTCCGAAAGTTCACGGTTCACCACGCGCCGCATGAATCAGGCCGGTCTGACCGGTCGATGAAAACCAGCTGGCGCGATGAAGAATGCAGAAAACGAAGCACGTAGAGCCTCGGAATGGCCAGAATCGTCATTCTTCATTCGACGTTCTTCAACCGAGGCTACGGTTTCACTGGCCTTGTTCCCGGGCTCAGACCTTGACCAGTTCGCCGCGCCGCAGCTTCCGGTACATCTCGAGCGCATCGACGACGATCCGGAACGCGTCGGCGGGACCCATGAAATCCTCGACGACCACCTGCTTGTGCTCGAGGATCTTGTAATCCTGGAAGAAGCGGCGGATCTCCCGCAGCAGGTACGCCGGCAGCTGCGTGTGATCGAAGTACTCTGCGAAGGCCGGATCGCGGACGCTCACGGCGATGATCTTGTCGTCGAGTCCCTTCTCGTCGCGCATGCGCATGACCCCGATCGCGCGCGCCTCGATGATCGTCAGCGGCACCACCGCTTCCTGACCGAGTACGAGCGCGTCGAGGGGATCCCCATCCTCGCAATAGGTCCGCGGGATGAATCCATAGTTGGCGGGGTAGTGCACCGCGCTGTACAGTACGCGGTCGAGTTTGAGCAGGCCGGTCTCCTTGTCCAGCTCGTACTTGTTCTTGCTTCCCATCGGCACCTCGATGACGACGGGGAAGACCTTGTCGACGAGGTGATCGTCGACGTAGATGTCGTGCCAGGCGTGCATGCAAGCGGCTCCCGATGCGGCAGATTCGCCGCAACGGCTATTGTACAGCCCTCACCGGCCCGCCACGGATCCGCGCCATGATGTCAGCTCGTAGTTGCCGCACCGGTTGCCAACCACTTCGTTTCGTTCGGATAACCGACGCGTGCCGCCGTAGAATGGCGGGCCCCCGTGCCCTGGCGCTCGGGTGCGCCCTGCTGCTTGCAGCGTCACCCGCTCACGCGCAGAAGGCTGCGATTCCGATCCCCGGCGCGGATCTCGAAGCCATTTCACACACGCTGGAGTCGCTGAGCGCTCGGGTCGGCCCGGCCGTCGTGCAAATCTTCTCGGTCGGTTACGTCCTGCCGGAGGAGGCGCAGGGCGACCGATCGCTGCTCACGCAGCAGCGCAATTCCGGGTCGGGCGTCATCCTCGATCCCGACGGCTACATCGTCACCAACGCGCACGTGGTCCAGGGAGCGCATCGGGTACAGGTGCAGGTGCCGATGCTGCGCCGCGACGGCGCTCATTCGATCCTGGCGCCGCGCCCACGCCTGATCGGCGCCCAGATCGTCGCCGTCGACGATGAGACGGATCTCGCGGTGTTGAAGGTGGCGGAGAAGAACCTGCCGTCCCTGACGCTCGCCGACTCCGACTCGGTCAAACCAGGACAGCTGGTGCTCGCCTTCGGGAGCCCGCTCGGCCTCGACAGCTCGGTGACGATGGGCGTGGTCAGTGCGGTCGCGCGGCAGCTCGAGTCGGACGACCCCATGATTTACATCCAGACCGATGCGTCCATCAACCCGGGCAACAGCGGAGGGCCGCTCGTGGACATCGACGGACGCGTGGTCGGCATCAACACGCTCATCCTGTCGCAGTCGGGCGGCAACGAAGGCCTCGGCTTCGCGGCGCCGAGCAACATCGTCCGCAACATATTCGAGCAGGTGCGCCAGTTCGGGCGCGTCCGCCGCGGCGAGATCGGCGTGCGCGCGCAGACGATCACGCCGACGCTCGCCGCCGGGCTCGGCTTCGCGCAGGACTGGGGCGTTGTGCTCTCGGACGTGTACCCTGACGGTCCGGCGGCGAAGGCCGGCCTCGAGGCCGGCGACATCGTGGTGGCGCTCGAGGGCAAGCCGATGGAAAACGGCCGGCAGCTGCAAGTGAATCTGTACGGACGTTCCATTGGCCAGCAGGTTTCGCTCGAGGTGCAGCGTGGCGATCGGAAACTGGCGTTCCCCGTGACGGTTGTCGAACGCTCCGACGATCCGAACCGGTTCGCGGCGCTCGTCAGCCCGGAGCGGCACCAGATCAAGGCGCTTGGCGTGCTCGGTCTCGACGTGGATCGCGGTGTTGCGCGCCTGCTGCCGAACCTGCGGTCTCCGACCGGCGTGGTCATTGCCGCCACGACGAGCGACATGCCGCCGGCCTGGGAAGGGGAGCTGGTGCCCGGCGACGTCATCCACGCGGTGAACCGGACGACGACTCGAAACCTCGACGCGCTGCGCCTCGCGATAGACGCCTTGAAGCCGGGCGATCCGCTCGTGCTGCAGATCGAGCGCGACGGTGAGCTGATGTACGTGGCTGGCCGCGCCGAGTAATCGAGCATGGAGAGACGAGCGCCGCCCGCGCTCCTCCCGCAGGGGCGAATCACGTGACCGACCGCGCACGGCGACCGACTGCGTTGAGCGATCCGCAGCTCGCGCTGATCAATCAGCTGACGACGATCGCCCGGTTCGTCTCGGGGCTCGCGCACGAGCTGAACAACTCGTTACAGGTCGTGGGCGGGCTCGTCGAACTGCTCGAAGACCGTGCGGACGTGCCGCCGGATGCGGCGGTGCGGATCCGCAAGATCGGCGGTCAGTCGGAGAAGGCGAGCGCGGCAATCCGCCAGGTGCTCGAGTACGTGCGCGATCCTGATGGGGGGCCGAGTGGCGTGGACCTGGCCGCCGTGACGGACCGCTCGCTGGCGCTCCGCCGGTACGCGCTCGGACGCGCGGGCGTGCAGGTGTCCTGGGAGCGGCCGGCCGGCAGCGGCGCGAGGACCTGGGGTGACGAGCGTCAGATTCAACAGGTCATCCTGAACCTGCTGATCAACGCCGAGGAAGCGCTGGCCGGTCAGGCGGAGCGGCGGCTGCGGCTGGACGTGTCACGTGCCGACGACCGCGTGCGGCTGGTCGTCGGCGACAGCGGCCCTGGTGTGTCGCACGACGTCGGCTCTCGCGTGTTCGAGCCGTTCTTCACCACCCGCGAAGAGGCGGTCGGGCTCGGATTGACGGTGAGCGCCGCGATTGCCGCGGCGCACGGCGGGAGCCTGACGCTGGCGAGTACGGGCCCGGGTGCGACCTTCGTGCTGGAGTTGCCGGCGCGCTGAAATCGCGCTGTCCGGCTCCTCGTGGCTGAACCGGGCGGCGTTTGCCAATGGAGCGGCCGCGCTCAGACCGGCCTGGGGCGGGGGCTGAAGTCCCGTCCCGACATCAACACAAATGAGCTCCGGGATCAGGAAACCGTCGCCCGATCCTCGTGCACGTTGAGACGGTGCAGCTTGTCGATCAGGGTCGTGCGGCGCATGTTGAGCAGGCGCGCGGCCTGGCGCTTGTTCCCGCCGGTCTTTTCGAGGCAGCGCTCGATCAGCTCGCGTTCGAGCCGGGAGACGACCGCCGCGAAGTCGATTCCCTCGTCGGGAATGGTGACCGTCGGCACCAGCGAGGCGCTCGTCTCGCGGACATCCGCAGGAAGCGCGCCCGCGGAGATCTCGCGATCCAACCCGGTAAGTGCGACCGCGTGCTCTATCGCGTTCTCGAGCTGCCGGATGTTGCCGGGCCATGCGTGCGGCATCAGCACCCGCATCGCGTCCTGCGTGAGGCTCTTCATCGGGACGCCGTTGGTCCTGCACGACTTCTGCACGAAGTGCCGCGCCAGCAGCGGGATGTCCTCCCGGCGTTCACGCAGCGGCGGGAGCGTGATCGGAATGACGTTCAGCCTGTAATACAGGTCCTCGCGAAATGTGCCCTCCCGCACCTGCTTTCGGAGATCCGAGTTCGTCGCGGCGACGACGCGCGCGTCGAACTTGATCGGCCGCGACTCGCCGACCCGCTCGACCTCCCGCTCCTGGAGTGCGCGCAGCAGCTTGGCCTGAAGAGGCGGGGTCATCAGCCCGACCTCGTCGATGAAGATCGTCCCGCGATGCGCGAGCTCGAACCGGCCCGCGCGGCTGTGGACCGCTCCCGTGAACGCCCCGCGAGCGTGCCCGAACAGCTCGACCTCGGCAAGCGGCTCGGGGATGGCGGCCGCGTTGAACGCGACGAAGGGCTGCTCGGCGCGCGGGCTGTTGTGGTGCACGGTGCGGGCGACCAGCTCCTTGCCCGTGCCGGTCTCGCCCTGAATCAGCACCGTGCTGTTCATCGGCGCGACGAGCTCCAGCGTCCCGAAAATCTGCTGCATCGCGGCGCTCTGCCCGATCACGTTGTCGATGCGATAGCGGTCGCGCAGCTGCGCACGGAGCTCGGCGTTCTCCTGCCGGAGCCGCGGCTCGTTCAGCGCGGCCGTCAGCACGCGGGTCAGCTGCGAGAGCTGGAACGGCTTGATCAGAAAATCGATCGCGCCTTTCTTGATCGCGCGGACGGCCTCCTCGACGCCGCCGTACCCGGTCATCACCACCACGAAGATCTCGGGGTAGCGCGCGAGGGCGGCATCGAGAATGTCCATGCCGTCGGCGTCGGGCAGCTTCAAGTCGAGCACGACGGCGTCGTACGCAAACGCCGCAAGCCGCTCCATGGCGTGGGCGCCGGTTGGCGCCTCGGCAACGGCGAATCCCTCGCCGACCAGCGAGCCGGCGACCAGCGCGCGCAGCTCCGGCTCGTCTTCGACGATCAGCACACACGGCTGGGACCGTACTGTCATAAGTTGGGATCTCCGAACGCGCGGGCGTGGGATCGTGCGGCGTCCGGATGGGTAATTATATGCGCACCCCACCGCCGGCCCGGGGAGACATCCGAGCAGGAGCATCGCACGGGCTCTGCGCGTTCGGTTCGCGGCAGACGACACGGGGAGTGTGGGAGTTGGAAAGTGAGAGTTGGAAATTGGGAGTTGGGAGCTTGACACCCTCCCGTGAGGTCGCTCGATGCTCGCCTTTCTAATCTACTGGCTCGTCCAGGCCGCGGCACTGTTCCTGACGACGCAGATCGTGCCCGGGATTCACGCGCGCTCGTACGTGGTACTGGCGGTTTCCGCGCTGGTGATCGGCTTCGTCAACGCGCTCGTGCGGCCGGTGCTCGTCCTGCTCTCGCTGCCGCTGACGATTCTCACGCTCGGGTTGTTCTACTTCGTGGTGAACGGCTTCTGCCTGATGATCGCCGCAGCGCTCGTGCCCGGCTTCACGGTCGATGGGTGCGGTGTCGCGATTCTCGGCGCGCTCGCGATGAGCGTGATCGCGTGGGCCCTCAATCGCGTGCTCGCGCTGCGGTGAACCGCTGGAGCGGCTGCCTGCTCGGCCGGGGCCTGAGCCCCGGCCCCACATCGATCGGCGTTGGGAGCGTTCCTTTGACACGTGGCGCCCGGGACCGGCATCTCGATCGGACGGGGCTCCGCACGTGGGGCCGGGGCTTCATGCCTCGGCCGACAGGCGGTTACGATCGGCGAGACCCGCGTCCCGTGCGAGACGGCGTTCACGCGCGAACGGCGTCAACCACGAGCTGCGCGAATCCTGTGCAACCGACCGACGGACCACCGGCCGCGAGGTCGGCCGTGCGGTGCCCAGCCTGCAGGACTTGCTCGATCGCCGCGTTCACCGCGCGCGCCGGGTCGCCGAGACCAAGCGAGTGCTCGAGGAGCATCGCGGCCGACGCGATCGCGCCGACAGGGTTGGCGATATCGCGCCCGGCGATGTCGGGGGCCGATCCATGCACCGGCTCGTACAGGCCGGGCCCGTCGCCGAGGCTCGCCGACGGGAGCAGCCCGATGGACCCCGCGATCACCGCCGCCTCGTCCGAGAGGATGTCGCCGAACAGGTTCTCGGTCAGGATGACGTCGAAGCGCGTCGGCGCGGTCACGAGCGCCATCGCGCACGCATCGACATACATGTGCTGCAGCGTAACGCCCGGGTAGTCGTCCGCCACGCGCGTGACCACGCTTCGCCAGAGCTGTGACGTCTCGAGTACGTTCGCCTTGTCTACCGACGTCACCTGCTTCCGCCGGCGCTCGGCGGCCCCGAACGCGACGCGCGCGATGCGTTCGATCTCGATCGTCGAGTACCGCATGGTGTTGAAGGCGGTCCCGCGGTTACGGTCGATCCCGCGCGGCTCGCCGAAATAGAGGCCGCCGGTCAGCTCGCGCACGATCAGGAGATCGGCGCCGCGCGACAACTCGGTCTTGAGCGGCCCTGCATCGTCCACGCCCGGCCACAGCCGCGCCGGGCGCAGGTTCGCATACACGCCGAGGCCCCGCCGGATCGCGAGCAGCCCGCCTTCCGGGCGCTCGGACGAGGGCAGGTGATCGAAGGCGGGGTCGCCAACCGCGCCGAGCAGCACGGCGTCCGCGCGACGGCAGGCTTCGAGCGTCTCGGGCGGCAACGCGGGAAGCCCCGCCCGGAGCGCGGCGCCCCCCATCAGATGGGTCGAGATCTCGAACCGCCGATTGAAGCGCCCGGCAACGGCCTCGAGCACGCGCGTTGCCGCCGCGGTGACTTCCGGGCCGATGCCGTCGCCCGGCAGGACGACGATGCGATGCGACATGGAAATGAGAGTGGGACTCGGCCGGGGCTGAAGCCCCGCTCCGTTGCCGGTTTATCTTCGAATGGAGAGGCCGGGCTTCGGCCCGGCCGGCGATCGCGTGTAACCGTTAGACCCCGTGGCCGTAGCCGACTTCCTCGTGACCCGGGCCGTGGCGGTGCTGGTGGCCGACAGCCGCGCGCGCGGAGCCTGCCGGCTCGACCTCGGCTTCGCGAAGCGCACGGACCATCTCGAGCAGTTCGGCGTCGTTCACCGTCTTCTGCGCGTCGGCCAGCGCGATCATGCGGCGATAGAGGCGATCGACCTCGAGACGCGACAGCTCCACGCCGAGCTGGTGGACCCGGTGCTGCAACGCGTGACGGCCGGAATGCTTGCCGAGCACGAGCGTCGTGGCCGGCACGCCGACATCCTCCGGACGCATGATTTCGTACGTGCGGCGATCCTTCAGCATCCCGTCCTGGTGGATCCCCGCTTCGTGCGCAAAGGCGTTGCGGCCGACGATGGCCTTGTTGGCCTGGACCGGTTCGCCGGTCAGCGCGCTCAGCAGCTGGCTGGACGAGTAGATCGCTTCGGTGACGATGCTGCTCTCGAAGGGCAGGCGATCGATGCGCACACGCGTCGCCATCACGATCTCTTCGAGCGAGGCGTTGCCGGCGCGCTCGCCGATGCCGTTGATCGTGCACTCGACCTGCCGCGCGCCGGCCTGGAGCGCCGCGAGCGTGTTGGCGACCGCCAGCCCGAGATCGTCATGGCAGTGCGCGCTGAACACGGCGCGGTGCGCGTTCGGGACGCGCCCGAGAATCGTGGTGAAGAACGCGGCGATCTCGTCGGGCGTGGAGTAGCCGACCGTGTCGGGCAGGTTCACCGTCGTCGCCCCGGCGTTGATGACCGACTCGATCACGCGGCAGAGGAAGTCGAGGTCGCTGCGCGTCGCGTCCTCGGCCGAGAACTGCACGTCGTCGGTGTAGCGCCGGGCCTGGGTCACCGCGGACACCGCCGCCTCGAGGCAGGCCTCGCGCGTGATGTTCAACTTCCGGGTGAGGTGCAGGTCCGAAGTGGCGATGAAGGTATGGATGCGGGAACGGGTTGCGGGAGTGAGCGCCTCGCCGGCGCGGTCGATGTCGTCTCGCCGGCATCGCGCAAGAGCCGCGACGACCGGCCGTCTAACTTCGACGGCCACGGAGCGGACCGCTTCCGCATCGGCTTCCGACGCAATCGGGAACCCGGCCTCGATGATGTCCACGCCCAGGGCGTCGAGCTGCCGTGCGAGCTGCAGCTTCTCGTTCACCGTGAGCGAAAAGCCGGGCGCCTGCTCGCCGTCCCGCAACGTCGTGTCGAACACGGTCATTCGCTCTGCCATGGACCCTCCCGTCCCCAGATTGTCCGAATCCGGGACACCTGCAGTCAAGTCTATAATTATTACGCTTGAATAAGGGTATGTTATAACGTCCCGTCGAGCTCTGGTGTCCGAATCGGGGCCGGCGTCGGACATGGATGCCATGGGGCAGTCCTCCTTCCGATCGCGCGGCGGGCTGTCCCTTGTCACCGAGGCGGGCACAGTCGCGAAGATCACCGAGGGCGGGACAGCCCCGACGAACAGGGACAGTCCCCTGTTCAAGAGAATGATCTGTGGGCCCGACGAGAGGCGCGGGCCCGTCATCGCGTATGGATCTGTCCGAACTCCAGGTCTTCGTGACCGTCGCCAACGAGCGGAGCTTCTCGCGGGCGGCCGCCAAGCTGCATCGGACGCAGCCGGCGGTCAGCCAGGCCGTGCGGCGGCTGGAGGACGAGCTCGGCGAGCGGCTGTTCGATCGATCGTCGAAGCAGGGGACGCTCACCGAGGCCGGCCGCGTCCTGCGGGACTACGCACAGAAGCTGCTGCGCCTGTCCGACGAGGCGGAGCTCGCCGTCCGCGAGCTGCGGGACCTGCGGCGCGGGCGCGTGCTCATCGGCGCCAACGAAGCCGCCGTGCACGCGCTGCTGCCGCTCATCGCGCGCTTCCGGTCGCACCACCCGCAGATACAGATTGACGTCCGCCGGGTGCCCTCGCGGCAGGTGGGCGTCGAGGTCATGCAGGGCACGCTCGACTTCGGCGTGATCACCTTTCAACCGGGCGAGCGCGGTCTGCAGTCGCTCACGCTCGGACCCGACGAGCTCGTGATGCTCGTCCATCCGCAGCATCCGCTCGCCTCGCGCAAGCAGGTGACGATGGCCGAGTTCGGACGGGAGACGGTGATCGCCCACAACGATCCCTCGCCCGCGCGCGAGCGCGTGCTCCGGGCCTTCGAGCAGAAGCATGCGCCCATCAACATTCAGGTTGCGCTGCCGAGCCTCGAAGCGATCAAGCGCGCCGTCGAGATGCGGCTGGGGGTCGCGCTGCTCCCGAAGCGGTGCGCACTGGCCGAAATCAGCCGCGGCCAGCTCGCCGCGGTCCGCATGCCCCCGGTGCGGCTGGCGCGGCAGCTGCGGCTGGTGTTCCGCCGCGCGGGGGATCTCTCGCACGCCGCGCAGGCGTTCCTGACCGTCGCGCGCCAGCAGCATCCCGACCCGGCCGCGCAGGACGATACGCCTCACCAGCGCACGCGCACCCGGTAGCGGAGCACGCTCTCGCCATTGGCGGACACCGGCACGTTGAACCGGGCGGCCCACGCGTCGGTCCTGGCGGCGGTGTGCGTCGAGCTCAGCACGCGCCAGTCGCCGCCGATGGGCTCGTTCACCTCGACGCTGATCGGCGTCGCCTTGTGATTGCGCAGCCTGACCTCGAATCCCATCTCGTACGTGCTGTCGGCAATCTTCTCGAAGTCCGTCTGCTTCCGCTCGCACACCACGTCGAACGCCGACCCGATCCTGAGCGTGACTTCTTCGTCCTTCGGCGTGTGATCGATGCGATCCTCGCCGGCGAACTGGACGCCCCCGTTCGAGTCGGCCTGGTAGACGCGCACGGTGCCGGCCGGCAGCGGCATGCCGAGGCCGCTCTTCTCGTCGTTCCGAAACACGAAGAACACGTGCACGTCGTCTTTGAGCGGCGAGCCCGGCGATTGGCGGTTGCGGTAATAGAACTGCCGGCCGTTGACGACGAACTGCTTGCGGACCGGTACGCCCGACCCGTCGAGCAGCGCGATCTGCTTCGTTTCGTTCTCCGCCAGCGTGGTCCGCCGCGCGAGCGTGTACAGGTGGTACTCGGAGAACGCTTCCTGCGCGAACGCCGCCGGTGCGGCGGCGGCCTTTGCCAGCTCGCGCCGCATGTCGGCGTCGAGTGCCTGCCGTTCGGCCACCCGATTGAGTTGACCAGCTACCAGCTGCAGGCGGGCGTTGCGGTACGACGTGCCGCTCGTGTTGGCAACCGTCACCCACCCGCCGAGATCCGCGCGGGCATCATCGCGTCCGACCGTGAGCACGTAATCGGCGTTCCAGGTCATGTTCCCGGCGAGATACGAGGTTTCGATCCGGTGCTGACGTGCGCCGGTGTTCTCGAGCCGCCATACGAGCGTGGGCCGCGCGTGCAGGTTCTCTGGGATCTCGGGGAACCGATACTGCTCGCCGGCCAGCCCGGTAACGATTTCGGACCCGATTCGCCACACGGGCGCCTCGTTGAAGGCGAGCAGGTGGGCCGTGACCTCCTCCTGGCGCGTCGTGCCGCCCTCCAGGCGTTGCCGGATGATGCGGACGTCCCTGCCGACGTACTTGCGCAGCAGCCGCTGCGGATCGAGCAGGTCGTACTGATAGTTCTGTTCGAGGACCGCCACGCGCGCGGGCTCGGTCAGGGACCGGAAGTGCACCGTCGCGGGATTGACCGTCGCGGCGATGTCCATCAGGCGCAGCTCGCTCGTGCCCGCGGGCAGCTTCACCTGCCGGACGTCACGCACGAGCGCAATGTTGCCGTTGTAAACGGTCACCGCGAGGTCGACCTGCTGATCGATCGTTGCCGCGGGCGAGCCGCCCGCATCCCGGGGAGAAACTGGGGACTGTTCCCCTTTCTTGATGGGATCGGACAAAGAGGCGGCACTGTCGCCAGTGTCGCGATCCGCCCCGGCACGAACGGATGTGGGAACGAGCAGCCACGCGCACAGCACCGCGGCCGGCGCGAGCACGGTCAGGACGGAGAGCGATCGTCGCATCGAATCCTCCAGGTGTCGGGCCGTGAACCGGCCACACCTGTTGGAACGAGCGACCGCGGATTTCTTGCAGCATGAAACGCGATTACGTCTGTCGCGCTGCCCGTGACCGGTGCTCGTACGGGGCCGGGGCTTCAGCCCGGCCCTGCCCTACCTCGTGACATGTGGGGAGCCGGGATTACAACCCGCGGTCCAGTTGCTCCCACCGCTTGCCGCCGTCGGTGGTCTGCCACCGCATGCCGTTGGCGGTTGTGACCGTGGCGTCGGTGGCAGTCGTTGCTGTGATCCCCACAATCTCCAGCGGTTCCGGCAGCGACACGAGCTGCCACGTGCCGCCGGGATTGCGCCGGAGGATGACGCCCTCCGCGCCCGCGAACCAGCAGATGTCCCGGGAAGGTGCCGACGCGACCCGCAAAGCGGTAACGGCCGGCGTCGACTCAGTCACCCACGTCCGCCCGCTATCGGTCGATCGTTGGACCGTTCGTCCATCCACCACGCGATACAACACCGCGCTGTCAGCGCTCAGGACCGACAGCGGTGCCGTCACCTTCGAGAGCCTTTCGTCCGGGCGTTGCGCTGCCGAATCTGCTTCGGCGAGGGGAGCGGGAGGAGCTGGCGGCGGCTCGATGGCTATCGCTTCGTTCTGTCGTTCTCTGGCTGCCTGCGGCGGCCGCGTGCCCCCTTCCGGCCGCGCGGCGGCCCCGGCGCTCGTCGGAGACGGAGGGGCCGCGTACATCTGCCTGCGTTCGACTGTCTGCTTGTCTTCCTGCTGCTGCGGCCGCACCAGGGGGGGTGATTTCCGCTGCGCTCCCTTCGCCTTCGGTTCGTCGTGCGGAGCTCGCGCTGAGGTGGCCGCGTGCTGCTCGGGCCCCGCGGGTGGTGGAGCGGCCGGCATCGAATCGCTCGTATCAGACACGGGAGTCCCGCTCTCGCGGGGCGGAAGTTCGCGCCAGACGAGCAAGACGATCAGGACCGTGGCAACGGGGACGAGCAGGCGCCACCACGGCCAGGTCGATGTGCGCGGCGTTGTCGCGCCTACCTCCGGTGCGTCGTCGAGTCCGGCGACGAGCGCCATTGCCTCCGCACAGCGCGGGCAGTCGGCGGCATGGCGCTCGAACGCCACGCGTTCGCCGGCATCGAGGCCGTCGTCCACGTAGGCGGCGACGGTGGCGGCATCCGGGCAGGCAGAAGACTCGTGCATCCGGCCGCGATGGGCCGTCGCGAGCAGCCGCTCGAACTCGTCGTGCTTGCCATCCCTGCCGGACTTCATGCCTCTCCTCGAGAACGATCTCCGTTGCAAATCTTGCAAAAAGGGGACAGTCCCCATTTCCACGAATCTGCGTACGAAAAAGGGGACTGTCCCCTTTTTCGCGGTCAGCCGTCTTCGGCGCGAGAGAGGAGACGCGTGAGGTGAAGCTCGGGTGCATCGGCTGCGGTCGCGAAGCATTCCCGGAGCGCTTCGCCCTCGATCCCATGGTCGCGCGCGAGGGTCTCCTCGACGCGCTTCCGCAGGAACCGGCGCGCGCGATCCAGCTTGCGCGACACCGTGGCCTCGTGCTCGCCCATGGCTCGGCCGATGGAGGCGAGCGTCAACTGCTGCCCGTAGTACAAGCGAAGCCGCAAGCGATCGGCGTCCGCGAGCGCGCTGATCGCCGCATCGAGCGCGGCCTGCGCAGCGCAGACGAAGCGGTCGCGGTCCGGCGACGGATCCCGATTCGATGCCGGCAGGGCTTCCAGTTCCGACGGGTCCACCATCTCGGTGCGCGCCGCCGCGCGCCGCACGTCGATGTGCCGCTGCGCGAGAATCGAACGGAGCCATGTCGCAAGCGAACTGCGCCCGTGGAAATACCGGAACAACGACCCGCGGCCGGCGCCCGTTCCCGTGACGCCGTACAGCTCGCCATAGAGACCGTCAGCCAGCTCGCGACCGTTGTCGCCCGCCAACGCTCGCGCCGCAGCGTAGAGGCGCGGCCGATGGGATGCGATGAAGTCGTCCCATGCACCGTCGTTGCCTTCGGCGCATCCTCTTGCAAGACACAGATCGTCGAGATGCAGCGACGTCAGGTATGCATCGACCGTGCGCTCCGATGGTGTGAGGTCCACGAACCGGTGCGTAACGCTTTCGTGGAGCATCGACCGGAACGTCTCGAGATCGATGCCCCACCGCGCGGCCGAACGGCGATTCCACAGGCGCGCGACGAGGGCGTCGTGACTCGCGGCAAAGGTTTGGAGTTCGGCCCGCATTCGCCTGGTCGCATACTACAGCGGGTGATTGAGCGGGTGCACCCAGCGCACCGAGAGCACTCTCGCACCCAGTGCACCGACTGCGATCCGTTTTTTCGTCCGGGTGTAGAATCGCGCGGATCCCGGAGGTCCGTCCGATGAGCAACGGTTCGCCGCAAGCGTCTGCCGGTCTGTCCCGCCGCCGCTTTCTCACAACGATTGCCCAGGGAGGCGCAATTGCGATGACTGGACCGACCCTGCTCGGGTCTTCCGACAAGGCCGGCGCGAAACGGCCGATCGTGGGCGCCGGCGAGCACACCTACGAGGTATTCCACGATTGGGGCGAACTGCCCGCGACCATCCAGTACGGCAACACGCACGGCATCTGCCAGGACTCGAACGGCCGCCTCTACGTGCATCACACGGTGCACGCGGGCAGCGAGAAGCACGACACGATGGTCGTCTTCGACGAGAAGGGCCGCTTCGTGAAATCGTGGGGCAAAGAGTTCGAGGGTGGCGCACACGGGCTGCACATCCGGAAGGAGCACGGCCAGGAGTTCCTCTACCTGTGCGACACGAAGCGGGCGATCGTCGCCAAGACGACGCTCGATGGCGAGATCGTGTGGTCCCTCGGCTATCCAAAAGAATCGCCGAAGTATCCCCTCGACGCCGACGGCAAGCCGGCCGTGAAGTATTCACCGACCAACGTGGCGATCGCGCCGAACGGCGACGTCTACGTCGCCGACGGCTATGGATCGAGCTTCATCAACGTCTACGATCGCGACGGAAAGTTCCTGCGGACCTTCGGCGGCAAGGGTAGCGGCAAGGGCGAGCTCGACTGCCCGCACGGCCTGATCGTGGACGAGCGCGGCGCCTCACCGGTCCTGCTGATAGCTGACAGGAGCAACAAGCGGCTTCAAGCCTTCACCCTCGCGGGCGAGCACCTGGCCTTCTACCAGGGCACGAATGCGCCGTGTCATTTCCACACGCGCGAGCGGGTGATGGTCGTGCCGGACCTCTTCGCGCGCGTCACGCTCATCGATCGGGACAACGCCGTCATCGCCCATCTCGGCGATAACGGCGTCGATTCGTGGAAGGACCTGCGTGCCGGGGCGCGCGATGGATTCCCCGTGGGCAGGTTTGTCTGCCCGCACGGCGCCTGCTTCGATCACGACGGCAACATTTTCGTCGTGGAGTGGGTCGAGGTCGGAAGGGTGACGAAGCTGCGAAAAGTGTAACCCCCGCTCGCCAGCCCGGCCCCGGCGGCCCCCGCGCCGGCCGGATGCGCTCGGGATCGCGTGAGCGCGGAAATTGCACACGCCTGCACATCGATCGGGCGAGTCCAGCCCGGCGGTAATCGCATGGCCGAGCCGGCTGTGCGCGGGAGCGAGGCGAAATGCGGGCCAGGATCCAATCGTCGCGGCGGGTTCAGGCGGCCATGATTGTGGCTGTCGTGGCTGCCGTCTGGGGACCGGCCCCCCCCGTCTACTCCGAAACCGGCCGCGGCGTACACGCGACCAGCGTGGCGCTCGAGCGGTGGCTCGACCGCTCCGAGGACACACCACTGACGAGCTATCGCGCACTGCGGCGGCTCTCCGCGACCGCGCGCGACGGCAAGATGCGCGCTTCCATGCTCGTCTGGACCGAGCTCGATGCGGCGGGCGGCTTCCGGTATTCCATCGTCAACGAAGAGGGTTCCGAGAGCGTACGCCGTCGCGTGTTTCGCGCGATGCTCGAAGGCGAGCGGGAAGCCGAGTCGAAGGGCGAGCCCCGCTCCTGCGCCGTAGCGCCCGCGAACTACACGTTCGAGCCCGAAGTCGACATGGTCGACGGGCTGCTCCGCATCGAAGTGCACGCGCGCCGCGAGCATCCGATGCTGATCAACGGCGCCGTGTTCTTCCGTCCCGACGATGGCGATCTCGTCCGCGTGGAAGGACGCCTGGCGAAGCGGCCGTCATTCTGGACACGCCGCGTCGACGTCGTCCGCAGCTACGCGCGGATTGCCGGCGTCCACGTGCCGGTGTCGCTGCATTCGAAGGCCCAGGTGCTCTTCTTCGGTGAGGGCACGATGACGATGACCTGGCAGTACGAGCGCATCAACGGCGTGATCGTGGGTGCGCCGAACCTGCTTGCGATGAGCCAGGAGGACTGATCGGTGGACTATGATGGCTGAGCCATCATGGTGACACCAGCCGGTACCGTTTCCACCCGGAAAATTCCCGTTCTTCCTCTCGCGCTCGCGGCTGCCGCATTCATCGCGGCCTGGGCCGCGCACATCGCCGGCGCGACGATGCTCAGCGGCATCGGTGTCGTCGGCGGACTGCTGCTCATCGCGCTCGCCGCCCGGCAAACGCAATCGTTCAAGCCGTTCGCGTTCACCTTCTCGATTTTCGCCTTCGTCGCCCTGGCTCTCTTCTATCCGTGGGCCTTCCGCACGTGGAACGGCTTTGCGTTGAGCACGCTGATCGTGCCGCTCATCCAGATCATCATGTTCGGGATGGGAACCACGCTCAGCGTGTCGGATTTCGCGCGCGTGCTGTCGGTGCCGCGGGCGGTCGCAATCGGGACGATCCTGCAGTTCAGCATCATGCCGGTTACCGGCTACGCGATGGCCACGCTGTTCGGGCTGCAGGGCGAGGTCGCCGCGGGCGTCGTGCTCGTGGGGGCGGCACCCGGCGGCGTCGCCTCGAACGTGATCACCTACCTCGCCGGCGGCAATGTGCCGCTATCAGTGACCCTCACCGCGGTTTCCACGCTGGTCTCGCCGATCATGACGCCGTTTGCGATGCAGACGCTCGCCGGCCGCTACGTGCCGATCGATTGCATGGAC
>Ga0210115_1000223_pt1 | contig 16051 bp, 18 predicted proteins | sample MayberryNW_TuleB_2_FD_185526 | JGI IMG/M metagenome (GOLD analysis project Ga0210115, IMG submission 185526) | Wetland microbial communities from San Francisco Bay, California, USA, that impact long-term carbon sequestration - MayberryNW_TuleB_D2... | ecosystem: Environmental > Aquatic > Marine... | reverse complement strand
CCTACCTGCCGGCGCAGCTCTCCGATCAGGAGCTGGGCGAGCTGGTCGCGGCGGCAATCGAGGACACCGGTGCCACCGAGCAGAGGCAAATGGGCCAGGTGATGTCGGCGCTGATGCCCAAGGTCAGCGGTCGCGCCGACGGCAAGCGGGTCAGCGCGGCGGTGCGAGAGAAACTTGGCGCGTAGGCAGCTGACCCTCGACAACACCGTGGCCGCCGAGCTGGCCGGTTCCGAGGACGCCGTCCTGCGTGCCCTGCGCGGACACCTCGACTGCGACTTTCACCTGCGCGGCAACGTCCTCACCCTCGACGGCGACTCGCGCGACGTGCAGACCGCCGCCACCGTGGTCGACGAGCTGGTCGACCTGATCGAGCAAGGCCACGAGGTTGCGCCGGGGACGATCGAAGCGGTGACCGGTGCGATCGATGCGCACGAGAACCCGGCCGAGATCCTCGAGGACGTCGTCTGGCGCCACCGCAACACCAAGGTGGCGCCGAAGACGCTGAACCAGAAACGCTACGTCGACTCGATCCGCAATCAGACGATCACCTTCGGCATCGGCCCTGCCGGCACCGGCAAGACCTTCCTCGCGGTTGCGATGGCGGCCGCGGCGCTGGCCGAACGCGAGGTGCAGCGGATCATCCTCACCCGTCCCGCGGTCGAGGCCGGCGAGCGGCTCGGCTTCCTCCCCGGCGACATCCAGGCCAAGGTCGACCCCTACCTGCGCCCGCTCTTCGACGCGCTCTACGACATGCTCGACCCCGACCGGGTCAACGGCTACTTCGAGCGCGGCGTGATCGAGGTCGCACCGCTGGCGTTTATGCGCGGCCGTACCCTGAACGACTCCTTCGTCATCCTCGACGAGGCGCAGAACACCAGCCCCGAGCAGATGAAGATGTTCCTCACGCGGCTCGGGTTCAACTCGCGCATGGTGGTCACCGGCGACATCACCCAGATCGACCTGCCGAGCGATCAGCGCTCCGGCCTGATCGTCGTCCGCGAGATCCTCGGCGAGGTGCCCGACATCTCCTTTGTCCGCTTCGGCGGCGAGGACGTCGTCCGCCACAAGCTGGTGCAGCGGATCGTCGCTGCCTACGGCGAGCACGCCGAACGCCAGAAAGGCGAGCCGCGGTCCCCCGATGGAGATTGACCTCGCCGACGTGCCGTCCGAGCTGCGCGAGGCCGCCGCCGCGGCCCTGGCGGCGGCGGCGGTGGGGGACGGGCACCTCGCCGTCGAGCTGGTCGACGCGCACCGGATTCAGCAGCTCAACCGCGAGCATCGTGGCGTCGATGCCCCAACCGATGTGCTCGCCTTCCCGGTCGACGGCGCCGGCGCCAGCGCCGGCCCGCGCGAGCTCGGCGACATCGCGATCTGCCCCGAGCACTGCGTCGACGTGGTCGAGGCTGTGGTCCACGGCACCCTCCACCTCTGCGGTATGGACCACGAGAGCGATGAGGGCGCGATGCTCGCCACCCAGGAGCGCGTGATGGCGGGCTTGCGATGAGCCGCGCCGGCTTCGTCGGCCTCGCCGGCCGGCCCAACGTCGGCAAGTCGACCCTGGTCAACGCGATCGTCGGCAGCCGGGTCGCGATCGTCTCGATGCGGCCGCAGACGACGCGGCGGGCGATTCGCGGCATCGCTACCGACGCCGCGGCCGGTCGCCAGCTCGTCCTCGTCGACCTGCCGGGAGTGCAGAAGCCGCGCGACGTGCTGACCGAGCGCATGCAGGCTCGGGTCGAGCGCGAGCTTGCCGACTCCGACGTCGCCCTGCTGGTCGTCGACGGCGAGCAGGGGATCGGTCCCGGCGACCGCTTCATCGCCCGGGCGCTGCTCGGCGCCAGCCGCGAGCTGGCGACGATCTGCGCGGTCAACAAGGTCGACCGGGTCGGGCCGAACGAGCTCGTGCCGGTCCTGTCCGCGGCGGCCGAGCTCGACGGCGTCGATGAGGTGTTCCCGATCAGCGCCCGCACCGGCGAGGGCCTGGCGGAGCTGGTCGAGCGCCTCGGCGAACTGGTCCCCGAAGGCCCCTACCTGTACCCGCCCGAGGACCACAGCGATCAGCCGGGCGAGACGATGCTGGCCGAGCTGATCCGCGAGCAGGTGCTGAACCGCACCCGCGACGAGATCCCCCACTCGGTCGAGGTGCAGGTGACCGAGCTGACGAGGCGCGAGGATGGCCTGGTCACCGTCCGCGCCGAGGTCTGGGCCGAGACCGAGTCGCAGAAGGGCATCCTGATCGGCAAGCGCGGCGCCAAGGTGGGCGAGATCGGCAGCGCCGCTCGGCGCTCACTCGAAGCCGAGCGCGGCGCCAAGGTCCACCTCGACCTCCAGGTCCGCGTCCGCGGCCGTTGGCGTCGTGACGAGGGCCTGTTGGATCGCCTCGGGATCGAGTAACTACGATTGCCTGATGTTCGACGAGGTCGTCTTCGACGAGCGCGGCTTGGTGCCGTGCGTGGCGCAGGACTTCGCCAGCGGCGAGGTGCTGACGCTTGCCTACGTGAACGAGGAGGCGTTGCGATTGACGGTGGAGACGGGAGAGATGCACTTCTTCAGCCGTTCGCGGGGGAAGATCTGGCACAAAGGCGAAGAGTCGGGCAACGTGTTGAAGCTGCGGCAGCTGCGCTACGACTGCGATGGCGACGCGATCGTCGCTCTGGTCGAGCCGACCGGACCCGCCTGCCATACGGGAGAGCGTTCGTGCTTTTACCGCGAGCTGAGTGACGGTGAGCCGGCCCCGGTCGCGCACGAGGCGCTGGCGGTGTTGCAGCGGACGCTGCGCAGCCGCGCTGCCGAGCGGCCCGAGGGCAGCTACACGGTGAAGTTGCTCGACGACCCGCAGCTGATCGGCGCGAAGGTCGAGGAGGAGGCGGAGGAGGTCGTCCGCGCCGCCCGCGAGGAGTCGGACGAGCGCGTCGCGGAAGAGGCGGCCGATCTGCTCTATCACCTCAGCGTCCTGCTCGCTTCGCGCGAGGTGCCGCACTCGGCCGTGATGGAGGTGCTCAATGGCCGTCGCCGCTGACACTTCTGAGCTCATGATCGAGCCGAGCCTCGAGGAAGCACGGGCACTCGCTGCCGAAGGCAACGTCGTCCCGATCCGGACACGCTTTGTCGACGACTGCGAGACGCCCGTCTCGGCCTTTCTCAAGCTGCGCGCCGGCGAGCCCGAGGGGTCGCCTTGCTTCCTGCTCGAGTCAGCCGAGCAGGGCCAGGTCGGCCGCTACTCCTTCGTCGGCATCCGGCCGCGCTCGGTGCTGCGTTGGGACGACGGGGTGCTGAGCGAGACAGGCGGCGAGGAGCGCCCGGCGCCCGATCCCTACGCGGCGGTCGCCGCAAGCCTCGGCCGCTTCCAGCTCGCCCCGATCGAGGACTTGCCGCCGTTCGCCGGCGGCGCCGTTGGTTTCTTCGGCTACGACCTGGTGCGCACGGTCGAGCCGCTCGGCGAGCCCAACCCCGATCCGCTCGGCCTGCCCGACATGGCACTGATGATCACCGATGTGCTGCTCGCCTTCGACCATCTGCGCCACGAGCTGACGATCATGTCCTGCGCCTTCGCCGAGGACGACGGTGGCATCGACGCCGGTTACGAACGCGCCGTGGCGGCGATCGCCGATGTGCGTGCGCGGCTGCGCGGCGCGGTGCCTGCGCCCGACCGCCCGGTGACCGTGGAGCCGCCCCGCTTCAGCTCGAACATGGAGCGCGAGGAGTTCGAAGCCGCGGTGGCGCGGATCGTCGAGTACGTGCACGCCGGCGACGCCTTCCAGGTCGTCCCCTCGCAGCGCTTCTCGGCGCCGGCGCCGGTCGAGGCGTTCTCGGTTTACCGCGGCCTGCGCGCGGTAAACCCCTCTCCCTACATGTACTTCCTCGAGTTCGGCGATTTCCAGATCGCCGGCGCTTCGCCCGAGCCGCTGGTCAAGGTGCAGGGACGGCGGGTCGAGACCCGTCCGATCGCCGGCACCTACCCGCGTGGCAGCGACGAGGAGGAGGATCGCCGTCTCGCCGAGCGCCTCGTCAACGACGCCAAGGAGCGAGCCGAGCACGTGATGCTGGTCGACCTCGGCCGCAATGACCTCGGCCGCGTCTGCGAGTACGGCTCGATCGCGGTCGACGAGCTGATGGTGGTCGAGACCTACTCGCACGTGCTCCATATCGTCAGCCAGGTCTCGGGGACCTTGCGCGAGGGCGTGGGGGCGATGGACGTGCTGCGCTCGGCCCTGCCGGCGGGGACGCTTTCCGGCGCACCCAAGGTGCGGGCGATGCAGATCATCGACGAGCTCGAGCCGGTCAAGCGCTGCTCCTACGGGGGCGCCGTCGGTTACCTCTCCTGGGACGGTGACCTCGACACCGCGATCCACATCCGCACGGTCGTCGTCAAGGACGGCCAGATCCACGTACAGTCGGGCGGCGGCACCGTCGCCGACGCGAAGCCGGCCTACGAGTACAACGAGTCGGTCAACAAGGCCAAGGCGGTCTTCCGCGCGGTCGAGCTGGCCTGTAAGCAACCGGATTGGCCATGAAGGTTCTCGTCATCGACAACTACGATAGCTTCACCTACAACCTCGTCCAGTGCCTCGGCGAGCTGGGGGCGGAGATCGAAGTCGTGCGCAATGACCGGGCCGAGGTCGGCGAGCTGCTCGGACGCGGGGCTGAACGGCTGGTCGTCTCGCCAGGGCCATGCACGCCGGCCGAGGCAGGCATCTCGGTCGAAGCGATCCGCGCCTTCGCCGAGGCGGGGACGCCGGTGCTCGGCGTCTGCCTCGGCCACCAGTCGTTGGTCGAGGCGTTTGGCGGGCGCACCGTGCTGGGCGAGCCGATCCACGGTAAGGACGCCGAGGTGAGTCACGACGGGCGCACGATCTTCGCCGGGCTGCCCAGCCCGCTCGTCGCCGGTCGCTATCACTCGCTGGTCGCCGATCCAGATCTGCCGGACGCGCTTGAACTGAGCGCCAGCCTGGACGACGTCGTGATGGGGGTGCGCCACCGCGAACTGCCCGCCGAGGGTGTCCAGTTCCACCCCGAGTCCGTGCTCACCCCGCAGGGCAAGCACCTGCTGCAGAACTTCCTGGGCGAGACTTAGCGCCGTGCCCAACGACATCGTCACCCGGGCGATCGACGCCGTCTGCCGCGGCGACCACCTGACCGCCGATCACGCCGCCGCGGTGCTCGCCGAGATCATGGAGGGCCGCAGCGACGAGGTCCAGACCGGTGCCTTCCTGATCGCGCTGCGGGCAAAGGGGGAGACCGTGCCCGAGCTGGTCGGGTTGGCGCGGACGATGCGTTCGCTCGCCGCCGCGGTCGAGACCTCGCGCGAAGACCTGGTCGACACCGCGGGGACCGGCGGCGGGCCCTCGACCTTCAACGTCTCGACCACGGCGGCGCTGGTCGCCGCGGCCGCGGGCTGCGCGGTCGCCAAGCACGGCAACCGCTCGAACACGAGCAAGTGTGGCTCCGCCGAGCTGCTCGAGGCGCTCGGGGTCAACATCGAGCTCGACCCCGTGCAGGTCGGGCGCTGCATCGACGAGGTCGGTTTTGGCTTCATGTTCGCCCCGCGTCACCACGCCGCGATGGCGCACGTCGTGCCGGTGCGCAAAGCACTCGGGGTGCGCACGATCTTCAACTTCCTCGGCCCGCTGACCAACCCGGCCGGAGCCGAGCGCCAGCTGCTCGGCATCTCCGATCGCCACTACCAGGAGACGATCGCCGAGGCGCTGGTCGGCCTCGGCACCGTGCACGCCCTGGTCGTCGCCGCCGAGGACGGGGTCGACGAGCTCTCGATCTCGTCCCGCACGCGGGTGATCGAGGTCGCCGAGGGCAGCACCGAGGAGTGGTTCGTCGAGCCGGGCGAGTTCGGCCTCGCGCCCGCCGAGTTGGAGCAGGTCGCCGGAGGTACGCCGGAGGAGAACGCCGCCGCCTCGCGCGCCGTTCTGGCCGGTGAGCCCGGCCCCCACCGCGACCTGGTGCTGCTCAACGCCGGCGCGGCGATCTATGTCGGCGGGCTCGCCGCTGACCTTGGCAAGGGCGTCGAGAGGGCAGCCAGAGCGGTCGACCAGGGAGCGGCAGGCGAGCTGCTCGACCGCCTGATTGCAACCACCGCCCGCCTCTCCGTTTAGGCTTCGGTTCTCACGTGGGAATGATCGAGCAGCTGATCGCCGCGGCGCGCGAAGGAGTGGCGGACCGCCGCGCAAAGACACCCCAGGCTGATTTGGAGTCGCGCCTGCACGGCCGGATCGACGACCGTCCGTTCAGCGAGGCGTTGGTTCGCCCAGGGCTCTCCCTGATCGCCGAGTTCAAGCGGCGCTCGCCGAGCGCCGGTGAGATCTCGGCGACGGCAAGGATCGCCGAGCGGGTCGGCGCCTATGAGCGCGGCGGTGCGGCGGCGCTCTCGGTGCTCACCGACGAAGCTCACTTCGGCGGCTCGCTCGAAGATTTGCGTGCCGCCCGCGCTGCTTGCAGCTTGCCGATCCTGCGCAAGGACTTCATCGTCGACCCCTACCAGTTGCTCGAGGCCGCCGTCAATGGCGCCGACGCGGTGCTGTTGATCGTCAGGGCATTGGACGACGGCGAGCTGCACGACCTCTACGACCGTGCGCGCTCGCTTGACCTCGATTGCCTGGTCGAGGTACACGACGGGGAGGAGCTGGAGCGGGCGCTGCGGCTCGACGCCGACGTGATCGGGATCAACAACCGCAACCTCGATCAGGGCACGGTGAACGTCACGACCACCTACGAGCTGATGCCGGACGTACCCGCCGGCAAGACGGTTGTCGCCGAGAGCGGTATTTCGGTCCGGGCTGAGCTGGAAGAGCTCGAGCGGGTAGGGGTCGATGCGGTGCTGATCGGCTCGGCGCTGATGAGCGCGGCCGATCCGGAGGCGCTGACGCGCGAGCTGACCGGGGCGGACGATGGCACGCGCGAGCACCACCTTCCCTAAAGCTTCGCCAATGGATCGAACTTTTTAGAAGAACTTTGAAGAGCGCCTGCATCATTGCCGGCAATGCGACGCTTCCTTTCCACGTCATTCGGCTCCGCCCTGGCGGGCGGGGCCGTGGTCGCTGCTTTCGGTTGGATTGCGATTGCCGCCGGCTGGATCAAGGCAGACGGTGACGGCTCGGCCGTCACCGTCTCCCAGCCGCTGGCGACCCCGATCGAAGCCGACTCGCAGGAAGCAGGGGGCGGCAACGTCGTCAACCAGATCTACCGGCGGGACGGGCAGGGAGTCGCCTTCATCTCGGCAAAACGCTCCGCCCCCGAAGCGCAGAGCTTCGGCCCGTTTTCGGAACCGGAAGGCGGTGGCAGCGCTACGGCGACCGGCTCCGGATTCCTGATCGACACCGAAGGCCACATCGTCACCAACAACCATGTGGTTGAAGAGGCCGAAGAGGTCGAAGTCAAACTGGGCTCCTCCGACAAGACCTACGAAGCTGAAGTGGTCGGCACCGACCCGGCGACCGACGTCGCGCTGCTGCAGGTGGACGCGCCCGCCGGCAGCCTGCATCCGCTCTCGCTCGGTGACTCCTCGAAGGTCCAGGTCGGCGATCCGGTGGTCGCGATCGGCAACCCGTTCGGCCTTGACCGCACCGTCACCAGTGGCATCGTCTCGGCGCTGCAGCGCCAGATCGAAGCGCCCAACGGCTTCTCGATCTCGCATGTGATCCAGACCGACGCGGCGATCAACCCCGGCAACTCCGGCGGCCCGCTGATCGACGCCGCGGGCAGCGTGATCGGGATCAACTCCCAGATTCAGACCGGCGGGAGCAACGGCAACGTCGGCATCGGCTTCGCCGTGCCGATCAATACCGCGCGTGAAGTCGTCCAGCAGATCGAAGAGAACGGCGAAGTCAAGCACGCCTACCTCGGTATCACCGGCGGCAGCCTCACCTCCGAACTGGCCAAGGCGCTGAAGATCTCCGAGCAAGAAGGGGTCTTGGTCAACGAAGTCGTCAAGGGCGGCCCGGCAGATGAAGCCGGCATCAAGGGCGGCGACACCTCGGCCACGATCGAAGGCGAAAGCCTGAGGCTTGGCGGCGACGTGATCACAGAGGTGAACGGGAAGAAGGTCGAGGGGATGGAAGACATCATCAACGCCGTCAACTCGGCTTCGCCTGGCGAGAAGATGGAACTGATCGTGGATCGGGATGGTGAGACCAAGGAGATCACGGTCAAGCTCGGGGTGCGGCCGGAATCGGCCGAAGAAGTTCCCTCGCGGTAGGGTCCGCCGTCGCCGCAAATCGCGGTGACGGCCTGGCCATAGGAGCAACGTATACTCGCCGGCGATGGTCGATGGACCCCGTGCGCAGGATTTCCAGCCCGGTGGCGAGGAGTTGCCGCTCTCCGTGCGACTGCTCGAGGCGGGCGTTCGGGGGGCGCGTTCGGTTGGCAAGGCCGCCGGGATCGAGCGGGCGATTGAAGCCGCCGCCGAGGAGGCGATGGTCGCTGCGGCTGAAAGCGAGGCGGTAGAGCGTGCGCTGACGCGCGTATTGAACGGGCCGCTGGTCGAGGACGCCGTCCACGGGGCGCTCGAGAGCGAGGCGGTGAAGCGCGCCCTGATCGACGCCCTCGATAGCGAGATGGTCGACGAGGTCTGGCGCCGGATGCTCGCCAGCGAGGAGACGCAACGGTTGGTCGAGCGGATCGCCGAGGCACCTGAGATCCGCGCCGCGATCAGCGCCCAGAGCGTCGGCTTCATCGAGGACATCGGCCACACGGTCGGCAAGACGACGCGCCGCCTTGACACGGTGATCGAGAATGGTGCGCGGCGCGTTACCTTCCGCAAGCGGCGGACCGAGCCGACCGAACGCGCCGGCGCCTTGACCCGCCTGCTCGCCTTCGGCCTCGACCTGCTGATCGTCAACCTCGCCTTCTCCGGCCTGGCGGCGATCGCCGCGCTGATCGGCTCCTTCCTCTCCGGCACCGGCACCGGCAACGGCCTCTCGGCTGAGGCGCTGGCGGTTGGCAGCGCGCTCTGGGTCGGTTGGGCCGGCCTCTACATGGTCGTCTTCTGGTCGCTTGCCGCCCAGACTCCCGGTATGCGCTTCTTTGGCCTCAGGCTGGGCGCCGCAGGGCGGGGTCTCTCGTTGCGGAGCTCATTGCGGCGACTGGCGGGTCTCTTCCTCGCCGCGCTGCCCTTTGGCATCGGCTTCCTCGGCATTCTCTTCGACCAACGTCGTCGCGGTTGGCAGGATCGCCTCGCCGGCGTCGATGTCCTCTACGAGACGCGCGAGGCGGCGGCGCCCTGGTCGAGGTTCGATGCCGACGAGCCGCTCGTTGCCGATGCCGAAACGACGAAGGCCCCGGGAGCCCGGGGCCTTCGTCCACAGCAGGTATCGGGATCGCCGCTGCGCGGCTGACTAACTGACCGGGTTGCCTTCCGGACCTTCGGCCAGCTTGTAGATGATGATGATCGCGAGCGCGAAGATCGCCAGCGACCAGAACGGGTAGGCGGGGATCGAGAGCAGCGCCCCGATTGCGTTCAGCGAGGCGATGAAGATGCCGAACCAGCGGCCGAACTCGCCTCCGGAGAAGAGCGAGAAGGCCGCGATCAGCTCGAGCACGCCGAGGATCAGCGTAATCCAGCCCCAGGTGTGCAGCCCGCTGATGATGTAGGTCGCGTCTTCGGTGAAGAACTTCGAATCGCCGATCGCGGCGATGCCGTAGACGATGTTCAACACGCCGGCAACCAGAAGCAGCACACCGGCGAAGACCCACCAGCCGCTGATCAAGCTTTCATCGTTCATTGCGTAACCCTTTCGGTGAGGAGGAGGGACGGAACCACAGAGCAGCTTCTACCGGGTCAAAGTGTTTCCTGCAACGAATGTGTGTCTCAACTCCTGTTGCGGAGCTTGCCGATCTGGCACCATTGCGTCGATGAATCGCGCTACGGGACCCCTGGCGCGATTGGCGCTGTCCGGACTGGCGTTGCTGGTCGTGGCGTCACCGGGCGATGTGCTCGCAGCGCCGGCGGTTCGCGAGCTGCGCGTGTTGCCGCGGGCGGAAGACGGGGCTTTGCGGGTGCCCGGGCGGGCACCGGCCACGCGTGTCCGGGCTGGGGATCGCGCTGGAGCCAGCAGCGAGACCGTGCTCGATTCCTCGGCCGACGGCACCCGAACCAACGGCAAGATCTTCGCAACTGACCCCCACTCGGGCTCGTATACATGCTCGGGCACCGCGTTGAACACGCCCAGTCGCTCGATCGTGCTCACCGCCGGACATTGCGTAATCGAAAACGGCCGCGCCGGCAAGCGCATCTCGTTCGTCCCCGCCTACGATCACGGCAAGCGGCCCTTTGGCACCTTCGAGGCCGCGACGGTTTACGTGATGCCGCAATGGCAGCGCAGCGAAAACCCGGACTTCGATGTCGCGGCGCTGCGGGTCAAGCCGAATAAGCGCGGCAGGCTCACCGACGTGGTTGGCGCACGGGGGTACGCCACCTCCCGCTCTCGGTTCGCGGCCTTTCAGATATTCGGTTATCCGGCCGCTCGCGCCCGCGGCGAAGAGCTGCGCAGCTGCAGCGCCAGCGGTTTGGGCACCGACCGGTTGACGGAACGCTTTGCGGGTCCCCCGACGATGCCGGCTGCCTGCGATCTGGCGGCGGGTGCCAGTGGCGGTGCCTGGCTGTTTGACGACCAGTACGTTGGCGGCGTCACCAGCTACAGCTACCAGGGTCGCCCCGATCAGCTTTACTCGCCCTACTTTGGGCCGGAAGTCGGCAGCTTTTTGCGCCAACTGCCATGATCGTGCCGTGAGCGTCGCTGCGGTAAGAGCGCCGGACGAGAGCCTGCGTGGCCTGCCGGGCTTTCCCTTTGAGTCGAGCTATCGGGAGATCGACGGCCTGCGGCTCGCCTACCTCGACGAGGGAGAGGGTAACCCGGTCGTCTTCTTCCACGGGGAGCCGACCTGGTCCTACCTATGGCGCAAGGTGATCCCGCCGCTGCGCGACGCAGGCTATCGCTGCATCGCGCCTGACTACGCCGGCTTCGGCCGCTCCGACAAGCCGACCGATCTCAGCTGGTACACCTACGACCGCCACGTCGAGCTGATGGCGACGCTGCTCGAGCAGCTCGATGTGCGCGATGCGACCGCGGTCGTCCATGACTGGGGCGGCCCGATCGGCCTGCGGCTCGCGGTTGAGCAGCCCGAGCGTTTCTCGCGCATCGTGATCATGGAGTCCGGCCCGTTCACCGGTCGCGAACGGCGCAGTGAGGCCTGGCTCAAATTTCGCGACTTCGTCGAGCGCACGGAGGACCTGCCGGTTGGCTTCCTGGTGCGCGGCGGCTGCAGGAACGATCCCGGCGACGACGTGATTGCCGCCTACGACGCGCCCTTTCCCAACCCGGCGTCGAAGGCGGGGGCGCGGGCCTTTCCGCTGATCCTGCCGACTTCGCCCGACGCGCCCGGGGCGGCCGAGGGCCAGCGGGTCCTCGACGCGCTTGCTGCCGACGAGCGACCGGGCTTAGTGCTCTGGGCCGACTCCGATCCGATCCTGCCGTTCAAGCTGGGCGAAGCAGTTGCCACGGCGTTCAATTACTCGGCACCGCGGGCGATCGAGAACGCCGGCCACTTCCTGCAGGAGGACGCGGGGGAGGAGATCGGCGGCATCATCGCCGAGTGGCTGGGGCCGGTTGCGTAGGCACCGGCTTCTCTACTGAGCCGCTGGGCGTTGGACGATCTGCCTCAGGTCTGCGTGGGGGTGCTCGGCGAGCAGCCGGACGCGGGATGGCGGCCCTTCGTCATCCACCCAGGTGACGGTGCCCGGCCAGTAGGGACCCGGCGGGGTGCCGGGGCGGTGGAAGGCGGAGGCGAAGACCCAGCTGCCGGTGTTGTGAAGGTGTCCGCCGCCCGGCAGGTCCCAGGCCTTGTCGTTCGCTTCGGGACCAGCGCGGTGGGTGTGTCCCGTGATCACGTGTCCACCGCCAAGGCCGAGTCGGGTTGACATCTCGGTGGCCGCGGCGACGCCGCTGCGGGTGATCGTGGCGGCGCTGAGATCGGGCTTGAAGTCCGACCGCAGCAATTTGTTGATCGCCCACACCGCCACCGGTACCGTGGCCCGCAGCGCAGCGCGACGCACTCGCTTGGGCCGGCCGCCGTTGTCGCTGACGAGCGCCCGCCAGGCTCGCTCCGAGGGACGGGCACGACCCCAGACCGAGCCGCCCTGGGCCAGGCCGTAGGTGAAGCCGTAGACGGGGCGCAGCACGTGCTCGTAGTCGGACGGCGCCGGTTGGGCGGGGAGCGGTCGCAGGGCGCGCATCGTCGCCGCCGCGGCGACGCACTCGGCGCGGGGCAGGCTCATATGGCAGTCCATGTAGTGGCCGTGGGTGGCGTAGACGTCATCGCGCAGCCAGACCCCCGGGTAGGCGATCTCGAACGCGGCCTTGCCGAGCCAGGCGGCGATTCGCTCCGCTGGCTCTCCGGTCGCCGCCGCGCGGTGCTCCAGGCCCAGCGACCTGCCGGTCAGCGCCCTGTGCTCGAGCAGTGGTTCGGCGAGGCGGTGGTCGTGGTTGCCAGGGACGAGCAGCACCTGCCCGCCGGCCATCGCCTCGCCCAGCTCCGCAAAGAAGGGCTGCGCCTGCGCCAGCACGGTCGCCAGCGGCAATTCGCGCAGCTCGAGTACGTCGCCAAGCAGGACGAGGCGGTCGGCGGCGCCGATCTCGTCGAGCAGGAGGCGACGAATCTCGGCGTCGCGCAGCACGTCCTCGCCGAAGCCGCTGCCGAGGTGGAGGTCGGAGACGATCGCGGTGCGCATCTCGCGCAAACTTAGCTGGCGGGGCTAAGCTGCTCGGATGAGCGGTCTCAGCGAGGAACGCCTTGCGCCCGTAAATGGGATCGAGCTCGCCTATCAGGAGGTGGGCGAATCGAATGGCGAGCCGCTGCTGCTGGTCATGGGGCTGGCGACGCAGATGCTCGGCTGGGACGAGGAGCTCTGCCTGATGCTGGCCGAGCGCGGTTTCCGCGTCGTCCGCTTCGACAACCGCGATATCGGCCGCTCGACCAAGATCGACTCGGCGGGAGTGCCGAAATGGACCGACATGCTGCTCGGGCGCCGTCGTACCGCTGCGTACCAGTTGCGCGACATGGCGGCTGACACGACCGGGTTGATGGATCACCTCGAGATCGAGTCAGCGCACCTGGTCGGCGCCTCGATGGGCGGCATGATCGCGCAGACGGTCGCGATTCGTTACCCGCAGCGGGTGCGCTCGCTGGTCTCGATCATGTCGAGCACGGGCAACCGCTGGCTGGGGATCCCCACCTGGAAGGCATTCGGCACGCTCTTTACCCGACCGGGGCCGGGGCGCGAGGCGGCGATCGAACGTACGGTCAAAACCTTCCGCACGATCGGCTCGCCCGGCTACCCGATGGACGAGGCGCGCTTCCGCGAGCTCGCCGGCGCCTCCTACGACCGCTCGCACAGCCGCGCCGGCATCGCCCGTCAGCTGCACGCGATTACCGCTTCGGGCGACCGCACCGCAGCGCTGGAACGACTGCGCCTGCCCGCCACCGTCCTGCACGGCTCCAGCGACCCCCTGATTCGACCCGTCGCCGGCCGCGCCACCGCCCGCGCGATCCGCGACTCCCGCCTGCGCATCTTCGACGGCATGGGCCACGACCTCCCACCCCAGCTCTGGCCCGACTTCATCGCCGAGATAACCGCCACCGCTCAACGCTTCCGCCCCACGAATTCATCCAGCCTCGCCACGTCCGCCTTGCGCGAGACGTAGATCGAAGCCTGGGCGACGCAAAAGCCCCGCGGCGCGAGCGCCCACGACACCATGCGGCTGAGAGGACTCGAACCTCCACGGGGTTTCCCCCACGAGCACCTGAAGCTCGCGCGTCTACCAGATTCCGCCACAGCCGCGGGAGAAGCAAATCTACCGAAGGCCGGCCCAGCGCTGCCGAGTTGGCTCGCTAAACTGTCGCTCCCGCGCCGCTATCGTCTAGGGGACTAGGACGCCGGATTCTCAGTCCGGAAACCGGGGTTCGAATCCCCGTAGCGGTACCTCAGCAGCAGAGCCAAATGCGCCGCCCAAGGGGCGGCGTTTTTGCTTCCGGGTCAAGGCTGGGGTCAAGGAATGCAGGCGCGATGTAGGGGGAAGCACCGTTTTGGAGGTCAGTCCCAGCATCACCCCGCAGGCAGAACGAAGCTTCTGCCGACGCCGCCTCTAGCATGCCTCCCTTGGCCGAGTATCGGAAAAACCATCTAACAGCCCAGGCTTATCTGGCACCATGGACTGGGGCTGACGGTCTGCTGTGCCGGGTTAAGACACCCAACGCCTCGTCCGAGTTGCGCAGACCCGCAACCGTCGGCTATCGCGAGGACTTTTGGGGCAGGGACCCCGCGATTCGCCGACACGCCGAGAAGTGGACGAGCGAGGTGGAGGCGAGCGCGGCGTCTCTACTTGCAGATCTTCACCAGCGATGGCCGCTGACGCCGGGTTCAGATGAATGGTTTTCGATCAGTCGCTTCTTGGGGCTTCATCTTCTCCGGAATCCAGCAGGGCCGGAGTACCTTGCGGAGGTGCAACGCGGAGTTTTGTCTTGCCGCTTGAGGGACTACACATCCAACTGGACCGATGAGCAGACCAATGAATTTCTCGAACTTGCGACGTCAGACCGGTTCCGCGTCAACCTCTTACTGGATCAAGCGCATAAGGCGGCGAGCATGGTCGGTTCAATGCATTGGTCGCTGATCGAGTTCCGTGAGCCTCTGCTCGCGACCAGTGATCAGCCTTTTGCTGTGGTTCCGTTGTTGGATGAGGGGCAGAGTGCCCCTGTCCTGCCGCTGCTGCGGGGACCGATGTTCAATGCGGAGGAGATGCGTATCGCGATAGGACCCCATCGTGCGCTTCTGCTGACCTGGCTCAATCAGCCGTGCGACGGCTCCATCATTCAGGCGGGTGACGAAATGGCAGCGGAGTTGAACAGACCTGTGATCGGCCAGGCCGATCAAGAATGGTTCCATCACCCAGATCGGCGGCCGACGACGCTCGCAGGCCCTCTTCTGGACGAGACTGCTTGCACCCCCATCGGCCGAAAGGTGCATGACGGATATGGCTATCACGCGGCTCTCGTTTCACCCCGCCGAATGCGCGCTATCCAGACCATGGATCGGCTGGTTGATGCGACGCAGCGTGGGCGAATCGAGATTGTCTCGGTAGAGCCGAAGGCCGCTTGAGATGGACGATGAGGCGGCCGAACCCCGACGCCACCAAGGTTCTCCAAGACGCCGCTGAGACCCTCATCGAGGACGAGCGTCAGCGAGGCCGAGCCTTAGATGCAAAGACGGCCCAGCTGGCCACTTTCAGCGGAACGATCTTGACGCTAGATGTCGCATTGGGCACCCTTGCTCTCGATAAGAGTTTGGGCTGCGTTGCAGATATCGCGCTGCCGCTGTGCTTCTTGGTTGCCGGAATAGGGTTGGTGGTTGCGGCGGGGTTTGCAATCGGGGGTGTGCTCATACCCCAGAAATTTCTTAGCATTCACCGTAATGCCGTTAAGAATTTCTCCCGTTATCCATTGCTGTCCACCGATGCAACTGTCGTTCGCGCGAGACTACTGACCTCAATTACCGACGTTCAGCTACCGCGGGAGAGAATGCGCAACGACCGCAAGGCGAAATGGACGAAGGCTGCTGCCATCGCATTGCTCGTCGGCCTTACGGGGATCGCCGGGCAAGCCGTTATTATTGGTTTCGATCAACTGGGTATCTGAGATGCAGGACGATCCAAAAAATTCCCCGCCGCCTGAGCCGCCTCCGCCGCCTGAGCCCGCTCCGTTCGAGCCCTTCGCGCCTGAGGAAATTGGCAAGAGCATTGAATCTGATGGAGAGACGCGAGACGACGTATGAGCTTGCGCGACGCCCTGTTACGCGGCCCCAGGGAAGACGACCCCCCGCCGTTCGAGCCCTTCCCGCCTGAGGAACTTGAGGAGGGCGACAGCCGATACTGACGCTGTTGCCTACCTCTCGAACCTCTCCGCCACCTTCGCCAGTTCAACGACCGAGACGCCGAGCGCAGCGGCGATCCCCTTGACGGTCCCCCAAGTCGGGTTGGCTTCGCCGCGC
>Ga0210115_1000221_pt1 | contig 16111 bp, 18 predicted proteins | sample MayberryNW_TuleB_2_FD_185526 | JGI IMG/M metagenome (GOLD analysis project Ga0210115, IMG submission 185526) | Wetland microbial communities from San Francisco Bay, California, USA, that impact long-term carbon sequestration - MayberryNW_TuleB_D2... | ecosystem: Environmental > Aquatic > Marine... | reverse complement strand
CGCCCGCCGTGCTCACCACCGAGCTGGGTGATCTGTCCGGCGCCGTGGGGGCTGCGGTGCTGGCAGGTCGCTCGATCACGGCCCCTCGGGCTCCGGCACGCGCGCCCGAGCCCGCGCGCGGGCCCTCGCCTGCAGGCTGATCACGAGGGGATCGACCACGCGAGCGGCGACGGGCCCGGCCACCGCGAGGATCAGTACGTAGGCTCCCGCGAGCGCTCCGAGCTCGGGGTGCACGGCCCCGGCGGTGCCGATCCCCGCGATCGCGATCGAGAACTCGCCGCGGGCGATCAGCGCCACCCCCGCTCGGAAGCGACCACGGGTCCGGATGCCCTCGCGCCGGGCGCTCCACCAGCCGGTGAACACCTTGGTGGCGGCGGTGACGACGGCGATCGCCACGGCGACCCCGAGGATGGGCGGGATCGTTGCAGGATCGATCGAGAGCCCGAAGAAGACGAAGAAGATCGCCGCGAAGAGGTCTCGCATGGGTTCGAGCAGGTCGTGGGCGCGATCGGCGGCGTCGCCGGAGAGCATCAGGCCGACGATGAACGCGCCCACGGCAGCGGAGATGCCGACCTGCTCGGACAGGCCGGCGACGACGAACGTGATGCCGAGCACGGTGAGCACGAGCGTCTGATCCGACCGGCTGAAGACAAGATCGCTGAGCACGTTCCCGTATCGATGGGCGACGAGGAGCAGCACGCTCACGGCGCCGAGCGCCAGACCCAGCGTCAGCACGCCGTTGACGGCCTCGACCCCGCTCACGAGCACGGCGATCAGCGAGAGGTAGCCCGCCATCACGAGGTCCTCGAACACGAGGATCGAGATCACGACCGACGTCTCCCGGTTCGCGAGCCAGCGCATGTCGTCGAGCAGGCGGGCGACGATGCCCGACGACGAGATGTAGGTGATGCCGCCGAGGAAGACCGCGGGCACCGGGCCCCATCCGAGCAGCAAGCCCGCGACGAAGCCGGGCGAGAAGTTGAGCGCGAGGTCGAGCACTCCTGCCGGCGCGTGTCGCCGGAGGCCGGCGGTGAGCTCCGATGACGTGTACTCGAGCCCGAGCATGAACAGCAGCAGGATCACGCCGATCTCGGCGCCGAGCTCGATGAACTCCCCGGCCGTGATCAGCGGCACGATGCCGCCCCGGCCGAAGGCGAGGCCGGCCAGCAGGAAGAGCGGGGCCGCCGGCAGCTGCCACCGAGCCGCGATGCGTGCCAGCGCGGCCAGCCCCACGATGACGATGCCGAGCTCCAAGAGGAACGCGGCCTCGACCAAGCGTCAGCCTGCCCGCAGGATCACGACGAGGTCTTCGATGCCTCGTGGGGTGCCGACGACGACGAGCGTGTCGCCCGCCTCCAGTCCTTGATCGGGCTCGGGAGCCGGGATCGCGTCGTCGCCCCGGACGACGGCCACGATCGAGACTCCCGTCCGGGTCCTGGCGCCGGTGTCGCCGATCGTCCGGCCGACGAAGGGCGAGGACGCATCGATCGGGAGCCAGTCGAGGGCGAGGCCCTCGATGCGCTGGCGCAGCTTCCCGAGCTCCTCCACGACCCGCGACGAGCCGAGGAGCTCTCCGAGCGTGCGGGCATCTTCCTCGTCGAGCACGACCGACTCGCTCGCGGTGTCGGGATCGTTGCGGTCGTAGAGCACGAGGTCGATCCGGCCGCTCTGGTGCTGCAACACCCCGAGCCGGATTCCCTTGTTCGTGACGAACTCGAACCGCACCCCGACCCCGGGGAGCGGCGTCTCGGACACGGTCGTCACGCGAGCGCCTCCGTCGCGTTCGGCACGGTTGCCTGCGGCTTGACGCCGTACCAGGCCCGCTCGATGCGCCCTTCCTCATCGATCAGGAACGAGGATCGAACGATGCCCATGTACGTCTTGCCGTAGTTCTTCTTCTCGCCCCAGGTGCCCCATGCCTCGGCCACGGCATGGTCGGTGTCGGCGAGCAGGGGGAAATCGAGGGAGAACTTCCGGTCGAAGGCGAGCTGATCGGCGGGCTCGTCGGGGGAGATGCCGACCACGTCGACCCCCAGTCCCGCCAGCTCCTGGCGATGGTCGCGCACGTCGCAGGACTGCGTCGTGCAGCCCGGCGTGTCGGCCTGCGGATAGAAGTACACGAGCAGCTTCCGGCCTCGGAAGTCCTCGAGCCGCACGACGTTGCCGTGCTGATCCGTCAGCGCGAACGAGGGAGCCTGGTCACCTTCGGACAGCGTCGTCATCGCGCCACGATACCTCGGGCGACCGGGCCGCTATGCCTCGAGCCGGAAGCTCACCTCGACCTGCGCATCGACGTTCAGCTCGCCCGGGTCGACGTCGATCGCCGCTTCGGATGCCGCGAGGGCCATGCTGCGAGGCATCGGCGAGACACCGCCGGCCGCCGCCTCCCGGATCTCGGCCACGTCGCCGAGCCGCATGCCCAGCGCCTCGGCGTAGGCCTCGGCCTTCCGCCTCGCCTCGGCCGCGGCCTGCTTGCACGCCTCGATGCGCGCGGGATTGTCGGGCGCGATCCACCACACCGGCCCCCGCACCTCGGCCTTCGCCTTCTCGATCGAGGCCTGGAGCAGCTTCCCGGCCACCGCATGGTCGGCGAGCCTGACGGTGATCACGTTCTGTGCCCGGAACCCGCGGTGCACCTGCTTGCCCTCGGCGTAGTCGAACTCCTCGCGCACGGTCACGCCGGTGGTCGATCGCTGCTCGGCGGCCACACCGAGCTCGCTCAGCACGGCATCGAGGGCTTCGCTCCGCGTGCCGACCCCCGACAAGGCGGCGTCCGGAGTCGCATCGAGCGCTCCGATCGTGATCGTCCACACGCCCTGGTCGGGCCTGCCGGGCACCGTCGCCTCGCCGCGAGCCGTGACGGTTGGGTCGCTCATCGTGTCCTCCTGTGTGTCGTCGCGCCTCGCGCCGGTCAGAGCTCGCCGAAGTCCTGCGTGAAGGTCTCGCACGCCTGCATGTTCCCGGCGTCGAACCCGGTCCGCAGCCAGCGCCGGCGCTGCTCCGCCGACCCGTGCGTCCACGACTCGGGATCGATGCGTCCCTGCGTCTTCTGCTGGATGCGATCGTCGCCGATCTGCTCGGCGGCGTTGATGCCTTCCTCGAGGTCGCCGGGCTCGAGCACGCCGCGGGCGTTGGCCGAGCTCGCCCACACGCCCGCGAGGCAATCGGCCTGCAGCTCCTGACGCACCGAGAGTTCGTTCGCGATCGACGGATCCTGCTGCGACGCCTGGTTCACCTGCTGGCTGATGCCGAGCAGGGTCTGGACGTGGTGGCCGATCTCGTGCGCGATCACGTACGCCTGCGCGAAGTCGCCGGCCGCTCCGAACTGCTGCTCGAGCACCTGGAAGAACGAGAGGTCGATGTACACCATCCGGTCGAGGGGGCAGTAGAAGGGCCCGGTCTGCGCGGAGCCGAGACCACAGCGCGTCTGGGTCGAGCCACGGAACAGCACGATCTCGGTGTCGTCGTACGTCCGGCCGCCGGCCGCGAACGTCTCCTCCCACGTGATCTGCACGTCGTCCCCGACCGCGTCGGCGAACTGGCCCGCGGGGTCCTGAGGGTCCACCTCGGTCGTGCTTCCGCCGGCCACGTCGGGGAACCCCTCGACCACCCCCGGGTCGGGGATCAGGCCGCCGCCGCTGCCGAGGCACCGCGGCACGAGGAAGACGAGCAGCAGGACCAGGAGGATCGCGCCGATCCCCATGCCACCCTTGCCGCCGGGGATCGGGAGGCCGCCGCCCCCGCCGGGCATGGGGAAACCGCCGCTCCCGCCGCCGGGTATGGGGAAACCCGAGCCGCCGGCAGGTCCTGCCCCCCGCCGGTCGATGACGCCTCCGCGCCTGCGCCGCAGCTTGTTGAGCTTCACGTTCCTCCGTCTCGCTCGTCGTCAGGCTAGCTCGTGGCTCGAGAGGGGTCCGGCCCGCGCGAGTACTGGCGTTCCTCCTGGATCTCGCCGTCCTCCTTCTCGATCCGGAGCGTCGCCTTCTTCTGCAGAGCGGCCACGCCGGAAGCGGCCTGGACGACCTCCTCCTTGGTGTTGCCCTTGACGAAGACGCCGAGGTTCGACTCCTTCGCCTTCCAGCCGCCCTTCTTCCTCTTCGAGACGGTGTAGACCTTCCCCTTCCCCATGTGGATCCTCCTTCAGCTGTGGCAGCGCTGATACCCGCATCGAGGCGTCGGCATGCGTGCTCCGGGGCCGCCGTCAGCCCATCGGGGAGGTCGCCATCCCCCGACCGCCCCTTGTGCACGGCCGTGAGCCGGATGAGTCTGTGGGCGCAGCGAACCGAGAACGAGAGCCCGCGGAAGGATGCACGCATGCGATCCGCGGGCCGCCCTCGATCGCCTCCTCAGCCCCCGGGCCACACCGATGGGACGGCTGGGTGAGGAGGCGTCGCGATGAGCATCGACTTCGATGAAGTGATCAAGCGGATGGAAGCAGCTCCTGCACTGTCGCTGGTAGCGCCTGTGAGGATCACAGCCCATGGCGAGGACGGAACCGTGTTCTACGGCTACGGAGGGCTGGTGTATGAACCCCCCGATCCTCCGTTCGTGTACGCCGATTCTGGCGACATCATGCTTACCCAGGCAGGTGCATACGAGTTCGAAGGCGCCCGCCTGACCACTGAGTACCTGATGACGAACGGGCGAGTTCGGTTGGTGAACAATCAGGCATATGATCCGAAGACCCGCGACAACTGGGAACCGCCGACTTTCCAGACGTTCCTGATCGCTCTCGCGGAGTCGGCGGCGGTCCAGATCGGCTGGGCATCGAAGAAGGGAAACGCAACCAATCGTCGCCTCATCCTCCGTGTGACTCGCGGATCGTGGCCGCAGCTCGCGGTCGTCGACATCGAGCTGGACGAGCGGGGTGCGCTCCTCAGCGGCCTGGGGTCGCTCGGCGGCCCGACCGCAGCGATATGGACCCTCTCGTTCCTCGATCCCATCGCGAGAATCGGGAACGAGATCGGCTAGAGGGGCGTAAGGACACGGCCCGGGTCGGGCCGATCGCCTCGAACGAACACGCGAAGTCGAGAGCAACTCCCGCCGTGACCGGCTCCATGCCGAAGCCGAGCGGTATGCTGGGCGTCCCGCGCCCCTAGCTCAGTCCGGATAGAGCGTCTGACTACGGATCAGAAGGTCGGGGGTTCGAATCCCTCGGGGCGCGCTCGAGGAAGCGCAGGTAAGCGGCGATCATCGAGTGCCACGGCGAGACTTCGGGCCGCGGAGTCCGCACAGAATCCGCCGGAGGGCCGCGCGGCGACCGCATCTAAGGCGTCCGAAAGGCATCCAGCTCATCCCGGCCTAACGTGCCCGTAGCGGTCGAGTGTCATCGTCGCTGAGGCATGGCCGAGCTGGGACTTGCACATCGAGTGGTGCAGGACCGGTTGTTCGAGGGGGGAGAAGCCCGGTCTACTTGACGCCCTTGACCCATATGGCCTGGTTCTCGGTTCGAACGCGACCGTCGGCACGCACGAAAGACCGATACGCGTCCGTGACCTTGTCCCAGACGCGCTCCTGCTCCTCGGCTGGCCGACCGCCGAGAAGGGTGGTCAGTTGGGGCGCGACATCACGGATGAACTCTGTGTACTCCTCGGGCGAGTCGGTCTCGAAGATGACCGACACCGTGCCGGTTCGGACGTCCTGGAACCCAGCCTGCACCACGAGAGCGGCAAGCGTGTCGGGATCGCCTAGCGCGAACGCTCCAGGGCGTCCGCGCGGTGGAGCTGGCAGCGCGAGCTCCTCGACGACGGTAGGGAAGGCGGCCGAGAACTGAACGGCCGGCTGCGGCCCCCACACGGACGCAGCGAGCCGACCTCCTGGCTTAAGGAATGCGTGGAGCCGATTCAACGTGCCCGACACGTCCGACAGGAACATGAGCGTGGCGCGGCTGAGCACCACGTCGAAGCTCTGATCAACGAATTCCATCTCCTCGGCGTCGATGGCAGCGAACTCGACGCTACCGAGGCCGACTTCGGCCGCTCGCTCTCGACCCACAGCTAGCATCTCCGGCGAGATGTCCGTGCAGACCACTCGCCCGTGCGGTCCGACTGCACGAGCGGCGGTGAGACTCGGCTCCCCGTAGCCGCCACCGACATCGAGTACCGATGCGCCCGGCAGTAGCTCGGCGAGTTCGACCAGCTTTGCGCTGTGTCGCTGCCCACCCTCCTCCGCCTCCACCACGTCGAGCCACTTCCGCCAGCCCGCGGCGGCGGATCGCCACTCCGTCCGGATGTTCTGCTTGAACTCGACCGGATCGAACGCATCGGACGTGGTCATGCTATGGCCCCTGTCGCCCACAGCGTGTGGCGTCCAATGCTAGTCGTAGGCGTGACGCCTGGCAGAGTGAATGCAACCTCCGCCCTTGTCAGCGGATGGAACCTGCTCGCATGAAGGAATCGCCCACCGAGCGCGTCACGACGCTGCTGGAGCCCGCCCTGCTCGCCGCGCTGGAACGCGCCGCCAACGAGAACGACCGTTCCCTGCCCGTTGAGGTCCGCCACGTTCTCCGCTCTCAACTCGCCGGGGTGAAGGCGTGGCATCGCATCCGTCGTCGAGCTGATCGTCAGGAGATCGACAGGAGTCCGGTGGCCTGTTCATGAAGACTTGGTGGCCGAGCGAAGGGATGGCTCGTTCCATCGCTCTGTGGATCAGCAAGTGACGACGGCCTGACATCCCCCCCGAGCTTCGCGACGACCTGGCTCTCCGCCGAGGATCCGCTTGCCCATCACCTGGTTCACAGGGGGGCATCCTCGAAAGACTGTATATGTGGCTATCGCGGCGATACCGAGTATCACGACAATGGCCATCCAGAGCCTCAGCATCGTGATGCTCTCGAGTCCGCCAGCGACGATCAAGAGTTGGCGGGCCGCAAGTGGGAAAACGACGCCCATGCCGCCGACGACCAGCCCGAGTGAAACGAAACCAGGCCGTGTGGAACACGTGGAAGTCAAGCGGTCTACCGAGCCGCAGTCCAACCAAGGCTGCGATCAAGCCCCCCGCCAGGAAAAGTGTCACCACAAGCGTGTACCAGGCGCCGAAGACTTCAACGAGGCGCCGGGCCCTGTTGCTGTCGATGCCACGTACGTTGTTCAGCTCCGGTGGAAGAAAGGTCGTGGACCGCGTCTCGAAGGCCAACGCAATGAAGAAGACAGGGATAACCTGCGCGACGAGCGCGTAGAAGTCCGACGAAGCGACCTTCGACACGGAATCAGGGTGTCTCAGACTGAGCGCCGATGCGAGCACATCGGGTCGGTGGGCATGTGGTGACTTGACGGGCACGGGGTGGGGGGGCGACCGCCAATGCATCTCCGTCGAAGTGCGCCCGTCCATGCTGCGCCCGGAGAGAACTTCCCCCAACCGACGCATGATGGGAGGATGGGATGCGACAGCCCGCGCATCCTGGGCCGTTGGCGGGGGGGCCGCACTTGCCCGCGCCTGACTCCCCGCCGTCTCGGGGTGCCCCCAGGGATGTAGGGACGAGCCCTTGGGTCTCGATTCCCGTCCTGACTCACGTTCCCGGGGTGCCCCGGGGCACTCTATTGGGGGGTAGCGGAACCCCCGGTACCCAGGCCCCTGTGAGGGGTAGGCCGGGACCGGGGGCTCCGCGCACCCGTTACCCAGATCGAGTGCGCACGATTCCGACCGATGTCGTGAAACCTTGGCCGCACACGGCGTTTCGTCTCCCTCGCTAGGCTGGACCCCGTGGACAAGCTCGCGCCGCGCTCCGCGAAGATCTCCTCCGCTACTTCATGGCGACGGATGCTCGGCAACATGGCTGATCAGCGCAAGTCATCGGTCGTCCGCTGGCTGGCTGCAGGGGATGCCGGCGATCTCGAAGCGTTCGACGAACTGTTCCATCCGGATGCCGTCGTCCACGCACCGCTGGGTCTCAGCACCTCCAGCGTGGCGGAAGAAAAGGTGGTATGGCGAGATGCCATCGCGGCGATGCCCGGAATCCGTCATGAGGTGCAGGAGGTCGTCGTCGAAGGGGACGTGGAGATGGCTCGTGTCGTCGTCTACGGAACGATGCTCTCAGAGTTCGGGGGCATCGCGGGCACGGGCCGTGACTTCCGGATCGACCAGGCGGTGATCGCTCATCTCCGAGACGGAAGAATCATCGAGGCATGGGAGATCGCGGATGTCGCAGCGCTCCAGGCACAGACGACAGGAGCTGAGGAGGCTGGTGTCCTGAAGGCTGACGGCGCTGGCGGATAGCCTCCCGGCATGCTCCCGATCATCGTGCAGCACCTTCCCCGAGGCCGTGAGCGCATGGGGCTCCGCGAGGTGCAGATGGCCGGAAGGCTCGAACTGACGCTGACGCAGTACCAGGCATCTGCGCTCGACATGCTCCAGGCGATGAACACCGGCCACGAGGGTTCTCTGTCAGCTGCCCCACGCAAGCGGAGTCCGCAGAGATCCGCGAGGGGTCGGGAAACGACGAGAAACATCGGGAACGGACCGGCATGCAGAACTGCAGGTCAGAGGGTCCTTCGGACCATCGCCGCAGGTCGCGGCATCGCCACGATGCTGACTACGGATCAGAAGGTCGGGGGTTCGGATCCCTCGGGGCGCGCTCTCACGACCGCCGGTTCCTGGCGCCCGCCCCGTACGAACCGAGGTCGGCGAGCACGCCGAGCACCACGATCACCCACCCCAGGAACGAGACGCCCTCGACCGGGTTGTAGACCAGCACGTAGAGGAACGTCGTCCACGGCAGGAAGAGCAGTCCGAGGAGCGGCAGCAAGATGCCTTCGAACGCGCGGTCGACCAGGTTCGTGAAGATCCACGTGAACAGCAACGCGACGCGTGGCCCGATCAGAGCCATCAGCACGATCAGACAACCCATGGGACGCTTCCTCTCGTGAGGCGGTGCCCCGAACGCTACAGCAGTTCCGAGGCCCGGCGATGAACGTGGAAGAGCGCCGCCTCCGCGTCGACGTCGCTTCCGCGGTCGGCGAGCTCGGCCCGGGTGCGATCGAGGGCGACCTCCGCATGCCGGGAGATCCGACGGGCATCGTCGTCTTCGCGCACGGGAGCGGGAGCAGCCGGACGAGCCCCCGCAATCGCATGGTCGCCTCCGTCCTGAACGACGCCGGCTTCGTGACGCTCCTCGTCGACCTCCTCACCGTTGCCGAGGAGTCGGTCGACGTCCGCACACGTCGCCTGCGCTTCGACATCCGCCTGCTCGCCGAGCGGTTGATCGCGGCCGGCGAGACGGTGTCCCGGCTCCCCGAGATCGCGCGGCTTCCCGTGGGCCTGTTCGGTGCGAGCACGGGGGCGGCGGCGGCGCTCGTGGCCGCCACGCGTGCGGAAGGGGTCCGAGCGGTCGTTTCCCGGGGCGGGCGACCCGATCTCGCCGGCGATGCGTTGCCGCGCGTGCGCGCACCGACCCTGCTGATCGTCGGGGGCCACGATCTCGACGTGCTCGAGATGAACCGTGACGCCGCCGCCAGGATGACGTGCGAACGCGAGATCGCGGTCGTTCCCGGGGCGACCCACCTGTTCGAAGAGCCCGGCACGCTCGACGAGGCCGCCCGGCTCGCCACGGCCTGGTTCGTGCGGTTCCTCGCCGAACCACCCGAGGGCCCCGCGTAGAATCCTCGCCATGGAGTACACGCACGTCGGGCGGCTCGGCCTCGTCGTCTCGCGCCTGTGCCTCGGCACGATGAACTTCGGGCCGCACACGTCCGAGCCCGACTCGCACACGATCATGGATGCGGCCGTGGCCAACGGCATCAACTTCTTCGACACGGCCAACGTCTACGGGCGTCACCTCGGGGTCGGCGCGACCGAGGAGATCATCGGTCGCTGGTTCGCCAGGGGCGGTGGGCGTCGCGACAAGGTCGTGCTCGCGACGAAGGTGTACGGCACGATGGGCGACTGGCCGAACGAGGGGCGCCTGTCGAAGCTCGCGATCGTGCACGAGTGCGAGCAATCGCTCCGGCGGCTCGGCACGGACCGGATCGACCTCTACCAGATGCAGCACATCGACCGGAACGCCTGGTGGGACGAGATCTGGGAGGCGATGGAGCAGCTGAAGCGCACGGGGAAGATCCTCTACGTGGGCTCGTCGAACTTCGCCGGGTGGCACATCGCGCGGGGGAACGAGATCGCCGGCTACCGGCGCTCCCTGGGGCTGGCGACCGAGCAGTCGCTCTACAACCTCACGGCGAGAACGCTCGAGCTCGAGGTGATCCCGGCGGTGCGGGAGTACGGGATGGGGTTGATCGCCTACAGCCCGCTGTCCGGCGGATTGCTGGCCGGCGCGCTCTCGAAGGTCGAGGCGGGCCGGCGCGGCGAGGGGTACATGCGCGGCGAGATCGAGGCGCATCGTTCGCGGCTCGAGCCTTGGGAGGCGCTCTGCGCCGAGATGGGCGAGGACCCGGCGCACGTCGCCCTGGCGTGGCTGCTGCATCAGCCGGCGGTCACGGCGCCGATCATCGGGCCGCGCACCGAGGGGCAGCTGCTGCACGCGATGCACGCGCTGGACATCGACCTGAGCGACGACGTGCTGACCAAGCTCGACGAGATCTTCCCCGGGCCGGGCGCGCCCGCTCCCGAGGCCTACGCCTGGTAGACGCTCGTCGGGGTCGCGCGCTCGAGCACGACGTCCTCGGTCTCGGCATCGAGCGGCACGTCGTGCTTGAGGCGCAGGTAGAGGTCACGCAGGAACCACGCGAGCACGATCACGAGGATCGGATGCCCGATCGCGAGATCCACGTGCATCCATTCCGGCAGCCGGAAGTTCTCGGTGGTGAGCTGCGCCGTGACGAGCGCGATGAACGAGAGCTCGAGCGTGCGGCGCGGCACCCGTGGCAACGCCCACGCGACCGGGAGCATCCAGGCGAAGTACCACGGGAAGAGCGTGGGGGAGAACAGCATCATGAGCAGGAACGACCATCCCCACGCCGCCGCGAGGAACGAGACCGAGCCCTCCCCGCCGTGGCGAAGCACCTGGCGCATGATCGTCATCAACCCGATCGCGAGCGCGGCGAACATGCCCACGCGCGCGACCACGACACCCGCGGTGCCGCCGAGGTCACCTGCGATCGCCGAGCCGATCGCCTCGAAGACGCGCTCGACGAGCGCCGGCGGCGCGATCCACGAGCCGTGCTGCACGAGCTCGACCATGCCCAGCGTCGGGTTGGACCGTTGGAGGAACGGAACGACCGCGATGAACGCGATGCCCGCAACGGTGCCGACGTGGGCGGCAGCGATCCGCCATCGGTGTCCGGGTGCGCGCATCACGACGAAGGCGATCAGCAGCGCGAGCGGCACGATCGCCGAGATCTTCACCAACGCCCCGACGGTGAGCGCGACGGTCGCCGAGAGCTCGCGCTGGGTCGCGACGAGGTAGATCGCCGCCGCGACCGCGAGCATCACGAGCACGTCGACGTGCCCGCCCCCCACCGTGTGGAACAGCACGACGGGGTTCATGCCGATCATCGCCGCGGCGTACGCCTGCCGGTTCGGGCGGACTCGCCCGACGAGCCGCACCACGAACCAGAGCGAGCCGAGGCTCGCCGCGACCGCGACGGCTCGGAACGCCTCGATCACGTCGACCATGCCCCGGAAGACGGCGGTGATCGCCGCCGCGAGCCAGACGAAGACGGGCCCGTAGACCGACGGCGTGTCGCGCCATCCGTCCCAGACGAAACGTGAGAGGTCGTTTGCCGGGAAGTCGGCGGGCGTTCTCACGTAGGGGTTCTGGCCATATCGGCTGAGGATGCGTCCGTAGAACGCATAGCTGAACACGTCGCGCGACAGCAGCAGCGGCAGCAGCAGGATGACGGCGTGGTACACGACCGCGAGCGTGACCACCGTGCGGGTCGTGATCTCACCGCGTTCGGCGACCCACAACACCAGCAGGAAGGCGAGACCCGCGGCGATCATCGCGACGAACCCGATCGCGATCAGGAATCCGTGCGGCAGCTCGTCGAGGAACAGCAGTTGTGCGAGCAGTCCGATCGGACCGTTGCCCTGGGTCTCGGGGAGCACCGGGTGGTACGGCGACCCCGGCGTGGCCGCGATGAGCGCGACGGCGATGAAGCTTCCGATCGAGGCGGTCAGTGCTCGGCGAGCCGTGAGCCAAGTGTCGAGCGTGCGTTGCAGGGCATGGGTGCGGGGCATCTGGGGTCCGAGCTTACGGGAACGGACTAGGTCGGGGCCACGCCGAGCGCGGCCTCGACCTCACGCGCGGCGGCGGTGACGGCCGGCGCGTAGCGTCGGCCGCGGAGCGCCCCGATGCGGTCGGCGGGCCCGGAGACCGAGATCGCGGCGATCAGAGCTCCCGCGGCATCGAACACCGGGGCGCTCACCGAGGCGACGCCGGGCTCACGCTCGCCGATGCTGTCCGCCCATCCGCGCCGAACGGTGGTCGCGATCGTGCGCGTGAGCCTGCTCGCTTCGTCGGGGGGCAGCGACCCGAGGATCCGTCGTCGGTCGCGCTCGGCGGCCCACGACAGGAGCACCTTCCCCGCCGACCCCCTCGTCAAGGGGAGGGTGGCGCCGACGTCCACGATCGTGCGCAGCTCGCTCTCGGACTCGACGGCGTCGACGCAGATGCGCACATCGTCGTCGCGCACGAACAGCTGCGCGCTCTCCCCCGTGGTCTTCGCGAGTCGCTCCAGCGATGGATGCGCGAGGTCGCGGAGCGGCAGCTCACGCATCGCCGACGAGGCGAGGCTCAGCAGTCGAGGACCGAGCGCGTACCCGGCGCCCCCGGTCTGCATCAGGAAGCCGTGTTGCTCGAGAGCGCGGATGAGCCGGTGGGCTGTCGGCCGGGACAGCCCCGTCGCGTGGGTGATGTCGGTGTAGCTGCGGGCGCCCGCTTCGACGGCGTTCAGGATGTCGACGACGCGATCGAGCGTGCCGACCGCCGTGGCGGGCGCGCTCCGGGCCGGCGCCGAACCGAGGTCGTCACCCCCCTCACGATCTCGGGTCGTCGGTCCTTCCACGTGCTATGGTCCTTCCATCTGTCCAAATATCGGAACTTAGTTCCAGATATTGGAACAAGGTAACAGACGGGAACGAGTGGCGAGGACGCCTGAGGAGGGATCGCGGGTGCCGCGGACGCTGGCGGAGAAGGTATGGGAACACCACGTCGTGCATCGCGCCGACGGCGAGCCCGACCTGCTCTACGTCGACCTTCACCTCGTGCACGAGGTCACGAGCCCCCAGGCGTTCGAGAGCCTGCGGCTGCACGGCCGTACCGTGCGTCGGCCCGAGCTCACGGTCGCGACGATGGACCACAACGTGCCCACGACCGACGGTCCCGTCACAGACGAGATCAGCGCCCGCCAGATGCAGGCGCTGCAGGCCAACGCCGAGGAGTTCGGGGTCACCCTGTATCCATGGGGCGCCGCCGGCCAGGGCATCGTGCACGTGATCGGTCCCGAGATGGGCTACACGCAACCGGGCATGACGATCGTCTGCGGCGACTCGCACACGTCGACCCACGGGGCGTTCGGGGCGTTGGCGTTCGGCATCGGCACCAGCGAGGTCGAGCACGTGCTGGCGACCCAGACCCTTCCACAGCACCCGGCGAAGACCATGGCCGTCACGGTCGAGGGCGAGCTGCCCGACGGGGTCGGCGCCAAGGACATCATCCTGGGCATCATCAACCGCATCGGTACCGGCGGCGGCGTCGGTCATGTGATCGAGTACCGAGGTTCGGCGATCCGCGCGCTGACGATGGAAGGCCGCATGACGATCTGCAACATGTCGATCGAGGGCGGAGCCCGCGCGGGCATGGTCGCGCCCGACGACACGACGTTCGCCTACGTCGAGGGTCGCGCCCACGCGCCGACCGGCACCGACTGGGAAGCCGCCCTCGACGCGTGGCGCACGTTGCCCAGCGATCCCGATGCGGTGTTCGACACCGAGGTCGAGATCGATGCGACGCAGCTGAAACCCTACGTGAGCTGGGGCACCAACCCGGCCCAGTCGGTCACGATCGACGAGGCCGTCCCCGATCCCGATGCGTTCGACGAGGCAGCGAAGCGTGACGCCGCCGTCCGGGCGCTCGCGTACATGAACCTCACCCCGGGCACGCCCATCCGTGACATCCGGCCCGACACGATCTTCCTGGGCTCGTGCACGAACTCACGGATCGAGGATCTCCGGCTGGCCGCCGGCATCGTGCAGGGGCGCAGGGTGGCCTCCGGCCTCCGGGCCATGGTCGTGCCGGGAAGCGTGGCCGTGAAGTTCCAGGCCGAACGGGAGGGCCTCGACCGGGTGTTCTCCGAGGCCGGCTTCGACTGGCGTGGCGCCGGCTGCTCGATGTGCCTCGGCATGAACCCCGACATCCTGTCGCCGGGTGAGCGCAGCGCGAGCACGAGCAACCGGAACTTCGAGGGCCGTCAGGGCAAGGGCGGGCGCACCCACCTCGTGAGCCCGGCCGTCGCCGCCGCGACCGCCGTGCTCGGCCGGTTCGGCACGCCCGACGAGCTGTCCGCGGCGGTGGCCTGACGATGGAGCCGATCGCCGTCATCGAGGGCACCGCGGTGCCGCTGGACCGTTCCGACGTCGACACCGATCAGATCATCCCGGCCCAGCACCTCAAGCGCATCGAGCGGTCGGGGTTCGGACCGTTCCTGTTCGACGAGTGGCGCAAGGACCCCGACTTCGTGCTGAACGACCCCCGGTACGAAGGGGCGAGCATCCTGATCGCTGGGGCGAACTTCGGCAGCGGATCGAGCCGCGAGCATGCGCCATGGGCGCTCGAGGACTACGGCTTCGAGGCCGTGATCGCTCCGAGCTTCGCCGACATCTTCCGGAACAACTGCTTCAAGATCGGGCTGTTGCCGGTCGAGGTGCGCGCGGAGTCCGTGCGTGCCTTGATGGACGCGGTGCTCGATGACCCCACGACGCGCATCGTGGTCGACCTGCCGAACCGTTCCGTTCGAGCCCCCGGCCTCGACGAGACCTTCGAGATCGACGAGTTCACGCACTGGCGGCTGACCGAAGGGCTCGACGACATCGGCCTGTCGCTGCGGAACGAGGAGAAGATCAGCCGCTTCGAGGCGACGCGTCCGGGCTGGATGCCGACCGCGTAGACGCGTTCGCACGGCCGACGAGCTCGGTTCGTGCGGGGGCGCTCGCCGACGAGCCGATCACGTTGGCCCGTCGCAGTCGCAGGATGTCCGACGATCCCGTCCGGCAGTTCCGTCGCTCGTAGTAGAGACGGTCGAACGGGCCGGTGGTGTCGACGGTCAGGTTCGTGGCCTCGCGCCGCTTCCTGAACGACAGCAGCTCGACGAACGTGCCGTCCTCGTTCACGCGGTAGACCTTCGCGTTCGAGCCGCAGCTGTCGCCGCCCTGCGCCACGTACGAGACGCCGTCGGGCGTCACGGCCACCGAATACTCGTCACGATCGGTCGGCAGCAGCTCGACCCGTTCCTGGGTCTTGATGTTGTACCGCCAGGCGGTCGCGTCCTCGCCTACCGCCCAGGTCACCCAGGGGTAGGCGATCGTGCCGGGGAACAGGCATCCGCAGCGGTTCGTGGTCTCGTCGAGCAACAGCTTCTCGCCCGTCTCGTCGTTGTACAGGTACAGGCGCCACGGAGCTCCGGGGCTGGCGAATCCATTCACCCCGTAGAGGATCCAGCGCGTCCCTTTGTGCGTGTCGATCGACGGGTTCCACTGCCACTTCCCGTCGTTGAGCGCCCGCAGCGGCATGCGCTTGCGATCGCCCACGTCGTACAGGAACAGGTCGCTCTGGTTGCCGCGCACCTGCTGGTAGACCAGCAGGTCGGTGTTCTGGTCGTAGCCCCCCACGTAGGCCGACGTGCGCCTCGGGTTGATGCGCGTCACGGTGCCCCCGTTGACCTCCGTGAACGCGGCGATCCGGCTGCCGTTCGCCTCGTTCGACCATGCGAACAGCCGCCGTGACCCGATGTGGGTCGCGGCCGGGTGGCCCTCGAACAGCGTCGTGCCCTTGATGACGTCGGGGTTGACCAGCCTGGACGCTGCGGGCGTGGCCGTGGCGGCCAGCAGTGCGACGGCGACGGCGAGACGGAACGCCTTCCTCATGGTTGGCCCTCCCCTGGGGGGATCGGTTCGGGTGTTGCGGGAACCCTACGTGGGCCGGCGGTCTGGGACAACCGACCCC
>Ga0210115_1000220_pt1 | contig 16141 bp, 16 predicted proteins | sample MayberryNW_TuleB_2_FD_185526 | JGI IMG/M metagenome (GOLD analysis project Ga0210115, IMG submission 185526) | Wetland microbial communities from San Francisco Bay, California, USA, that impact long-term carbon sequestration - MayberryNW_TuleB_D2... | ecosystem: Environmental > Aquatic > Marine... | reverse complement strand
GACGCAGGGAGGCCGAATAGCAGCGCTATTTGGCCGACCGAGGACGCCGCACCGCGCAGTGTCCGCCGCCGCCAGACGTGCGCGGAGGTCTTCGGATGGACTCTAAGCCATCCCGGCGCAAAGGACGGGCCCGGGTGCCCCCGGAGAAAACTTTGGAGCACTCCCCGGCAAGCACCCGTCAGGCCGCCCCTATGCGGGTTTTCGCAGGGGGCACCCGGGTTCGTCCGTCCGCTACAAGAACAGATCAACGATCAAGAACACGTTCAACCCAATGATCAGCGCCGCCAGCACCCCGGCAACGGCCGTCAACCATCCCGGGTTGGCCAGCCCCCCCATGATGTCCCGCCGCCGCGCGATCATCAGCAACGGCACCAGCGCAAACGGGATGCCGAAGGAGAGGACCACCTGGCTGAGCACGAGCGCATCGGTCGGGTTGAAGCCGATCGCAAGCACGAACAACGCCGGCGCCAGCGTGATCGCCCGCCGCAGGAAGAGCGGGATGCGGCGGCGGATGAAGCCCTGCATCACGACCTGGCCGGCCATCGTGCCAACCGATGAGGAGGCGAAGCCCGAAGCGAGCAGGGCGATACCGAATACGGTCGCGGCATTGCCGGAGACGAGGGCCTCGAGCCCATCGAAAGCGCCTTCGATCGAGTCGACCCCGGTCATGCCGCTGGTGTGGAAGAGCGCGGCGGCGATGATCATCATCGAGAGGTTGACCACGCCGGCGAGCGAGAGGGCGATGACGACGTCGACTTTCTCGAAGCCGAGGATGCGCTTCCTCTCGGCCTCGTCGCGGCCGACGATTCGTTTCTGGGTCAGCGCCGAGTGCAGGTAGACGACATGCGGCATCACGGTCGCGCCGATGATGCCGGTCGCGAGCAGGATGCTCTCGGTGCCGCCGAAGCCCGGCAGGACGAGGTGCTTGGCGACTTCGCCCGCCGCTGGCTTGGCGTGGAACAGCTCGACCACAAAGGAGGCGACGACAACCCCGACCAGCGCCGTGATCCCCGCCTCGAGGCGACGAAAGCCCATCTGCTGCAGGGCGAGGATGGCGAAGGCGCCGGCACCGGCGATCAGCCCGGCCGGGAAGAGCGGGATGCCGAAGAGCAGGTTGAGGCCGAGCGCGGCGCCGACGACCTCGGCGATGTCGGTCGCCATCGCAACCAGCTCGGCCTGCAGCCAGAGCCCGATCGAGGTGCGGCGGGAGAAGCTCTCGCGGCAGAGCTCGGCGAGGTTCTTGCCGGTCGCGATCCCCAGCTTCGCCGACTGGGTCTGGACCAGCATCGCGACCAGGTTGGCCGAGAGCACGACCCAGAGCAGCAGGTAGCCGAACTTGGCGCCGCCGGCGATGTTGGTGGCGAAGTTGCCAGGGTCGATGTAGGCGACTGCGGCGACGAAGGCCGGCCCGAGGAAGGGCCAGATCCGGCGCACCCCGCGCGAGCGGCCCTCGAGCGAGCGGCGCGCCGCCAGCGCCACCGCCGCCTCGCCGGGCAGCACGTCCTCGACCGTGGGGGTCTTCTCGACCAGCGGCAGGTCCTCGGGCAGTTTCACCGCGCCTCCGGCGGCGGCCGCAGGTCGGGCCCGGGAATCGGCATCCCGTGCGGGTCGTGGCTCGGCTCGCCGAGCTTCGCCGCGATCAGCTCCTCGAGCTCCTCGGAGATGTGGTGCTCGAGCACCTCGGCCTCGGCGTGGACCTTGTCGTCGGGCATCCCCAGCGCCTCGGACAGGTAGGCCTCGATCAGCCGGTGGTGGCGGATGACCTCGAGCGCGACCTTCTCGCCCGCCGCGGTAAGCGTCACGCCCCGGTAGGGCACGAGCTCGACCAACCCCATCTCGTCGAGCTTCTTCAGCATCGCGGTCGCGGTCGGTGGCGCCACGCCAAGCCGCTCGGCCACCTCGCCGTTGAGCACCGGACCGGGCCGGCTCTGGGAGAGGGCGTAGATCGCCTTCGCGTAGTCCTCGATCGCCTCTGAAGATTTAGTCATGTCTAAATAAGTTTTACACATCTAAAAGCGCGCCGTCGCCCAGGTCGATTTTGACCTCACGGCGGCGGCACGTCCCTAGAATCGGAGGGGTGAGCGATGCAACCGCAGTGGAGCTCGACGCCCAGTACCGGCAGCTGAAGGAGGAGTGCGGAGTCGTCGATCGCTCGGGCCGCGGCAAGCTGATCGTGAGCGGCGGCGAGGCGGCTGAGTACCTTCAGGGTCAGCTCACGAACGATGTCGAGTCGCTGGCGCCCGGCGAGGGGCAGTACGCCGCCCTGCTCGACCGCAAGGGACACATGCAGGCCGACATGCGCGTCCTGCGCCTCTCCCCCGAGGAGATCTGGATCGACACCGAGCCGGAGGCGCTGACGGCGGCTCGCGGGCACCTCGAGATGTACAAGATCGGCCGCGAGGTGACGGTCGTCGATGTCACCGCCCAGCGGGCGATCCTCTCGCTGATCGGGCCGCGCAGCGCCGAGATCGCCGCGGCGGCCCCGCTGCCGGCAGACGCTTCCGAAGCGACGACCATCCACGGCGTCGAGTGCCTCGTCGTGGGCACCGACAGCGGCATCGACCTGATCGCCAGGACGGCCGACGGCGAGGCCCTGCTGGCGGCGCTGACCGGTGCCGGGGCCGTGGCCGTCGCCGAGGAGGCGGCCGAAGTGCTCCGGATCGAGGCCGGCCGGCCGCGCTTCGGCGCCGAGATGAGCACCGAGACGATGCCCGCCGAGGCCGGCATCGTCGAGCGCGCGGTCAGCTTCACCAAGGGCTGCTATATCGGCCAGGAGCCGGTCGCCCGGCTGCACTACAAGGGCCGGCCCAACCGCCACCTGCGCGGGCTCGAGCTGAGCGCCCCGACCGAGCCCGGCGCCGAGCTGCGGCTCGGGGAGAAGGCGGTCGGCACGGTCGGCAGCACCCGCATCTCCCCCGCCCGCGGACCGATCGCGCTGGCGGTCGTCCGGCGCGAGGCCGAGCCCGGCGCCGAGCTGGCCGTAGGTGAAGATGGCGTTACGGCTCGCGTAATCGACCTCCCGTTCGGCTAGATTCCGCTGCGATGGGTCGGGAAGGCAGGCGACTGTTGGCCGCGCCACGCGTTGCCGTGGTTACGGCGGCATGCGCGCTAGGCGCGATCGCGCTGCTCGGCGGCGGCTGCGGCGCCGAATCGCACGTCAACGACCCCCGCCCGCAGCCACCGACCCGGGTCAGCGTCGCGGTCAGCGACGGCGCGATCACCGTGCAGCCGCGGCGGATCGCGATCGGGCCCGAACCGACCCAGCAGATCCCGCAGAACGCGCACGTTCGCCAGCCGCCGGTGCGATCGCGGGTACCGCTCAACGTCGTCTTCGTCGCCGCCAACCTGACCGACGTCGACTCGCGCCTCGAGGTGCGCGGCCGCGGCAAGACCTACAGCTCAAAGCCGCTCTACGCCAACGCCAACATCAGCCTGCAGACGATCCTCCCCACCGGGATCTACCGCGTCAGCGCCGCCGACCTGCCCAGCGCCAGGCCAGCCAGGCTAGTCGTCGGCCCCTACCGCAGCTCGTCCGAGAACGACGTCCTGCTGCCGTAACTGGCGAGTCAACGCAGTTTGGCGTCTGTCAGTTAAAATACCTCTGCGGAGATTAGCTGAACAGCTCTTCCACCGATCTGCGGAATGAAGCAGGGTCTACCGCCGGGAAGCGATAGAGCTGCGGCTCGATCGACTCAAACTGAGTGAGTGCGTCAGTCGGATCGACCAAACCGCCGGCAATCATCTCCTTGATGTCGAGGAGATCTTGCTCGTGGCCACGCTCTGCCTTGGAGAGTGCCTGGGCAACCGGATCAAAGTGATGAAAGGAGATCCTGCCCTCCCTGCCGATTAGCGGGCTTCTTTCCTCCCATCCGTCTGGAAGGGGTATGAAGTCAGAGGGGGAGGCAAGCTCAACATTAAGGCTCAATTCTTCCTTGAGCCTCGGAATCTCGCGCAACAGCTCGTCTCGATCGGGAATGACCTTGATGTCGACGTCGATGGTCGTTGCCCGCCATCCATGCAGTACGGCGGTAGCACCGCCAGTTAGATAGACGCGGCTCTCAACCTTGGCGACCCGACCGAAGGCGCGCATAAATTGCTGGATCCGCGTCGAATCCGCTAGCTCGCGCATTGGGCCGTCCGCACAAAGCTGACAAGCCGGCGGATCAGAGCGTTGTAGGCCGAGTGAGCGGCATCGTCCCTTTCCCGAGCCAAGAGCAAGTAGAGCTTATGCTCGGGAGAGTCAAACGGAGATGACAGCTCAATGCCGAGCTGCCTCAAGCGCGTTGCCCCGATGGAAACGAGCAATGCCTCGACCGTTTCCCTGCTCGCGCTCAGATCGGCAACGCCCTGTTCGATCAGGTCGTTGCCGGGCAGGGTCTCAATAGGGTTCGGGGGGACATTCATTTGCATCGAGACTAGCGAGCCTGCCGACCGAGGTCGCGGATTTGCCAGCGGGTCTTGGCCGGAAATTCCGGCGACGCTGTGAAGTAATGACGTCTGCTCGGCTCGTCACGATCGGTGAGTGACCATCGTCCTCGCCATCGCCGTCGCACTGCTCGCCGCCGGGTTGCTCTATGTGTTGCTCGCGCGGCGGAGTGAAGCCAGCCAGCCCAATCGCGAGGAGGAGTCGCGACGCCTCGAAGAGCTCGTGGCGCACGCGACCGACCGCGTCGCGGCCCAGGCGGGTGAGCAGCTGCAAAAAACGACGGAGCACTTTGCGCGGCAGAACAAGAGGCAGCGCGAAGCCGAGCAGGAGACGGCGGCGGAGAGCTTCAACCGGCGCAAGCAGGAGTTCGAGTCGCTGACCAAGCCGATCGAAAACGCGCTCAAGCAGGTGGAGAAGGAGGTCGAGTCGCTGGCCAAGCAGCGGACGGAGACCGATGCAGCCCTGATCGAGCAGATCCGGGGCCTGGGCGACCAGACCGAGCGCCTCGGCCAGGCGCTGCGGAATCCGAAGAGTCGCGGCGATTGGGGCGAGATCCAGTTGCGCCGGCTGGTCGAGCTCGCCGGGATGACCGAGCACGTCGATTTCAACCTGCAGAAAGAGATCCAGACCGCAGACACGCGCCTGCGCCCCGACATGGTCGTCCTGATGCCCGGCGAACGTCGCGTCACGGTCGACTCGAAGGTGGCTCTGGACGCGCTCGAGGATTCACAGACGGCAGAAACCGAGGCGGATCGGGCGGCGTCGCTGAAGAAGCTGGCAAGCGCGATCCGAGCCCAGGTGAGAAGCCTGGCCTCGAAGGACTACCACGGCCAGTTCGAGGCGGGCCAGAGCCCGGACTTCGTCATCTGCCACATTCGCGTCGAGGCGGCTTTGTTCGGCGCGCTCGAGGTCGAGCCCGGCCTCTACGAGGAGGCGCTGGCGCTTGGCGTTGTGATCTCGACGCCACTTACGCTGGTCGCGCTGCTGCGCACGATCGAGCTCGGCTGGCGGACGGAGAAGATGGCGGCCGAGGCACAGAGGATCGCCGAGGCGGGTCGTGATCTGCACAAGCGCTCGGCGGTCTTCCTCAATCACTTCGATCGGGTCGGCAAAAACCTCGACCAAGCAGTCGGCGCCTACAACGATGCGATCGGCTCAGCCGAACGCAACCTGCTGCCGAAACTGCGCCAGATCGAGGAGCTCGGCGCCGAATCCGGCAAATCGCTTGACGAGCCGTCGCGAGTCGAGCGGCAGGCCAAGCCGATCGTCGCCGAGGAGCTGCGCGAGCTCGAGGCAGGCGGCGATCCCGACGGTCCCAGCGTCGAGCTGCCCGAGAGCACCGAGTCCGAGGCCGCCTGACGCGGAGCGCGCCGGGTCTCACTAGGATTCGCCGCGGCCCTGCAAACGATCCCCTGGAGGAAGGTTTGGCTGTCGATACCAGCGCAGTCGCGAAGTTGGACGTGGAGCCCGGAACGCTGCCGGAGACGATGGCGGCGTGGGTGATCCGCCAGGAGCGCGAGGGGGAACCGACCGACGCCTTCCAGCTCGAGCAGATCGAGGTGCCCGAGCCGGGCGCCTTCGAGGTGATCGTGCGGGTGATGGCGGCCGGGGTCAACTTCAACAACGTCTGGGCGGCGCTGGGCAAGCCGGTCTCGGTCTTCGGCTACGGCGACCACCCCGAGTACGGCCACCACATCGGCGGCTCAGACGCTTCCGGGATCGTCTGGAAGGTCGGCGAGGGAGTGACCCGCTGGCAACCCGGCGACGAGGTCGTGATCCACTGCAACCAGGCCTCCTATGAGGACGTCGAGGTGCACGGGCTCGACCCGCTGGCCGCCCCGAGCCAGAAGATCTGGGGCTACGAGACGACCTGGGGCTCCTTCGCCCAGTTCACCAAGGTCCAGGCGCAACAGCTGCTGGCTCGTCCGCAGAACCTCTCCTGGGTCGACTCCTCCGCCTACGGCCTCACCTACTTCACCGCCTACCGGATGCTGATCGACCAGTGCAAGCTGCAGCCCGGCCACAACGTCCTGATCTGGGGCGCCGCCGGCGGCCTCGGGGTCTTCGCGGTCCAACTCTGCAGGGCGGCCGGCGCCAACGCGGTCGGCGTCGTCTCCTCCGACGAGAAGGGCGAGCTGGTCAAGGAGCTGGGCGCGGTCGACTACATCAACCGCAAGGAGTTCGGCGAGATGATGCGCACGCCCGAGAACCTCGCCGACAAGGCCGCCGACAAGGAGCGCTTCAAGGCTTCGCGCGGCTTCGCCAAGCGGGTCAAGGAGATCCTGGGCGATGCCCCCGACATCGTCTTCGAGCACGTCGGCCAGGCGACCTTCCCGACCTCGGTCTTCGTCGTCAAGCCGTTCGGCAAGGTCGTGATCTGCGGCGCAACCTCGGGCTTCCAGCTCGACTTCGACGTGCGCTACCTGTGGATGCGCCAGAAGCAGATCATCGGCTCGCACTTCGCCAACGCGTATGAGTGCATGCGGGCCAACCAGCTGATGGCCGAGGGCAAGGTTCGCCCCGTCCTCTGGAAGACGATGGACTTCGAGGGCGTCCCCGAGGCACACCAGCTGCTGCACGAAAACAAGCACCTCGGCAAGATCTCGATCCTGGTCGGGGCCGAGTCCGAGGACGAAGGCAAGAACGAAGACGGCGCCGGCGCGATCCGGGCCGAGGTGGGAGCGTAGAGATGAGCGAGGTTTGCACCCTGGACTGGCACATCGCCCCCTTCCGGGCCGACCGCTGGCTCGACATCTGGCAACCGGCCGCAGCCCGGATGCCCGCCTTCGGCGCCAAGAGCTGGTCGCTGACCCGCTCGGTCGACGATCCACTCGCCTTTCAGCAGACGTCGGTCTGGGAGAGCCGGGCGGACTTCGAGCGCTACTGGTTCTCGGAGGAGATCGAGGCGGCCCGCGCCGCGGCGATCGACTTCTACGACCTGCCGATCCTCCCCACCTGGCACACGCTGGTCGCGGCTGAGTAGGCCGCTAAGCGCGCTCCAGCGGCGCCATCGTCAGGCCGGCGCCGTTGAGCTGCTCCCAGTAGTGCTCGGCCGGCTCGCGCGCGCCCGACCAGACGATCGCCTGCCCGGTGCTGTGAATCGTCTCGGCGATCTCGTGCCCGCGCTCGACCGTGACCCCCGGCAGCACCCGGGCCAGCGTCTCGGCGACGTGGTCGAAGGTGTTGTGGCTGTCGTTGCGCACGATCACCCGCCACTCTCCCCCCAGATCCGAGCCCGGCCCCGCCTGCCGCGGCTTCTCCACGGTAGTAGTCATCTGCCTGCATTATGAGAGAAATCCCGCCGACGGGCCTGAAAGCTGCCTATTAGGCAGCTTTCAGGCCCGTCGGCGGCTTAGAAGGGGCTGGGGACGCGGATGATGACGTCGTCGAAGCTGGCCATTGCGCCCTTCGCGTTGCCGATGGCGCCGAGCGAGAAGCCGGAGGTGCGGCCCTGAAGCTCGCCCGTGGCTGGGTCGGTGACGTCGGCGACGAGCTGGCCGCCGACCGCGGCGAGAATGCGGCAGCTGCCCCTTTCCGGGCCGCTGGTGAGGTTGAAGGCGCGCAAGCGGATTTCGTTGGCGCGGTTGAGGCCCCTGGTGCGAATGCCCTTGGCGACCTGCAGGTACTTGACGCTGCCGTCGCTGCTGTAGCGGCGCAGCTGGGCCTTGCGCTGCAAGGGGAAGACGGCGAGCTGATAGCGAGCGCCGGCGCCGCCGGCCCGCAGGTTGACCGCGAGGAAGGCCTTGCGTTGGACCTGCCTTGGCGTGCCCTGCAGTAGGCGCGCGGTCGCCGCCACTTCGAGATCGCGGCCGATCACCGGCGTGCGGTAGGCGCACTCCTTGGTGCTCTTGCCGACGACGACGCGGAAGGCATGGCCTGAGCCGCCGCGCCCGCAACGCTCGCCGGAGAGCTTGACGATCTGCGCGCGCAGGCCGGCCGACTCCATGTTGTTGCGATATAGGCCGATCACCGCCGCCTGCGCGCTCGCCACAAGGGCCAGCGCGGCGCTGAGCACAGCAAGCGATATGGCTATGGGGCGCCCCTTCATCGTCCCGGAGCCTAAACACAGCCACGGGCAAAAGATGCGCCACGTGACGGATGAACGCCGTCTTTCCGACCGGGCCAAATAGAATGAGGGGGATGTCCGAGCACAGACTGCCCGAGCGCGACCGACCGTGGGTGATGCGCACCTACGCGGGGCATTCCGACGCCCGCCGCTCCAACGAGCTCTACCGGCGCAACCTGGAAAAGGGCCAAACCGGCCTCTCGGTTGCCTTCGACCTGCCGACCCAGACCGGTTATGACCCCGATCACGTCCTCGCCCGCGGCGAGGTCGGCAAGGTCGGCGTCTCGATCGCCCACAAGGGCGACATGCACCAGCTGCTCGACGGGATCCCGCTCGACGAGATGAACACCTCGATGACGATCAACGCCACCGCCGCCTGGCTGCTCGGGCTCTACGTCACCGTCGCCGAGGAGAACGGGATCGCGCGCGCCGAGCTCACCGGCACGACCCAAAACGACATCATCAAGGAGTACCTCTCGCGCGGCACCTACGCCTTCCCGCCCGAGCCCTCGATGCGGCTGATCGCCGACATGGTCGCCTTCACCGTCAACGAGGTGCCGAAGTGGAACCCGACCAACATCTGCAGCTACCACCTGCAGGAGGCCGGCGCGACTCCGGTGCAGGAGATCGCCTACGCGCTCTCGACCGGGATCGCGGTGCTCGACGAAGTCAAAGCACGCGGCCAGGTCGCCGCCGCCGACTTCCCCAAGGTCTTCGGACGCATCTCCTTCTTCGTCAACGCCGGCATCCGCCTGATCGAGGAGATCGCCAAGCTGCGCGCGATGGGCCGACTCTGGAACGAGATCGGCCGCGCGCGCTACGGCGTCAGCGACGAGAAGATGCTGCGTTTCCGTTACGGGGTGCAGGTGAACAGCCTTGGCCTGACCGAGGCACAACCGGAGAACAACATCCAGCGGATCGTGCTCGAGGCGCTGGCGGTGACGCTGAGCCGCGACGCCCGCGCCCGCGCGATCCAGCTGCCCGCCTGGAACGAGGCGATGGGCCTGCCGCGCCCCTGGGATCAGCAGTGGAGCCTGCGAATCCAGCAGGTGCTGGCCGAGGAGACCGACCTGCTCGAGTACCCCGACATCTTCACCGGCTCGGTCGTGATGGATGGCCTCGTCGACGAGCTGATCGAGGGCGCCCGCGCCGAGATGGCGGTGGTCGAGGAGCACGGCGGGGCCGTCGCCGCCGTCCCCTACATGAAGGCGCGCCTGGTCGAGTCCCACCGCGAGCGCGTTGCCAGAATCGAGAGCGGCGAGCAGAAGGTCGTCGGCCAGAACGCCTACCGTGAGAGCGAGGATTCGCCGCTCACGGCCGGCGCCGATGGCGGCATCCTCACCCCCGATCCCGAGGTCGAGCGCGAGCGGGTCGAGGCGCTCGAGCGGTGGAAGGCCGAGCGCGACGAGGACGCTGTGCGCGCCGCGCTCGAGGAGCTGGGCCGGGTCGCCGCCGACGACTCCCAGAACGTGATGCCGGCGACGATCGCCGCCGCCAAGGCGGGGGCGACCACCGGCGAGTGGACCGCGGTGCTGCGCGAGGCGTTCGGCGCCTACCGCGCCCCGACCGGAGTCGACGGCGCCGCGCCGCCCGGCGACCGTGAGGAGCTGGCGGCGATCCGGCGCCGGGTCGATGAGGTCTCCGCCCGGATCGGCCACCGGATCAAGATCCTCGTCGGCAAGCCCGGGCTCGACGGTCACTCGAACGGCTCCGAGCAGATCGCGCTGCGCGCCCGCGATGCCGGTATGGAGGTGATCTACCAGGGCATCCGCCTCACCCCCGAGGAGATCGCCGAGTCGGCCCTGCAGGAGGACGTCGACGTGGTCGGCCTCTCGATCCTCTCCGGCTCCCACCTCGAGCTGGTGCCAGACGTGGTGCGGCGCTTGCGCGACGAGGACAGCGAGGTACCGGTCGTCGCCGGCGGCATCATCCCCCCCGCCGATGCCGAGCGACTGCGCGAGGCCGGGGTCGACGGCGTCTATACCCCCAAGGACTTCGAGCTCAACAAGATCATCGGCGAGATCGTCGCCCTGGTCGAGCAACGGGCGACAGCCGGGGCACCCGCCTGAGCGGCGCCTGCCTCGCGCCGACCACCGCGCCGCGCCACAATGGAGCAATGAACGAGATGAACGGCGACCGCTCGGCCTGGCTGCGCTGCTATCGCTGCTGGTCGCAGAACCTGGAGATCCAGATCCACTACGACGCGATCCGCCGCATCGATCCCGAGACCGGCATCCCCAGCGAAGGGGTCGACGAGGTTCAGGAAGCGCTCGTGCAGTGCCTCGACTGCATGCACGACCAGCCCCACCTCACCTTCCAGGACGATCGGGTGGTGCCGATCGAGGACCGCTGGGAACGGATGGTCGCCGGCACCCCCTGGGTCGCCTCCTGCACCGTGACGGTCGACCAGGACCGGATCGAGAGCTGCGCCGGCCCGGAAGCGGCTGAGTTGCTCGCCTACGGCGCCCTCGGCGAGGCCGGCGTGCGCGAGTTCTTCGCCCACGTCCGCTTCCACAAGCACGAGGAGGAGCGAATCGTCGTTCACATGCTGGTCGAGCTCTATGCGCGCTCAGCCGAGGAGGCGACCGAGGTGCTCGAAGCGGCTGCCCACGGACCGCTCGAGATCACCTCGCTGGCCGAGGAGTCGCGGCCGCCGGCACATGCTCCTGACGAAGCGCACTGAGACGTCTTGAGCACTAAGGAAATCGCAGCTGAACCGATGCACGATTCCATTCGTACATATGTCCGTCCCTACTAAAAATTGGGGTTCATGCAAGCCCAATTGCCAGTTTGACCGCTTCCTACTCGTTGTCGATGTGGGTAGAGCTATGGAGATTTTGCCGTTCAATCTCTATTTTTCAGGACAGCACCTGATGCTGCGGGCGGCGTCACGTATTAACGACGAGGTCCCTAAACCAGCACAGACTGACTCCAGAGGCTCAATCCCTCAGCCTCATCTGATCAAACCAACCCCGGACGACTAACACGCCTACCACAATGGAGAGCTCGACCGCCGCCCACCCTGAGCGCGACCGCCCCGCGGCCCTGGACCCGCGCGGGGTCTCACGCTCGGCGACGGCGGAGCCCGCCGGGCGCGCCCGGCACCGCGGCGCCGTGCTGGCGCGGATGCTCTACTTCGCCGATTCCCTCGCCGCCTGCTGCGCTGCCGCCGTCGCGGTCGCGATCCTCGGCCTCGTCTCCTGGCAGGCGGTCGTCTTCGCCGCCTGCACGACGCTGCTCTGGCCACTGGCCGCCTTCAGCATCGGCCTCTACCGCAGCGACCAGCTCGCGATCTGGGCGTCCGCGGTCAGCGAGGTCCCGCGCGGCTTCGTCGCGATCCTCCTGATCACCTGGCCGCTGTTCGGCGTCGCCGCGGCGCTGGAGCTCGATCAGGTTGTGATCCTCACCTTCATCAGCGTCGGCGGCATCGCCGCCTTCACGACGGTCGCGCGCACCGTCGTCCGCGCCGGACTGCACCGCGCACCGGACCTGCGCCAGCGCACGCTGATCCTCGGCTCCGGCATCGTCGCCGGCCAGCTGGTCGAGAAGCTGCACAACAACGCGCAGTTCGGGCTCGACCCGGTCGGCATCGTCGACGACGACGTGCACGACATCGGCACGCCCGACCTGCCCTGGCTCGGACACTTCGCCGACCTCGACACGATCATCGAAGCGCAGGCGATCGACCGGGTGATCATCGCCTTCTCGCGCGCCAGTCACGAGCAGCTCCTGGAGTCGATCCGCGCCTGCCGCGACGCCGGCGTCAGCGTCGACGTCGTGCCGCGCCTGTTCGAGTTCCTCGATGGGGTGCGGGCGCTCGACCAGGTCGGCGGGCTGCCGCTGCTCTCGATCGGCGCTCCGGTGCTGACCTCGGCCTCGGTCGCGGCCAAGCGCGCCCTCGACGGGATCGGCTCGCTGGCGCTGATCGCCGTCTTCTCGCCGCTGATGATCGCGATCGCGATCGCGATCAAGCTCGAGTCGCGCGGACCGATCTTCTTTCGCCAGCCGCGCGCGGGCCGCGGCAACAGCAGCTTCCAGCTGATCAAGTTCCGCTCGATGTACGTCGACGCCGAGCAGCGCAAGGCGGAGATGGCGGAGCTGAACGAGGCCGACGACGGGGTCATGTTCAAGATCCGCAAGGACCCGCGGGTGACCCGCGCCGGCCGCTTCATCCGCCGCTTCTCGCTCGATGAGCTGCCGCAGCTGTTCAACGTGCTGCGGGGCGAGATGAGCCTGGTCGGGCCGCGGCCGCTGATCTTCCCCGAGACGGCGGCGCTGGAGAAGTCCTGGCACCTGCGCCGGCTCGAGCTGCGCCCCGGCCTGACCGGCCCCTGGCAGGTGTACGGGCGCTCGCAGAGCCCCTTCCAGGAGATGGTCCGCTTCGACTACCAGTACGTCGCCGGCTGGTCGCTGGCCCGCGATGTCGAGATCCTCCTCGCGACGATCCCGGCGGTGCTGTCGGGTCGCGGCGCCTACTGAGCCGCCGGCGCCTTCCGCTGTCCTGAAACGGCTTTCCCAAGCCGCTCGGGGTCTGTCAAACATCCGTCCAATAGGCCCTTGACAACTGTCGAGCGGAGCGCGCACGGCCGAGCACGGTCGTGTGACCAGCATCCGTGTAAGAGACCTCTCCGGCGCCCGTCTCGCCAGTCGCGCGATCTGCGCCGTTCTCGCCGTTGCGCTGCTCTTCGTCGCCGCGATCCCAGCCGGCGCAAGCGCGAGCCAGAGCGGCGGCAGCGCCCAATCCAGCGGCGCTGTGAAGAAGCTGCGCGCGCACCGACACCTGCGCAAGGCCCAACACCGGCGGCTGCGGGCACAACGCCGCCGCGCCCGTGCCAGAGCTCGTCGGCTGCGCGCCCGCCAGGCGACCCGCGCGAGCCGCAACGCCTCGGTCTCCCCCAACAGCCCGGTCAGCGGACCACGGACCAGGGCCGTCTCCAGCGGCTCCGACTCGGGTGTGCTCGACGCCGGCTTCGAGAGCGGCCTGCTCAACTGGAATACCGCCGGCGTCGGCGAAGCGATCCCGACCGTCGTCAGCGACATCGTCCGCAGCGGCTCGCGGGCGGGCGACGTCGCGCTCAGCGGCAGCCAGAGCCGCTCCGAGCTGATCCTCGGCGGCGACGGCGGCGGCAGCACCGACGGGATGATCGAATTCCGCGAGGGCGACGAGTACTGGTACGGCTTCTCCTTCTACATCGTCTCGATGGTCTACGGCCACCCCGGCGCCCACAACCTGATCATGCAGTTCAAGGGCAACGACGACGGCAGCCCCGCCTTCGGCCTACAGCTCTGGGACTACGAAGGCGACGACGGCGAGTACGCCGGCAACCCCAAGGGCCTGTGGAGCCACGGGCCCGCGATGGACGGCGATCGCTTCCTCGCCCCGGTCGCCGAGCACGCCTGGCACGACATCGTCATCCACTTCAAGGCCTCGGGCAGCGGCAGCGGCTTCTACGAGCTCTACCTCGACGGCAGCCTGGTCGACGCGCGCAGCGGCGTCAGCATGATCGCCGATGGCGCCAGCTTCGCCTACATCAAGGACGGCCTCTACCGCAACGGCAGCCGCATCCCCGGCAGCTCGGAGATCCGCCTCGACGCCGCCCGCCTCGGCCACAGCGCCAGCGACGTCGCCGCCGGCTGATCCGCCCTTACGGCTGCGATCATCCCGCGGTGCCACGTGACGGTGAAGCAGCCACGCCCGCGCTGCGGATAGCGCTCGTCCAGCAGGGCGACCCGACCGATCCGGGCTCCTGGTCCGGGGTGCCGGCGCGGCTCAGTCGCGGCTTCGAGGAAGCGGGTTGCGAGGTCGCCCCCGTGCGGGCAACCTTTCGCGGCGCCGGCCGCTTGGCGGCGCTGCTGCGGATGAACTGGGCCGAGGAGTCGGCAAGCCCGTTTTTCGCCGCAGCCTGCGGCGCGGTCGCGAATCGGACACTGCGCCGGGCGGGCCAGCTCGACGGAGTCGTCGCGATCGGCAGCGGCTACTCGCTCTCGACGGCGCTCCCGATCGTCACCTTCGAGGACATGACCCTGGCCCAGGCGCTGCGCCAGGGCGAACCTCCCTACGGCACGCTGCGTAGCCGCGCCGCAGAGCGCTGGCTGAGGCGCCAGCGACGGATCTACGAAGCCAGCCATGGCTGCTGCGTCGCCAGCGCCTGGGCGGCGGCCTCGGTGCAAGGGGACTACGGCATCGCCGGCGCGAAGGTGCACGTCGTGGGCGTCGGCCGCAACATCGAGGCCGGCCGCCCCGTGCGCGAGTGGTCGGTGCCCCGCTTCCTCTTCGTCGGCGCCGATTGGGAGCGCAAGCGGGGCGCCGCCGTGGTCGACGCCTTCGCCGCCGTGCGCGAGCGGCACCCGGAGGCGAGCTTGGACCTGGTCGGCAGTCATCCCACCGTCGACGCGGCCGGCGTCAGGGCCCACGGCCGCCTGCCGCTCGGCTCGAGCGAGGGGCAGCGCCGCTACGCCGAGTTGCTGCGCGGCGCGACCTGTTTCCTCATGCCCTCGACCCACGAGCCCTTCGGGATCGCCTACCTCGACGCCGGCGCCAGCGGCCTGCCGAGCATCGGCACCACGGTCGGCGGCGCGCCCGAGGCGGTCGGCCCGGGTGGCCTCGTCGTCGATCCAGGCGACCCGAGCGCCTTGCCCGCGGCAATGCTCGAGCTCGCCGACCCCGCGACCGCGCGCAGGCTCGGCGAGCGGGCTCTCGAGCACGCTGCGACCTACACCTGGCGGGCCACGGCCGAACGCCTGCTGCGGGCGCTGCACCCCGCGGGAGTCGACCTCGACGGCCTCCCCCCCTTCTGCGCGGCGCCGGCCGGCGGTGGGGCCAGCTGATGCGGGGCCGCGCGGCGGTTCCGATCGCGCTGGTCCTGCTGGTGGTGCTCGCGCTGCCGCTCGCCGCCCTGACCGAGACCGGCGTCGAGAAGGAGGTCAAGTCCGCGCTCGGGATCGACGTCGGCACCTGCGCGCCGCCGACGAACCTCGCCTCGGCCTGGGTCGAAGGCCCGGCGCTCGCCTTCAAGCGCGACGAGCCCCGCGTCGCCGTGATCGACGGCGACGCCTATCTGGTCGGCGGTACGACCGAAGTCGTCCACTCGCCTGGCGAACGGCTGCTGCTCACGCCGAGCGCCAGCCTCACCCGCTTCGATCCCGGCACCGGCACCTACACCGAGCTGGCGCCGCTGCCCGAACCGCTCAACCACATGGGCGTCGTCGCCTACCACGGCAGGCTCTACGCCCTGGGCGGCTACGGACGGCGGGTCGACGCCCACACCGGCAAGAAGTTCTTCCGCTACGACCCCGCCACCGACGCCTGGTCGCGGCTTCCCGATATGCCGCTGCCGCGGGCGGCGATGGCGGTCGGCGTGATCGGGCACGAGCTGATCGTCGCCGGCGGCGCCCGCGACCGGGTCCCGGTCGCCACCGCCCTCGCTTACGATTTCCGCAGCCGCCGCTGGTCGCGACTTCCCGATATGGACAGCCGCCGCGAGCACGTCGGCGATGCGGTTCTCGACGGTAGGCTCTACGTGCTCGGCGGCCGTGCCACCCACTCGCTTGCGGTCGACACGGCCGAACGCTACGACCCGCGAAAGCGGCGCTGGGAAACGCTGCCGCCGATGCCGGTTCCGGTCGGCGGTGTCGCCGCCGTCGCCGCC
>Ga0210115_1000219_pt1 | contig 16173 bp, 16 predicted proteins | sample MayberryNW_TuleB_2_FD_185526 | JGI IMG/M metagenome (GOLD analysis project Ga0210115, IMG submission 185526) | Wetland microbial communities from San Francisco Bay, California, USA, that impact long-term carbon sequestration - MayberryNW_TuleB_D2... | ecosystem: Environmental > Aquatic > Marine... | reverse complement strand
ACAAGGTTTCGAAGGGCCTGTTGCAGGACTTCGGTGAGATGCGGGTGGTCGACACGCCGATCGCCGAACTGGGGTTCTCCGGGCTTGGCGTTGGCGCGGCGATGGTGGGCCTGCGTCCGGTGATCGAGTTCATGACATGGAACTTCGCGGCCCTCGCCATCGACCAGATCGTCAACGTACTGAAAACTTCGGGTCTGCTGGCCCTGGCCATAAACGGTGAGCGGCTCTCCCTTGAGCGCTTGCATGATAAAATTGGGCACGACTCTGCCGTCGTGCAAGCGCATGCGCGGCCCATAGGTATTGAAAATCCGCACGATGCGCGTGTTAAGCCCGTGAAACCTGTGGTACGCCATCGTCATCGCCTCGGCGAACCGCTTGGCTTCGTCGTAAACCCCGCGCGGACCGATCGGGTTGACGTTGCCCCAGTATTCTTCATTTTGCGGTCGCACCAACGGATCGCCATACACCTCCGACGTGGACGCCAAGAGATAAATCGCGTTCTTCGCTTTCGCCAAGCCCAGAGTATTGTGCGTCCCCAAAGCCCCCACTTTGAGAGTTGGAATCGGCAGTTCCAGGTAATCGACGGGGCTCGCCGGCGAAGCGAAATGAAGGATGTAATCGAGCGGCTCCTGCACTTCGATATAGCGGCTTACGTTGTGATCGATGAAACGAAAACAGGGATTCCTGAGGAATGCGCCGATGTTTTGTTTGGCGCCGGTCGAATAGTTATCCATACAAAGCACTTCATGCCCCTGCTTGAGGAAGCTCTCACATAGATGAGACCCGATAAAGCCGGCGCCGCCGGTCACCAAGTATCTAGACATGATTCCGCCCTATGGAGTAATAGGCAAATCCGCGCTCGGCTAAATCGAGCGGATCGTAAATATTGCGGCCATCGAAAATCACCGGCCGCTCCATCAATCGCTTCATGCGAGCAAAATCCGGCCGGCGAAATTCATTCCACTCCGTCAAAACCAGCAGCGCGGACGCGCCGTCGAGCGCGTCATAGTTCCGATTGGCGTACCGAATGCCCTCGCCGAATATTTTTTTAGCCTCCTCAGTTGCCTCCGGATCGTACGCATGAACCTCGGCGCCCGCCTCAATGAGCGCTTTAATCACGGTGATTGCCGGCGCATCGCGCATATCGTCGGTTCTCGGTTTGAACGCGAGTCCCCATACCGCGAACGTGAGGCCCGACAACTTTTCGCCGAAGTGGCGTTTAACCTTATCGACGAGTACGCCTTTTTGCCGCTCGTTCACGGCTTCCACAGCCTTAAGCAAAAGCATTTCCGGATCATCCCCGCCCATGCCGATCATCGCGCGAATGTCTTTGGGAAAACAGGAGCCGCCGTAACCGACGCCGGGAAAAATAAAATGCGGGCCGATGCGGCGATCCAAACTGATCGCGCGCCGGACTTCACCGATGTCGGCGTTCATCTGCTCGCACAGACGAGACACTTCATTGATGAAAGAAATCTTGGTCGCGAGCATTGCGTTGGAAGCGTATTTGCTCATCTCGGCGCTGCGGCTGTCCATGATGAGAATCGGATTGCCGGTGCGAACGAACGGCTCGTAAAGCTCTTTCACCGTTTCCAATGCTTCCCCATGATTGCCGCCCAACACGACGCGATCCGGTTTCATGAAATCTTCGACCGCGGCACCCTCTTTTAAAAACTCGGGATTGGAAACAACGCCGAAAGGCTGCGTCGTTTCCTCGGCGATCCATTTTTGAATCTGATCGGCGGTTCCCACCGGCACCGTGCTTTTGGTAACGATGATCTTGAAAGCATCCATCACCTTGGCGATGCCTTTCGCGGTGGCGCGCACGTAATCGAGATTGGCATGGCCGTTAGGACCCTGAGGCGTCCCGACGGCAATAAAGATGACCACAGATTTTTTTACCGCCGCCGCTAAATCCGTGCTGAATGATAAGCGCTGCTCCTCAACATTGCGCCGGACCATCTCTTCCAGCCCAGGCTCGTAGATCGGAACCTTTCCGGCATTGAGCATCTCGATTTTTTTCTGATCGATATCGACGCAGATCACGTCGTTGCCGCTCTCCGCAAAGCAAGTTCCCGCCACCAAACCAACATATCCCGCGCCAATCACCGCCAAATTCATGTTTGACCTCCGCCGCGCAGCACTTCGCCGATCACGTAGACCGTGCGGTCCTGGGATTCATGGTACGTTCGCGCCAGCATTTCACCCAATAATCCCATGGTGACAAACTGAAACCCGATAAAGATCAGCAAGATTGACAATAAGAGTAGCGGCCGGTTGCCAATATCGACATCGTAAGCGAACTTTTGCGCCGTCAAATAAAGCGCGATTAGAAATCCAGCAAAGCCGCTGATAATACCGATGGGCCCAAACACATGCGCGGGCCGTGTCGAATAGCTGCTCAAGAACTTGACCGTTAGTAGATCCAGTACCACCCGCAACGTACGGGTGATGCCATACTTCGAGGTGCCCCGTAGCCGCGGCCGGTGATTCACCTTGATCTCCGCAATCCGAGCCCCTCTCTCGAACGCAATGGCCGGAATGAACCGGTGCATCTCGCCATAGAGCCTCAAACTTTTGGCAATTTCTCTGCGCATCGCCTTGAGCGTGCAACCATAATCGTGCAGTTTCACTTTCGTTGTCCACGATATCAGACGGTTGGCGATCATTGAAGGTAAGCGGCGGCTTAGGAATGCATCCTGCCGCTCGAAGCGCCAACCCGCCACCATATCGTTGCCTTCTTGAATCTTTGCAAGCAATGCCGGTATATCGGCCGGATCGTTTTGCCCGTCACCATCCATAAGCACCACCACCTCGCCGCTCGCGTAAGCCAAGCCTGCTGCCAGCGCGGCGGTTTGCCCGAAATTGCGCTTGAGGCGGATCACGTTCAGGGCGGGATCGCAGCGCTGCAATCGGCTCAAAGCGGCAAATGTGCCGTCGCCGCTGCCGTCATCGACGGCGATAACCTCGTATGATTTTTTGAGCGGCGCTAATGCGACCCGAATCTCGCCGACTAACGGCTCTACGTTCTCTTCCTCGTTAAAAACGGGAATAACGATCGAAAGCTCCATCGACTCAGGAATGAAAGTCTGTCAGCTGGACAAAGCGTTGGTAACGCTCCTCGATCTCAGCCAATGACACGTCGGTGAGGCGTTTGACGCCAAAATCCTCGACTGTAAATGACGCCACCACCGAACCATAAACAATAGCACGCCGCAAACCGCCTTGGCTCTGATCCGCCGACCTGGCTAGCTGACCCAAGAAACCGCCGGCGAAGGAATCGCCCGCGCCGGTTGGATCGAATACTTCTTCCAAGGGATAAGCGGGAGTAGCAAACATCGAAGAATCGGAAAATTGCAGCACTCCGTACTCGCCCCGTTTAATCAGGACCATTTGGGGACCCATCTTTAGTATCGCTCGCGCTGCCTTGACAATATTGTCATAACCGCTCAGAAGCCGCGCCTCGGAATCATTGACCACGAGAATCTCGATACGCTCCAGAACTTTCCGCAGTTCCTGCTGGCTTTCGCGGATCCAGTGGTCCATCGTATCCAGGGCGACGAGCTTAAGGCGGCGTATTTGGCGCAGCACTTCCATTTGCATGGCCGGATCGATATTTCCCAAAAAAACGTATTCGGCGTCGCGGTACGGCTCGGGCAACTTGGGCTCGAACCCGCCGAGCACATTGAGATGAAGCTCGATGGTATCGCGCAGGTTAATGTCTTCATGATAGCGGCCGCGCCAGTGAAAGGTATCGCCGTCGGCCCGCTGAATGCCGTTAATATCGATATTCCGCTGTGTGAAAATATCGAGGTAGTCCTGAGGAAAATCCCGGCCGATCACACCGACGATTCTCACTGGAGCGAAAAAACTTGCGCCAAGAGCGAAATAAGAAGCAGAGCCGCCGAGAATCCGCTCCGCCGAACCGAACGGCGTTTCAATGGAATCGAAAGCCACTGTTCCAACTACCAATACGCTCATAAATATTTTCCGATAATCGGCCGTAACTCCTTGCGCAGCTTCTTTGGGATCAGCGATCGTTCGGTGATGATAGCATCCTTTAACGCCGAGGCACAGGCACAGGAACGAGGCTGCGCAAGTTCCGCGACGGCGCGCCGGATCGTGCGCTGCGCCAAATCCACATTGCTCTTGAGAACCGCTAAAACGTGCTCGATCTCTACAGCGCCGGCGCTTTCGTTCCAGCAATCATAGTCGGTGGCTAGCGCCAAGGTACCGAAACAAATTTCCGCTTCGCGGGCGAGCTTGGCCTCTTGAAGATTGGTCATGCCGATGACGTGGGCATTCCAGTTGCGGTAAAGATGCGATTCAGCTCGGGTGGAAAACTGCGGTCCCTCCATGCAGAGATAGGTTCCGCCGGAATGGACCTGGGCCTTCTCGGCGCGTGCCGATTTAACCAGAACGTTCGACAGATCTTGACAAAACGGTTCCGCCAAACTCACGTGCGCCACCAGCCCTTTGCCGAAGAAAGTGCTCGGGCGCTGGCTCGTCCGATCGATAAACTGGTCGGGAACCACCAGATGGCCGGGCGCGATTTCCTCGCGCAGGCTGCCCACGGCGCTCACGGAAATAATCCGTTCAACCCCGAGCTTTTTGAGCGCGAAAATATTCGCGCGAAAATTCAACTCCGTGGGAAGCCAGCGATGGCCCTTGCCGTGGCGCGGCAGAAAAACCAGTTCGGCCTCCTTGAGGCGGCCGCGAATGAGCTTGTCCGAAGGCTTCCCGAATGGTGTGGTGACAGCGATCTCTCGGATCCCGCTGAGACCCTCCATTTGATAGAGACCGCTGCCGCCGATAACGCCGATGATGGGTCCTGCCATGCGTTCAGATCGCTTCGGCGGCGACTCCGCCCCGCCGCAACCGCCCTGCCTCCTCGCCCTGAAGCTGGCCGCATGCGGCTTGAATATCATCGCCGCGCGGCCGGCGCACGTTGATCTGCACGCCCTCCTCCCGCAAAACTTTTTCGAAACGCTCGATCTGCTCCGGCGCCGGCCTCTGAAAGCCGCTGCCGGGATGCGGGTTAAAAGGAATCACATTCACTTTGCTGGGGATACCCCGGAGCAAACGCGCGAGCTGCCGCGCCTGCTGTTCGGAATCATTCACGCCGCCGAGCAATACGTATTCAAAAGTGATCCGCTTGCGCCGCGGAATCGGCAGTTTGCGGCAGCAATCCAGCAATTGCTCGAGCGAATACTTGCGATTCACCGGCATCAGCTCGCCGCGCAGCTCATTAGTGGGCGCATGCAGCGAAATCGCCAAATTGACGCGCGTCTGTTCCATCAGTTTTTCGATCTGCGGCACTAGTCCGACCGTGGAAAGCGTCACGCGTCGCGGTGAAATGCCGATTCCCCATTCGCCGTCGGTGATGACCTCCAGCGCACTGGATGTTTGCGCATAGTTCGCCAAGGGCTCGCCCATGCCCATCAAAACCACATGGGTAATACGTCGATTTCCGCTCAACGTCCTACTCGCCTCGAGAACCTGATCGACAATTTCGCCCGCGGTTAAATTCCGCTTGAGCCCCAAAACGGCCGTCGCGCAAAACGCGCAGCCAAAGCCGCAGCCCGCTTGTGTCGAAATACACAGCGTCAGCCGGCGCGCCTCTGGAATCAACACGCTCTCGATACTTGCACCGTCGCCCAGGCCAAATAGAAACTTGACCGTGCCGTCACTTGACTCGGCTCGGCGTAGCGTCTGCAATCGACTAATCGCGAAGTTGTCTTCCAGTTGCCGGCGCATTGCGCCCGATAGGTTGGTCATTTCGCCGAACGCCGCAGCTCGTTTCTGAAAGAGCCATTGCCGGATCTGCTTGGCGCGATAGGCAGGCTGCTTGCGTTCCGCCAGAAACGCCGCCAGCTCCTTGAAGCTCGAGTCTTTGATATTGGGCTTCATAGAAGAATCCAGCCCTGAGTTGGATAGCGTTCCGGATTAGAAAACTTCGTCGGGCTTAAAAAAGAAAGCAATTTCACCGGCGGCGGTCTCAGGTCCATCGGAACCGTGGACGGCGTTCTGTTCTACGTCATTGCCCCAATCTTTGCGGATCGTCCCCGGCGCCGCCTTTGCGGGATCAGTAGCGCCCATAATTTCGCGATTCTTCAAGATCGCATTTTCACCCTCGAGCACGGAAACGAAGATCGGCCCCGAAGACATGTACGCGCACAGACTCGAAAAAAACGGCCGCTCCTTGTGAATCGCGTAAAAAGCCTGCGCCCGCTGCGGTGTGAGTCTCAAAAGTTTTCCCGCTGCGATTCTCAGCCCCGCTGCCTCGAACCGCCGGAGAATCTCCCCGATAAGATTTCTGCCCACCGCGTCCGGCTTAATGATCGACAAAGTTTTTTCCACGCTCATTGATTCGCCAAAGCCTCCTGCATCGCGCGGCCGATCGTCGCCGGCGAGCTTGCCATGCGAATGCCGGCCTGTTTCATCGCTTCAATTTTCTCTGTAGCTGTTCCCTTGCCGCCGGAAATAATCGCGCCCGCATGGCCCATTCGTTTGCCGGGCGGAGCGGTCTGACCCGCGATAAAGCCCACCACGGGTTTTTTCATGTTGTCCTTGATCCAGATCGCGGCTTCCTCTTCGGCGCTACCGCCAATCTCGCCGATCATAATCACGGCTTTTGTTGCCGCATCCTGATTAAACATTTTTAACACGTCGACGAACTCAAACCCGTGCACAGGGTCACCGCCGATACCGACGCAGCTCGATTGACCGATGCCCAAACGAGTGAGCTGATCCACGGCCTCATAAGTCAACGTGCCGCTACGCGACACGACGCCGACATGTCCAGGCGTGTGAATGTGGCCCGGCATGATGCCTATTTTGCACTCGCCCGGCGTGATCGTTCCCGGACAATTCGGGCCGAGCAACTGCGAGCTCCTTCCCGCCAGATATCTCTTCACTTTGACCATATCGCGCACTGGGACGCCTTCGGTAATGCAAATGATCAGAGGAATACCCGCATCGGCTGCTTCAAGGATCGCATCAGCGGCAAACGGCGGCGGCACGTAAATTACCGTAGCATTCACGTCGGTTTCCTTCACCGCATGCTCGACCGTGTCGAAAATCGGAATACCTGCGTAACTCGTGCCGCCCTTTCCCGGCGTCACGCCGGCAACCATTTGCGTGCCGTATTCCTGGCAGGCCCTGGTGTGAAACTGCCCGGTGGCGCCGGTGATTCCCTGCGTCAAAACCCGCGTATTCTTGTTGACTAGAATCGACATAGCAAAAGCGCGAGGCGTAAGGAGTTAGGCGTGAGTAGCAACCCTTGCTCCCTCACTCTTTACCCTTATACTGCTTGGACAATTTTCTCCGCCGCTTCGGACATCGTTTCGGCGGAAATAATCGCGAGACCGGAATCGGCCAGGATTTTTTTTCCGATCTCGACGTTGGTGCCTTGCATTCGCACCACCAGCGGCACACCGATTTTTAACTCGCGCGCGGCCTCGACCACGCCTTGGGCCAGAACATCGCAACGCATGATGCCGCCGAAAATGTTTATGAGAACACCGCGAACCCTCGGGTCGGACAGCAGAATGCGGAATGCCTGCGCAACCTTTTCCTTGTCGGCGCCACCACCGACGTCGAGAAAATTTGCCGGCTCGCCGCCGTAAACTTTAATGATGTCCATGGTCGCCATCGCTAATCCGGCGCCGTTCACCATACAGGCGATATTCCCGTCGAGGGAGATATAGGACAAATCATATTTGCTCGCTTCGATCTCACGCGGGTCTTCTTCGTTGAGATCGCGCAACGCCACTATGTCCTTTTGTCGAAAAAAAGCATTGCTGTCGAAATTCATCTTGGCATCGAGGGCAATCACCTGGCCTTCCTTCGTGATCACCAGCGGATTGATCTCCGCCAGCGATGCGTCGCATTGCTCATAGGCTTGATAAAGTCCCTGCATCACCGCAACCGTCTTATTAGTCAATGGGGTGGGGATTCCCAGCGCATAGGCCAGCCGGCGGCATTGAAAACCGGCTAACCCGATCACCGGATCGATGCTTTCTTTTAAAATCTTCTCGGGATGCGTGGCGGCGACTTCCTCAATCTCGACGCCGCCCTCCGACGAGCAAATGACACTGACCCGCGACTGTGCTCGATCAAGAACCATGGCGAGGTAGAGCTCGCGCTCGATGTTGAGGCCTTCTTCGACAAGCACCCGGCGTACTTCTCGTCCCGCCGGGCCGGTTTGGTGAGTGACAAGATTTTTACCGAGCATCTCACGCGCCTTTACGGCCGCCTCCTCGGCATTTTTAACAACCTTGACACCGCCGCCCTTGCCGCGTCCGCCGGCATGGATTTGCGCCTTGACGACGCAAGTCGCACCGCCCAGCTCAGTCGCGGCTCTTCTTGCCTCTTCGGCAGTCGATGCCACCAGGCCGCGCGGCACCGGCACGCCAAAGCGCCTGAGAATTTCTTTGGCTTGAAATTCGTGAATATTCATCAGTGACCGACTCGGGAACGCGGTAAAACCAGACCCCAAGCGTGGAAGCCTGGTTTCCAGCTCGCGACAGCTACGAAACGCCGAGGACTCGATTCATCGCCTGTACGATATCTTTAACATGGCCGAGGGATTCGTCGAAGGCCTTCTTGTCCGCAGCGTTAAGATGGATATCGATGATTTTCTCAACGCCTCCCGCGCCGATCATGACCGGCACGCAGAAGTAATAGCCGCTGACACCGTACTCGCCTTCGAGCAACGCCGCGCACGGGAGAATTTCCTTCTTGTCAAAGAGAAAGGCCTCGGTCATTTGAATAGCCGCCGACGCCGGAGAGAAATACGCCGAACCGGTTTTTAAAAGAGCAACGACTTCGCCGCCGGCGTTACGCACCCGCGCTTCGATTTCATCGAGCCGTTTGGCCTGTATCAGTTTCTCGACAGGCACACCGCCGACAAAACAGGAACTGCGAACCGGCACCATATCATCGCCGTGTCCGCCCAAAACCATCGCCTGCACGCTCCTTACCGAAACATTCAACTCTTTGGCGATGAAGGACCGATAGCGCGACGAATCCAGGATTCCCGATTGCCCGACCACACGGTTTTTCGGGAAGCCTAACGCGCGCTGCATCAGCGTGACCATTGCGTCGAGCGGATTGGTAATCACAATGACGAAGGAACCGGGGGCGTGTTTTTTGATGCCATCCGCGACTGAAGTGAGAATCTTGGCGTTGGTTCCCAATAGGTCGTCACGGCTCATGCCCGGCTTGCGGGCAATGCCTGCCGTGACAATGCAAACATCAGCGCCTTCGATGTCGTCGTACTTATTGGTTCCGGTGACATTGCCATCAAAACCCTCAATAGGGCCGGCATGCGAAAGATCGAGCGCCTTGCCCTGCGGCAGGCCTTCGATGACGTCGAAAAGAACCACGTCACCGAGTCCCTTCAGAAGCGCCAAATGGGCCATCGACCCGCCGATATTGCCGGCCCCGATTAGTGCAATCTTCTTCCTTGCCATAAATTCCCCTAGCTTGGTTCTTCTATACTCGGTCTTGAGCCCTGTATCTTCACTCCTGACTCATTTACATATTGGCGATGATCGCATCGCCGAACCCTGAACAACTCACCAGTTTCGCGCCCGGCATCAAGCGCTCGAAATCATAGGTCACCGTCTTGTTGTTGACCGCGCCCTCGATTCCCTTGATGATGAGGTCGGCAGCTTCGGACCAGCCCATATAGCGCAGCATCATCTCGCCGGACAGAATGACCGAGCCGGGATTGACCTTGTCGAGGTCGGCATATTTCGGCGCCGTGCCGTGGGTCGCTTCGAAAACGGCGTGACCGGTGTCGTAGTTGATGTTCGCGCCCGGAGCGATGCCGATGCCGCCGACTTGCGCAGCCAGAGCGTCCGACAAGTAATCGCCATTCAAATTCAATGTCGCGATCACGTCGTAGTCTTTCGGACGAATGAGCACGAACTGCAGGGTGACGTCGGCTATGGAGTCTTTGAGCATCAGCTTCGATTTCCACTTCCCATCGCCGTGAGTCGGCCAGAGCTTGAGCGCCTCTTCGACTTCTTTCTTGATATCGCCTTGTTGCGCCGGTGACATCATATCGAAACCAGGGTCGATCAACTTCGCGTTCTCTTCGACCGAAATGTTCGCCTTCGCCTCCTTGTTACCGAGGATCCACGACTCGCGCTCGGTGACCACATCGTTGCGGAATTCACGCTTCGCCAGCGCATAACCCCACTCGGCAAACTTGCCTTCGGTGTACTTCATGATGTTGCCTTTGTGCACGAAATTGATGTTTTTGCGCTTGTTCGCCAGCGCCCATTGGATGGCCGCGCGCACCAGCCGATCGGTACCTTCGACCGAGACCGGCTTCAAGCCGACGGCAGCCGTGTTTGGAAAGCGGATCTTGGCAAATTCATTCGGAAAGGCTTCTTTGAGGTACGATTTGAATTTGGTGTTTGCCTCGGTGCCGTTGGGAAACTCTATGCCGGTATAAATATCCTCGGTATTTTCCCGGAACACCACCATGTCGACGTATTCTGGATGTTTGACCGGCGAAGGCACGCCGTTGAAATAACGGACCGGGCGCTGGCAGACGTAAAGATCGAGCAACTTACGCAGCCCGACGTTGAGCGAGGTCATGCCGCCGCCGATCGGTGTCGTGAGCGGGCCCTTGATGCCGACGAGAAATTCCGAGAATGCCGGCACCGTCTCTTCATGCAGCCAGCTCTTGTACTGCTTAAAGGACTTTTCACCGGCATAGACTTCCATCCAGTGAATTTTCTTTTTGCCCTTATACGCTTTCTCCACGGCAGCATCGAAAACTCGCACGGAGGCGCGCCAGATGTCGCGGCCGGTGCCGTCGCCTTCGATGAAGGGAATGATCGGGTTGTCGGGAACCTGCAGTCGCTTGTTGGCTCCCATCGTGATCTTTGCGCCGTCCTTCGGAACTTTTACCACCTTATATTCTGCCATAGGCCTCCTCACGTGCAAAAATAGCCTAAGGGTTTGGCGGGTTTTTTGCACCGCTCCTTAGGCTATTCGCGGCTGAAAGTATTTGGAACTGTCCGAAACTAGCTGATTAACTAGGGCGAGTCAAGGTACCTAACTACTCGTTTTTCTTCCGCTCTAACCATTTTTCCAGATGGCGTGCGGCAACGTCACGGCCACCCAGCCCAAACGCCAGAGCAAGCGCTAAACAGACCGCGCCGAAGACTAAAATAAACGCCCAGATGACGATTTCAGAGGCGATGTCGAGGATTTCAAAAATGCCGGCGACGACAAATATTGTGGTTCCAATGTAAGCCGCCCGCCCGATCGCGCCCGCCTGTTCCAGACCGGCATTGGCGCAGGAAGTGCGGGTTACGGTTTCCAAGAAATTTGCGAAATATAGACCGAGAATCAGAGTCACCAGAGCAGCGACGATCTTGGGAATGTACAGGTAAATCGTGTGCAGCGTGTCGGTCGCGCCACTCAAGTTGAGCGTTTCGAGCGTGGTCACGATCGCGATCAGGAACAGAAACCAGAAGACCAAAAGTCCGACGATCTCGGAGGCGGACTGCTTGATGCCGCCGCGCTCCAGGATTAGATTGATGCCCGCGCGCTCGGCCAGCAGATCGAACTGGCAGAGATTCAAAAGACGGACGACAATTCTTTTGATAATGTTACAAACCGCCCAACCCAGGACGATAATCGCAACAGCAAAAAATAGATTGGGCAGAAACACCGCGATCTTGGTGATAAACGCATCCCAAAATCCCGTGACCGTAACGATCGGATTCATCCATTCCTCCTTCGCATCCGCTACACGTCTAACTAGCTAAATAGGGGACTCACGGCAGGATTGTCAAATCGCTGCCGCGAATCGACATAGTGCCGCGTCGACTTGAATCAACTGCATGCGGCCACTATAGTCGGTCAATTCTTTTTGACGTGGAATATCTGGACGTTGATCAAGCGATTGGGCTCGAAGCTTGCGCATAACCATTGACAAACTCGCCAAGGCGTACGGTTTTCTATGGGCACTCAAAGATCTGAGCCTCGATCTTGCGCCCGGCGAGTGCGTGGCACTGCTGGGAGCGAACGGAGCCGGCAAGACGACACTGTTGAAGCTTTTGGCCGGCCTGATCACGCCAACCACCGGGGCGATCCGCTTGGACGGCGTGCATTTCTCCCGGAGTATGCCACAATTGCGCGCCCGAATCGGTTTTCTCGCCCCTGCCGATCATATCTATGAAAATCTCAGCGCAAGAGAAAATCTTCATTTTTTTACGCGGCTCTACAATCGCAACGCTGCCTCGCCCGATCTCGATGCGGCCCTCGAACAAGTCGGTTTGGAACAGCGCGGCGACGAGCTCGTGGCAAATCTCTCGAGCGGGATGAAATGCCGGCTGTCGATCGCCAAATGGCTGCTGTTAGAGCCGGAACTTTTGCTGGTGGACGAGCCCTATGGGGTGCTGGACGGCAGCGGCATCGATACGCTGGAGAGCTTTCTCCGGCGGCAATGCGCGCGCGGTAGTATCGTGATTATGGCTTCGCACCATGTCTCCCGAGTGCTGAATCTTTGCGACCGCGCCGTCATCTTGAGCCATGGACGCCTGACGTTTGATGAGTCCAAACAGCAACCCTGGCCGACCTTCGACAAGGCGTTCGGCGAATTTCTGCCGAGTAGCAGCCGATGACGCTTTTGAGGCAAGCCCTTTTGCTGCTCTGGAAAGATACCCTTTTAGAGCTGCGCCGGCGCGACAGCCTGCTGACGATGTTTTTCTTCGGTACGTTGCTGCTGTTCGTTTTTAATTTTGCCTTTGATCTTGCGCCGGACAAAATCGCCACAATGGCTCCGGGCCTGCTCTGGCTGGCTTTTTTGTTCACCGGGACACTGGGCCTCGCTCAGCTTTTTCAAGCCGAGCGCGAAAACCATTGCTTGGATGCCTTGCTGCTCTCCCCGCTCGAAGGCGGCGCGCTTTTTTTGGCTAAAGCGGCTTTCAATCTGATTCTCATGGTACTCGTAGAGATCGTCGTCATTCCGCTTTTTTGGATCTTGTTCAATCTGCGGTTGTGGAATTTGCTACCGCAAATTTTTCTGGTTACCCTATTGGGAACTATCGGCTTCTGTGTTTTGGGAACGCTCATGTCCGCAATCACGTTGAGAGCTCGGGCGCGCGAGCTTCTTTTGCCGCTGGTGCTCTTTCCGCTGATGATTCCGGTGATTCTGGCCACCATTCGCTGCATGGAAGAGGTACTGCGCACCGGCCAGTTCGGCGATCAGGTAGCATGGTTGAGGCTGCTTTTAGGGTTTGACGTGATATTTTTGACCGCAGGGGTGCTCATCTTCGACTGGGTTATCGAGAGTTGAAATGACCAGCCGGCTTCGACCGATCAAAAAGCGAAAGGGAATTCTCGGCGGCCTCGCACTGGTCACGGTTTTGTTCGGTCTTTACAGGTCACTCGTCGTCGCGCCGCCGGATGCCTATCAGGGCGAAGTTCAGCGCATCATGTACCTCCATCTGCCGAGCATCTTGATCGCTTACCTTTCGTACTTTTTAGTCTTCATCGGCAGCGGCCTGTATCTATGGAAGCGAGAAAAACGCGACGATATTTTGGCCTATGCCGCTGCGGAACTAGGTGTGCTCTTCACTGCCCTCACAATCATCGAAGGATCCATATGGGGCCGCCCGACGTGGGGCGTGTGGTGGACCTGGGACGCGCGCTTAACTTTGACGGCAATTTTGTTATTGGTTTATGTCGGCTATTTGATGCTGCGCTCGCTTATCGAAGATGAAAATCGCGCCGCCACGGCGGCGGCGGTGCTTGGCATTATCGGCTTTCTCGACATACCGCTGATTCATATGTCGGTTTACTGGTGGCGCACGCTGCACCAGCCGCCGTCGATTTTGCGGCCCGACAAGCTGCCGTGGGAAAACGTTCACCCGAGCATGCTGATTGCGTTGGCAATCAGCTTCGTCGGATTTCTGCTGCTTTATTTTTATTTGCTGTCGCTGCGCTATCGCTTGGGTGAGATGCGCCAGGAAATCATCGCGCGACGGCTTACGCGAGGCGGCTAATGAGTCCTTGGGGTTTTGTCGCTCTGGCATATGGAATTGTTTGGGGTAGTATCGTGGTGTATCTCTTTCTCTTAAAGCGCCGCTATAATCGAGCGGCGCATGAACTCGATCAGCTCGGGTCGAAGGAGGCGACCGCTGGCCATGAACAAAAATAGGCGCTTCTTAATCGGCGGCGTCATCATTCTCGCCGCGCTCTCCTACATGATTTACGGCGGCATGCAGGAAGCGATCGTCTATTTCGTTACCCCGACGGAACTCAAGGCCAACGAGCGCTCTTCCGGCGATAAGTTTCTGCGCATGGGCGGCATGGTGGTCAAAGGATCGATGCACAAAGATCTTAAGAATCTTACCTATCGCTTCGACCTCACCGACGGCGGCACCAACTTCCCGGTATTTTTCAAAGGCGTGCCGCCGGATCTTTTTACCGAAGGCAAAGGCGCTGTGGTCGAAGGACGGATCGGCCCCGACGGCGTATTTCAAGCGACGATGATCATGGCCAAACACTCCGAAGAGTATAGTCCTCACACTGACGGCAAGCCTCCTTCCAAGAGCTTCGTTCCGGGTTGGGAAGCCGTCGCCAAGTGATATCGAGCCTGGGTCACATCTCCGTCGCAACCGCATTCATCGCTGCGGTTTGCGGCATTGTCTGTCCGATCCTTGCAGCGCGCTCGTGCCAAGAGCGCTATCTGGCTTACGCCCGCTACGCCATCTTCGGACAGTTCGTTCTTGTCACACTCGCCGCCGGCGCCCTCATTTACGGGCTGGTTACTGCTGACTTTTCTATCAAATACGTCGCCTTCAACACGACCCGCGCCACGCCGATCTATTATCGTGTCACCGGCTTGTGGGGTGCGCTCGAAGGCTCGTTACTTTTGTGGGAATGGGTCCTCATCATTTTTTCCGGCATCATCGCGTGGATTTATCGCGGGCGCCATCAAGAGAGCTTGCCCTGGGCGATCATGATTTTCTCGATCGTCTCGGCATTTTTCCTGGGCGTTCTTGCATTTGTGTCCAATCCCTTCGAGGCCGTTTCGCCGGTTCCCCTCGACGGCCGGGGCTTGAACCCGCTGCTCGAAGACGCCAACATGATGACCCATCCACCGCTCCTGTATACGGGATTCGTCGGGCTTACGGTGCCTTATGCTTTTGCGATGGCGGCGCTGATTACCGGCAAACTCGATGAAGCCTGGATCGTAAGCACGCGGCGTTGGACGATTATCGCATGGTTCTTTTTGACCGCGGGAAATTTGGTCGGCGCCTGGTGGTCCTATCACGTGCTCGGCTGGGGCGGTTACTGGGCCTGGGACCCGGTAGAGAACGCCGCGTTCATGCCCTGGTTGCCGGCGACCGCATTCCTGCATTCGATTCAGGTGCAAGAACGCCGCCGTATGCTTAAAGTATGGAATCTTTCGCTGATCATCATCGCCTTTAGCTTGACGATCTTCGGCACCTTTCTCACTCGATCCGGCATTATCTCGTCGATCCATGCTTTTTCGTCCGGACCGGTGGGCGGGTTCTTTCTCGCGTTTCTCGCCGTCATCCTGCTCGGCTCCTTCGGCTTGCTCGCCTATCGCGCCGACTTACTCAAGGAGCAAGCCGAGCTCGATTCGATGGTCAGCCGCGAGTCCGCTTTTTTGCTGAACAACATCGTGCTGGTGTCGGCGCTGTTCACAATTTTTCTCGGCACGATTTTTCCGCTGATCTCGGAAGCCGTCGCCGGCGTTCAAGTCAGCGTCGGCGCTCCTTACTTTAACTCGGTCACCGTGCCGCTTTTTTTGTTTTTGGTCTTTCTCATGGGCGTCGGCCCGATGATCGCTTGGCGGCGCGCCTCCTGGGATAATCTGAGGCGGAACTTTCTGTGGCCGGCGCTGGGCTCGCTCGTTTTCGCCCTGGGTTTGTTTGCCTGGAAAGTCAAAGACTTTTTGCCGCTCTTGGGATTCACTCTGCTCGCCTTCGTGGTGATGACGATCCTTTACGACACTTGGCTCGCGCTGCGCGCGCGCAAGCGCATCGCCGGCGAAGGCATCCTCCGCGGTCTTGTCACCCTGGCGCGGCGCAATCAGCGCCGCTACGGCGGGTTGATCGTGCACCTCGGGGTTGTTTTAATCATCTTGGGCATCGCCGGGTCGATGACTTA
>Ga0210115_1000218_pt1 | contig 16184 bp, 16 predicted proteins | sample MayberryNW_TuleB_2_FD_185526 | JGI IMG/M metagenome (GOLD analysis project Ga0210115, IMG submission 185526) | Wetland microbial communities from San Francisco Bay, California, USA, that impact long-term carbon sequestration - MayberryNW_TuleB_D2... | ecosystem: Environmental > Aquatic > Marine... | reverse complement strand
CGGCGGACTCGGCGGCGCACACGATCTGCTCGACGCCTGCCCGCCGCGCTCCCTCCGCGACCGCCAGCGCACCGGCGACCGGTCTGATGCGCCCGTCGAGTGCGAGCTCGCCGACCGCCGCGAGCTCCGCGAGCCGCTCCGGCGGGAGCTGCCGCGTCGCAGCGAGAACGGCCAGCGAGATCGGGAGATCGAACCCCGATCCCTCCTTGCGCAGTGCGGCCGGCGCGAGGTTGACCGTGATCCTGCGGTTCAGCGGCCACTCGAGGGCGGCGGAGACAACCCCGCTCCGTACACGGTGCTTCGCCTCCTGGCAGGCACGGTCCGCAAGCCCGACGATCGCGAAGCCGGGTATGCCCGGCTGCAGGTGAGCCTCGACCTCGACCCGGCGCGGCTCGAGACCGACGAGGGCCTGCGTGAGCGCGCGAGCGAGCACCCAGGGACGATTGCGCGAAGGCGGTCACGGATGGTGACCGCCTTCGCGCCGGAAGAGCTACTTCTCGCTCAGGGCGTGTAGCAGAGCGCGTGCACCGTGAACGTGCTCGACTGTCCGCTGTCGTTCGCGCCGACGGCCAGGAACCCGACGACCTGGTTCTGCGGGTTCAGCTGCGGCTCGAGCTCGCTCGTGTAGAGCTCGAGGTTCGCGTCGTCGTCACTCCAGGACGTGCCGCCCGAGATCGCGCGCTCGTTCCCGCTGCAGAGCGAGGTCACGCGGGCGGTGGTGACGGCGGCGTTCTCCGCAATGCCTCCGCCGATGACGACCGACTGCGAACGAACGGTGACCGCGCCGATCACGCCCGTCGGGCCGGCGGCGCCGGCCGGACCTGCAGGCCCCGCGGGGCCCTGCGGGCCGGTCGGGCCGGCAGGGAGCTGTCCGGGGGCGAAGTCCGCGCGCAGGAGGGAGCGGTTGCGCACCTTGGCGGAGGTGACGGCGTTGTTCCGGATCTTCGGATTCGTGACGGCGCCGAACTGGAGCTGTCTCGGCCCGACGCTGTTCCTCGCGAGCTGGTTCACCGCCGCGACGCTCGTGCCCCCGAGGGCGACGAGGAGCGCGATGCAGGCGACGATCATCGCCGGCGAAGGCCGGCGCAGGAGCTTTGGCATGGTCATTCCCCTTTCCGGTTGTCCTGCGGCCAGGCTACTGGCGATCCCGCGCGGCTCCTGCCCGGCCATACGCCTTTCTTACGCATCCCTTACGGCGACGAACACGGACTCGAAGTACTCGCCCGCGCGCCGGCCGGTGCGGCGGTTCACGTGGCGTTCGAGCCGGTCGACGAGCGCGAGGCCGCTCGCCTCGAGGATCCCGGGATAGAGGTCGCGCCGGTCGTTCACGACGACGATGACCGGGGCTCCCGGCGCGAGGGTGCCGGCGCAGCGGCGGAGAACGGCGGAGATCCCGGCGACGTACTCGGCGAGCGCGGCCCGGCTCGTTCCCCGCCGTGCGGCGCCGAGCTCGAGATCGCGGCGGTCGTCGAGGCCGAGGAGCTCGTACGCGTACCGGTGCTGCTCGTGGTAGTCGATGAGCCCCGGGTACGGCGGTGAGGTGATCACGCCGTCGAAGGTCCCGTCCAGCTCGAGCTCGCGCGCGTCGCCGTGGTGGACCTCCGCCGAACGTCCACGCGCCCGGACGCGCTGGAACTCCTTGAGCCGGTCGAGAGTGTCGAGCAGGTAGCGCGTGACGAACTTGTCGGCCTCCTCGACGGGCCGGCACGTCCGCCGGTGCTTGTGGCACCAGTACGGGCCGCGCTGCGGTGCGCGGGGGAAGTCGAGGTCGAAGTGCGTCGTCAGCCTGGCCGAACGCGCGGCGCGCGCGAGGACGACCCTGAGCACGTCGGCATGTTCGTACTCCTCGAGCAGAGATCGCAGGTGCAGGAGCTCCGCCGCTGCCCGTGGCGCGTACCACTCGCGAACGAAGCCCCGCGCCCGCTCGCTCGACCTCCCGCGGCGCGCGAGCACGTCCCGCAGCTCCTTCTCGAGCAGGAACGCGTCGTAGCGCCTCGTCTTCACGCGCATGAGCAGGCAGTTGAAGGCGGCGACGTCGACCCCGACGGCGTCGCGGCCCGACTCGAGCGCCTGCACGAGCGTCGTGCCCGAGCCCGCGAACGGGTCGAGGACGCGCCCGCCCGCGCGCACGTAGCGGTCGAGGAGCGCCTCGACGAGCTGGGGGACGAACTTGCCGAGGTACGGGTGCAGGCGGTGGACGTGCTTCGTCCGCTCGCGCTCGGGGAGCTCCGTTTCCGACCACGAGAGCTGCAGGCCCTGCGAGAGGTCGCGGTAGAGCGCGGCCTGCGTCGACGCCATGCCGCCGGACTTCGACGGCCCGCCTCGAGGTCCTACCCGAGAGGCACCCGCTCGACCCGGCGGCCGCAGACGCCGGCAGCCTCGACCGAGAGCTCGAGGGCGGCGAGCTCCGGGTGCCGCGCGCGCCACGCCCCGGCGGCGGCGTGCACCCGCCGCGCCTTCTCCTCGTCGACCATCTCGAGCGGATCGCCGAACCCCCGCCCGCGTTTCTCCTTCACCTCGACGACGAGGAGACTGCGCCCGCGGCGCAGGACGAGGTCGAGCTCGTAGGAGCCCGCGCGCGCGTTCGCCTCGACCAGGCGGTAGCCACGCAGTCGATAGTGGCGAAGGGCGCGGCGCTCGCCGCGGTTCACGCAGCGCGGTCGACGCGGACGACCGCCGTCTCCTCCGCGTCGTACTCGTAGCAGCGCGCCTGGAACGAGCGGCGATGGAGCACGCACGGGCCGAAGGTGCGGACGGCGTGCGAGTGCCCGGGCGTGATGTAGCCGACGTGCGACATGAAGCCGTACCGCGGGTAGAGCGCGTCGAGGCGGCGCATGACGCGGTCGCGGGTGACCTTGGCGATGATGGAGGCGGCGGCGATCGCGGCGCTCCTCGCGTCCCCGTCGACGAGCGCGCGATGTGGGGGCGCGGACGGCCCGAGACGGAACCCGTCGACCAGGCAGGCGTCCGCCGGAGGGTGGAGATCGTGGAGCACGGCCCGCAGCGCGGCGAGGTTCGAGCGGTGCAGCCCGTTGCGGTCGATCGTGCCGACCGGGACGATGCGCACGCTGATCCCCGACGCGCAGGCGACGACGGCGTCGAAGAGCTCCTCGCGGTCGGGCGGCGCGACCTGCTTCGAGTCGTTCAGCGTCGCCAGCCGGCGCACGCGCGCGCCGCGCAGGAGCTCGTAGTCGAGGAGCACCCCGGCGACGACGAGCGGCCCCGCGAGCGACCCCCGTCCTGCCTCGTCCGCGCCCGCCACCCGGCGGACGCCGAGGCGACGGTCGTGCGCGAGAAGCCGCTGGCCGGGGGACCGAGCCACGCGGCCGAGGATAGTCGCTAGCTCTGCCGGAGCTCGCGGACGCGAGCCTTCTTCCCGACTCTCTTGCGCAAGTAGTAGAGCTTCGCCCGCCGGACGTCCCCGATCGCCGCGACCTCGAGCTTCTCGATCTTCGGCGAGTGGAGCGGGAACGTCCGCTCGACTCCCACCCCGAAGGACTGCTTGCGGACCGTGAAGGTCTCGCGGAAGCCGGCGCCCTGGCGCTTGATGCAGATCCCCTCGAAGACCTGGATCCGCTGGCGGTTGCCCTCGATGACCTTGAAGTGCACGCGCAGCGTGTCGCCTGCCTTGAACTGGGGCAGGTCCGTGCGCAGCTGGCGCTGCTCGAGGCTCTCGATCGTCGGGTTCATGCGAAGAGGACGGCCCGAAGGCCGGAGGCATGGTAGCGAAACGCGCAACGAGGTCGTGAGGCGCGCTACGACCGCGGCAGCGAAGCTGCCGCGCTTCAGGGGTGTTCGCGCGGGGAGACTCGCGCTCGCGAGTCGTGAGGCACGCTACGACCGCGGCAGCGAAGCTGCCGCGCTTCAGGGATCTTCGCGCGGCGAGACTCGCGCTCGCGAGTCGTGAGGCACGCTACGACCGCGGCAGCGAAGCTGCCGCGCTTCAGGGATCTTCGCGCGGCGAGACTCGCGCTAGCGAGTCTCGCCGCTGCGAGACAAACTCAGCGGAACGAGATTCGCTGGGGCGGCCAGTAGGTCATGAAGACCTTGCCGATCAGGTTGTCCTCTGGGACCGAGCCCCACACCCGCGAGTCGCACGACTGCGAGCGGTTGTCGCCCATGACGAAGTACGCGTCCGAGGGCACCTGGAAGCTCTCCTCGGGCCCGATGCCGCGGCGGTCGTGCTCGATGTAGGGCTCGTCCAGCCGGCGCCCGTCGATGTAGACGAACTCCGCACCCTGTCGGAGCCTGATCTGCACCTCCTCGCCGGGGAGCCCGATGATGCGCTTCACGAACGTCCCGCCCGCGCCGCACTTCGCCCGCGCCGCCGGCGGCGTCTCGAACACGACGACGTCACCGCGCGCGGGATCGGTGAAGTGGTAGATGAACCGGTTGGCGAGCACGCGGTCGGAGAACCGCGCCTCGCACGCTTGCGCCGGCCGCGCGCAGTGGAGCGTGGGCTCCATCGACGAGGACGGGATCCGGTAGGGGTTGACGACCCACGCCTTGATCGCGAGCACGATCGCGATCGCGCCGACGATCGTGAGGACCCAGTCGACGATGATCCGCGCCCTGCGCGGGAGACGGCCGGTGACGCGGTCGAGCGGGTGATGGAACTCGTGCTCCGTCGGCGAGGGCTCCGTCGGCCACGAGAACGGTGGCGCGGGCGGGGGCCGCTCGTACGGCCGTTCGGGCTCACCCGGCCAGCCGTCCTGCGCGTGCCCGTCGTCTTCCGTCGGGCCCGCCTCGACCGGACGGCGCTCGCGCTCGTCGAGCTCGCTCACGTCACGCTCCGGACGCGCTCGCGGCGCCACGCGTCGATCCGGCCGTGGTCGCCGGAGAGAAGGATCTCGGGCACCGTCCAGCCGCGGAACTCCGCTGGGCGCGTGTAGTGCGGGTACTCGAGGCCGCCGTCGAAGGCTGCCGAGAAGCTCTCGTGCTCGCCCGAGCCCTCCGAGAGGGCGCCCGGGAGGCGCCGCGCGATCGCGTCGACGAGCGCGAGGGCCGGGATCTCGCCCCCCGAGAGGACGTACGGGCCGATCGAGATCTCGTCCGTGCAGAGATGGTCGAGGATGCGCTGGTCGAACCCCTCGAACCTCGCGGACAGGAGGGTGAGGGCTGGCTCGGCCGCCAGCTCCTCGACGAGCTCCTGGTCGAGCTGTCGCCCGCCCGGGGTCAGGGCGACGACGCGGTGCGCCGGAGGCCCGCCATAGACGGCCTCGAACGCCTCCGCGACGACGTCGACGCGGAGCACCATCCCCGGCCCGCCGCCGTACGGCTCGTCGTCGACCTGACCGGCGGAGAGCGGCGTCGTGTCCCGGTAGTTCAGCACCTGTAGCTCGAGCTCGCTTCCCAGCACCGCCGCGACCGGACGACGCTCGCGGATCCACTCGAACGCGCCCGGGACGAGCGTGAAGACGTCGATGCGCACGACTCGTCCGAGGTTACCCGTCGTCCGTGAAGCCGAGGGCGACGAGCACCTGGCGCGCCTCCAGGTCGACCTCGAGGACGCACTCGTCGACCAGCGGCAGGAGACGGCCGCTGTCGAGCTCCAGCGCGTCGTTGGCGGGGCCGGGCAGGACGTCTCGAACGAGCCCGAGTCGCGACCCGCCCTGCTCGACGACCTCGAGGCCCACGAGGTCGGCCACGTAGAACGCCCCCTCCTCGAGCTCGGCGAGATCCTCGCGCCGCACCGTGAGCTCCGCTCCGCGTTCGACCGGCCGGTCGAGCCGGATCGCATGCCTGCCCTTGCCTACGCGACGGGAGACGACCACGGTCGCCGGCACGCCGTCGACGAGCACCGACGCACCGACGGCGAAGCGGCGCGGGTCGCGGCTCCCACCCTCGACGACGAACGCCCCATCCGTTCCGTGCGGGCGGCCGACCGTGCCGACGGTGACGAGCACGAGGTCAGTCGGCGATCTCGAGCAGGTAGCGCTCGTCGGCGCGGGCGCCTGCGGCCCGGACCACGCTCCGGAGCGCGCGCGCGATCCGGCCCTGGCGCCCGATGACCTTGCCCACGTCGTCGGGAGCGACGTGGAGATGAAAGACGATCGCGCCGTCGCGCTGCTCCTCCTCCACGCGAACTGCATCCGGCTCGTCGACGAGCCGGCGCGCGATCCACTCGAGCAGCTCTGCCATCAGCTCGCGCAAGACCGGATACCGCGAGCGCGTTCTCCGGTCGCGCACAACCCCTGAAGCCGCCCGCGTTCGCGGGCGGGTCGCTGCAGGCCCGCCTTCAACCGCTGATCCCGGCGGCCTTGATCAGCCGCGAGACGGGCTCCGTGGGCTGCGCGCCTTTCGCGAGCCAGTCCTTGACCTTTGCCTCGTCGAGCTCGATGAGCGAGGGCTCCGTCTGCGGGTTGTAGCGCCCGACGATCTCGATGAAGCGCCCGTCGCGCGGCGAGCGCGAGTCGGCGACGACGACGCGGTAGATCGGGTTCTTCTTCGAGCCGATCCGCGTCAACCTGATCTTGACTGCCATCTGTCTCCTTCTGGCTTCCGTGTGGACGCTGGATTGTGCCTTACTACCCGCGTCCCGGCGGAGTCATCCCGGGGATCGCGGGCATCTTGCCCTTCCCCATCTGCTTCATCATCTTCGCCATCTGCTTGCGGGCGGCCATGAGCTTGTTCACCTCGTCGAGGGAGGTGCCGCTGCCCGCGGCGATGCGTCGCCGGCGCGGTGTCGAGATCAGGTGCGGCAGCCGGCGCTCCTGCGGCGTCATCGAGAGCACGATCGCCTCGACGCGGGCGAGCTGCTTCTCGTCGACATCGACGCCCTGGAGCTGCTTGCCGAGGCCTGGCACGAGCTTGAGCACGCCCTGCAGCGGCCCCATCCGCCGCAGCATGCGGTAGCTCGCGAGGAAGTCGTCGAAGGTGAACTCGCCGGCGCGCAGCCGGCGCTCCATCTCCTCCTGCTCGTCGAGCTCGACCGCAGCCTCGGCCTTCTCGATCAGCGTGAGGACGTCGCCCATGCCGAGGATGCGCGAGGCCATGCGGTCGGGGTGGAAGTACTCGAGCTGGTCGAGCTTCTCGCCGACCGAGGCGAGCTTCACCGGACGCCCCGTGACCGCCTTCACCGAGAGCGCCGCGCCCCCGCGCGCATCGCCGTCGAGCTTCGTCAGGACGACGCCGTCGAACGCGACCCGCTCCTGGAACGCCAGCGCGACGTTCACCGCCTCCTGCCCCGTCATCGCGTCGAGCACGAGGAGGACGTTCGTCGGCGTCGTCGCGTCGCGCACCTGCTCGAGCTCGTCCATCAGCTCCTCGTCGATGTGCAGCCTCCCCGCGGTGTCGAGGACGACGACGTCGAGCCCGTCCTTGCGGGCGGCATCGAGGCCGAGGCGCGCCGCGGCGACCGGGTCGCCGCGGTCGAGCGCATAGACGGGGATCTGGATCTGGCGCCCCAGCTGCTCGAGCTGGTCGATCGCGGCCGGTCGCTGGAGGTCGCAGGCGACGAGGGCGGGGCGCTTGCCTTCCTTGCGCAGCAGCAGCGCGAGCTTCGCAGCCGCGGTCGTCTTGCCGGAGCCCTGCAGGCCGGCGAGGAGGATGACCGTCGGCGGCTTTCCGAAGGCGAGCCGCGAGTCCCCAGAGCCCATCAGCGCCGTGAGCTCCTCGTGCACGATCTTCACGACCTGCTGGCCCGGCGTGATGCTCTTGAGGACGTCCTGGCCGAGCGCACGCTCCTTCACGGCGGCGGTGAAGTCCTTCGCCACCTCGAAGTTCACGTCCGCCTCGAGCAGCGCGAGGCGGATCTCGCGCATCGCCTTCGAGACCGACTCCTCGTCGAGCCGACCACGGCCGCGGATGTCGCCGAGCGCCCCCTGGAGACGGTCTGCGAGAGTGTCGAACATCGCCGCCGCAGTGTAGAGACGGCGCCGCGCTGGAACTCGCGAAGCGACCCTCGTACACTCGACGGACATGGCGGTTCGTGCCAATCCGAGCAAGGACCTTCCTTCGGGGACGGTGACCCTCCTCTTCGCCGACATCGAGGGCTCGACGAGACTCCTCTCGAAGCTCCGCGCGGACGGTTTCGCACCGGTGCGCGCCCGCCTGCGCGCGCTCGTGCGCGCCGCAGCCGCCGTGCGCGGGGGCCGCGAGGTCGACTGGGCCGGGGACGGCGTCTTCCTCGCCTTCCCGCGCGCGACGGAAGCTGTCCTCGCGGCGGTCGAGCTGCAGCGCGCACTCGAGGTCGAGCCGTGGCCGCCGGACGGCGTCGTGCGCCTGCGCATCGGAGTCCACACCGGCGAGCCGGACCTCGGCGAGGAGGGATACGTGGGAATGGACGTCGTGGTGGCGGCGCGGATCTGCGCGGCCTCGCACGGCGGCCAGGTGGTGGTCTCACGCGCGACGCGGGACTTCGTCGGTGACGACGTCGAGGCGGGCGTCACGTTCCGGTCGCTCGGCAGCCACCGCCTGAAGGACGTCCCCGGGACGGAGCAGCTGTTCCAGCTCGTCGCGCCCGGCCTGCAGGAGGCGTTCGCGCCGCTGCGCACGCTCGGAGGGACGGCGTTGCCGGCGCTCCACCACCGCCTCGTCGGGCGGCGCCAGGACCTGACCGGGACGCTCGCACTCCTCAGCCGCCCGGACGTGCGGCTCGTGACGCTGACCGGCCCGGGAGGCGCGGGCAAGAGCCGGCTCGCGCTCGAGATCGCCGCACTCAGCGCGCTCGAGCGGCCCGTGCACCTGATCGGGCTGGCGCCGGTCGCAGACCCGGAGCTCGTGCCCGCCTCGATCGCGCACGTCGTCGGCGTCCGCGAGGGCGCGAGGCCACTCGTCGAGTGCGTCGCCGAGGCGCTCTCGGGGACCGGCGCGCTCCTGCTGCTCGACAACTTCGAGCACCTCGCCCCGGCCGCGGCGCACGTCGGCGCGCTCCTCGACGGAGCGCCCGACCTCGAGGTCCTCGTCACCAGCCGCGCCCCCCTCCGGCTGTCCGCGGAGCACGTCGTCCCGCTCCACCCGCTGCCGGTCAACGACGCCGCGACGCTTTTCTCCGAGCTCGCCGCCGCGCGCGGAGTCGTCCTCCACGACGACGCGCTCCCCGCGGTCCGCGAGATCTGCCGTCGCCTGGACGGGCTACCGCTTGCGATCGAGCTGGTGGCGGCGCGGCTCGCCGTCCTCCCACCCGCGCAGCTTCTGCAGGCGCTCGACGAGGGGCTCACGCTGGACATGGAGGGCCCCGTCGACCTGCCCGAGCGGCAGCGCACGCTGCGCGCGACGATCGACTGGAGCTATGGCCTGCTGAGCGAGAGCCAGCGCGCCCTCCACCAGACCCTCGCCGCCTTCAGCGGGGGCTGCACGCTCGACGACGCCCGCAAGCTCTCGGGCTCGACGACGTTTTTCGGCGACCTCGAGGGCCTCGTCATCGGCAGCCTGCTCCGCAGCGACGTGTCGGACGGCGAAGTCCGCCTGTTCATGCTCGAGACGGTGCGGGAGGACGCGCTCGCGCGCCTCGCGGCCGAAGGCGGACTAGAGGACTTGCGCCGGCGTCACGCGGAGTGCTTCGTCACGCTCGCCGTCGATGCAGAGCAGGAGCTCGCAGGTCCGCAGCAGGCGGAGTGGCTCGACCGCCTCGAGCGCGAGCTCGACAACATCCGCTCGGCGCTCGACTGGTGCCTGACCTCGGGCCGGGCGGAGGATGCGCTCCGGGCAGCCTCCGCCCTCCTGCGCTTCTGGCGAGCGCACGGGCACATGACGGAGGCGCGCCGCTGGCTGTCGCTGGGCCTGAGCCTCTCGGAGGACGTTCCGGCAGAAGTTCGCGCGGACGCGCTCTGGACGGCGGCGCAGCAGGCGACGGCGCAGGGGGACTGGGACTCCGCGGTGCCCCTCCTCTCCGAGGCCCTCGAGCTCTTCCGGGCGGGCGGCCGCGGGAGGGAGACGACGTTCGCGCTCTCCGACCTGGGGTGGGTCGCCCTCATGCGCGACGACCTCGCCGCCGCGGCGGAGCTCTCCGAGGAAGCGCTCGCGACCGCCCGCGAGCTGGACGATCCGCGAGCGCTCTCGGCGGCGCTGAACGGCCTGGGCGAGGTCCGTTCGCTGCAGGGCGACCACGAGGGCGCGCTCGCCTGCTACGAGGAGTCGGTCGCGCTGCGGCGCGGCCTCGGCGATCCGCTCCTGATCGCCGACGCCCTCTACAACCTCGGCGCGTCCGCCGCACGGAGCGGAGACTCCGACCGGGCGCGGGCCGCGAGCGAGGAGTCGCTCGCGATCGCGCGTGAGCTCGGCGAGACGATCCATGTCGCCTCCGCGCTCTTCACCCTCGCCGAGCTCGACCTCCTGGAGGGCGATCTCGGAAGCTCGGAGAGGGAGATCACCGAGAGCCTGGTGATCTTCACCGGGCTCGAGAACGATCGGGCGCGCGCCGGCTGCCTGGTCATCCTGGGCGGCGTGGCGGCCGCCAGAGGCGAGCCGCAGGAAGCGGCGCTCCTGCTCGGCGCCGCGGCCCGCCTGCGCGGCGACTCGCCGCCGAACGCCTTCGAGCTCCCGATCCTCGAGCGCTTTCTGCCCGAGCTCGAGGCCGCGCTCGGCACCGACGAGCTCTCGAGGATGATGGCCGAGGGCGCGAGGAAGGACATCGACTCGCTGGCCCACGGGGTTGTCCCGGTCCCGAGCGAGGAGTAGGGTCGCCGCAGTCGCTCAAGGAGGCCGGGTATGAACTACGAGGAACCGAGGATGGAGTTCACGGACGAGGAGCGAGAGATCATCAAGAAGACCGCGGGCGTGCCGATGGAGAGGCTCGACGAGGCATACGAGAGCTTCGCCGAGGCCGTTCGGAACGCCCTCGGCGGAGACGACCTCGACGAGGACTTCTTCGACCACCGGCCGTTCATCGAGACGGTCGTCCTCGTCCGACCCAGGGCGCACAACAACTGGGTCAAGGAGTACTGGGTCAAGGCGTACTAGGCGCCCGCTCGGTTGTGAGGCGGCGCGGCCCGAGAGCCGCGCCGCCGTCGTTCAGGTGGCCCAGGACGCGATCGCCGCCGGAAGCGACACGGCGCCGATCCGATCGATCATGTCCGGGTCCGCGGCGTAGAGGTTGTGGAGCGGCACCAGCTTGATCTCGGGCTCGCCCGAGATCTCGAGCTGTCCCATCACGGGCAGCAGCCGCTGCTGGAGGAAGCCCTGGAAGGCTTGCTCGGTCTGCCACACCTCGCACACCTCGAGACCCTCGTCCGTCAAGGCCGCCAGGTGGAGGACTCCGCCCGCAGCGGGGTTCACGTCGAGCTCGAGCCTCGCCATGACGGAGTCGTACTGGTCGGATGTCAGGCCCGGCCAGTGCATGAACATCGCGACAGCCATTCCCCAGCCTCCTTCCCTGTGTCGCAGCAGGGTGTCGGGCACAGCGTACGCGGGCCGTCCGCACCCTGCAACGGAGTTACCTCGGACGAGGGATTGAGCTCGGTCAGCCGGCGACGAGCGCGCGCGCGTAGTCGTGGGCATCGAACGGGCGCAGGTCGTCGACGCCCTCCCCCACGCCGACGAGCTTCACGGGCAACCCCAGCTCGTACGCGATCGCGATCGCGACCCCGCCTCGGGCGCTGCCGTCGAGCTTGGTCAGCGCGACGCCGGTGACGCCGACCGCCTCGCCGAAGAGGCGCGCCTGCTGCAGCCCGTTCTGGCCCGTCGTGGCGTCGACGACGAGCAGCGTCTCGTGCGGCGCGCCCTCGACCCTCGTGCCGATCACACGGCGCACCTTCTCGAGCTCGGCCATCAGGTTCGCCTGCGTGTGCAGCCGGCCTGCGGTGTCGATGATGGCGACGTCGTGGCCACGCGCGCGCGCCGCCTCGACCGCGTCGAAGGCGACCGCCGCCGGGTCCGCTCCGCGCGGGGAGCCCACGAAGTCCGCCTCGGCCCGCTGCGCCCAGATCTCGAGCTGCTCCTCGGCGGCCGCGCGGAACGTGTCCGCGGCGCCCACGAGCACCGAGCGCCCGTGATCCCGAAGCTTCCGCGCGAGCTTGCCGATCGTCGTCGTCTTCCCGGTGCCGTTCACGCCGACGACGAGGACGACGCTCGGCTCCCCGGCGAGCGCGAGCGACGGCGGGCCGCCGAACATGCCCTCGACCTCGTGGGCCAGCGCCTCCTCGAGCGGCCCGGGGTCCCCTCTCGCCTCGAGCCGGCGGACGAGCTCGGCCGTCGCCGGGACGCCCACATCGCTGCGGATGAGCGCCTCTTCGAGCCGCTCCCAGGCTGCCTCGTCGCCGGGGTCGAAAGCGGCCGAGGCCAGCTCCGCGGTCAAGGCCCGCCGGCTCTTCGCGAGCGAGTCGCGCAGGCGCCCGAAGACGCCCGTCCGCTCGGGCTCGTCAGCGGCCGTCGGCTCGTCGCCGAGCAACTCGGTCCAGGTGCGGCTCACGGGCGAGCTAGTCGCCCGTGAGCGGGGAGGGGTGTGGGGAACCGGAAGGTTCCCCACGCTCTCGGGAAGAAGGGGGCTCGCGGGGGAAACCTGGTATCCCCCGCGAACGCGAGCCGAAGAGGAGCGTTGCTCACGTTGCGGGAGGTTACGCGGCGCTCGCGGCGTGGGCGTGCTGCGGCAGGCGCCGCGAGACGACCTGCGAGACGCCGTCCGGCCCCATCGTCACGCCGTAGAGGACGTCGGCCGCCTCCATCGTCCGCTTCTGATGCGTGACGACGACGAACTGCGCCCGGTCCGCGTATCGGCGCAGGAGCTCGACGAAGCGCGCGATGTTCGTGTCGTCGAGCGCGGCCTCGACCTCGTCGAGGAGGTAGAACGCGCACGGGCGGGCGAGGAAGAGCGAGAAGAGGAACGAGATCGCGCCGAGCGCCTTCTCGCCCCCCGAGAGGAGCGACAGGCGGGTGATGCGCTTGCCTGCAGGACGAAGCTCGACCTCGACGCCCGCCTCCGAGCCCTCCTCGTCGGCCTCGACCAGACGGAGCCTGCCCTCGCCACCCGGGAACAGGGTCGCGGCGACCTCCTCGAAGTGCCCTGCCACCGCGGCGAACGTCTCCGCGAAGCGGCGCTCGACCGTGTCCGCGAGCTCGGCTCGCAGGCGCTCGAGCTCCTCGAGGCTCCGCTCGAGGTCCTCGCGCTGCGTCCGTAGGTCGTCGAGCCGCTCGCGCTCCGCCTCGTACTCCTCGCGCGCGAGCGGGTTCACCTGCCCGAGCGCGATCCGGCGCGCCTCGAGGCGCTCGGCACGGAGCGCGAGCTCGTCACGGTCGCCCCCTTCGGCCGGCTCGACGTCGCCCGCCGCCTCGAGCCTGCGCCGCGCCTCGTCCGTCTCCGCATCGAGCCTCGCCAGCTCGACCTCGGCGGTCGTCGAGCGGGCGCTCGCGTCGTCGAGCTCCTGACGAAGCCCGACCTCCGCAGCGCCCAGACGCCGGAGCTCCTCGCCGAGATCGCCGGTGCGGACCGAGCCCGCGTCGACGCGAGCCCGCAACGGGGCGTCGAAGCGCCCCGCCCGGTCCCGCGCGCTCGCCAGGCCGTCCGAGGCCCGCCGTGCGCAGCGCACCAGCCGCTCGAGCAGCTCACGGTCGATCGTGGGGCGGCGCACGCCCGGCGCGACCACGGCGAGCTCCGCGTCGGCGGCACGGGAGCGCTCGGCCGCGGCGTCGGCCTCCACCACTGCGGTCTGTGCCCGGCGGTCCAGGTCTTCCACGTGCGCGGCCAGCTCGCGGCGTCGCGCCTGGAGCTCCAGCAGCACCGCTTCCGCGGTCTCGCCGGCAAACCACAGCTCACCGCGGCTCGGGTCGTACCCGTAGCCTTCGATCGTGACCGAGGGGACGGTCGCGTCGAGCAGCGACTCGAGCGGCACGACCGGATACTCGGAGACGAGCTCGTGCGGCGCGCGGCCGGCGAGCACCGTGAGGCTGCCGAGCCCGTTCGCCCGCGCGCGCGCGAGCAGCTCGAGCCCCTCCGGCGCTCCCTCGACGAGCACCGCGGACGCGCGCGCCCGCAGCGCGGCGGCGACCGCCCGCTCCGACCCCGGCTCGACGTCGAGTGCCCCGAGCGCGAGGCGCGCGCCCTGCTCGGCGAGGGCGCGCGCGGCCGGCGGGAGGCCTTCCTGCTCCGCGAGCACGCGCGCGAGCGAGCGTAGGCGCTCGTGCTCGAGCCGCGCTTCCTCGGCGAGCTCGTCACGGGCGCGAGCGGCTGTGCGCGAGGCGAGCGCCGCCTCGTTGGCGGTGCGCTCGAGCCCGGCCGGGTCGACCCCGTCCCGAAGCGGGCCGGGCAGCGTGCCGAGCTCGCCCTGCAGGCGCTCGACGAGCGCTGACGCGGTCTCTCCTCGGAGCGCGAGGCGCTCGAGCCCGCCCTGGAGGCGATAGAGGGCGGCGACCGCCGCCTCTCGCCGGCCGGCCGCATCGGACAGCTCGTCCTCCGCACGCGCACGGTCCGCGAGCAGGCTCTCGAGCCGGGACTGCGCACCGCGGCGCGCAAGGGCGGCGGCGTCGCGCGCAGCCTCGGCCTCGGCGCGGCGCTCGCCCGTCGCTGCGAGGTCGAGCTCGGCGATACGCGCCTGCAGCGTCGCGATCTCGAGGCGGAGCTTCTCCGCGCGCTCGGCAGCGGTCGCCTGCAGCGCGAGCGGCCGGAGGCGCTTCTTCACCTCGTCCTCGACGTCGCGGGCTCGCTCGACCTGGAGCGCGACGCGCGCGAGCTTCAGCTCCGCGCGATGACGGCGGCGCTTGAACTTGCCGAGGCCCGCGGCTTCCTCGACGAGCGCACGCCGGTCCTCCGGCTTCGAGGCGAGCACCTGCTCGACCTTGCCCTGACCGACGATCGAGTGCATCGCGGAGCCGAGGCCGACGTCCGCGAGGATCTCGACGAGGTCGGTGCGCCGCACGCTCGCGCGGTTGACGAGGTACTGGCCCTCGGCACCGCGGACGAGACGGCGAGCGATAGCGACCTCGCTGAAAGCGAGGTCGTCGAAGGCGCCGTCCTCGTTGTCGAAGACGAGCTCGACCTCGCAGTGCTCGGCCCGCTTCCGGTCGCCGCCGCCGGCGAAGAGGACGTCGTCCGGCTTCTCCGCCCGCAGCTCCGACGGAGTGAGGGAGCCCGCCGCCCAGACGACGGCGTCGGCGATGTTCGACTTGCCGGAGCCGTTCGGGCCGACGACGACCGCAACGCCCGGCTCGAGCGTCAGCTCGAGCGGGTCCGCGAACGACTTGAACCCGCGGATCTTGATCGACTTCAGGTGCACCGAGGCGGCATTCTCGCCGTCGTCCCGGACGGCCCGCAGGTGCAACGGAGGCCCGCGGTGCGGGGCCTCCGTTGCATCCGGCTCGCGGCGCCGTACGCCGCGAGGGTCGTCGACGGGCGGAGCCGTGCCCGTATGGGCAGGTCAGCGCACCGTCACCTTCACGCTGCGGGTCTCCGTCGTCGGCCGACCGTTCGTCTTGAGCACGATCTTGAAGGTCGCCTTCCCGCTCGCAGCCTTCGAGAGCTTCATCGTGATCGTGTTCTTCGCGCCGGCCTTCAGCTTCAGGCCGGCTGCCTTCCCCGCGATCCCTGGGCCCGCCAGCGTCGCGGTGGCGGGAACCTGTGCCGGGCAGGCGACGCCGCTGAGCGTGTACGAGATCTTCGCGACCCGGCGGGAGACGGTGACCGTGCCGGGCACGTTCGCGGTCGCCGGCTTGGACTTGTCCTCCCCGAGCCGAATGGCCCCCTGGTTCTGGAGGAGAACGTAGATGTCGCCCGTCGGCCCCACGGCGATGTCCTTCGCGACGTAGCCCCCGGTGACCGAGGCCGGGGTGGCCAGCCGCTTGCCCGACGGCGAGTACTTCGTGATGCCGCCCTGCGACACGTCGCCGGCCCAGACGTTGCAGTCGCGATCGACCCCGATGCCACGGGTTCCGTCACCGCGCGTCAGCTTCCAGGAGGCGAGCTGCTTCCCGTCGGCCGAGAAGCGCCGGACGCGATCGTCGTCGGTCTGGGTTGCCGACGTGAGCAGGTAGATGCTGCCGTCCGGCGACACCTCGATCTCGTCCGCCCGGTAGTTCCCCGCGCCGTTCAGGCCCCCGCTCGGCTGACCCGTGCTCGTGAACTTGCGGTAGCCGCCGTTCCGGCTGCCCTCGACCGAGACGTACACGTTCCCGTCGGCGTTGCGGCGCTTGTTCCCGGGCGACACGACGGAGATCAGCGACGAGCGGTCGGGCGACTGCGGGAACGACATCGAGCCCGGCGACCGCTGCACCTTCCGCCTGGAGCTCGACCTGCGCGTGTGGCGCTGGGACCCGAA
>Ga0210115_1000216_pt1 | contig 16255 bp, 15 predicted proteins | sample MayberryNW_TuleB_2_FD_185526 | JGI IMG/M metagenome (GOLD analysis project Ga0210115, IMG submission 185526) | Wetland microbial communities from San Francisco Bay, California, USA, that impact long-term carbon sequestration - MayberryNW_TuleB_D2... | ecosystem: Environmental > Aquatic > Marine... | reverse complement strand
GCGGTCGGGGTCGCCTGGTCGCGGCACATCCGAGGTCGTTGTCGCTCATCGTGGCGACGGCTCGCTCCCGCCTACTGCTGGCGTCCATCCCCTCGCCTGTGCGAGCGTGCTGTCGCTCGAGACGAGCACGCCATGCGCTCGACGCCCGTGCTCGACCGACTCGAAGGGACGGCTTTGAATTCGCCGTGACACGTTCATACTCAGGCCGGCGTGAGCGGCACGCTCGTAGATGTGGACGTCGCGCTCGTGGAAGGCCACGAGGCGCTCGCCGGCGGTGACTGGGCGGGCGCGCGCGATGCGTTTCAGGCAGCGCTGTCCGTCACCGACTCGCCGGAGGCGCTCGACGGGCTCGCCCGCGCACTCTGGTGGCTGCGCGAGGAGCGCGACGCCGTCGTCCACCGCGAGCGCGCGTACGCGGCGTTCCGCCGCGACGGCGAGCTCGCCCGCGCGGCCCGCATCGCGCTCTGGCTCTCGCGCGAGTACGCGTTGGCATTCGGCAACGAAGCGGCGGCGCGAGGATGGCTCGCGCGGGCGGAGCGCCTCCTGCGGGACGTCGCGCCGGGAGCGGAGCAGGGGTGGCTCGACCTTGCCCGCTCGGAGCGCGAGCGCGACGGCGAGGCGTCCGCACGCCTCGCCTCGGCCGCGCTCGACGTCGCGCTGGGGATGCGCGACGCAGACCTCGAGCTGCGCGCCCTCGCCCAGCTCGGGCTCGCCGAGGTGTCGGTCGGACGCGTGGACGAGGGCCTCGAACGCCTCGACGAGGCGATGGCGGCGGCGACCAGCGGCGAGCCGACGAGCCTCGAGACGTTCGCGGACGTCTGCTGCACGCTGCTCCTCGCGTGCGAGCGAGCAGGCGATCTCGAGCGGCCCGAGCAGTGGAGCAAGGTGCTCGACGACTTCGTCCGCACGTACGACCATGTCACTCTGCTCGCCTTCTGCCGCACCTGCTGCGCGGACGTCTACTCCGCCAATGGTCGGATCGACGCGGCGGAGGAGGAGCTCGTCGCCGCGATCCGGGAGCTGACCGAGGCAGGACAGCGCTCGCGGTGCGTGCCCCCAGCGGCGAGGCTCGCAGAGATCCGCGTCCTCCAGGGACGTCTCGACGAGGCGGAGACGCTTCTCGCCGGTTTCGAGAACGACCCCGACGCGACCCGAGCAGCAGTCACGATGCGACTCGCGCGCGGAGAGGCGCGCGTCGCGGAGATGCTCCTCGTCACCCGTCTCGACGAGCTCGGACGGCAGAGCCTGCTGGCAGGCCCGCTGCTCGAGCAGCTCGTCGTCGCGCTCCTTGCCGACGGACGTGTGGACGAGGCACGGGCGGTGGTCGACGAGCTCGATGCGATCGCCGCGTCGCCCGGGCGGGAGCGAGTCCAGGCCGGAGCTGCGCTCGCCCGAGGGCGGGTCGCGGCCGCGGCCGGGGAGCCGGACGCGGTGAATCTCCTCCAGCAGGCGGTCAACCGCTTCGCCCGTCTCGGGCTGCGCCTCGAGATCGCCCAGGCCCGGCTCGAGCTCGCGCGAGCCCTCGTGGCGCAGTCGCCGCTTGCGGCGATCGAGACCGCGCGGCACGCGCGCAACGAGCTCGAGGCCCTGGGCGCCGTCCGCGACGCGGACGCCGCCGCGGCGTTGATGCGATCGCTCGGTGCCAAGGGCCGCGCGGCTCCGCGAAGCGTCGGCGAGCTGACTCGGCGCGAGACCGAGGTGCTTCGCCTGCTCGGAGAGGGGCTCTCGAACCGGGATATCGGGGGGCGCCTGTACATCAGCTCGAAGACGGCCGAGCACCACGTCAGCCGGATCTACGCGAAGCTCGGCCTCAGCTCCCGGGCGGAGGCCGCCGCGTACGCGGTCCGCCATCTCGGGACGAAATAGGGGGTTCGCCCCTACCGCGCTAGGCGGTATCGACGCAAGCTCACCGAAACGAGGGAAGGAGCAGGACATGTCCGAGCACGGCAAGCAGGTGGTGAGGGACTACTACGAGCGGGTCATCAACGGGCGGGACCTCGACGCGGTCGCGGAATTCTTCGCCGACGAGCGCATGGTCGAGGGTGTCCGCAAGGGATGCTTCGCGTACTTCGAGGCCTTCCCGGACATGCACGTCAGCCTCGACGAGCTGATCGCCGAGGGCGAGAGCGTGTTCCTCCGCTCGACGTTGACGGGGACCCATGACGGCGAGTACAAGGGCATCCCCGCGACCGGACGTCACGTCGCCGCCGAGAGCGCCGAGGTGTTCAGAATCCACGACGGCAAGTTCGCCGGCTACTGGTGCCTGACGAACGTCGCCGGCCTCATGCGCCAGCTCACCGAGGAGCAGGCCGTCGGAGCGGTCTCCGCCACCACCTAGACGGTCCCCCGCCGGGCGGCCGCGGCCGCCCGGTTCGAGAGACAGGAACGACCATGCCGAAGGCATCGAAAGCGACTGCGTCCGAGAGCGTCTCGCTCGAGGGCTACGAGGGCCATTTTCGAGCACTTCGAGGGCGGCTACTCCGTCGGCTTCGAGACGTACACGGCCGACGCCGACCTCGCCCCGCTCTTCGCCGGGCTCCCGGACGACCGCTGCCAGTGCCCGCACTGGGGCTACGTCGTGCGGGGCAAGCTCAGGTTCACGTTCGCGGACGGCCACGAGGAGACGTACGAGGGCGGCGACGCCTACTTCGCGCCACCCGGCCACCTCCCGTACCTCTTCGCCGGCTCCGAGGTCGTCGAGTTCCACCCGACCGCCGAGCTCATGCAGACGCTCGAGGTCGTCGAGCGGAACACGGAGGCGGCGAGCGCGTAGTCGCGCCTGCCGCGAGCGGCCGCGGTCGCTACTTGGCGATCTCCCAGACGTGCCCGCCGGGATCGCGGAAGCTCGCGGTGCGGATCCCCCACGGCCGGTCGATCGGCCCGTTGAGGAGCTCGACGCCGCGTCGTCTCAGCTCGTCGCACATCGCGTCCACGTCGTCGACGCCGAGCGTGAACTGGAACCGGACGCCGGCGTCGGGCGACGCCACCGGCGCGGGCTCGATGAGCTCCGGGGCCTCGGTCGCCTTCAGCAGGTTGACGAGCGTCTCGCCGAACTTGAACACCGCCGAGCTCTCGTCCTCGTAGAACACGGGCAGCCCGAACACCTCGACGTAGAAGCGCCTCGCCGCCTCCAGGTCCTCCACGAACAAGGTCACCGCCGAGATCGCCCCCGGCCAGCCTCCCAGCTCCGACTCGCTCACCTCGTACCTCCTTCGCGTCGGTTGTCAGCGCCTACGACCGCACGCTCGCAAGCAACTCATCGGTTGCGGGCACATGTCAGGCGGCGCCGGCGAAGCGTTCGAAGCGGGCGGCGAGCCGCTCCGGATCCGGACGCCAGACCTGTCTCGATGGCGCCTCGATCGCCGTTCCGTGGAACGTCTTCAGCACGTCGAGCATCGGGCCGTCCTCGTCCTCGAGCAGCCGAGGCGAGACGTGGACACGAAGGTCGGGCGCGACTCCGACGAGGTCTTCGTCGAACGCGCGATGGTGGATCGAACAGAGGCTGAGCCCGTTCGACACGATCGGCTCACCCAGCTCCTCTGCGTCCCCGACGATGTGCGCTGCGTCGAGCAGGCGTACTTCTCGCAGCCGGCAAATCGCGCAGCGATCGCTGTAGGCAGGAAGCACGACCCCCCGGAACTGCGCCTGGTGGATCCGCTGCTTGACCTCGCGGACGACGTAGCGCCGCTCGATCTCGTCCGGAATGTGGACGGGCTCGCGCTCGTCGTACGGCCCGCGCATCTTCCCGAACGTGAGGAGGACACGAAGCTCTTCGGGCTCGTCGCGCTCGATGTAGGTCGGGTAGATCGGCCGGTACCAGTTCGGCCGTGTGCCGACGAAGTAGACGATCGGCACGTCGAGCAGGTGCGCGTTGCGCAACCAGCGGTTGAAGTGGTTCTCTGGATCGTCGCCTTGGTACCGGTAGAGGACGCCGTCGGGCGTCTGCTCGTCCCGGTACCGGATCTGTTTCGGTGAGCTGTTGACGGAGAGCGCGGCCGCGCCGCGCTGAGCGCCGGCAGCGCGGTAGATCCCGTACGCGCGATTGAGAAACGGAACGCGGCGACCGCGGAAGTTGAATCCGTCGCGAAGCGCCTCGTACGGGACGTCGGCGCCCCACTTCGCCTGCAGCACGTCGAGCGCCGCGAAGCAGGCACTCCTGACGTCGTCGTCGCGCACGACCGGATTCTCGGATGGATGGCGACCAGCGTCAAAGCTCGTGACGTGCGGGCCGTCCGCGGGGTGGCCGGGGATGGCTGGCCGTGTGCGCGGCGCCAGGCGCGTCTTCGGCTAGCGTCGTCCAGCCGTGAGCTCGAGCCTCCCTCCTCTTCGGAGCAACCGGGACTTCCTGCTCCTGCAGCTGGGGCAGCTGTTCTCGCAGTCGGGAACGCAGGTTGCGTCGATCGCCTACCCGCTCCTCGTGCTCGCCCTCACGGGGTCGGCGACACAGGCCGGGATCGTCGGTTTCGCACGCCTCGCCTCGAGCGCCGTGTTCGCTCTGCCCGCGGGCCTCGTCGCGGACCGCTGGAACCGCAGGACCCTGATGATCGCCTCCGACGTCCTCCGGCTCGTGACGATGGCCGCGCTCGCGGCGGCGATCGTGACCGGAGACGTCACCTTCTGGATGATCTCGCTCGCCGCCTTCCTGGAGGGAACGGGCGCATCGTTCTTCCAGGCGTCCGAGGCCGGTGCAATGCGCTCGGTCGTGCCCGCTGCTCAGCTTCCGGCTGCGATCAACGTCGTGACCGGCAGGCGGGCCGCCATCAACGTCGCCGGACCGCCTCTCGGCGGGGCGCTCTTCGGGCTCGCCCGCTCGCTTCCGTTCGTCGTCGACGCGCTCTCGTACGCCTTCTCGACCGTCTTCCTGCTCGCCATGCGGACGCCGTTCCAGGAGGAGCGCGAGGAGGACGCGGGGCGTCTTCGAGACCAGCTGCTCGAGGGCTTTCGCTTCCTCTGGCACCACCCGTTCCTGCGCATGACGACGCTCGTCTTCGCGCCGCTCGGCTTCGTAGCGCTCGGGTACACGCTCGCGCTCGTGGTCATCGCCGAGGAGGAGGGGCTCTCCGGGGCCGGAGTCGGGGCACTCGTCGCCTCGTTCGGCGTCGGCGTGCTGGTCGGTTCGGCGATCTCGCCGCGGGTCCGACGGGCGCTGCCGACGCGGGCCGTGCTCCTCCTCGAGCTCTGGATGTGGCCGATCCCGCTCCTCTTCGTCCTCTGGCCGAACGTCTACGTGCTCGCCGCGAGCCTCATCCCGGCTGCGCTCGCGATCCCTTCGACCGACTCGGTCGTCATCGGGTACCAGCTGGCGCTCACGCCGGACCGGCTCGTCGGCCGAGTCGGAAGCGTCTTCAGGACGATCGTGCTGCTCGTCGCTCCCGTCGGCCCGCTCGTCGCCGGCTTCCTGCTCGGGGGGACGTCACCCCGGCTTGCGGTCGGTTTCTTCGTCGGCGTCGCGCTCCTCACCGCGGTGGTTGCCACGCTCAGCCCCGCCCTTCGCGCCGTACCGAGCCCGGGCGACTGGAAGCTCGAGACCGAGGATCCGGCGGCCGCGCCCGAGCCTGCGTCCTAGGCCGCGGCAGCGTCGGAGCGTGGCAGCGCGACGTGCCCAGCAAAGGAGCCGCGTCTCCGCGGCTCCTTCGAGGGTCGAGCGTCAAGCCAGCGCTACGAGCAGCCGGTGTTCGTCCCGCAGTCGCGGCAGGTGTAGCACGAGCCCGTCCGGACCATCCGGCCGCCGCACTTCGCGCACTCGACGGCGTCCTCCCACTGGTTGAAGAGCGCCGTCTGGCCGGGCGGGGGCGCGTCCAACGCAGCAATCGCGGCCTGCGCGTCCGAGCCTGCGTCGGTGTAGGCCGCAGCCAACCGTGCCTTCACCTCGGCGGTGAGGATCCCGGCCTCCTCCTGCTGGTCGGTGGAGAGGAACTTCTTGCCCATCCAGCGGAAGATGTAGTCGACGATCGACTTGGCGACGCGGATGTCGGAGTCGTTCGTCATGCCCGAGGGCTCGAAGCGCATGTGGCTGAACTTCGAGACGTAGACCTCGAGCGGCACGCCGTACTGGAGGCCGAGCGAGACGGAGATCATGAACGAGTTCATGAGGCCCGCGAGCGTCGTGCCCTCTTTCGCGATGTCCACGAAGATGTCGCCGGGCGTCCCGTCGTCGAAGAGGCCGACGTGGATGTAGCCCTCGTACTCGCCGACCTTGAACTTGCGGCCGACCTCGACGCGGTCGTCGGGTAGCCGCCGCCGCTGCGGGAGCGGTGAGACGACTCCGGCGACCGGTGCGAGCGTCGTCGCGCCCGCGTCGGCCTTCCCCGAGAGCGGCTGCGCGACCTTGCAGTTGTCGCGGTAGATCGCGATCGCCTTGACGCCGAGCTGCCAGGACTCGATCAGGAGCTGGGAGATCTCGTCGACCGTGACCTCCTCGGGGAGGTTCACCGTCTTCGAGATCGCCCCGGAGATGAAGGGCTGGACGGCGCCCATCATCTTCACGTGACCCATGTAGTGGATCGCGCGGTCGCCGATCGCGCAGTCGAAGACCGGGTAGTGGTCGGCCTTCACGTAGGGCGCGCCGACGATCGTGTTCCGCTCGTCGATGTAAGCCGTGATCTCCTCGGTCTCGCTCGGCGCGTAGCCGAGCTCGACGAGCGCCATCGGCACGGTCTTGTTCACGATCGTGATCTCGCCCCCGCCGACGAGCTTCTTCGACTTGACGAGCGAGAAGTCGGGCTCGACCCCGGTCGTGTCGCAGTCCATCATGAAGCTGATCGTCCCGGTGGGGGCGAGGACGGTCGCCTGCGCGTTCCGCCAGCCCGAGACCTCGCCCAGGTCGAGCGCGTCGTCCCAGGCGCGGCGGGCCGCTACGAGTAGGTCGTCGGGCACCGAGCTCGAATGGTCGATGTTCCCGACCGCCGCGCGGTGCTTCGCGATGACGCCCGTCATCGCGGCCGCGTTCGGCCGGTAGCCGGCGAACGGGCCCATGCGCTTCGCGACCTGGGCCGACTTGCGGTACGCGCGGCCGGTCATGAGCGCGGTGATCGCGGCTGCATAGGCGCGGCCCTCGTCCGAGTCGTACGGGAGCCCGCGCGCCATCAGAAGCGCGCCGAGGTTCGCGTAGCCGAGGCCGAGCTGCCGGTACGCCTTCGCGTTCTTCTCGATCTCGGGCGTCGGGTACGAGGAGTAGCCGACCGCGATCTCCTGCGCGAGGAAGACGACGTCGACCGCGTGCTCGAACGCCTCGAGGTCGAGCTCGCCGTCCTCCTTGCGGAACTTGAGCAGGTTGAGCGAGGCGAGGTTGCACGCGGAGTCGTCGATCGACATGTACTCGGAGCACGGGTTGGACGCGTTGATGCGGCTCGTGTTCGGGAGCGTGTGCCAGGTGTTGATCGTCGTGTCGTACTGGACACCTGGGTCGGCGCACTCCCACGCGGCCTCGGCCATCTGCCGGAGCAGCGAGCGGGCGTCCGTCGCCTGGACGACCGAGCCGTCGGTGCGCGCGGTGAGGTTCCACTCCTTGCCCTCGACGACCGCCTCCATGAAGGCGTCCGTGACGCGGACCGAGTTGTTCGCGTTCTGGTACTGGATCGAGGCCCAGTCGGGCGAGTCGAGCGACATGTCGTAGCCCGCCGCCTCGAGGACGCGCGCCTTGCGCTCCTCCTTGGCCTTGCACCAGATGAACTCCTCGACGTCCGGGTGGTCGATGTCGAGCACGACCATCTTCGCCGCGCGCCGTGTCTTGCCGCCCGACTTGATCGTGCCCGCGGAGGCGTCGGCGCCGCGCATGAAGCTGACCGGGCCGGAGGCATAGCCACCCTTCGAGAGCTGCTCCTTCGAGGAGCGGAGCCGGCTGAGGTTGACGCCGGAGCCGGAGCCGCCGCGGAAGATGATCCCCTCGCGCCGGATCCAGTCGAGGATCGACTCCATCGAGTCGTCGATCGAGAGGATGAAGCAGGCGCTGCACTGCGGCTTCGCCTCGAAGCCGACGTTGAACCAGACCGGCGAGTTGAACGAGGCGTACTGGTTGACGAGGATCGCCTTCAGCTCGGCCTCGAAGGTGTCGGCCTCGTCGTCGGTCGCGAAGTAGCCGCCCTCCCGGCCCCAGCCGCCGATCGTGTCGACGACGCGGCCGATCATCTGCTTCACGGAGCGCTCGCGCTCGGGGGAGGCCATGCGGCCGCGGAAGTACTTCTGGGAGACGATGTTCGTCGCGGTCTGCGACCAGAACTTCGGGAACTCGACGTCCTTCTGCTCGAAGGCGGGGCCGTCCTTGCCCGGGATGAACGCGTGGCGGAGCTCCCACTCGACCTCCTCGAACGGGTCGCGGCCGGGGATCGTGAAGTAGCGGCGCGGGGCGACGCTGGCCTCCTCCTCGACGACCGTGTTCACGACCTCCTGCTCGATCGCGGTCGTCTGGGGGGTCTCCTCTGCCTGCCGCGCTGTTGCCATCGCTGCCTCCCGGGCCGTGTCCGACATCAGGTCTTCCCGCCCGGATGGGCGACGTGCGTCATGCGAGCGGACCCGGGATGGTAGGGCGACCGTCGGATGGCACTGTTTTTACGCAATTTGCAGGTATTTCCATCGGTTCGCACGACCCCGACATTGTAGCTTCCGCGCCTCTTGCGGCTGCGTCAGGCGGGGCGGTCGCCCTTGCGGCGTGCCGAGGAGGCCCGCCGCGCATACAACGCACCACCGCCTGCCAGCGCCACGGTCGCGGCGACGGCGAGCGCGGGCCCGAGGACGGACGAGGACGACGAGGTGGCCGTCCGGTTGGTCGCCTCGGGCTCCCCGGAGCGGGCCGCGCTCTGCAGCGCGCGCTCGATCTCCTCCTGCGCGTTCGTGTAGTCGCGGAGGTCGGACGGGAGGCTGTCGACCGCGACCTGGTAGCACTCGAGCCGGTACGCGCGGTCGACGCGGCCGTCCGCGAACCAGTCGCTCAGGACCTGCTGGTCGCAGGGCGGGGCAGCGGCTGCCGCGCTCGCGCTCGCGAGCACGAGCGCCGCTACGGGTAGTGCGAGGCAGGCGACGGCACGCGCGATGGCACAGTGCGCCTACCCGGCGGGCGCTCTCGCGAAACGGGGCTCAGCTCAGCCTGGGAAGTCGTCCGGCGGGAACTCCTCCTGCGCGGCCTGCCGCCGCCGCGAGAGGTATCCGAGCCCACCGGCCGCGAGCAGCGCGATCGACATGCCGCCGAGGACGAGGAGCGGGATCGGCACCGTGGACGGAGCAGAGGTGTCGACCTCGGGCGCGGCGACCTGGCCGCCGCCCGTGCCGGAGCCGTTCGGGTCGTCAGGTCCGCCCGAGCCAGGCCCGCCCGGCGTGCCCCCATCGGACGAGTCGCCCGGGGTCGGGTCCTGCCCGCCCGGGGCGAGCCTGCCCCGGAGCGCGCTCTGCAACGCACGGTTGATGACCTGCTCGGCGTCCGCGTAGTCGCGCAGGTCGTCGGGGATGGCGTCGATCGCGTCCTCGTAGCAGTGCAGCGGATAGAGCCGGTCGATCCGCCCGTTGTCGAACCAGTCCGCGAGCACCTTGTCTCCGCAGACCGTCTTCGCCGCGGCGTCGGCCGGGGCGGAGAGCGCGAGCGCGACGAAGGCGCTCGCGAGCACGGCGAGCCCGGCTACGAGCGCGTGCGCGGTACGGGAGATGTGCGGGGGCGGTGTCACAGGGGGCTGCCGGAAAGGGGCTTGCTCGAGTCTTCCGGCTCGAGGTGATCCGGGCGTTTGGGCAGAGTAAACGATCTGTTAGACGGAACCCCTGATTACCCTGCCTGGGCAGCCAACAAACGGCTGCGCCGATGGTAGCGTCGCCGCCCATGGACCGGGCGCGGGAGTCGTCGGCCGCGGCCGGTACCGGCGCACTCCTCCTCGGCGGGCTCGTCGGGATGGTCGTCCTCTGGGCGGCAGTGGCCGGGGACGCGTCCGGGTTCGGCGCCGTCCTTCCGGTCGGGGGCGCCGCCGTGCTCCTCCTGCTCGGCGCGGCCGCGGCGATGGCGCTCGGTCGAGTCCCGGCGCCGCGGGTCGGGCGCTCGGGGACGCTGCTCGTGGCCGCGACCGTGGCGCTCGTCGCCTGGACCGGTGCGACGGTGGCCTGGTCGATCGTCCCCGACCGGAGCTGGGACGTCTTCGACAGGGGGCTCGCGTACGCCGCTTTCCTCGGCCTCGGGATCGTGCTCGGCGGGGCCGCCGGACGAGCGGCAGCGCGCCACGGCGCGTCGCTGCTCGCGCTCGTCACCGCGGTCGTGCTCACCTGGGCGCTGCTCGCGAAAGCCGTGCCCTCGCTCGACCCCGAGGGCGACCGCGTGGCTCGCCTGCGGGAGCCGGTCGGGTACTGGAACGCGCTCGCGCTCCTCGCCGACGTCGCGATCGTGCTCGGGCTCTGGCTGGGCGCGTCGCCGGGACGCCGCGTGCACGTGCGCGTCGCCGGCGCGCTGCTCACCTACGCGGCGACGCTCGCGCTCCTGCTCACGCTCTCGCGTGCCGGCGTGCTCGCCGGGGCGGCGGTCGTCGCCCTGTGGCTGGCGCTCTCGCGCGAACGTGTCGAGGGCGGGCTCTTGCTCGCCGCCTCGGCCGGCCCGGCCGTCCTCGTCGGCGCGTGGGCGTTCACCCGCCCGGCGCTCATCGAGGACGTCGCCCTGCGCGCCGACCGCGAGGCGGACGGGGAAGTCTTCGGGGTGCTCGCGCTCGTCGGCGCAGGCGTCGCGCTGCTGCTCGCGATCCTCGTGATGCCGAGGCTCGGCGAGTCGGCGCGTCGCAGGAGCAGCCGTGCTCTCGTCGCGATCGCACTCGTCTGCGTCGTCGGGGCGGTCGTCGCGCTCGCGGTCGGGCTCGCGGACACGGTCTCCTCGGGGCGCGCGTGCTCGGAGGTCGTCAACGACCCGGGCCGGCTCGGCTCGCTCGATCCCAACAACCGCTGGTGCTGGTGGAACGAGGCGTGGGACGTGTACGCGGGCAACGCCCCCGACGGGGCAGGCGCCGGCTCCTTCGAGGTCGCGCGCAAGCGCTACCGCGTCGATGCGCGCAACGTGCTCCAACCGCACAGCGTGCCGCTGCAACAGCTCGCCGACGGTGGCCTGGTCGCGCTCGGTCTCTTCGTTCTCCTCGTGGCGTCCGGGGCGTGGGTGTGCTCCTGCGCGGTCCGGAGGCTCGACGGCGACGAGCGCGCGGCCGCGGTCGCCCTCGTCGCGGCGCCGGCGGCCTACCTCCTCCACGCGCTCGTCGACTACAGCTGGGACTTCCTCGCCGTCACGGCACCGACGCTCCTCGCGCTCGGGGTGCTCGCGGCCGCGGGCCGTGCGCCTCGTGCGGCCGGGAGGGCGCCCTGGCTCGCCGCCGGGGCCGCGGTCGCTGCGGTGCTGGTGCTCGTGTCGTTCTCGATGCCGCGTCTCGCGGATCGCGCCGTGCGCGAGTCGACGCGCGCGCTCGACGACGGCGACTTCGAGCGTGCGCGCGACCGCGCACAGTGGGCCCGGTTCCTCAACCCGCTCTCGGTCGAGCCCCTCTGGGCTCTCGCGCGGCTCGAGGAGCGCCGCGGCGTCCTGCGCAAGGCCGAGGGCCGCTACGTGCAGGCGACCGAGCTGCAGCCGGACAACCCGGAGACCTGGTACGCGCTCGGCCTCTTCGAGTTCGAGGCGCGGAGGCGGATGTGCGCGGCGTACACGTTCCTCAACGAGTCGTACACGCGCGACCCGTCCGGGAGCCAGTGGACGCCCGGCGGCCCGCTCGACGTCGCCCGCGACGCCGTGAACGCGGGCGCCTGCGAGCCCTGAGCGCGGGCTCCGCCCGAGAGGACAGGGCCGACGAAGGGGGCAAGTAACAACTTGTAACTTGCTCGACTCGGGAACGTCTCGACTCTCGAGTCTCGCCTGCACGAAGAAGTCGGGAGCGACCCTGTCGCTCGAGGAGTTCCACGTTACAGGTTGTCACTTGGGCCCGAGCGCGCGCGAGGCAAGACCGCCGGGGACATGGCTACGCAGAGGTCGCGGCCGGTGCGCTCGCGGCTCTGGAGCGGTGCTCCCGCTCGACCGCAGAGAAGCCGTCAGGCGCCGAGGATGAAGACGACCTGCGCGCGGCCGAGCTCACCCGGGCGCATCCCGTCGAGTGGCCCGACCTGCTTCACGCCGAGGTCCTTCGCGAGCCGCCGGCCCTCGCCGGCGAAGCCCGGTCGGTACATGACGATGCTGCGCGCGAAGTCGCTCCGCGACGCATTCCCGACGCGGCCGAGCCGGTAGCCGCGGTGCGTGACACGCTCGGCCGCAGCCGCCGCCGCACCCGTGCGTCCGTTCCCGTTGAGGACGAGAACAACGGTGGCGGAGCGCGGGCGCTTGGCGGCGGGGGCTGGCTCGGGCTTGCGGACGGAGGGCTTCTGGGAGTCCCGCGGTGAGGCGAGGGCGTGGTCTCTCGCCTCGAGCTGGAGGCGCGCCGAGGCGGCGTCGAGGAGTGCACCGCCGCCGATCAGGAGCAGGAGGACGAGCTCGAGCGCGGCGATCGCGACGGCGACGTAGGCGGCGGTCCGCCAGGGGCGGACAAGGGCTTCGGTCGCGCTGAGCGGGTGGTCCACGTGCGCTCGTTTCGCCTACGGTCGCCTCACTCCTTCCAGGCGCCGCACTACCCTTGCCCGGTGCGCGTGCTCCGGCACCCGGCTGGGACGTTCGTCGCCATTCGGGTCGCCTATCTCGTAGGAACCGCCCTCTCATTGCTGTGGGTGCTGCCGTCGACGAGCGTCGTCCTGGCGCACGGCGCCTACGACCCGGTGACCGAGTACCTCTTCGGCGCCTTCGCGCAGTGGGACAGCGACTGGTACCTCGACATCGCCGACGACGGCTACCGGGAGGAGTCGGCCGCGTTCTTCCCGCTGTACCCGGGCCTCGTCCGGGCGCTCGGGCCTGTCCTCGGGTCGCACCTCGTCGCCGGCGTCCTCCTCTCTCTCGCCGCCGCGGGCGTGGCGGCGTGGGCGTTGTACGCGATCGCGAGACACGCGGCCGGCGAGGCGGTGGCGCGGGACAGCGTCCTCGTGCTCGCCCTCTACCCGACTGCATTCGTCTTCACGTCCGCGTACTCGGAAGGCCTCTTCCTCGCGCTCGCGACGACGTCCTTCCTGGCCGGGCTCCGCGGGCGGCCGTGGCTCGCGGGCCTGCTGGCCGGGCTCGCGGTCGCGACACGGCTTGCGGGGCTCGCGCTCGTGCCCGCGCTCGTCGTGCTCTTCTGGCCGAGGGCCCGCGCTCAGACGGCACAGCTCGCTCCGGTCGTGCTGCTTCCCCTGATGGGGCTCGCGTCCGTCGCGCTCGTGTTCGACCGCGCCCTCGGGGACTCGCTCGCGTTCTCGCACGCGCAGAGGTTCTGGGATCGCGCCGCGTCGCCGCTCGGCCCGCTCGGCGGGATCTACGAGGGCGTGCGGGAGACCGCTCGCAACATCGACGGCCTCGGCTCGCTCCCGGGGCGGGTGCGCACCCCGGGCGTGCCGTACTCGGTCACGGACACCCTCGAGCTCGCGCAGGCGCAGCTCGCGCTCTTCAACCTCGTCGACCTGCTCGCGCTCGCCCTCGCGATCGCGCTCACCGTCGTCGCGTACCGGCGCCTGGGTCTCTCGTTCGCCCTCTTCTCGGCGACCGCGCTCGTGATCGCGACGTCGGCGCCGGGGGCCGCGATCCCGCTCCAGAGCATGGTCCGCTTCGTCATGGTCGACTTCCCCGTGCTCATCGCGGGCGCCACCCTGCTCGCGGGGAGGCCGGCCCTGCGGACCGGGACGCTCGTGACGCTAGGAGCCGTCGGCGCCGTCGCCGGGGCCGCGTTCGCCCGAAAGCACTGGGTCGCCTGAGAGCCATTCCCAGGTCGCCTGCAGCCCGTCCTCGAGCTCGACCATCGCCCGGAAGCCGAGCTCGCTCGCGGCGAGCTCGGTGTCGAGGACGCTGCGCTGGAGCTCGCCGAGGCGGGCGGGCGCGTGCGCAGCCTGCTGCTCCGACCCCGCGATCCGGCGGCAGAGCTCGTAGAGATCGACGACCGAGGTCTCCCGGCCGGTCCCCACGTTGAAGACACCGCCCTCCTGGCCGAGTGCCGAGGTGGTCGCGCGGGCCACGTCCCCCACGTACACGTAGTCGCGCGTCTGCAGGCCGTCGCCGAAGATGCTCGCCTGCTCGCCGCGCGCGAGCGCCCCGAGGAAGATGGCGACGACGCCCGCCTCGCCGTGAGGATCCTGGCGCGGGCCGTAGACGTTCCCGAAGCGGAGCGAGACGTGGGTCGTCCCGTACAGACGGTTGTACGTGCGCAGGTACTCCTCCCCGGCGAGCTTCGCGGTGCCGTAGGGGGAGAGCGGGGTCAGCGCCGCGCCCTCGATCGCCGGCCCGTCGTCGCACTCGCCGTAGATCGCGCCTCCGGTCGAGCTGAAGACGACCTGAGCGCCGTGCGGCCGCGAGGCCTCGAGCACCCGGAGCGTCCCCAGCACGTTCACCTCGCCGTCGTACACCGGCTGCTCGACGGAGACGCGCACGTCCGCCTGCGCGGCCAGATGGAGGACGGCCTCCGGGCGCAGCTCGTCGAAGACGTCCTCGAGCGGCTCGCGGATGTCCCGAACCTCGAGCCGGGCCTCGGCTGGAACGTTCTCCCGCTTCCCGGTGACGAGCGAGTCGACGACGACGACCTCGTCGCCACGCGCGACGAGCGCATCCACCACGTGGGAGCCGATGAAGCCGGCTCCGCCTGTCACGACCACGCGCACGGGCCGCATCCTATGTCCACGCAAGTCCGGAACCCGCTCGCGCGGCCTCCGGGCGCGAGAACCCCTGAAGGCGGCCGCACTCGCGCGGCCGCAGGCACCTGCAGCCAGCGGCGTCGGGGACGGCCATAGGATGGCGTCGGCATGTTCGTCTCCTTCGAGGGCCTCGACGGCTCGGGCAAGTCGACGCAGGCGGAGCTCCTGCGCGCGCGGCTCGAGGCCGACGGCGAGGACGTGGTCGCGACGCGGGAGCCGGGCGGCACGGAGCTCGGGGAGCGACTTCGCGACCTGGTGCTGCACGGCGGGCACGTGACGCCGTGGGCCGAGGCGCTGATGTACGCCGCCTCGCGCGCGCAGCACGTGGACGAGGTCATCCGGCCTGCGCTCGAGCGCGGAGCCTCGGTGGTCTGCGATCGCTACCTCGACTCCTCCGTCGCGTACCAGGGGGTCGGGCGCGGGCTCGGCCTCGAGCGGGTACTCGAGCTCAACCTCGACGCGGTCGGCGGCCTGCTCCCCGACTGCACCTTCCTGCTCCTGCTCGATCCGGCCGCCGCGCCATCGCGCCTGACCGGCGACCACGACCGACTCGAGCGCGAGGGGGGCGACTTCCGCGCACGCGTGGATGCCGGCTATCGCGAGCTCGCGGCGCGCTTCCCCGAGCGGATCGTCGCGCTCGACGGGACGCTGCCCGAGCACGAGCTCGCCGAGGAGGTGTATGGAGCCCTTCGCGTCCGTTCCTGAGCAGCCGGAGGCGAAGCGCCTGCTCGGAGCCGCTCTCGAGGAAGGGCCGGCGCATGCGTACCTGCTGCACGGCCCGGCGGGCGTCGGCAAGTCGCGCGTGACCTCCGAACTCGCCCGACACGTGGAAGGGCTGCCCCAGTTCATCTATTGGAGGAGCGGGCGATGCCTCGCGTACGGCAACACGCCGTACTCCGCGCTGGCGGACGCGATCAAGGCACAGTGCGAAGTCCTGGAGGACGACCCGGCCGAGATCGTCGCGCGGAAGGTGGACGCCGCGGTCGAGGAGCTGTTCGGCGACACGGCCGTGGCGCCGCAGATCCGGGCGCTCGTCGGGGGCGGCGAGACGACCGCGTTCACCCGCGACGCCCTCTTCGAGGCGTGGCGACGGTTCCTGGAACGGATGCGCGACGTTCCTGATGGCCGATGGCGAGCATCTGGCGGCCGGTCAGCCGCTGCGGCTGTCGGAGGGCGGTGATCCCTCGTGGCAGTACGACTACACCAATGGCGTCAGCCTGTACGGCGACGGCCGCCACGGGTGTCACGGAGCATCGGCGCTCTCCGGCGTCGGCGGTAGCCTTCGCGTCGGTGAGCTAAACGGACCCGATCCGATCCGGCATGCGTTGAAGGTCAACGTCTTCGCCCAGCGTTTCCTCTCGTGCACCAGCGACGGCTATCGATGGCCGGCGTACCGCGCCGACGCCTACATGGACTGCGGGACGTACGGCGGCGGCGTCACGGCTATGCGCATGGGCTCGCTGCTCGCCGTGCTGCCGTCGGTGAACTGCGACACGATCGTGGCTTCGCGGCACGCGCGTAA
>Ga0210115_1000214_pt1 | contig 16285 bp, 16 predicted proteins | sample MayberryNW_TuleB_2_FD_185526 | JGI IMG/M metagenome (GOLD analysis project Ga0210115, IMG submission 185526) | Wetland microbial communities from San Francisco Bay, California, USA, that impact long-term carbon sequestration - MayberryNW_TuleB_D2... | ecosystem: Environmental > Aquatic > Marine... | reverse complement strand
CCCGCCGAGAAATCCATCTGACTGTACGTCTTGATGTAAAAGACGAACCAGTCGACATCATTGTCGGTCTCAAATCCCGCCGTGTACCAGGTGCCGCCGGCCAACGGGCCAAAGGCCGTCTCTCGGGAGTCGTTGTGCTCGTACTCGCCAGCGGCCCGAGCGCCTGCGCTCAGCACCAACAGCAACAGCACCACAACGCTGAATACCGCACCAAACCTACCCGCCAACTCGTTTCGCCCAAGTAGGTGGGTCCGCGGGTTGCGTTCCCAGGACTCGATAGCTCCGCGCTCTGCCAAGGTTGCCTCCGTTTCCGACTGCCTGAGACTCGGACAATACTCAGAACGACCCCAGCGGGTGTTTATTTGCACTGCTCTAGGCCAAATGCTCGCGCATCCGCTCGACAGCCTCGGCTATCCGCTCGTCTGGAGTGGTAAGAGCGATGCGGAAGAACCCCTCGCCGCTGGGCCCGTACATCGACCCGGGGGAGACGACGACAGCCGCCTCTTCCAGCACCAGCTCGGCGAAGGAGGTCGACGTGTGGCCCTTGGGGACCGGCGCCCAGACGTAGATCGTGCCCTTCGGCGCGGTCACCTCGACGCCGATCTCGCTCAGCGCCGAGACGACCAGGTCACGGCGGCGGGCGTAGGTCTCGTTCATCCGCTCGAGCGGGCCGCTCGGCCCCTCGAGCGCGGCGACGCCGGCCAGCTGCACGGCCTCGAACATACCCGAGTCGACGTTGGTCTTCAGCCGCCAGTACGTCTGCACGGCCGCGGCGTTGCCGAGGATCGCAGCGCAGCGCCAACCGGTCATGTTGTAGCCCTTGGAGAGCGAGAAGACCTCGACCCCGACCTCCTTGGCGCCGGGCGTAGCGAGGAAGCTGGGGGCGACGTAGCCGTCGTAGGTCGTCTCCGAGTAGGCGTTGTCGTGGACGACGAGGATCTCGTGCTCGCGAGCGAAGGAGACGACCAGCTCGAAGAAGCCCTCGGGAACGACGGCACCGGTCGGATTGTTGGGGTAGTTGACGAACATCAGCCGCGCCTTGGCGGCGACATCGGCCGGGACCGCGCCGAGATCGGGGACGAATCCGAGCTCGGGCACGAGCGGCAGCAGCTCCGGGGTCGCGCCGGCGAGGATCGGGCCACCGGTGTAGACGGGATAGCCCGGGTCGGCGGCGAGCGCGACGCCACCCGGATCGAGAAAGGCGAAACAGAGGTTGTAGATGCACTCCTTGGCGCCGAGCGCCGGGATCACCTCGTCCTCGGGGTCGATCTTGACGTCGAAGCGCCGATCGTAGAAACGGGCAAAGGCCTGGCGGAACTCGTCGCGGCCGCGGTTGCTGGGGTACTGGTGCGTGCCGGGGTCGGCGACCGCTTCCTGCATCGCACTGACGATGTGGGGGTGGGTCGGCTCGTCGGGGTCGCCGATCCCGAGGCTGATCACGTCGATGCCCGCGGCGCGCTTGTCGGCGATCCGCCGCTCGAGCTCCTGGAACATGTAGGGAGGCATCGCCTCCAGGCGGCTTGAGGGGTCTGCGATTCCCACCGGCGCGGAAATCTATTAGCCCAGCTCGGAAAGCGCCTGCACGAGCTCGGGCGATAGCTCCCCCGAGCAGATCGGCTCGGCCCAACCGGTCAGCCGCAGGTCGAGGTCAGCCGAGATCTCGACCTCGAGCTCGCCCCCGTCCAGCTCGACCGTGATCGGACTCGGGGTACCTTCGAGGAAGGCCGCGACCGCAGCGCCGCTCGCACCCGTCCCCGAGGACAGGGTCTCCCCCACCCCGCGCTCGAAGATCCGCGCCCGCACCCGATCGCCATCGACCCGGAAGAACGAGACGTTGGTTCGGTTGGGAAAGAGCTCGTGGCCTTCGATCCCCGGTCCGATCGCCTGCAGATCGAGCTGCTCGAGCTCATCGTCAACGGCGATCGCGCACTGCGGGTTGCCAATCGAGACGTACTGGAAGCTCCACTCGCGGTCCGCGGCGCTGAGCGTCCCCCGGCCCTCGGGCTCACCCGAGGGAAAGTCCTTCGAGGTCGTGGACGCCTTCCCCATCTCGACCGCGCAGGTCCGCTCCGAGGTGATCGTCGGCGTCACCGCCCCGGCGACGGTCTCGATCGAAAACGTCTCCGCATCGGTCCACCCGTGCCGCCGCAGGTAGAGGATCGCCTCCCGCGCCCCATTCCCCGACAGCTCCGCCTCCGATCCATCCGGGTTGAAGATCCGCAGCGACGCCACGAAGCTCGGGTCATCGCTCGGAGCGAGCAGCAACACGCCATCCGCACCGACGCCAAAATGCGGGTCGCAAATCCTCCGCACCCGCGCGCCGCTCAGCTCCCAAGCCAGCACCTCCGCCTCGAGAATCACATAATCGTTCCCCAGCGCCGTCCACTTCTCAAATCGCATCGCCGCACCCTATCCGGACGTGCCGTGAGTTAACGGACACTATGGGTACTCAACTCGCGGCACGTCCCTCGATCGAGGCGATGATCTGGCCCGCTACGTCGGTGTCGCTTAGGGCGGTGCGGTTGATCGTGGTGAGGTTGGGGATCTTGCGCATCCAGGTGAGCTGGCGGCGGGCGTAGTTGCGCGAGCGCTTCTTCATGCGCTCGATATCACCGCTCAGTAGCTCGTCGAAACCGAGCGCTTTGCGCGCGGTGCGCGACGGACCGAGCGCTTCGGCTCGTCGCACCTCCGCCTCCGCGCCACCGGCAATGATCGCCTCGGTTCGGGCGTCGATCCGCTCGTAGAGCAACGAGCGCTCCATATCGAGACCGAAGATCGCCGTCGGCAGGCGCGTCTCGGGCGACCAGAGCTCCGAGTCCGCGCTTTCGGGCGGCGCCTTGACCAGCGACAGCTCCGCCACCGCCGCGCGCAGGTAGAGGCCCGTCCCCCCCACGACGATCGGCCGCCGCCCCACCGCCAACGCTCGATCGATCTCCTCATGCGCCAGCCGCATGTAATCCCCCACCGAGAACGGCCGCGTAACCGGCACAAACCCAACAAGTCGATGCTCGAGCAGCTCCTGCTCCTCAGCCGACGCAACCCCGGTGAGCACACTCAAGCCCTCATAGACCTGCAACGCGTCGCAGGAAATGGCGACTGGGTCCTCACCCAGCTCCCGGAGCTCCTTGGCGAGGGCGATAGCTACCCGGGTCTTCCCGACCCCGGTGGGGCCGAATATGGCGATCACATCCATCAGCGGATTACTACCAGCGGGCGAAGAGGGGGTGGCGGGGCTGCTCCGAGCGGCTTGTACTTTTTTCGCGGCGACAATCGCGGACAGCCACAACCTGTCTTCGAAAAAAGTTGAGCTCGGGGTAGCCCCGCCACCCCCTCACCCAACCCGACTAAGCAGCAACTCCGTCCCGCTGAGCGTCGTCGAGGTGGCCGCGTCGATCTCGACCTGAACGAAGTCCCCCGCGTCAGCCGAGCCGTCGAAGTTGACCGTCTTGTTGTGCCGCGTCCGCCCCCGCAGGCGGCTCGGGTCCGTCCGACTCGGCCCCTCGACCAGCACCTCGAGCTCGCGCCCGACGAAGCGCTGTGCGCGCTCGGTCGCGCGCCGCTGGACCAGCTCGACAAGCCGCTCCATCCGCTCGCGTTTGACCGGGTGCGGCACCTGCTCGTCCAGCGTCGCCGCCTCGGTTTCGCGGCGCGGGGAAAAGATGAAGGTGAAGGCGCTGTCGTAGCCGACCTCCTCGACAACCTCGAGCGTCTGCTCGAAATCGGCCTCGGCCTCGCCCGGGAAGCCGACGATGATGTCGGTCGTGATCGCGCAATCGGGGACGTGCTCGCGAATCAGCGCGACCCGGTCCATGTAGCGCTGCCGGCTGTAGGTGCGGCGCATCCGTTTGAGGATCGCGCTCGAGCCCGACTGCAGCGGCAGATGGATGTGCTCGCAGAGCGCCGGCAGCTCGGCGTGGGCGCGAATCACGTCCTCCTTCATGTCCTTCGGGTGCGGGCTGGTGTAGCGGATGCGCTTGATCCCATCAACCGCGTCGATTTGCGCCAGCAGCTCGGCAAACCCGATCCGCGAGTCGCGCGGCAGGTCGCGGCCGTAGCTATTGACGTTCTGACCGAGCAGGGTCACCTCGCGCACGCCGTCGGCCGCGAGCGCCTCGGCCTCGGCGACCAGCTCGCCCGGCTCGCGACTCTGCTCGCGCCCGCGGGTCGAAGGCACGATGCAGTACGAGCACTTGCAGTTGCAGCCCTGAGAGATCTGCAACCAGCCTTGGAACCGGCGCTCGCGCCGCGCCGGCAGATGACCGGAGAAGTCCTCGAACTCGAAGTAGCCCTGGGCGCTGAGCGAGTCCGAGTTGAGGAACTCGGCGAGGCGGTGGATCTGCCCCGGGCCGAAGGCGACATCGACGAAGGGAAAGCGCTGGAAGACCTCGTCCTTGACCGACTGCGCCCAGCAACCGCCGACGCCGACGACGCGCTCGGGGTCTTCGGACTTGAGCCGCTTGGCCTCACCCAGGTGGGCGGTAAAGCGATTGTCGGCCGACTCGCGGATCGAGCAGGTGTTGAAGAGAATCAGATCGGCCTCGGCGCGGCTCTCAGCCCGCTCGTAGCCAAGCGACTCGAGCATCCCCTGCATCCGCTCGGAGTCGTGCACGTTCATCTGGCACCCGAACGTGGTGACGTGGTAGCTGGGCATGGCCTAGACAGATTAGACGCCCACAAGCCAAGCGAAATGCGCCGGCGTGGAGACGTCTACTGCTGCTCGGCTTCTTCCGATTCCTCGGTCGCCTGCGGCAGGCCGGCCTCCTGCTCGCGATGTTCTTCCTCGTGCTGGGAGTGCAGAACGGCGAAGGTCGTGGTGGCGCCCACCAGGGCGATAAACCAAAGTGCCACCACGGGCGCCGCCCGTCCCGGAAACCGCTCCAGGCGCAAACCGAGAAAGGTAAAGACAACGGCCGAGACCGCGAGCACCGAGCCGCAGACGTAAAAGATCGCTTCGTAATCCATGTGCGCGCGGCATCCTACCTGTTGCCGCCGACCCCTGGGTGGGCCTACTAGCGTGCGTAATCGATCGCGCGGCTCTCGCGGATCACGGTGATCTTGATCCGGCCCGGGTAGGAGAGCTCGCGCTCGATCGCCGTCGCGATCTCGTGTGAGATCAGGGCGGCGCCCTCGTCGTCGACCTCGCCGGGATCGACCATCACGCGCATCTCCCGCCCGGCCTGCATCGCGTAGACCTTCTCCACCCCGGCGTGGCTCGCGGCGAGGGCCTCGAGCTCATGCAGGCGGGTGACGTACTCCTCGAGGCTGTCGCCGCGGGCGCCCGGACGGGCGCCCGAAAGGGCGTCTGCGGCCTGCACGACGACGGCCTCGACACTGTGTGGCTCGACCTCGTCATGGTGGGCTTCGATCGCGTGGGCCACCTCCTCGCTCTCGTCGTGGCGGCGGGCGAGGCGAGCGCCGATCTGCGCATGGGTGCCCTCGGTGTCCTGGTCGACCGCCTTGCCAACGTCGTGCAGCAACGCCGCCCGCCGCGCGATGTCGGCCGCGGCGCCGAGCTCGATCGCGATCAGGCCCGCCAGGTAGGAAGACTCGACCAGGTGGGCGAGCACGTTCTGGCCGTAGCTGGTGCGGAATTGCAACCTTCCGAGAAGCTCGATCAGGCGCGGGTGAAGGCCGTTTACGTTGGCGTCGAGGGCCGCACGCTCGCCCTCTTCGCCGATCCGCTCCTCTACTTCGGCGCTCGCCTGATCGAATGCTTCCTCGCAGCGCGCCGGGTGGATGCGCCCGTCGGCGATCAGGCGTTCCAGCGTCAGCCGGGCCACCTCGCGCCGCATCCCATCGAAGCTCGAGAGGCGCACCGCCGAAGGCGTGTCGTCGATGATGATGTCGACCCCGGTCAGCTGCTCTAGGACGTGGATGTTGCGGCCCTCGCGGCCGATGATCCTGCCCTTCATCTCGTCGTTGGGCAGTTGCAATAGATGGGTGGTCGTCTGTACGGCGTGTGCGCCGGCCAGGCGCTGCGTCGCCGTCGCGAGGATCTCCTGCGCCCGTTGCTCGGCCTCTCGCCGGGTCTCCTGCTCGATCCTGCGCAACATCAGGCCGGCGCGACGACGCGCATCGGTCTCGACCTCCTCGAGTAGCGCTTGGCGCGCCTCCTCGGCGCTCAGGGAAGCGATCTGTTCCAGCGCCTCCAGCCGTTCCAGCACCGGGTCCGGTGCCGATCCGTTGCCGCGTGAAGACATCCACGACGGCAGGCTGAATTTCATCTACCGGAGCATGCTACTCCTATAGAACCGCTTGTCTAGGTGGCGTTCAAGCCGCCTCGGCGACGGGCTGCGACTCCTCGGCAGCCGACGGCGCGGCAGCCCCCTCCGCACTCATGCCCAGCGCGGCGCGGATCTTGGCCTCGATCTCCGCGGCTATCTCGGGGTTCTCGGTGAGGAACTGTTTGGCGTTGTTGCGCCCCTGGCCGAGGCGGGTCTTGCCGTAGGAGAAGAAGGAGCCCGATTTCTGCACCAGGTCGTGCTCCATGCCGAAATCGAGCAGGCCGCCCTCGCGCGAGATGCCGGCTCCGTACTCGATGTCGAATTCGGCCTGGCGGAACGGGGCCGCGACTTTGTTCTTTACGACTTTGACGCGGACGCGGTTGCCGACCGCCTCGGTCCCTTCCTTGAGCGTTTCGATCCGGCGGATGTCGAGTCGCTGCGAGGCGGCGAACTTGAGCGCCCGCCCGCCCGGCTGGGTCTCGGGCGAGCCGAACTGGACCCCGACTTTTTCGCGGATCTGGTTGGTGAAGAGGCAGACCGTGTTGGTCCGGTTGAGGTTGCCGGCGAGCTTGCGCATCGCCTGCGACATCAAGCGCGCCTGCAGACCGACGGTCGTGTCGCCGATCTGCCCTTCGAGCTCGACTTTCGGGGTCAGCGCCGCGACCGAGTCGATCGCGACCACGTCGATCGCCGCCGAGGCGATCAGGCGGTCGGCGATCTGCAGCGCCTGCTCGCCGTAGTCGGGCTGGGAGACGAGCAACTCGTCGGTGTCGACGCCGATCGCCTTGGCGTAGATCGGGTCCATCGCGTGCTCGGTGTCGATGAAGACGCAGACGCCGCCGCGGCTCTGAGCTTCGGCGATGATGTGGTAGATCAGCGTCGTCTTGCCCGACGACTCCGGGCCGAAGATCTCGACGATTCGCCCGCGTGGCACGCCGCCGACGCCGAGCGCCAGGTCAAGCGCGAGGGCGCCGGTCGGGATCGCCGGCACCTGCACCTTGCTGTCTGCGCCGAGTCGCATCAGGGCGCCCTCGCCGAAGTCCTTGCGGATGTGCTGGACCGCGTTCTCTAGCGCCGCGTCCTTGGCCTTTGCCTCTTTCGCCGAAGCGTCCTTCAGAGCTGCTTTTTTGTCTGCCATTGGTTTCACCTCACTGCCGCCCGCCCGCGGGCAGCTCGACTTGCGCCAACGGGGTGTATCGCGCACCCTGCGGCTGGAGTTCAGAACGGTAGAGCGTCAACCGGACACCATCGAAGGGCTGCAACAAGCCTTTCGGCAGTGCCCCAGGAAGCCTTTCCACGCGGGCCGGGCGCTTCGAGCCACGTTCCCCGCGGCGCACCCGGGCGACGGTCACGTGGGGCCAAAACGGCCGCTTCTCCGGCTTGTGGAGGCGGGCATCGACCAGCCGCTCTTCGAGCCCGGCCTGCAGGGCGATCGTGGCCGGCGAGTCGACCGGAAGCGCAAACAGCCGAGGGCGGCCACGCTCAGGCCGTGGCACCGGACCGGCCAGGCTGAGCGAGGGCGCCGGGCCAGCGCCGGCGGCGACGAGCTCGCCCAACCGCGGGATCTCCCTCTCCGCCGTCCAGCCGAGGAAGACAAGGGTGATGTGCAGCGCCTCCTCTCGCACCGGCCGCAGCGCCGGATCGGCGAGCGCCTCGCGCCCCCAGGCGGCGACCCCCGCGCGCACCGACGCGGGCAGGTCGAGGGCGATGAACAGCCGCGCCCGCGGACTCTTCAGCCTCTCCTTGGTCATCTCGCCGACCGTAAACGGTCGCGACGCACGAGACGCGCGCGGATCGTAAAAAGTGTGTGTCGTCTCCCCTACAGTGGCGTCTCGTTGTGGCCCAAAAGCGACCGCAGCAGGTGCATCGCGACCAGCGCCGAGCGCTCGCGGATGTCGTCGCGGTCGCCCGGGATGACCGGGTCGCGGGCAATGCTTGCGCCGTCGGCGAGGCGGGCGTCGAAGCAGACGTAGCCGACCGGCTTCTCCTCGCTGCCCCCATCGGGGCCGGCAATGCCGGTGATCGCGACGGCGACGTCGGCCTCGAAGCGTGCCAGCGCCCCGCGCGACATCGCCTCCGCCACCTCGGCCGAGACCGCGCCGTGGGTCTCGATCAGGCCGGGGTCGACGCCGAGCAGCTCGGCCTTTGCCTCGTCCGAGTAGGTCACCGCGCTGCCGGCGAAGTAAGCGGATGCGCCAGGCAGGTTGGTTATCCGCGCCGCCAGCAGTCCGCCCGTGCAGGACTCGGCCAGGGCCAGCCGCCGACCCTGCAAGAGGCGAGCGAGCTGCGCGTCGATCGTCTCGCCGTCGAGGCTGAAGAGGTGGCGGGCGTGGCGGTCGACTAGGCCGGCGCGCACCGCCTCCGCCACCGACGTTGCCCCAGCCCGGTAGCGGACGTCGATCTCGATCTCACCGCGGCGCAGGCAGGTGGTGATCTCGACCGCCGAGAGCTCGACCCCGTCCTGCTCGATCTCACGCAGGCTCTTGGCGATTTCGGACTCGGGGATGCCGAACATACGCACGGTGTACGCGTGTAGAGGGGTGGCGCGGGAGAGGACAGCCTGCACCGACTCGGACTCGATCGCCCGCGGCCACATCGGCTGCAGCTCACGCGGCGGGCCGGGGAGGACGATCACGACTCGCCCGTCGGCCGGCACGACCAAGCCCGGAGCGGTCCCGACGGGGTCCAGCGCCAGCGCACCCTCGGGCACCAGCGCCTGCTTGCGATTTGCCGTCCGCACCGCCTCCTCGTCGAAGCTGAAGCGACGGGCGAAGCCGCGGATGATCGCCGCGATCTTCTCCTCCATCTCCTCGTCGAGGACGAGCTCGCGGCCTGCAAAACGAGCGACGACCTCGGCGGTGAGGTCGTCCGCGGTGGGGCCGAGCCCGCCTGAGGTGACGATCAGGTCCATGCCCTCGGCGGCCATGAAGCGCAGCGCCGCTTCGAGGTCCTGCGGCCGGTCGGCGACAACCATGATGTGCGCGACCTCGACCCCGAGCCCGGCCAGGCGTTCGGAGATCCAAGGTCCGTTGCGATCGGCGATCCGTCCGGTGATCACCTCGGTCCCCGTCACCACGATCCCTGCCCGTACGGCGCTATTCACAGCTGGGTCTTTCGCCTTCTTCCAGTGGGCTCACCTTGCCACGTTCGTCGACCGCGTAGCCGACCGGGCTCGAGCTTTCTTCGATTTCAGCCCGCTCGCCGTCGACGAACATCTCCACCGAGCCATTGCCAAGCGCGAGTTCGAAGCCCGACGAGCGGAACGGCCCCGCTTCTTCTCCTGCGGCGAGGATCTGCCCGTCGACCAGCGCTTTTTCGGCGGCGTCGAGCAGGCAGGCCCAGACTTCGGCCGTCGCCACGAGGCGCACGGCGACGCCCGGTTTCGCCGCGGGCGTCGTGCTCTGCTGCACCTCGCGCGCGCCCGGCTCGCTTTCGTTCTTTGCCGCCGGCGAGGGCGTCGAGGAGGATCCGTCGCCGCCGGCGAGAGCGATGCCCACGACCACGGCGACGAGCAGCAGGCTGACCGCCCCGATCAGCAGGCGGCTGGAGAGACGCGAGCGCGGCTTGCGTGCACCCGTCGGCACCGGCTCGACCCGCTTCGGCGCCCGCTCCGCGCCCCCTGGCGGCGCCGTCGCGCGGCGGTAGTCATCGGCGAGGCGCTCCCCGTCGAGGCCGAGGTACTGGGCGTAGGTGCGGATGAAGCCGCGCGTATAGGCGCCGCCGGGGAGCGCATCCCACTCCTCGTTCTCGATCGCCTGCAGGTAGCGAACGCGGATCTTGATCGCCGCTTCGACCTCGGAGAGGCCGATTTTGCGCCGGTTGCGCGCGTCGCGCAGGGTGGCTCCAATGCCGGTGTCCACGCCGACATTGTGTCTATTGCGCGCTTTCGGCGCGAAAGAACCCTGTTAATTGGCCTCGTCGGCCTCAACGGCGACCGGAGCGGCGTCGCCGCCGCCGGCCAGGACGCGCGGCAGGTCAGCCTCGGAGATCAGCACCTGACGCGGCTTCGAACCCTCGTAGCCGGAGATCACGCCGCGCCGCTCGAGCATGTCGATCAAACGTCCAGCGCGGGTGTAGCCGACGCGCAGGCGGCGCTGGATCATCGAGACCGAGGCGGTTTCCGTCTGCACGACCGTACGGATCGCCTCGTCGAGCAGATCGTCGGCGTCGGGATCGAAATCGCCCTCGGCTTCCACGCCCTGCTCCTCGCGCACCTCGAGCAGCTCAGCCTCGAACTCGGGTTCGCCCTGCTTGGCCCAGTGGCCGGTGATGCGGGCGATCTCCTCCTCGGTGACGAAGGCGCCCTGGACGCGCGCCAGCTTCGAGGTGCCGGCGCCGCGGAAGAGCATGTCGCCCTGGCCGAGCAGCGCCTCGGCGCCGCCCTGATCGAGGATCACGCGCGAGTCGGTCTGCGAGGAGACGGCGAAGGCGATCCGGGCGGGGATGTTGACCTTGATCGTGCCGGTGATGATGTCGGTCGAGGGACGCTGGGTCGCCAGCACCAGGTGGATCCCGGTGGCGCGCGACTTCTGCGCCAGGCGGATGATCGAGTCCTCGACCTCGGCCGGCGAGACCATCATCAGGTCGGCGAGCTCGTCGATCACGCAGAGGATGTGCGGCAGCGGCGCCTCGCCGGCCTTGGCGCGGGCGCGGTTGAGCTCGGCCAGGTTGCGACAGCGCGCCTCGCCCATGATCCCGTAGCGGCTCTCCATCTCGCCGATCAGGTTGGCGAGCACGTTGGCGGCGAGGCGGGGTGAGGTGACGACCGGGGTCAAGAGGTGCGGCACGTGCTCGTAGTGGTTGAGCTCGACCTGCTTGGGGTCGACGAGGACGAGACGCACATCGTTGGGCGAAGCGTGCATCAGGATCGAGGAGAGGATCGCGTTGACGCAGCCCGACTTGCCCGAGCCGGTGGTGCCGGCGACGAGCACGTGCGGCATCTTCGCCAGGTCGGTCCAGACCGCGTTGCCGTCGATCCCTTTGCCGAGCCAGGCGACCAGCGGCGAGGTCTTCTCCGGCCGTCCGGCGTAGATATCGCCGAGGCGGACGAGGCGGCGGCGGGTGTTCGGCACCTCGACCCCGACGGCCTGCTTCCCGGGGATCGGGGCAAGGATGCGAATGTCGGTTGAGGCGAGCGCGTAGGCGAGGTCGTTGGAGAGCTCGGTGACTTTCTTCACCTTGGTTCCGGGCGCCAGCCGCAGCTCGAAGCGCGACACGTGCGGGCCGCTGACGATGCCGACGATCTTCGCCTCGACCCCGAAGTGCCCGAGGGTCTCGACCAGCTTGCGTCCGATCGCCTCGTGATCGCGCGGGTCGGGGCCGCTGTCCCCCCCACCCCGCTCCAACACCCTTGCCGGCGGCGGCCTGTAATCGATCTGCTCCGATTCGGTCACGCCGCGTTTGTTGCCCATCGGGGTGAGAGCAACCTGCTCGCCCTCGGGCGGCTCCCCCTCGGGCTCGGCCTCCGCCTCGGGCACCACCGTCAGCTCCTCGAAATCGTGGGTGGCCGGCTCGGGCTCCTCGGCGATCGCGACGGTGGGCTCGAAGTCGTCCGTCTCCGGATAGGTGCTCATCACGTCGGTTGGGCCGGCCTGGGTCTCGAAGACCGAGCTGGTCTCGCCGCGGCGGTCGGCGCGGTGCTGGATCGCGGTGCGGGCGACGTCGCGGCTGCCGACGAAGGTGTGGCGAATGCCGCGCCCGAGGCCACGAAAGACGGTGGAGACCGAGGTCCCGGTGACGAGCATCGCGCCGGTCGCGAGCATCAGGACCGTCGCGATCCGGGCGCCCACCGCGCCGAACAGGTATTCAAGCCCGGTTTCGACCCCGTAGCCGACCTTGCCGCCGTCCCAACCGAAGAAGAGGACGAAGCAGAGGTAGACGCCGGCGGCGATCAGGAAAAGGCCGATCAGGTCAAGATGGCGCTGATGCAGGCCCTCGGGCAAGCGCAGGCGCGGGATGCGAGATCTGCCTTTCGCCTTTGACTTGGCTTTCGACTTGCGACGCGCGGCCGAGCCTCGCTTCTTGCGCACGAACATTACACCCGCTTCGACAGTGGCGCCCGCTCCCCTGCCTGGCTAGAGCTGCGTGGCGACGACGGTTGCGAGGAAGGCGAAGATTCCACCGCCGACCGTCGCCAACATCACCCGGGTCATCGACGCTATCCGCTCCTCGAGCGAGTCGAAGCGGCCCCCGATCTCAATCCGGAACTCCTGAAACTCGGTTCTCATCTCCCTGCGGAGAGCCGCGAACCCTTCCGCCATCTCCTTGCGGACGGCCGCGAATTCGTCCTTCATCTCCTTGCGGACGGCCGCGAATTCGTCCTTCATCTCCTTGCGGACGGCCGCGAATTCGTCTGCCATCTCCTTGCGGACGGCGGCGAACTCGTCCTTCATCTCAGCTCGTATCGCCTTGAATTCGACCCGCATCTCCTCGCGCACGGCTTTGAATTCGGCCCTCATCTCCGCCCGCACGTCCTTGAACTCCGCCTTCATCTCCGCGCGCACCGCCGTGAATTCGACGTGCATCTCACCGTTCAGCGCTTCGATCTTGTGGTCGAGGTCGTTCATCCTGCCCTCACTCTCAACGAGTTCCAATGTCTGCATGGTGCCACGCTAGCCGGTCGGTTGTGACCTGTGGTGCGCAGAATCCAAAAAGTTTCACACAAGTGCGTGAAAAAGGCGCAGACCTTCGACTTATTGCCAGCAGAGCCTGCCTTCTCAGCCCGCGCAGACCCAGGCGCTGCCGCCGGAGTCGGCCCAGATTTCGGCCGCGATGCGGTCCTGTTCGGCTTTCGGCGCGTCCTGCGGGGCGCCCTTGCCGCCGTATAGCGCCCAGGTCGAGGGCAGGATCTGGTACGCGCCGCCGGCGCCGCTGCTGGCGTTGACGGCGCCGTAGTTGCCGCCGGACTCGCACATCACGATGTAGGTCGGGATCGAGTAGGGCCCGCCGAGCCAGCGGCCAACGGTTTCTTCCGCCGCCGCGCGGCTCGCCGCTTCCGCCGCTTCGATCTCCTCCACCCACTGTCCGATCCGCTGTTTCAGCTCAGCCAAGGAGGAGGAGCGTTCGGCGGCGATCGCGTCGAACCGGGCTGCCGCCTGCTCGGCACGCGCACGCACCGCGGCAATTTCCGCCCTCGCCGCGGCGAGCTGCCTGTTGTAGGCATCGACGCGTGCCTTCAGCGCGGCGACCAGCTTCAGCTCGTGACGGACCCGGTTGCGCACCTGCTCGACCCGGGCGGCAAGCTGGGTGTCGGAGTCCTCGATCCGCCGCAGGTATTCGGTCCGCGTCGCCAGCTCGTCGAAGTCGGATGAGCCGAGGATGACGCTGGCGGTGCTGGGCGTGCCGCTCTCGTAGATCGCGACCAGGCGGCGCGCGAGCGCCCGGCGCGCGCGGCGCAGGCGACGGCGCTCGGCGGCGAGCTGGCGTTCGGCCCGCACCACCTTCGCCGCCAAGCGCGCGGCCCGTTCGCGCCCGTGCGCGAGCAGGTCGCTGAGGTGCCGCTCGCGCGCGGCGGCCGCCGAGGCTTCGACTTCGGCCGCCGTCAGCCGTTCCTGGGTGGCGCGGATCTCAGACCCGAGGGCGGCCGCTTCATCTTGCGCCGACGCGACCTTGTCGCGCAGATCGCCGATGTCGGCGGCGCGCGCCGAAGCGACCGTAAGCAGCGCTACGGCAAGGAGCGTGACTGCGAGCTTGCGGCGCATGGGTGCACCTCGGTCCTCTAACCCTCGGGCACTTCCCGGTTGGCGAGGTAGATCGCGATCCCGACCGCGACGACCCCGAGGCCGACGCCGATGCGGATCTCGCGCCGGTAGCGGCGCCGCAGGTAGGCGACGGTGAAGCGCAAAGCGGCCTTGCCGACCCGGTCGTACATCAGCCCCCTCCCCCCTTGTCGCGCTGCCGGATCCGGTGCGCCATCCGCGACTGCAGCGACCAGAGCTCGATGAAGCCGGGCGAGGCGGCCTGCGAGAAGAGACCGCCCGACTCGGCAAATGAGGCGAGGCCGGCGTCGTAGACGGCATTGGGCGAGGAGCGGGTGACGACGCGCACGCCCCCTTTGTACAACCGCAGGCCGATCGTCCCGCTCACCTGGGCGTTGACTGCATCCATGTATGCATCGAGGTCGGCGCGCAGCGGCTCCCACCAGAGGCCGGCGTAGACGAGGTAGGCCCACTTCTGGTCGAGGGTCGGCTTGAACTGGTTCTGGTGGATCGTGCCGACCAGCTTCTCCAGCTCCCGATGAGCCGGCAGCAGGATCGCCGCCGCCGGCGCCTCGTAGATGTCGCGCACCTTGAGCCCGACGATGCGGTCCTCGATGTGGTCGACGATGCCGACGCCGTGGCGACACCCGATCCCGGCGGCGGCTTCGAGCAGCGCGACCGGGTCGAGCCGCTCGCCATTGAGCGCAACCGGCACACCGGCCTCGAACTCGACCGTCACCGTCTCGGCCTCGTCCGGCGCCTGCTCCGGGCGGGTGACCAGCTGGAACACGTCGTCCTCCGGCGCGTGGCCGAGATCCTCGATCCAGCGGCCCTCGGAGGAGCGGCCCCAGAGGTTGTCGTCGATCGAGTAGGGGGCGACCTCGGTGCCGCCCTTGACCGGAATGCCGTGTTCGCGCGCGTAGGCGATCTCCTCCTCGCGCCCCATCTGCCAGGAGCGCACCGGGGCGATCGTCTTCAGCTCCGGCGCCAGCGTCGCCACGGTCGCCTCGATTCGCACCTGGTCGTTGCCCTTGCCGGTGCAGCCGTGGGCGATCGTGTCGCAGCCGCTGCGGCGCGCGTACTCGACCGCGAGCTCGGCGATCAGCGGCCTCCCCAGCGCCGTGAACAGCGGGTAGCCGCCGCCGTAGAGCGCGTTCGCCTTGATCGCCGGCAGGACGAAGCCGGTGGCGAAGCGCTCGCGCGCATCGACGACATGGCACTCGAGCGCGCCGAGGCGCTTTGCCTTGTCCTCGATCACGGCGTAGTCCTCGCCCGGCTGGCCGAGGTTGACGGTCAGGCAGACGACCTCGGCACCGTAACGGTCCTGGATCCACTTCAGCATCACGCTGGTGTCGAGGCCGCCCGAGTAGAGCAGCAGCACGCGCCGTACCTCCGCGGGGTCGGCCTCGTAGCCCGCGGTGCGGACCTGCTCGGGCGGCAGCTCGCTCATTCGGCGGGGATGCCGCCGCTGCCGGTTTCTTCTTCGGGGCCGGTCGGCGGCGGTGCGGGCGCGGTCGTTTCGGTGGGTTCGGCTTCGGTCGGCGTGGTCGTCGGAGCCGTCGTCTCAGTCGTGGTGGAGCCGGTCGTGGTTGGCGCGGTCGACGTGGTCGTTTCAGCCGTGCTCGGCACCGTCGTCACCGTCGAGGTGTCGCCACCGCCATCGGAAGCGATCACGACGATCGCGATCAAGAGCCCGACGATGACGGCTATCAGGCCGGCGATGAGCAGGCGCATGTTGCCGTGCGGGCGACCGCCCGGTTGCCCCGGCTGACGCGGATCGTCCGGTTGCCCCATTACGCGGGTTGGGTCATCGTGCATAGCCGCTGATCCTACGGCCGTCCGGGTCGCCCTGGGCTCTGCCTACTCCTCCGGGCCGAGGATTGCGTCGAGGATCTCGCTCGTGTCCTCGATATCGAAGCCGCTGCGCAGGCGCGCCTCGATCTCGTCGCGGCCGGCGCCGGAGACCGCCATCTGGGTGGCGAGCAGGCGCGCGCCGGCGGACTCCGAGCGGCGCGGCGCGGGCGGCTGCTCCGGCTCCGGCCCGCGCTCCTCCTCGGCGGGCGCGAGCTCGACCGGCTTCAGATGGCCGCCGCGGCGCTCGCTCCACCGGTCGGGCGGATCGAGCTCGTCGGCGAGCTCGCGCAGCCGCTCGGCGACGATCCGGTCGGCGCGGTCGCGCGCCTCGTCGAGCTCGCGCTGAGCCTGCCGCTCGGCGTCGTCGATCACGCTTGCGGCGGCCTGCTCGGCGGCGTCGACTATGCGCGCCAGGCGCTGCGCCGCGTCGGCGGCGGATGCTGGCGGTCCTTCCCTCGGTGGGCGTTTCGCGGCGCTCATCTCGGTTGACAGCTTAGGAGCGATTCCCCG
>Ga0210115_1000213_pt1 | contig 16321 bp, 15 predicted proteins | sample MayberryNW_TuleB_2_FD_185526 | JGI IMG/M metagenome (GOLD analysis project Ga0210115, IMG submission 185526) | Wetland microbial communities from San Francisco Bay, California, USA, that impact long-term carbon sequestration - MayberryNW_TuleB_D2... | ecosystem: Environmental > Aquatic > Marine... | reverse complement strand
CCGACCCGGGCCACGTCGGTGATGTCGAGCGGTACGCCGTCGCCGAGCGTCGTGACGCCGGTGCCCGCCAGCGGGGCCAGCCCGTCGCCCAGCAGGGTCGGCGCCAGGTAGGCGACGACCCGGTCGACGAGTCCTGCCCTCAGGAACGAGCCCGCCAGGGTGGGCCCGCCCTCGAGCAGGACGAGCCGCCGGTCGCGCTGCCACAGTGCGGCGAGCAGCGCCGCCAGGTCGACCCGTCCGTCCGGGCCCTTGCCCAGCTCGGCCGCGGTCGCGACCCATGTGGGTGCCGCATCGTCGAGGACCCGGGCACCTGACGACGTACGGCCGTGGGTGTCGACGACCACCCGCAACGGCTGGTCGGCGACCGGTCTGCCGTGCTCGTCGCGGACCGTGAGCTGCGGGTCGTCGGCTGCGACGGTGCCCGCACCGGCGACGACCGTGTCGCACTCGGCCCGCAGCCGGTGCACGTCACGGCGCGACTCGGCCGAGGTGATCCACCGGCTGGTGCCGTCGGGTGCGGCCACCTTGCCGTCGAGGGTGGTGGCGACCTTCCAGAGGACGAACGGTCGCTGCGTGCGTACCGTCGTCAGCCAACGCTCGTTGGCGGTCGCGGCCTCGCTCGCGAGGACCCCGGCCTCGACCTCGACCCCGGCGGCGGCCAGCCGCGCGGCGCCACCGGCGGCGACCGCGGTGGGGTCGGCCACGGCGTAGACGACCCGCGAGACACCGGCGCCGAGCAACGCCGCCGTGCACGGCGGGGTGCGGCCGGTGTGCGCGCAGGGCTCGAGGGTGACGACGACGGTGCCGCCGCGGGCCTGCTCCCCCGCCTCGGCGAGGGCGACGACCTCCGCGTGGGGGCCGCCCGCCCGCTCGTGCCGCCCCTCGCCGGCGACCGCGCCGGTCGCGTCGAGGACGACAGCACCCACGTTGGGGTTGGGGCTGGTGCGCTCGCCGACCGACGCGGACAGCGCGACGGCACGGCGCATGGCCGCGGTCTCGCTGTCGGTGGCCACCGGGCGCTCCTCGTGTCGGGGCGCTCCGGGGTCTGTCGACGACCGCGGGGTCGCCGACGAGTCGGCCCGCCACGCGCCCGAGGGCGCACACCGGGCCGGCGTGCTGCCTCCCATCCGGACTCTCACCGTCGGTCCCGGAGTTCCACCGGGTCAACCGTGCCCGTCCACCGCAAGGGTGGAGCGGGCCCGGGTCGCGGACTGTCACCGCCGGCTCGGAATTTCACCGACCCCGGAGCACGCGTGCTCGTTCTCTTGCGGGGTCAAGTCTGCCACGTCGCCGCGGGTCGTGGTTCCCCTGGTGGCGCATCCGGGGAGGTCTCTGCCCGGGAAGCACGGACGGACCGTAGGCTTTCGGCGAGGAAGGAAGCGACATGCTCGTCGCGGACGTCCGCACCGCCGAGGGAGGGTCGCACGTGACCAGCGCACCTGGCGCGGGTGGCCCACGGGTCCGCCGGGCCACGGAAGAGCGCGACCACGAGCTCGAGGACCTGTTCCGGTCCGGGAGCGAGACGGGGCTGGCCGCGGCCTACACCCGATGGTCGTCGCTGGTCTTCGCAGTGGCGCTGCGCACGCTGGGTGACCGGGACGACGCCGAGGACGTGACGCAGCAGGTGTTCGTGGCGGCGTGGCGTGGCCGAGGCGGCTTCAACCCCGCCGCCGGCTCGCTGCCCGGGTGGCTGCTCGGCATCACCCGCAACAAGGTCGCCGACCGCTGGGCTGCCCGCGAGCGCGAGCGCCGGGCCACCGAAGCCGCCACCCGGGTGCTGACCGACCACCCCGCCCCGTCGCCGGCCGACGCCGTGACCGCCCGGGTGCTGATCGCCGACGAGCTGTCCCGGCTGGACGAGCCGGCCCGGCGGATCGTGACGCTCGCCTTCTACGACGACCTGACCCACACCCAGATCGCGAGCCTGCTGAGCATGCCCCTGGGCACGGTGAAGAGCCACATCCGGCGGTCGCTGGGCCGCCTCCGACGCAGGTTGGAGGTGGACGGTGCCGGAGCACAGTGAGCACGTGTCCGCGGACGACCTCGCGCTGAGGGCGCTCGGTGAGGAGCTGGCCGACGCACCCGAGGCGCACCTGGCCACCTGCGACCACTGCCGGAGCGAGCTGGACCAGCTGCGCGCCGTCGTGGTGACCGCGCGCGCCGTGGAGCCGGAGGACTACCCGACCGCACCGCCCGCGGCGGTGTGGGACGGGATCGTGGCCGAGCTGGGGCTCGAGACCTCCGCCGGTGACAAGGACTCGCCCGTGCCGGACGGAATCGCCGCCGGCAGCGGGGCGGTCGGCTCCGAGGGGGCCGGCGTGGTGCCGCTGCCGGCACCGCGAGAGGACGGTCGGGAGCGGCGGAAGCGGCGGGAGCGGGGGGAGCGGCGGCCCGCGGCGTGGCTGCTCGCCGCTGCCGCCGCGGTGATCGGCCTGGTCGTCGGCGTCGGCGCGACCCTGGCCGCGACCTCGGGCGACGACGACGAGCTGCCGGTCGTCGCATCGACCCAGCTGGTCGTCCTCGCCGACGACAGCCCGGGCGGTGACGCCGAGATCCGCGGATCGGGATCGACGCGCGTGCTGGAGCTCGACGTGCCCGGCCTCGATCCGGACGCGGACGGGTTCTACGAGGTGTGGCTGCTCGACGAGGACGCGAAGCGGCTGGTGTCGATCGGCCTGCTCGACCCGGCGCAGGGCACCCGCGCGAGCTTCCCGATCCCCGAGGACCTGGACGTGGCGGAGTTCCCGGTGGTCGACGTCTCGGTGGAGCCGGCCGACGGGGACCCGGCGCACTCCGGCGACAGCATCGTGCGCGGCACCTTGACCACGTGACGCCCAGGACACTGGCGGTCGCGCATGGGCCGCTGGAGTCCCGTCCGGCGGCTGAGCCGGCGCGTCGTACAGGCCGCTGGGTCGCCGGTCAGCCGCCGACGAGCTGGGAGCGGGCTTCCCGGACCGGCACCGTCAGCGGCCCGGCCGTCTTGGTGATGGCCGGCCCGGGCACGGCAAAGGGTCCTTGGCCGTCGACGGTGAACGTCGCCGTCCACGACGTCGTCACGCTCACCGCCCGGTCGCCGGTGCTGGCGTACTCGTGGCTCACCGAGTCGTCGGGGTAGACGCCGCCGGGAACGTCGAAGGTCCGCGTCACACCGTGGTCGAACGTCCACTCCCACTGCGCCGTCGCCGTGACGGTGACGCTGAACCCGAGCACGTCGAACGGCTCGATCTCGACCCGCTCCGGTTCGCCGGCGGAGAAGATCGTCGGCAGGTTGACGATGCCGCCGTCGGCGGGCTGGAACGACGGGTCGGCGCTCGGCAGCAGGTTGACCACACGTTCGCGGACGAGCTCCCCCACGTCGGCGACCGATGCCGGCCGCTCCCCCGGCCCGAGGCACACCGAGTCGACCAGCCGCCACGGAGCCGTCCCACTCGGCCGGAAGTACACCCGGTAGCGGATGGCGTCGGGATCTGCGCACGCATCGGTGGCGCCCATGCACGCCGAGCTGTCCTCCGCACCGTTGGCGATGCAGGCCGGACTGATGATCCACTCGCAGCCACTGCAGCCGGCATGTGCCGAGGTCGCCTTGCCCAGCGCACTGTCCGCGTCGACTCCCGGGAACTGCACCCCAGACGTCACGACAGACCCCGCGCCCTGATCACCGACAGTGGTCGGCGCGCCACCGTCACCACACAGCGAGCACTGAGGCTCGTCGTCGGCCTGTGCAGTCGTCGGGGAAAGACCTGCAAGGAGCAGCCCTAGGACCAAGGCTATGAACGTGATCAAGCGAGCGTGGTCATTCATTCGAGATCCAGGGTGTTGCCGATGATCCAGTCACCGCTTGACTGCTTCACCAGGGAATAGTCGGTGTGCAGCTCTCCACCATCGGAGTCCTCGGTCACCTTTCCGCTTCCGTCGAAGACTTTGTACGGAGGGACGACAGCGACGACCTCGGCAAGGCCAGTATTGCCCTCGACGTCATGCACCCTGATCGTTTTCACGCGGTACTCGGCGCCTTCGAATCGACCACCTGAGTCAACGGTTCTCGCTATCCGATCGGCAGAATCGCGGCACGGGCACCCATTGGTGCTGAAATCCCGCAACTCGGACACGTCGCCCGTCTCGAACGCGCGGTTGAAGGAGGCGAAGTAGTCCTGCATGGTCGCCTCGATCTGCTCCTCCGGGGTGTCCGGGGAGGCCGACGTGGACGTGGGCGTCGGGCTCTGCGACCGGGTGGGCAGGGTGCCCGGTTTCTCGGGATCGTCGGAGCAGGCGGGCACCATCAGCAACCCCGCCACCAGCGCATAGCGCAGCAGCACCGTCCCCGTCGGTCCCCGCATGGCCCGGGAGCATAACGGGACGACTCGGATCGGCCGAGAGGTCATCCACAGCCGTCAACGGCCCCGACCCTGAGGGGCAGATGTGCCATCTGTGACAGGGCTGACCAGAGTGACCGACAGCGCGCAGAGGCGGTGCCGAATCTTCGGCGCAACGGGGTCTCCGGGCGGCGTTGCACGCGTTGGCAAGGTCGTTGTGCCGACAACCGCACCGGCCGGGGCCCGGCTCAACCGGCCGGGGCCCGGCTCAACCGGCCCGAGACCGGCTCAACCGGCCCGAGACCGGCTCAACCGCACCGGCCGGGCCCGGCTCAACCGGCCGGGACCGGCTCAACCGGCCCGAGACCGGCTCAACCGGCCCGAGACCGGCTCACGGTGGGGAACACCGCGCGTCGAACCGCGCGGCGCTCAGCCGCGGGTCAGTGGCCGGCCCACCAGGAGCCGGCAGTCACCTGCTCGGCCTGGTTGCGCAGCGACTCGACCAGGGCAGCCGGGTCGTCGGCGCCGTACACCGCCGAGCCGGCGACGAAGACGTCCGCTCCCGCCTCGGCGCAGCGTTCGATGGTTTCCGCGGAAACGCCCCCGTCGACCTGCAGCCACAGGTCGAGGTCGCGGCCCTTGATCAGCTCCCGGGCGGCTCGCACCTTGGGCAGCGCGAGGTCCAGGAACTTCTGCCCGCCGAAGCCGGGCTCGACCGTCATCACGAGCAGCATGTCGATCTCGGGCAGCAGCTCGGCGTACGGCTCGACCGCGGTCGCCGGCCGCAACGCCATCCCCGCGCGGACGCCGGCCGAGCGAAGGGTCCGGGCCAGCCGCACCGGCGCCTGCGCGGCCTCGACGTGGAACGTCACCGACCGCGCGCCGGCAGCGGCGTAGTCCGGCGCCCAGCGGTCGGCGTCCTCGATCATCAGGTGCACGTCGAGCGGCAGGGTGGACACCGCGGCCAGCCGCTCGACGACCGGCAGGCCGAGCGTCAGGTTGGGCACGAAGTGGTTGTCCATCACGTCGACGTGCACCCAGTCGGCGGCGGGCGCGATGCGGGCGACCTCCGACGCGAGGTCGGTGAAGTCGGCCGAGAGGATGCTCGGGGAGATCTGCACGCCCATGGCCGCGGAGTCTAGGGCTGGAACCCGGCGTCAGGCCCGCCGGAGCATTGCGAGGTACATCGCGTCGGTGCCGTGCCGGTGCGGCCAGAGCTGGACGTCCGGTCCCGGCCCGAGCAACGGCACGCCGGGCAGCAGCGGCCGGGCGTCGACCCGCTCCACGTCGGAGCGCCGGCGCAGCACGTCGCCGACCACGCCGCGCGTCTCGGCAAGGACCGGCGAGCAGGTGACGTACGCGACCACGCCACCGGGCCGGGCAGCGTCGACCGCCGCCCACAGCAGGTCCGTCTGCAGCGCGACCAGCGGCGCCACGTCCGCCGGCTGCCGCCGCCACCGCACCTCCGGCCGACGCCGCAGCGCGCCCAGACCGGTGCACGGCGCGTCCAGCAGCACCCGGTCGAAGGTGTCGTCGGCCCACGCCGGCGCACGCGCGTCGACCACGACGACCGACGCGTCGGCACCCGCGGCCCGGCGCACCAGCCCGGCGCGGTGCGGGGCGAGCTCGCCGGCCAGCAGCGCGGCGCCGCGTTCCCGCGCGAGCGCCCCGAGCAGGGCCGCCTTGCCGCCCGGCCCGGCGCAGACGTCCAGCCAGCGCTCGGGCTCCTCCGACGCGACGTCGGCGCCGGCCAGGGCGAGCGCGACCAGCTGACTGCCCTCGTCCTGGACGCCGGCCCGTCCCTCGCGCACCGCCGCCAGGTCGCCGGGGTCGCCGCCGTGCAGGATCGCGGCGTACGGCGACAGGTCGCTCGCCCGGGCGCCCGACGCGACCAGCTCGGCCACGGTGGCCCGACCGGGCCGGGCCACCAGCGCGACCTCGGCGGGCACGTTGTCGGCCTGCAACGCCTCGGCGGTCTCGTCGAGGTCCCCGCCCAACGCGTCGCGCAGCGCGGTCACCACCCACGCGGGATGCGAGTGCGCGACCGCGAGGTGGCCGACCGGGTCGCTCGAGAGCGGCGGGGCCACCTCCGCGACCCAGCCCGCCAGGTCCCGGCGCGCCACCTTGCGCAGCACCGCGTTCACGAAGGAGCCGGCGCCTTCTCCGACGACCGCGCGCGCCAGCTCGACAGTCGCGCCGACCGCCGCGTGCGGCGGCACCCGCATGGCCAGCAGCTGGTGCGCACCCAGCCGCAGCAGGTCGCGGACCGGCGGGTCGACCGACCCGAGGGGGCGGTCGACGCACGCGGCGAGCACCGCGTCGTACGTCCCGCGACCGCGCAGCGTCCCGTAGCCCAGCTCGGTGGCGAACCCGGCGTCGCGCCCGCTCAGCCCGCGCTCCCGCAAGAGCCCGGGAAGCACCAGGTTGGCGTATGCGTCGCGCTCGTCGACCGCGCGCATCAGGTCGAAAGCGGCCAGCCGTGCCGGGTCCGGCTGTGGCCGGTCCCGGCGCGGGGGCGGCGACCCGGACCGGCCGCTTCCGGACCGGCCGCGCCCGGACGGTCCGCGCCGGCGAGGCCGGCGCTCACCCGTCACGTGCCCAGCTCGCTGCCGTCGAGGTCACGCACGCCGCGGGCCCACGCGTCGGCGGCCATCGGCTTCTTGCCGGCCGGGCGGACCTCGCCGAGCCGGACCGCCTGCCCGTCGCCGCATCCGACGAGCACGTCGCGCCGCCCGACCGCGACGGCACCCGGCGCGAGCGAGGTGCCGCCGGCCGGCTCGACCGGCCCCAGCCCGACCCGGTCGCCGCCCCAGGTGGTCCAGGCGCCCGGGGCGGGGGTGCAGGCGCGTAACTGCCGGTCGACGTGGAAGGCGGGGCGGCCCCAGTCGACGCGGGCGTCCTCGGTCGAGAGCTTCGGGGCGTAGGACACACCGTCGCTCGGCTGCGGCACCGCGACGACCTCGCCGCGCTCGATCGCGTCGAGGGTGGCGACCAGGAAGCCCGCACCGGCGAGGGCGAGCCGGTCGAGCAGCTGGCCGCTGGTGTCCCGGGGACGCACCTGCTCGGTCATGACGCCGTAGACCGGGCCGGTGTCGAGGCCTTCCTCGAGCTGGAAGACGCTGGCGCCGGTGACCTCGTCTCCGTGCAGGACCGCATGCTGCACCGGCGCCGCGCCGCGCCAGGCGGGCAGCAGCGAGAAGTGCAGGTTGACCCAGCCGTGCGGCGGCAGCGACAGAGCGTCGGCGGGCACCAGGGCGCCGTAGGCGACCACTGGGCAGCAGTCGGGTGCGAGCTCGCGCAGCCGGTCCATGACGCCGGGGTCGGAGAGGCGCGCGGCCCGGAGGACCTCGATGCCGGCCTCCTCGGCGCGGCGGGCCACCGGCGAGGCGACCAGCCGCCGGCCGCGGCCGGCCGGCGCGTCCGGCCGGGTCAGCACGGCGACCACGTCGTGGGCCGAGGCGAGCAGGGCGTCCAGCGAGGGGACGGCGACCTCGGGGGTGCCGGCGAGGACCAGGCGCATGAAGGAGGCGGCCGGCCTAGAGGGCCCGGCCGTGCATGGCGTGCGGCGACAGCTTGACCGGTGGGGCGGTCTCGCCCGCCCACTCGGCCTCGCGGATCGCCTTGAGGGCCAGCTTGCGCTGCGTCTTGTCGAGGCGGTCGATGAACAGGATCCCGTCCAGGTGGTCGGTCTCGTGCTGCACGCAGCGCGCGAGCAGCTCGGTGCCCTCGATCGTGACCGGCTCGCCGTGCATGTCCTGGCCCTTGGCGACGACGCTCCAAGCGCGCTTGGTCGGGAACGCGAGACCGGGGAAGGACAGGCAGCCCTCGTCGTCCTCCTGCTCCTCGTCGGAGAGGTCCAGGACCGGGTTGACCAGGTGCCCCAGCGTGTCGTCGACGTGGTAGGTGAACACCCGAAGCCCGACCCCGATCTGTGGCGCGGCCAGCCCGACGCCGGGCGCCTCGAGCATCGTGTCCTGCAGGTCCTTGACCAGCTGGCGCAGCTCCTTGTCGAAGTCGACGACCAGCTCGGCGGGCGTACGCAGCACCGGGTCGCCGAAGAGCCGGATGGGCTGGACGGGCACGAGAGCTCCTTGCGGGGAATGCAGGCGGGGGACGGCCATTCTACGAACTTTCGCCGCCGCTCTTCCCGGCACGGCCCCGGATGCGGTCAGATGGGAACGAACCGGACCTGGGAGGACCCATGACCTCAACCCGCCGAGCCTGGCTCGCGATCTCGATGCTGACAGCCGCTGCGACGGCCGCCGCGCTCGTCACACCTCCAGCGGCTGCCGCCAAGGCGGGGCCGACCGTCCGCTTCTCCACCTTCAACGCCTCGCTCAACCGGGCCGCCGAGGGTGCACTGGTGTCCGACCTGTCGACGACCACCAACGTGCAGGCCGCCAACGTGGCGGAGACCGTCCAGCGGGTCCGGCCCGACGTCCTGCTGGTCAACGAGTTCGACTACGACGCGGCCGGGACCGCGCTGCGGCTGTTCCAGGACAACTACCTGTCCGTGCCGCACAACGGGTCGGAGCCGATCAGCTACCCCTACCGCTACAGCGCGCCGAGCAACACCGGCATCTCGTCCGGCTTCGACCTGAACAACAACGGCGTCACCGACACCACACCCGGTGACAACGCGTACGGCGACGACTCGTTCGGCTTCGGCGTCTACCCAGGTCAGTACGGCATGGCGGTCTACTCGAAGTACCCGATCCGCACCGAGGACGTCCGCACCTTCCAGACGTTCCTCTGGAAGGACATGCCCGGCGCGATGCTGCCGGACGACCCGGCCACGGCGGCCCCGGCCGACTGGTACTCCCCCGCCGAGCTCGACGTGTTCCGCCTGTCGTCCAAGAGCCACTGGGACCTGCCGCTGGACGTGGCCGGTCGCACGGTCCACTTCCTGGTCAGCCACCCGACCCCACCGGTCTTCGACGGGCCGGAGGACCGCAACGGCACCCGCAACCACGACGAGATCCGGTTCTGGGCCGACTACGTCCGCCCGTCGCACTCCGGCTACATCTACGACGACGAGGGAGTGACCGGCGGACTGACGCCGGGGGCCAGCTTCGTCATCGCCGGCGACCTGAACTCCGACCCGCTCGACGGCGACAGCGTGCCCGGCACGACCCAGCAGCTGCTCGACAACCCGCGGGTCAACGCCACCCACGCGCCGGAGAGCGACGGGGGCGTGTGGGCGGCCGAGACGCAGGACGCGCTCAACTCGACGCACCGCTCCGACCCCGCGCAGGACACCGCTGACTTCTGCGACACCCCGGTGTTCCCGCCGTGCAGCGGCCCGGGCAACCTGCGCGCCGACTACGTCCTGCCGAGCAAGAACCTCCGGATCGCCGGCTCGGGCATCTTCTGGCCCGCGGTCGGGCAGCCGTACTTCTACCTGACCGGTTACGGCTTCCCCGTGCCGACCTCGGACCACCGCGAGGTGTGGGCCGACGTCTGGGTGCCGGGGGCACGGGCGCAGTAGGCCCCGATGGCCGACATCGACGTCGCCGACCCCAGGGTCGAGCAGTACGCCGTCGAGCACACCACGCCCGAGCCCGAGTGGTTCGCCACCGTGGCCGACAACACCCGGGCGCGCACCACCGCTCCGGGGATGATGGTGGGGACGCTGGAGGGCCGGTTCCTGGCGGCGGTCGTGGCGATGCTGCGGCCGGCCCGGGTGCTCGAGATCGGCACCTTCACCGGTTACAGCGCGCTGTCGATGGCCGAGGCACTGCCACCGGGTGGGCACATCGTCACCTGCGACATCAGCGAGGAGCACGTCGCGATCGCCCGGGAGCACATCGCGGCGAGCCCCTACGCCGACCGGATCGAGATCCGGGTCGGGCCGGCGATCGAGACGGTCGCGGCCCTGGACGGGCCGTTCGACCTGGTGTTCATCGACGCCGACAAGCAGGGCTACCTCGGCTACTACGAGGCGGTCCTGCCCAAGCTGGCACCCGACGGAGTCATCCTCGCGGACAACGTCCTGTGGAGCGGACGGCTGGTCGACCCTCCCACCGCGGACGAGGACGGCAGCACCAGGGCCCTGCGCGAGTTCAACGACCACGTGGTGGCCGACGAGCGGGTCGAGGTGGTGATGCTGACCGTCCGCGACGGCGTCAGCCTCATCAGGCGCAGGCGAAGCTGACCCGAGGGCGCAGCCGACCGGCCGGCGCGGCGTACCGCCCTGCCGCTAGCCGGTCCGGCGCAGCCCGGGCGCGCCGACCCGGGCCAGGTCACGACGGAGCTGGTCCGGGTCGGTGAAGACGAGACCGGTCATCCCGACGGCTCGGGCCGCATCGACGTTGACCTCCCGGTCGTCGACGAAGACCGTGCCGGCCGGGTCGAGCCGGTGCCGGGTCAGCAGCAGCTCGAAGATCCGCGGGTCCGGCTTTGCCAGCCGCTCCTCCCCGGACACGATCACCGCCTCGAACAGCCTGAGGAAGGCGAACCGCTCGCGGGCGTGCGGGAACAGCTCGGCCGACCAGTTGGTCAGGGCGAGCAGCCGCACACCCGCACCGTGGAGCTCCTCGACCAGCCGCACGGTCCCGTCGATGACCCCGCCGATGGTCTCGGCGAAGCGCTCGGGGTAGGCCGCAAGCAGCTCGCGCCGGTGCGGGAACCGCGTCCCGAGGTCGGCCACCGCCTCGGCCCAGGTGCGCTCCCCCGCATCGAGCCGGTGGTTCCAGCCGGCGAAGTCGACCTCGTCGAAGAACGCCGCGATCTCCTCGTCCGAGCCGAGCATCGTCCGGTAGAGCAGCCGCGGGTCCCAGTCGACGAGGACCCCGCCGAGGTCGAAGACCACGGCGTCGGCGCCCCGTGCGCTCATGCCACCTCCCTGGGATCCACCTGGATGCGGACGCTGCCCGCGTCCTTGTGCGCGCTGCGCACGCCGGCGCCGGCCCGCAGCGCGGCGACCACCTGACGGCCGAGGGTCCGCGGTGCCCGGACCAGCAGCCTCTCCTGCCCGGCTTCGGCGGCGGGCACCGGGCCCAGCAGGTCGGCGGCGTCGGGCAGCGCCGAGGCGGCGACCAGCGCCGCCACGGCGGCCGGCTCACCGGTGAGCGACACCATGAGGGCCTCCGGCGGAAGCCGCAGGGCAGCCCGGTCGGCGAGCTCGCGGTCGGCGAACGTCACGGGGTCCCACCGCACCAGCGCCTGCACGACCGGCGCCGTCGACTCGGCGACGACCACCACCTTGCCGCCGTCGGGTCCCGGGCGCACCAGGGCGGCGGCGCCCGCCCAGCGGCGCAACGCCTCCTCCGCGGCCCGCAGGTCGGGCCGGTGCAGCAGCGCCCATCCGTCGAGCAGCAGCGCTGCGGCATAGCCGGTCTCGGCGACCGGCTCGGCCCCAGGGGTCGCGACGACCAGGGCCGGCTCCGGCCCCACGGCGGTCAGCACGCCGCCGGCGCTGGAGGTGCGCACCGGGGTGCGCGGGAAGGCCCGGCCCAGCTCCTCGGCCGTACGTCCGGAGCCGACCGAGGTCGCCCGCAGCCGGGTGCCCGAGCAGACCGGGCAGGACCAGGCCGTGGCGACCACCCCACACCAGTGGCAGGCCGGAGTGGACCCCGCGGCCCCGGAGCCGAGCGGTCCGCTGCAGGCGGAGCAGCGGGCCGGCGCGCGGCAGTGGGCGCAGGCGAGTCCCGGGACGTAGCCGGCACGCGGCACCTGCACGAGGACGGGTCCGTGCTCGAGCGCCTGCGCGGCCGTCCGCCAGGCCAGGGTCGGCAGCCGGGCCGCCCGGCCGGCCGGGTCACGGGGGTCGACGTCGTCGCTGATGCCCCGCACGGCCGGGGCGACTACGCGGACGGTGCCGCGAGGAGCGGACACGTCCTCGGCCCAGCCGGAGCGCACGAGGGCGGCCGCCTCGGCCGTGCGGGTGAACCCGCCCACGACCAGGGCAGCTCCCTCGAGCCGGGAACGCATCGCCAGCACGGTGCGCACCTGCGGGTACGGCGCGCGCGGCTCGTCGTGCAGGTCGTCCCCGTCGTCCCAGACCACGACGAGGCCGAGATCGCGCACCGGCGCGAACATCGCCGCCCTGGTGCCCACGACGACCCTGGTGCGGCCGCGGCGGACGGTCAGCCAGCGCCGGTACCTCTCGGCCGGGCCGGCGTCGGCGGTCAGCACGGTTGCCGCGCCGGCGCCCAGCACCTGGCCGACCGCGGCGGCGACCCGGTCGACGTCGCGGTGGTCGGGGACGACGACGAGGGCGCCGCGGTCCGCCGCCACGGCGGTGGCGACCAGCAGGGCGATCTCGTCCGGCCAGGTGCCGCCCGGCAGCGCCGCCCAGACCGCGCGGGGTGCGCCACCCGCACGGATCGCGTCGAGGAGCGCCGCCCCGCGCGGGTAGCGCGCCCAGGTGCCGGGAACCGGGCGTACGTCCCCGGTCGCGGCGAGCGCCGACTCCTGCGCCTCGGCCCTGGCGTGCCGCGGCGGGACGGCGAGCCGCAGCACGTCGGCCAACGACCCGGCGTAGTGGTCGGCGACCTCGCGGGCCAGCCGCGCCACCTCGGGGCTGAGCACCGGCTCGCCGGAGACGACCTTGTGCAACGGGGCCAGCCGGCCCTGGTGCTCGGACGTGTCGGCCCGCTCGAGCAGGAAGCCGTCGACCAGCCGCCCGGCGAACCGCACCCGGACCCGGCAGCCCGGCTGGGCGGACCCGGCCTGCTCGGCCGTCACGAGGTAGTCGAAGGGCCGGTCCAGGTGCGGCAGCGACACGTCGACGGCGACCCGCGCCACCGGGAGCACGGCAGCCGCCTCGACGGGCGGCTTCGGCGGCCGGTTCCGGGCCCGCCTGGCGGTCGAGCGCATCAGGGCGAGCTGCTCCCCGCTTCCGCCCTGATCGGCATCAGCCGGATCGCCCGTCACGGACCCATCCCATCAGCCGCCCTGGACATCTGCCGTCCAGCCGTCCGCCGACGACGACCGACCGCGGCGTTCCCACGCCAACAGCGGCGTGCATGCCGCTGTTGGCCAGAGTCGATCACGGTGCCGTGATCAACTGCGGAGGCGGCTGGGGCGTGCTGCGGTCAGGCCTTGGCGGCCGACATCAGGGCGTCGACCCGGTCGGCGCGCTCCCAGGTGAAGTCCGGCAGCTCCCGGCCGAAGTGGCCGTAGGCCGCCGTCCGGCGGTAGATCGGCCGCAGCAGGTCGAGGTCGCGGATGATCGCGGCCGGGCGCAGGTCGAAGACCTCGGTGACGGCGGTCTGGATCCGGTCCACCGGCACGGTCTCGGTGCCGAACGTCTCGACGAACAGGCCGACCGGGTGCGCCTTGCCGATCGCGTAGGCCACCTGCACCTCGCAGCGGCGGGCCAGGCCGGCGGCCACGACGTTCTTGGCGACCCAGCGCATGGCGTAGGCGGCCGAGCGGTCGACCTTCGACGGGTCCTTGCCCGAGAAGGCGCCGCCGCCGTGGCGGGCCATGCCGCCGTACGTGTCGACGATGATCTTGCGCCCGGTCAGTCCGGCGTCACCCATCGGGCCGCCGATCTCGAACCGGCCGGTCGGGTTGACCAGCAGGCGGTAGCCGGCCGAGTCGATGTCGATGCCGTCCAGCACCGGCTTGACGACCTGCTCGGCGATGTCCGGCTCGAGCATCGACTCGAGGGCGATGTCCGACGCGTGCTGGCTGGAGACCACCACGGTGTCGAGCCGGACCGCGCGGTCCCCGTCGTACTCGATCGTGACCTGGGTCTTCCCGTCGGGGCGCAGGTAGGGCACCGCGCCGTCCTTGCGGACGCTCGCCAGCTGCTGCGCCAGCCGGTGGGCCAGCCAGATCGGCAGGGGCATCAGCTCGGGGGTGTCGTCGCAGGCGTAGCCGAACATCAGGCCCTGGTCGCCGGCGCCCTGGCGGTCCAGCGGGTCCACGCTGTGGTCGTGGCGCTCCTCGTAGGCGTCGTCGACGCCCTGGGCGATGTCCTGCGACTGGCTCCCGATCGACACCGAGACGCCGCACGAGTAGCCGTCGAAGCCCTTGGCCGACGAGTCGTAGCCGATGTCGAGCACCCGCTCGCGGACGAGCGCCGGGATGTCGGCGTAGGTCGACGTGGTCACCTCACCGGCCACGTGCACCTGTCCGGTCGTGATCATGGTCTCGACCGCGACCCGGCTGCGCGGGTCGTCGGCCAGCAGCGCGTCCAGGATCGAGTCGCTGATCTGGTCGGCGATCTTGTCCGGGTGGCCCTCGGTGACGGACTCGGACGTGAACAGGCGGCGGGACACGGTGCTCCTACGGGGGTCGACTGCGGTCGGCCGGCGTCGGCGTTCGGGCCGGCGGCTGTACGAGTCTAGCGGTCCGGCGTCTCGAGCCGGTCGGAAGTCGAGGACCCGGCCGCACCGGTCCAGCGGGCCGCCACGAGGTCCCAGACGGTCTCGGCCAGCGCCTCCTTGCTGCCGAGGGGCACCGGGGTCTCGCTGCCGTCCGACCCGAGGACCACCGCGGCGTTCTGGGTGCCCTCGAAGCCGGTCGGGTGCCCGGCCTCACCCACCTCGTTGACGACGAGCAGGTCGCAGCCCTTGCGGGCCAGCTTGGCCCGGCCGTGGGCCAGGACGTCGCCCTCCGCGTCTCCGGTCTCGGCGGCGAAGCCGACGACCACCTGGCCGGGACGCTGCCGCGGCGAGGCGGTCAGCTCGGCCAGGACGTCCGGGTTGCGGACGAGGGCGATCTCGGTGGGCTCGCCGGCCCCCTTCTTGAGCTTGGTGGGCGAGGTGTCGCGCGGCCGGAAGTCGGCCACGGCCGCGGCCATGACCACCGCGTCGGCGCCAGCGGCCGCGTCGAGCACCGCCTCGCGCAGCTCCTGCGCCGACCCGACCGGCACCACGCTCACGCCGTCGGGGTCGGGCAGCGCGGCGTTGGCCGCGACCAGCACCACCTCGGCGCCGCGGGCCGCGGCCGTGCGGGCCAGGGCGTAGCCCTGCCGGCCGCTGGACCGGTTGCCCAGGAAGCGCACCGGGTCGAGGTGCTCGCGGGTGCCGCCGGCGCTGACGACGACCCGGCGCCCGGCCAGGTCGCGCCGGGTGCCGGACGAGCCCGCGGACGGGGCGGCCCCGGCCGAGCCGAGCAGGCCGGTGGCGGCGGCGAAGATCTCCTCGGGCTCGGGCAGCCGGCCCGGGCCGGTGTCGGTGCCGGTGAGCCGGCCGGAGGCGGGCTCGAGGACGTGCACGCCCCGCGCCCGCAGGGTCTCCACGTTGGCCCGGGTGGCCGGGTGCTGCCACATCTCGGTGTGCATGGCCGGGGCCATCAGCACCGGGCAGGTGGCGGTGAGCAGGGTGGTGGTGAGCAGGTCGTCGGCCAGGCCGTGGGCCGCCTTGGCCAGCAGGTCGGCGGTCGCCGGGGCCACGACGACCAGCTCGGCCTCGCGCCCGATCCGCACGTGCGGCACCTGCTCGACGTCGTCCCAGACGCTGGCGGTCACCGGGTGCCCGGACAGCGCGGCCCAGGTCGGCGCCCCGACGAACTCGAGGGCGGCGGCGGTCGGGACGACGCGGACGTCGTGCCCGCTCTCGGTCAGCAGCCGGAGCAGGTGGGCGACCTTGTAGGCCGCGATGCCGCCCCCGACGCCGAGGACGACGTGCTGGGACACGGCTGGCGGTCCCTCAGACCTCGGACTCGGTGTCGACCTTCTCCACGGTCAGCATGCCGGAGTTGATCTCGCGCATCGCGATGGACAGCGGCTTCTCGTGGACGTGGGTCTCGACCAGGGGTCCGACGTACTCGAGTAGGCCCTCGCCCAGCTGGGAGTAGTAGGCGTTGATCTGGCGGGCGCGCTTGGCGGCGTAGATGACCAGGCTGTACTTCGAGTCGGTCGCGGCGAGCAGCTCGTCGATCGGGGGGTTGGTGATGCCCTCAGGCGCGGCAACGGTCCCGGACACGGGGTGGGCCTTCCGGTTGGAGAACTGACGTCAGTGTGGTGCTCGTGGTGCAGATGTGCAGGTGAGGACCGCGTGCGTACGTCACGCGGTACCCGTCAAGGCTAACAGGCGGGCGACCACGTCCGG
>Ga0210115_1000212_pt1 | contig 16343 bp, 17 predicted proteins | sample MayberryNW_TuleB_2_FD_185526 | JGI IMG/M metagenome (GOLD analysis project Ga0210115, IMG submission 185526) | Wetland microbial communities from San Francisco Bay, California, USA, that impact long-term carbon sequestration - MayberryNW_TuleB_D2... | ecosystem: Environmental > Aquatic > Marine... | reverse complement strand
TACGTCGCGGGCGGGATGATGCTGTGCCCGGACGCCGAGCCGGACGACGGCGTCTTCGACGTCCTCGTCATCGGGGACGTGACGACGCGCGACCTCCTCTTCGTGCTCCCGAAGACCTACCGCGGGAAGCACCTCCCCCACCCGCGGCTCGAGCTCCTTCGCGGTCGGGTCGTGACCGTGGACGCCGACGAGCCCCTCCCTGTCGAGCTCGACGGGGAGCAGCCCGGGACCACGCCGGCGCGCTTCGAGGTCCTGCCGCGCGCGCTCCGTCTACGGGTGCCGAGAAGCTAGTCGCCCGCGCTCTCGGAGCTCGACTTCCGCGACGACTTCTTCAGCCCCGCGAGGTCCTTCTCGAGCTTCGTCACGCGCGCCTCGAGCGCGTCGATCCCGCGGACCTTCTTCCCCAGCTCGTCGACCCGGTTCCGGAGGTCGTTGAACGCCGTGACGGCCTTCTGCCCGCCCGGGAGCTCGGTGAGCTTCTGCAGGGCCTCCTCTCCGGCGTCGGCGAGGCGGGTCATGAAGTCCTTCTCGGCCGCAGGCGTGCTCTCGGTCTTCGTGGTCGTCTCTGCCATGCGGGAAGTCATACCACTCCCGAGCCGGCGCGCGCACGCTCCGAGTTCGTCGCACTTGACACGACCCAGGGAGGATGAGAGGTTGCGCGGGCTGATGCGGACTGCGGCGCGAGGCTCACGCACCCCGACGACACTCGCCCTGCTCGGCGCGGCGGTGTGCGCGCTCGCGTCCTCCGCCGGCGCGGCCCCGCAGGCCGTGGACCTGCAGATCGACATCGTGGTCGGCCCTTCCGTCCGAACCGCGAGGCCCGTGCCGAACGGCGGGACGGCCACGGCCACGGGGCTCAACTTCGCGGCCGGGGTCGACATCGGGCTCATCACCGCGCTTCCGGCCTCGGCAAAGGTGCGGCTCACGCTACCCGCCGGGCTCGGGTGGGGAAGTGATCTTCCCGATCCGGCAGAGTCGTGCACGAGCACGCCGTCCACGGGCGAGTGCCAGACGCCGGTGCTCGAGCCCATCTCGGGCCGCAACTCCGTGGGCTGGGGCTGGGACGTCGTCGCGGAGCGAACGGGGAGCTATGTGCTGCGTGCCGAGATCGTCTCCGCCTCCGATCCGGATCCCGAGCCCTCGAACGACACCGCCTCCGTGACCGTCGTCGTCACCAACGCGCCGCCGCCTCCGCCCTCCCCGCCCGTGGCGCCGCCGCGGGCAGGAGCACCGCGTCTCTCGCCCGCGAAGCCGAAGGCGGGGTCCACCGTCGTCGTCTCGGTCGCGGTGACGGCCGGCGGGTCACCCCTCCGGCCGAGCGGAGTCGTGTGCGCAGCGACGGCCGGCAGCGCGAAGGTCCGGGGCATCGGGACGGCCGTGCGCGGGTCTGCCCGGTGCGCCTACAAGACGCCCAGAAGCGCCAAGGGCAAGGTCCTGACCGGTGCGGTCTCCTTCCGCGCGCGCGGGCAGAGCTTCAGCCGGCGGTTCTCGGTAAGGCTCCGCTAGCCGAGCGCCTCGACGACCGATGACAGCGTCTCGCCCGCCGGGCCGTCGATCTTCAGCAGCGCCCGCCCGTCGAGCGCCGTCGGCCCCCGGTTGACGATCGCGAACGCCCGCGCCTCGAGCGGGAGCCCGGCCACCGGCCAGACCTCGAGCGTCGAGCCGACGACGAGCACGAGCGCCGACATGCGGACGAGCTCCGTCGCCCGCTCGAGCGCCCCCGGCGGGAGGAGCTCGCCGAACAGCGTCACGCCCGGCTTGAGGACCTCGCCGCACTGGACGCAGAGCGGCGCCGGCCGCTCCTCGAGCTGAGCGAGAACTGCCTCCGCTCCTTCCATCCACAGACATCCGAGGCAAACGGCCGAGCGGATCGAGCCGTGCACCTCGACGACGTCGCGGCTCCCCGCCCGTGTGTGCAGCGTGTCGATGTTCTGCGTGACGACGGCGCTCACGAGCCTGCGCCTCTCGAGCTCCGCGATCGCGCGGTGGCCGGCGTTCGGCTCAGCCTCACGCAACAGGTCGATGCGCTTGCGGTAGAAGGCCCAGACCCGCTCCGGGTCGCGGCGGAAAGCATCGATCGAGGCGACCTCGAACGGGTCGACCTCCGCCCAGATCCCGGTCGGCGAGCGGAAGTCCGGGATCCCGCTCTCGGTGGAGATGCCGGCCCCCGTGAGCACAACGCACGGCTGCCGCTCCTGAACGAGCGCGGCTAGGCGCGCGGCGGACACACGGCGATTCTAGGGTTGCACCCGTGGAAGGCTTCTCGTTCTCGACGGAGGTGCGGGTGCGGTTCGCCGAGACGGACGCGCAGGGGATCGCCCACCACGCCTCGTTCCTCGTCTGGTTCGAGGTCGCGCGGGTCGCGTACCTCGAGCGCCACGCGGGCGGCTACCAGTCGATCCGCGACGGCGGGATCGAGGCGCTGACGACCGAGGTGCACGTCCGCTACCACCGCGCGGCCTCGTTCGACGATCGGCTCACCGTGTGGGCGCGCTGCGTCGACCTGCGCGGCGCGCGGTTCCGCTACGAGTACGCGGTGGAGCGCGGCGGCGAGCTGGTCGCGGACGGCTACACGAGCCATGCCACGGTCGACCGCGAGACGTACCGGCCGACGCGCGTCCCCGCCTGGCTCGCGGACGCCGTCGCGGCCGCCGAGATCGAGCCCTAGCTCGCTAGGGACGCGCGCCGGGATCGGCCGGCGGCCGACTGGAGTCGCCCGAGGGTGGCGCCGGCTCGGACGGCGGGCTGTTCGGAGTCTTCGGGGTCTTCGGCTGAGTCTTGGGCGGCGGCTTCTCCTTGGTGCCGACGTGCACGATGCGGGTCTCGCCCTTGTAGGACGTGTTCCACGTCTCCTCGCGGAGGACCGACCCGTCCGCCGCATACACGGTCCGCGTCACGGAGGTCCGGCTGGGCGCCGTCCCCGAGGCCTCGACGACCGTCTTCCCCTTCGCGAGCTTCGGGTCCTCGACGCGCTCGACCGGCACGGGTCCCGTGACCTCCATCGTCCCCGGCGAGCTCTCGACGTGCCGCTTCTCGCCGCCGTAGATCGAGACCCGGATCCCGTCCCACTCGGGCGTTCCCTTCACGAGCACCCAGCGCTCGGTGTCGTTCACGAATTTGAGATCCAGCGACGGCCAGTACACGGTCGCGTCGCGCCCGAGCTGGTAGCGGCTGATGTACAGCGAGTGCGGGTTGCGCTCGGTGATGCCGAGGCCCGCCTCCCACGCAGCATTGAAGACGGTGGTGGCCACTTGCGACGTGCCGCCGCCGACCTCCTCCTCGTACTCCGTCCCGATGATGACCGGCGCCGGGCGGAAGCCGCGCTCGAGCGTGCGCTCTCCGATCGCCTCGTTGAGCGAGAAGGTCCCGCCGGGCGGGACGAGGGTGTCGTCGAGGAGCTCGACGCCGAGCCTGAGGTTCGTGATCCGGTCGCTCGTGCCCGAGTTGAAGGTCTTGTACGTGGACATCCGGCGATCGATGCCCATCGCAACCGCCTCGGCGGTCGATCGCTGCGGGCGGTCGGTGACGATCGAGAGGCGTGCGGCCCGGCTGTCTCTCGACGTCACGGCGCGCAGGAGCGCGGTGGCCGACGCGGGCACGTTGAGCCGCGTTCCTGCGCGCGCGGGGACCACGCGCACACTCTCCCCCGAGACCGCGAAGCCCGCATCCCGGGGCGGCTTCGCGACGCGCTCGTCGAGCGCATCGAAGTAGGCAGCGGCTGCGGGGCCGGCGATCGCGAGCCTTCTCGTGCCGTCGCGGGGCAGGGAGAGGAGCTTCGCGATGCGGGTGCGCGAGAGGCGCCAGCTCCGACCGGGGCCGGTGACGGTAACTGGTGCCGAGAGCGCGATGCGCGCACGCCTTGCGGCCGGCGCCAGCATTCGTGCCGTCACGTCCGGCGCGGCCGCCGTCACCGGGAGTGGCGTCGGCGTCAAGCTGCGCTCGAGCGAGCCCAGCGCCCGGACGATGGCGTTCGCGGCGGCCTCGCGGTCGAGCGCTCGTCCCGTCCGGTCGGGCACGGTCTCGACGCGCAGCCCGCGCCGAACGAGCGCAGCGCTCGCGGGCGGACGGTCGACCTCGTCCGCGACCTTGTCGAGCGCGAACTCGAGGGCGGCGTTCGAGACCGCGATCGGCGGCAACACCTCGGCGCCGAAGAAGCGCGTGCGAAGCCGTCGGAATCCGCGGATCGGCCCGAACCCGTCGCCCGCGCGCGCCGCCGCGGCGACCGCCGCCTTCCAGTCCGGGTGGATGCCGAGCTGGTTCGCGGCGAAGGAGAAGGACTCGTCGTCAGCCGTGAACGCCACCGGCACCGGCACCTGCTCGCCGAACCGGGCCGCGAGCGCGGCCTCGGCCTCCTGCCTGGTGAGGCCGCCCACGTCCACCCCCGCCACCGACGTCCCCGCTGCGAGCTCTCGCTGCGACCCGGAGTAGGCCAGCCCGAAGAGCAGGGCGACCAGGGCGGCGAGAGCCGCCGCTGCGAGTAGCGTCAAGAGCGCCGAGCGACTGCGTGCACGCCGTCGGACACTGGACGCGACGAGGGGCGAATCGACGCGCACCGGGCCGGGAAGTCTATCGGCACGAGCGGCACCGCCCAACCCTGTTCACGACACGCTTACGACCGAGTTGTGGCGCGCATTTGTTTGCTCCGCGGTAACCATGCGCGCATGGTCGAGCGGTAGGATCGGCAGTGGGTGGTGGGCCGGGGTGCCCCTTCGAGCCGGCGCCTTCGTGTCAGAAGACGAACAGCTCGACACCGCCGGAGACGTACAGCTCGACGCCCGTGATGTAGCCCGCGAGGTCGGAGCACAGGAACGCGATCGCGTTCGCGATGTCGTCGGGCTCGCCCGGGCGCTTGAACACGGTCCTGTTCGCGATCCGCTCGTTCATCGCGGCGTTCGCGGCGTGGAAGATCTCGGTGCCGATGATTCCGGGAACGATCGCGTTGCAGGTGATCCCATGGCGGCCGCCCTCCATCGCAAGCGTCTTCGTCAGCCCGAGCACGCCTGCCTTGGTCGTCGAGTAGCTCGCCTGACCGAAGCCGCCGAGCGTGCCCGCGACGGAGGCCATGTTCACGATGCGCCCCCACTGCCGCTCTCGCATGTGCGGCCAGACGGCCTGCGCGCAGTTGAACGAGCCCGTCAGATTGACCCGGAGGTCCCGCTCCCAGAGCTCCGGGCTCTGATCGTGGAACTGGCCCACGTGGTCGAGCGTGGCAGCGCTGTTCACGAGGATGTCGACGGCGCCGAGCTCCTCGACCGCCCGCGCGACCGTCGCCGCCACCTGCTCCCGGTCGGTGACGTCGCACTTGAGCGCGAGCGCTCGGCGGCCCAGCGCGCGAATCGACTCTGCGGTCTCCTCGGTGTGGACGAGGCCCTGCGACCGCGCGACCAGCGCGAAGCCGCCGATTGACTCGGCCGCCTCGTCGGACTCGTCCGACTCCACGAGCAGGTCGGCGATGACGACGTCGGCGCCCGCGCGCGCCAGCGCCAGCGCATCCGCGCGACCAAGCCCGCGCGACCCGCCCGTGACGAGCGCGACGCGCCCGGAGAGATCGATCTCGATCGCCATCGCGCCGCCGATCCTACGCACCCGAGCGCTGATAGAACGGGCCAATGCGCCGGGTGACGACGGAGGAGCGCCGCGCGCGCCTGGTCCGTCGCCATCTGCTCGCTCCGCACGCGCGCGCCACCTCGGTCGCCGTCGTCGCCGAGTCGCTCGGTGCCATCCACTCGAGCGACGCGGCGACGGTGTTCCTCTCGATCCGCGCTCGGACCCACGGCCTCGACCCGTCGGCGATCGAGCGGGAGCTCTACGACGAGCGCACGGTCCTGCGAATGCTCGGGATGCGCCGGACGCTCTTCGTGGTGCCGCGTGCCGCCCGCCCGCTCGTCCAGGCAGCGTGCACGGACGCGATCGCCGCACGGGAACGTGCACGGCTCGTGGACGCCCTGGCGGCGACCTCCGAGGTCTCCGACCCAAGCGCCTGGCTACGCAAGGCCGAGGTCGTCGCACTGGAGGCCGTCGAAGCGGCGGGCGAGGCCGCGACGGCCGAGGTCGTCCGAGCGGCGCCGATCCTCGCGACCAAGGTTCAGCTGGGGGTAGGGCGCTGGGCGCTCCAGCCGAGCGCGGGGTCTCGGGTGCTTCCGCTCCTCGCAGCTCAGGGGAAGCTCTTGCGCGGCCGTCCTCGGGGCAGCTGGATCTCGGGCCAGTACCGGTGGGCTCCGACCCGTCGCTGGCTGGGCGAGGACCAGGCGCCTGTCGGCAAGCCGGAGGCCACGGCCGCGCTCGTGCACACGTGGCTGCGTGCGAACGGGCCTGGGACGGAGCTCGACCTCCGCTGGTGGACCGGCCTCACCGCCGGGGCGGTACGCGAGGCTCTCGCAGTCCTGGGCGCGGTTCCCGTCGAGCTCGAGGATGGCCGGGGGCTCGTCCTCCCCGACGACCTCGAGCCGGTCGAGAGCGCCGAGCCGGCAGCAGCTCTCCTGCCGACTCTCGACGCCACCACGATGGCCTGGAAGGAGCGCGGCTGGTACCTCGGTCCGCACGAGCCGGTGCTCTTCGACCGCAACGGCAACGCCGGACCGACGGTCTGGTGGGACGGGCGCGTCGTCGGCGGCTGGTCGCAGCGACGCGACGGTGAGATCGTCGTCCGCCTGCTCGAGGACGTCGGCTCGGAGGGTGAGCGCGCGGTGGAAGAGGAGGTGGAGCGCCTTGCGTCCTGGCTCGGCGCCGTTCGCCTCAGCCCCGGGTTCCTGCCGCCGTTCCAGCGCGCGCTCGGATCGTGACCGGGGCTACAGCTCAAGGTCAGTCTCGCGGGAGGAAGATCTCCTTCGCGATCACGAGCCGTTGGATCTGCGACGTCCCCTCGTAGATCTGGAAGAGCTTTGCGTCGCGCATGAGCTTCTCGACCGGGTACTCCTTCATGTACCCGTAGCCGCCGAACACCTGGACCGCGTCGGTGGTGACCTTCATCGCGGTGTCCGCCGCGAAGCGCTTGGCGAACGACGACTGCAGCGTCGCGCGCTCGCCCTGGTCGTGCAGCCATGCGGACTGCCACACGAGGAGGCGGGCGGCCTCGATCTCGGTCGCCATGTCGGCGATCAGGAAGTTGACGCCCTGGTGCATCGCGATCGGGACGTCGAAGGTGACGCGCTCCTTCGCGTACTCGACGGCGAGCTCGTAGGCGGCCTGGGCGACGCCGACCGCCCCGGCAGCGGTCCCCGGCCGCGTGAAGTCGAGGGTCTTCATCGCGATCTTGAAGCCCTCGCCCTCCTCCCCGAGGCGGTTCTCGGCCGGCACGACCACGTCCGTGAGCGCGAACGCGGAGGTGTCCGTCGCGCGCTGGCCCATCTTGTCGAGGTGCTTCTCGAGCTGGACTCCGGGAGCGTCCATCGGCACGACGAACGCGGATATGCCGCGATGGCCCTTGCTCTGGTCGGTCTTCGCGAACACGACCGTCCAGGCAGCACGGCCGGCGTTCGTGATGAAGGTCTTCGACCCGTTGAGCACGTACTCGTCGCCCCGGCGCTCCGCCGTCGTCTTCATCCGGGCGACGTCCGAGCCGGCGTCCGGCTCGCTGAGCCCGAACGAGCACAGGATCGGCTCCTCGAGGAGCGGCGGCAACCACGCGTCCTTCTGCTCGTCGGTGCCGGAGATGAGGACCGGGGCGGCGCCGAGGCCGTTCGCGCCGATCGAGGTGCCGATGCCGGAGCAGCCCCAGTTGAGCTCCTCCCCGACGAGCATCCCGTCGAACGCGGGCAGCCCGGGGCCCCCTATCGACTCCGGCAGGTGCAGGTTCATCAGGCCGAGCTCGTGCGCCTTCGTGATCACGTCGGCCGGATGAGTCGCGTGCACGTCGTACTCGGCCGCCTTCGGCCGGATCTCCTTCTCCGCGAACTCGCGCGCCAGGGCACGGAGCTCCCGCTGCTCCGCCGTCAGCGCAAACGAGACGCCGCCGGCGACGCCGGTCTCCATCGTGGTCATGCGCTCCGCTCCTCGATCGATTGACTAGTCAGTCAATCCAGTCTAGGCCGCGTGCGACCCCGCGGTCAAGGCGACGGCGAGCGTCTCGTAGGATGTGCGCATGGCAACCGCCGCGACCGACCGGCCTGCGCTCGACCCGCTGGACTACCTCGCGCTCGACGCCCTCCTCGACGACGAGGAGCGCGCGGTGCGGGACACCGTGCGCCAGTTCGTGCGCGCGAACGTGCTCGCGGACGTCGGGGACTGGTTCGAGCAGGGCATCTTCCCGCGCGAGCTGATCGGCGAGCTCGCGAAGCTCGGGCTGCTCGGCATGCACCTCGAGGGCTACGGGCTCCCGGGAGCGAGCTCGGTGGCGTACGGGCTCACCTGCATGGAGCTCGAGGCCGGCGACGCGGGCGTCCGCAGCGCCGTCTCGGTCCAGGGGTCGCTCGCGATGTTCCCGATCTGGAAGTGGGGCTCCGAGGAGCAGAAGGACCGCTGGTTGCCGCCGATGCACGCCGGGGAGGTCATCGGCTGCTTCGGGCTGACCGAGCCGGACGCGGGCTCCGACCCGGGATCGATGCGAACGCACGCCCGCCGCGACGGCTCCGACTGGATCCTGAACGGCGCCAAGATGTGGATCACGAACGGCTCGATCGCCGACATCGCGATCGTGTGGGCCCGCACCGACGAGGGCGCGATCCGCGGCTTCATCGTCGAGAAGGACATGCCCGGTTTCTCGGCGCCGGAGATCCACAAGAAGCTCTCGCTCCGCGCATCGGTGACGTCGGAGCTCGTCCTCCAGGACGTGCGCGTGCCGGACGAGAACCTCCTGCCCGGCGCGGACACGCTGCGGGGCCCGCTCTCGTGCCTGAGCGAGGCGCGCTTCGGGATCGTGTGGGGGGCGGTCGGCTCGGGGCGCGCCTGCTTCGAGGCGGCGCTCGAGTACGCGAAGGAGCGCATCGTCTTCGGCAAGCCGATCTCCGCCTACCAGCTCACGCAGGAGAAGCTCGCCGAGATGGCGCTCGAGCTCAATCGCGCGTCGCTCGTCGCGCTCCATCTCGGCCGCATGAAGGACCAGGGCACGCTCCGCCCCGAGCACGTCAGTCTCGGGAAGATGGGCAACGTGCGCGGCGCCCTCGAGGTCGCACGCTCCGCGCGCACGATTCTCGGAGCGAACGGCGTCACGCTCGAGTACCCGGTCATCCGGCACGTGAACAACCTCGAGTCCGTGCTCACGTACGAGGGCACGCACGAGGTGCACACCCTCGTCGTCGGCCAGGCGCTGACCGGCGAGAACGCCTTCCGCTAGGCCGCAGCTAGCTCGCGGCAGCCCGCGCGTCTTCGACGACGCGAAACGGGCCCAGTTTGGCGAGCTCGGCGACGAGTGCCGCTTCGCTGGCCGACGCCGCGTCGAAGACGAACAGGCACGCGTCTTCGTCCGGAACGCGGATCACGCGGTCGAAGCGCACCATGACGCCCTGACGCCGGAGCTCTCCCGCCGCCGAGCGAGCGCGCCACTCGCGCGCCGCGCACTCCGACGTCGCCTCCCGGGCGAGGAACGTCTCGACGCGGTAGCTCGGCATGGACCCGACGGTAGGTCGTGCGCGCGCTCGAGAAACCGTGGGAACCCCCTGATCTTGGGGGGCCGCCTCGGCGCGCCGTCAGTCCTCGCCCTCCCAGTACTCGGCGTCCGGCCCGCGGAACTCGCGGAAGAGCCGCTGGTGATTCGCGTCGACGGCGGAGACCTTGCCGCTGTCCAGGTACTCGACGACGTCCGGGGCGAAGAGCGTAGAGAGCATGAGAACGCGGAGTGGCACATCGGTCTCGTTCCGCACCTGGTGGGCGCCCCCCTTGCCTCGCCGGAAGGCCACGATGTCCCCCTCGGTGAGGTCCTGCTCGCCCTCCGGCGTCCGCAGCGTCGGCCGGCCGCGAAGGACGATCAGCCACTCCTCGTTCGCGTGGTGCGTGTGGTACGGCCACAGGCGGTCCCCGGGCTCGAGCTCGTACATGCTCCCGCCGATCAGCTCGGACTCGATACGCGCTCCCACCCAGGCGTCCTTGCTGCGCCAGCCCGGGCGGTCCTCCGCCCGGTCCCACTCGTCGCCGTTCAGGTTGAAGACCTTCATGCGGGCGACCCTACTCGACGACCAGCCCGCGGAGAGCGATCTCCACGGCCGTGCGCTCGGCGCGCATCACCGCGTCCTCGCCGTCCGGGAGCTGGCCCAGGACCCAGCCCGTGAGAACCTCCTCGAGCCCCCCGTAGACCACCCAGCTCGCCAGGCGTGCGTCGAGGTCCCGGCGGAACGCACCGGTGGACTGCCCTTCCTCGATCACCCGCTGGAGGATCGTGAAGGCCTCGCGCACGTCCTCGACCTGCTCCTGGAGGAGCTGGCTTCTTGCCACCTCGCGCACCATCACGGTGACGAGTGCCGGATCGTTGCGCCACGTGCGCAGGAGGATCTTCGCGATGCCCTCGAGCTTCGCCGCGGCGGGCTCGTCGGCCGCCTCGACGGCCCGAAAGCGCGCGATGAGCTCCCCCCAGTTCTCGACGAAGATCGTGCGCAGGACCTCGTCCTTCGAGGCGAAGTAGTGGTAGAGCAGACCGTGCGCAACGCCTGCGTCCTTCGCTATGTCGCCCACGCGCGCGCCGTGGTAGCCGTGCTCGGCGAACACGCGCACGGCGGCGTCGAGGATCCGCTTCCGTTTGTCCGCAGGGGCGATTGAACGGTCAGTCAACGCGTTCGAGGATAGAGGTACGCTCCCGCGCGGTGCAACCACTCGCCGACACGCTCGTCGTCGACCTGACGCGCCTCCTGCCGGGGGCGTACGCGAGCCGCGAGCTTCGCCGCCTCGGAGCACGCGTGGTGCGGGTCGAGGCGCCCGAGGGCGACGCGATGCGCACGACCGCCCACGCGTGGGACACGGCTCTCCGCGCCGGCACCGAGTCCGTCGTCTGCGACCTGAAGGCGGACGCCGCCTTCGCGAGGGCGCTCTGCGCGCGCGCCGACGTCGTGCTCGAGGGCTTTCGGCCCGGCGTCGCCGAGCGGCTGGGGATCGGCCCGGCAGATGTCCCCGAGACGGTCGTCTACTGCTCGATCACGGGCTTCGGGGCGGAGCCTGCGCATTCCCTCCGGGCGGGGCACGACCTGAACTACCTGGGCTGGGCCGGCGCCCTCGAGGACACGGCGCCGGGGCTCCCCCCGGTGCAGGTCGCCGACCTCGGCGCCGGGGCGCTCGGGGCGGTGACGGCCGTCCTCGCCGCGCTCCTCGAGCGGGCGCGCACGGGCAAAGGTGGCCATGTCACCGTCTCGATGACGCATCGAGCGCACGACCTCGTCGCGCATCGGCTCGGAGGCGATCCCGTGCCCAGACTGCTCACGGGCGGGCTGGCGTGCTACCGCGTCTACGCCACCGCGGACGGGCGCCACCTCACGGTCGCGGCGCTCGAGCCGAAGTTCTTCCGGCGGCTGTGCGAGCTCCTCGGGCGACCCGAGCTCGCCGAACGGCACTACGAAGCCGATCAGGAGGCGCTCGCGCGCGAGCTCGCCGGCATCCTGGCGGGACGCGACCTCGCCTCCTGGCTCGAGCTCTTCGACGGCGAGGACGTCTGCGTCGGCCCGGTCTGGACGCGCGACGAGGCGGCAGCGGTCTTCGGAGGAGGCGAGAACGCCGACCCCGTCCCGCTCGGCGCGCACACCGAGAACTGGCGGCGAGAGCTGCAGCTAGCGCACGAGCCCGAGGGCAGCCGGTAGGGCGAGCAGCGTGTCGATGCGGTCGAGCTCGCCCGGCCGCAGACCGTCGCGGTCGAGGAAGATCGCGCGCATCCCGAGCGCTCGCGCGCCCTCGATGTCGTCCTCGTAGGAGTCGCCGACCATGGCCGCCTCGTCGGGCGCGACCTCGAGCTGACTCAGCGCTGCGACGAAGATCGAGGGGTGCGGCTTGATCCGCCCGTGCGCCTTCGACCCGACCATCGCGTCCACGTCCAGCGCGTGATGGCGGACGAACTCGTCGAGGTCGCGCTGGCCGTTCGTCACGAGCCCGATCCGGATCGCCCGCGAGCGGAGCTCGGCGAGCACGGGCAGCGCGTCCTCGTACAACGTGAAGTTCTCGTGCCGCTCCCACTCACGCACCATGTCGACGGCGCAGGCGCGCGCGCGCGCAGCGTCCGCGCCCATCCCGAGCACGATCTGCTCGGTGAAGGCGACCCAGACCTCCTCGTCGTGCACGAGGTCGCGCTCGCCGCTCAGCTTCTCGATCGCGGCCGCGCGCGCGTCGCCGTAGCGGTCGGGGTCGAGCGTCAATCCGTGCCGCTCCCCGACGCGCCGGTACCCCTCCGGCCCGAGCTCGGGCCCCGGCCGAAAGAGCGTGAAGTCGACGTCGAAGAGAACGGCGCGCAGCACAGGAAGAGGATAGGCGGAGCGCCCGAGCCCGCCTCTCGGCAGGGACCTGCGCATCCGCCGAGCTCCTGGTCACTGAGCAGAGATCGGTGCAGCCCCGTCGGTGGCCGGAGCCGGGCTGTGTCCGGCGGGAGGCCAAACGCGATCGATCAGTGCGCACACGAGAGGAAGGGGGCGCGGGGGGAAACATCGTTTCCCCCCGCGACTCAGTCGGGGTGCCCAGATTCGAACTGGGGACCTCTCCGACCCGAACGGAGCGCGCTACCAGGCTGCGCCACACCCCGAGCGCGGAAAGGGTAGCGCGTCGGCGGTGCCGAGGCCGTTGCGGACCCGCGGCCGGGGTCAGTATGCTGAGGTCGTGATGGAAGCTCTCGCCAGGCGGGCCGATTGACCCGCCTCGGACGCGAAGGGAGCCCGAGCCCGACGGTCGCGCGACCCGCGCCGGCGGGCTTTTTTCATGTCCGAAGCCACCCGTAGGAGGTCCTGATGGCCAATCACCTGACGCCCGACGAGCTCGCCAAGGAGCTGGGGATCGACCGCGACGAGGTCATCCGCATCTGCGTCGAGGAAGGCGTGCCGATCTACCACGGTAAGATCGACAAGACCCTCTTCCAGGCGTCGCTCGAGGCCGTCGGGACGGCCGCAGGCTCGAGCTCGCGGACGTAGCGTTCGGCCCCGCGCTAGGAGGCGCGGGCCTTGCGCCTGGCCTTGCTCTTCGACGCGGCAGGCTTCTCCGCGCCGGGCTTCTTCGCGGCCGCGACGCTCGCTTTCAGCGCCTCCATCAGGTCGATGACCGGCGCCTCCTCCTCGGGCTGCTCCGGAACCGCGATCTCCTCGCCGCGGAGCTTCGCCTCGAGCATCGCCTTCAGGTCGCGCCGGTACTCGCTCGCGAGCTCGGAGGGCTCGAAGTCGCCGGCCAGGCTCTCGATCACCTGGCGTGCGAGCTCGAGCTCCGAGTCCTTCACGTCCGTCTCGCCGACGGCCTCGGAGATCTCCGCCTGCGAGTGGACGTCCTCGGCGAGGAAGAGCGTCTCCAGGGCGAGCGCATCGCCCCTGGCGCGCACGAGGCAGAGGCTCTCGCGCCCGGCGCGCACGAACCGCCCGAGAGCCGCGGTCGACGTCTGCCGCATCGCCTCGAGCAGGAGCACGTACGGCCGGCGCTGCGCGACCGTGGAAGCGGGCACGAGGAAGTAGGTGCGGTCGAAGTAGATCGGGTCGACCGCGTCCTCCTGGACGAACCGCGTGATCTCGATCGAGCGGGAGTCGTCCGAGCGCTCGAGCGCCTCGAGGTCGGCGTCCTCGACGATGACGAACTGGCCCTTCGTCACCTCGAAACCGCGGACGATCTCGTCCTGGGTCACCTCGCGGTCGTGGGTCGGGCACCAGCGCTTCTGCTTGATCGGCGTCGCGCACTCGCGGTGGAGCAGCCGGAACGAGACGTCCGACTGCCGTGCAGCCGGCTTCGTCGCGGGCGCGAGGCCCACGGGGATCGAGACGAGGCCGAAGCTGAGGGATCCGTTCCAGGTCGTGCGCATCGGTTCACCGAACTCTAGAGGGACCAGGAGGTTTCGCCGCCGTGGCGCAAACCCCTCTCAGTAAGCTCAGGGCAGTGACCGAGACGGCGTCCGCGGCTCCCGAGACCCGTCCGCCCAGCGGACGGCGCACGATCGCGCGCCTCTGGCAGGACGCCGTGTCGGCCCCGCGCGAGCGGCCTGCATACCTGGTCGAGGATGGCGAGGACTGGCGTGAGGTCTCCTGGGGGCAGGCCGACGAGCTCGTACGCGCGTACGCGAACGGCCTGCTCGCGCGCGGCGTCGGCAAGGGGGACGCGTTCGCGCTGCTGGCCCGGAACAGCCTCGAGTGGGCCTTGCTCGACTTCGCGCTCGCGCGTATCGGCGCGGTCGGCATCCCGATCTACGCGAACAGCTCGGCGAAGGACGTCGGCTACCTGCTCGCGCACTCCGAGGCGGTCGGCATCGTCTGCGAGGACGAGGACCAGCTGGCCAAGGTCCAGGCGCTCGCCGGGGAGCTCCCGGCCCTGAGACACGTCCTCACCTACGCGGACCTGCCGGCGCTCGAGGGCGAGGGTCGGGACCACGCGGACGAGAGCCCGTCCGCCCTCGACGAGGCGTCGGCCGGGATCGACGAGGAAGACCTGTACACCATCATCTACACCTCCGGTACGACCGGGCCGCCCAAGGGCTGCATGCTCAGCCACCGCAACTACTACGCGATGGCCGCGGTCTCCGACCGGATGGAGAGCCACTACCGGCCGGACGACACGATGCTCCTGTACCTGCCGCTCGCGCACAACTTCGGCCGGCTGATGCTCCTGAGCGGCGCCTACATCGGCTACACGATCGCATTCCTCGCCGACCCGCTCCGCGTCGCGGCGGCGCTGCCGCAGGTCCGGCCGACGATTCTCCCGAGCGTCCCCCGTGTCTACGAGAAGGTGCACACGGCGGTGCAGGCGCGCTTCGACGAGGCGACGGGAGTCAAGCGCCGGCTCGTCGACTGGGCGCTCCCGATCGGGCGCGAGGTCAGCCGGCTCGAGGGAGAGCGGAAGCCGATCCCGGCGACGCTCCGCGCCCGCCACGGGCTGGCAGACCGCCTGGTCTTCTCCAAGGTCCGCGAGCGGCTCGGCGGCCGCTTGCGCATCCCGATCTCGGGCGGCGCGCCGCTCGCGCGCGAGATCGCGGACTTCTTCGACGCGGTCGGAGTTCGCATCGTCGAGGGCTACGGCCTGACCGAGTGCACGACCGCCGCGAGCACGAACACGCCGAGCGAGTATCGCTTCGGCACCGTCGGCAAGCCGCTGCCGGGGTTCGAGGTGGAGATCGCGGACGACGGGGAGATCCTCGTCCGCAGCGAGACCGTCTTCCAGGGGTACTTCAAGGATCCGGAGGCGACCGAGGCGGTGCTCACGCCCGACGGCTGGCTCAGGACCGGCGACGTGGGCGAGCTCGACGAGGACGGCTTCCTGCGGATCACCGACCGCAAGAAGGACATCCTCGTGACCGCCGGGGGGAAGAACGTCGCACCGCAGAACATCGAGAACGACCTGAAGACCTCGAAGTACGTGTCACAGGCGCTCGTCGTCGGCGACCGCCGGCCCTACGTCGCCGCGCTGCTCACGCTCGAGCCGGACGAGATCGCTCGCTGGGCGGCCGAGCACGGAGTCGAGGGCGACGTCTCCACGCTCGCCTCCGACCCGCGCGTGCACGAGCTGCTCCAGGGCGTCGTCGACGACGCGAACCGCGAGCGCTCGCGCTTCGAGCAGGTGAAGCGCTTCGTCGTCCTCCCGCGCGACTTCGCGATGGAGCACGGCGAGGTCACCCCCACGTTGAAGCTCCGCCGCCGGGCGGTGATCGAGAACTTCCGGGGCGAGATCGACGAGCTCTACTCGGCTCAGGACCCAAGGGCCGGCTGAGGGAGAGCCGAGCGCCGCGGCCGCGAATGCGGCCGCCTTCAGGGATCTTCGCGCGGCCGGGGCTCGCGCGAGCGAGCCTCGGTCTTGCGCACAGGGGCCGGCCGAGGGAGAGCCGAGCGCCGCGGCCGCGAATGCGGCCGCCTTCAGGGATCTTCGCGCGGCCGGGGCTCGCGCGAGCGAGCCTCGGTCTTGCGCACGGCTAGAGAATCCTGCGCGCGCCGACGAAGGTCGACGCGTACCACGACTCGTACAGGCTCGAGATCTTGACGACGTCGCCCGTGTGCGGCGCGTGGATGAACTGGCCGCCGCCGATGTACATGCCCATGTGCCCGAGGCCGTTGAAGAAGACGAGGTCGGCGGGCTGGAGCGCGTCACGCGAGACGGGGACGCCGTAGCCGAACTGCGAGGCCGCGTGGTGCGGCAGCGAGATGCCGATCTGCGCGAAGGCGTAGGCAACGAGACCGGAGCAGTCGAAACCGGAGGGGCTCATCCCGCCCCAGACGTACGGCACGCCGAGATACTGCATCGCGATCGAGATCACCTGCGAGGCCCTG
>Ga0210115_1000210_pt1 | contig 16391 bp, 12 predicted proteins | sample MayberryNW_TuleB_2_FD_185526 | JGI IMG/M metagenome (GOLD analysis project Ga0210115, IMG submission 185526) | Wetland microbial communities from San Francisco Bay, California, USA, that impact long-term carbon sequestration - MayberryNW_TuleB_D2... | ecosystem: Environmental > Aquatic > Marine... | reverse complement strand
CGCGCGTTCAACCTCCGCTTCCATTCCGTTGACGACTCGGAACCTCGAAATGACGACGACCATCAGTTCTTCCTTGTGAAGGCCGCGTCGATACCGCGAAGGTCCGCGGCGTACGAATCTGCCGACACGTGACGCCACAGGTCTGGGTTCGTCCTGAAAGCCGCACCCCCCACGACGATGGCAACACGATCCGAAAACTCTGCTCGAACAGCGTCGATCAGTTGTCGCACGGCGCCGATGTTGAACAGCATGGTTGCGGAGATGCCCACGTGCGAAGGCGCTGCGTCCCTGATGACGCCGAGAATTGATCCCGTTGGCAGGTTGGTGCCCAAGAAGCGCACGTGGAACCCTGATGTTTCGAGCAGATCGCCAACCATGACGGCGCCAACACTGTGGAGCTCGCCTTCGACTCCAGTCAGGACGATACGCCCCTTGGCAGCTGCTGCGCGGACATCGGGCGCTTCGTAGACCTGTGCCATCACGTACTGGGTAATTGCCGTCGCGATGTGCTCTTGCGCCACAGTCAGACGGTTCGACTCCCACCGACGGCCCACTTCGTACAGCGCCGGCTGAAACACGTCGATGTACAACTCCCGGAGTGAAAGGCCACTTCGCAGTGCCTCTTTGGCGATCTGCACGGCGGCATGCCGCTGTCCCGTGATGACGGCCTGGAGAAACACCTGTGCCGTCAGATTGAGCACCGGCTCATTCGGCAACGCTGGCCCGAGCGCCAGTGCGTCCAGAGCGGCTTGAAAATGGCGAGCGAGAACGCTCCCACGGTCAGCGCCCACTCGGTCCGCGAGGGCACTCTGCACCTGAGCGAGGTTCTCAGCGAGAAAACGGCTCTCGATTCCTCGCGCCGCAAGGACGCGCGCCGTCCATCGAGCATAGTCCGCAAAGGCAGAGGGATCGTCCGCTTCGACCGCCGCAGCCAAGAAGGCGACGTGGTAGCCGGCATCTTGTACCCCCGCCGACATCGCCCTCGACCCGTACCGCACGCGCCAATCGGGATGTCGGTCCAAGAACGCGGTGGTCACTTCGACAGCGAGGCTGGCACCGTGCTCGCGGATGACATCTGCCAGTTCGTCGAACCTCATCCTACCGTCGGATTGTACAGCCCATGGGCCGCAACAGCGGCTGCTGGTGTCCTCTGTGTGATCGCCGCCTCACCCGACGCCCTCTCACCGAGAACATGCAGCTCGCGAGCGGTTGCACGCCGAGTGGCGCGGCGCTGCAGCTGAACGTGCGAGGCGGAGGTCGTCCTTCAACAACGAGGACGGATCTCCGACGGATGCGGCGGCCACCCGCAGGTCAGCGGACGTGTATTCATGCGACCTGAAATTCCCTCTCCGATCGCCACATTACGGCGTGAACCGCGCGTGTGAGTGGATCCACTCCCACCATCGAGCGGCTCGGCTGCGTGTCGCCGCGCACGCCGGACCCCCTCTAAGGCTCGGTAGCGGATCATTCTTTTGCCGGGCGTCGGACCAGCGCCGCCACAGCGGCGATCATCTCCGAAGGTGTCATGGGGCCGCCCAGGTGTCCGCGACAAGCCGCGCCAGTCCGGCAAACGGGCCGATTCCGTCGCGCACGACCGGCGCGCTGGTCGCCGACCGCAGCGGGCGATCGGTTTCGCCATGTGCAGTTGACATCCGCTCGCCAACGCCTTCGCGCGATCCTCGGACCGCGCATGCGCGGTCAGCGCAATGGCCAGGACGTGACTGACGGCTTGATCATTGATACTTCTAATCCGCCGCAGCATCTCATAACCATCGACGGACGCCATTGCGATATCGGTCACGACAACGTCCGGCCGTGCAATGTGAATCTGCTTCAGCACCTGTGCTCCGGAATCGATTGCGGTCACCCGAGCACCGGCCGACTCGAGTATCTCTCGCAGCAGCATGAGCGCGTTGGGCACCGGGTAACCAAAGGACGCCTCAGCCGATGCGGTGGCGAGGGCTCTCCCCGACGACAGAAGCAGCCCTCTCGATGGCAAACTGGGACGGCTGGAGATCGAGGACCACGGGCCGCTCGGGGCCGAATTCGGGGTCCACCCGATTCACCTCGGCATCATCTTCGTCGCGAATTTGGAGCTGGGTTACATCACGCCGCCAGTGGGGTTGAACCTGTTCCTGGCGTCCTATCGTTTCAAGCGACTGCTGCTCGAAGTCGCACGCGCGTCGCTGCCGCTGCTGGCGATTCTCGCGATCGCGGTGCTGCTCATTACATATTTTCCGTGGTTGACGACGGCACTGCTGCCCTGAGCTGACTGGCGTCCAGCGACCTTCCTTCGACTGCGACGATATCGGCCGCAAACCCCGGTGCGATCCTTCCGAGGCGTTCCTGTTGATCCGGTCAATCTCTCCACTACGCGGGCCATGGATGCCCGATAAGGAACGAAACCGCAACTTGACAGCTACACGGTTCGGATCAGATGCGCTTGGAAATTGAATCCGGCCGCGCGTGCTGACGCACACCGAAACGCACCAACGCACTCCCGATCAACGACTTCCCGCAACAACAATGTGCTTCGGCGTGGCCCCGTAAATCACGGTGTTTGCCTCGGGTTCCCCGGGGGTATCTGACACAGTTCTGACACAGTTCCGATGATCGGTTGCCTCGACGGTCACGGGCACGTACCGACACGTACCTTCTACGATGCGCCAGCCATCCGTTTGGCGACGTGATCGCGACCGCGAGCGGCCGCTGCGGGGTTCATCAGCGACCACTCTTATCGGCGTAGAGTGAAATCAACCGAGAACTGCCGCTGGGGTCCGGGACGTCCGGCAAAGGCCGCAGGCGACGTGCCGAAGGTCGCCGTGACGTAGTCCGCATTGGTGAGGTTTCGCGCGTACGCGGCAACAGCCCACCGGCGATGGCCGGGGCCGTATTCGACGCGGCCGCCCAGAAGACCGTATGGAGTTTGTCGCTGAATGTTGTCGTTGAACGGTGTGTAGAACACCGTCGATTGCGCCGTCGCGTCAGCGGCGATCGACAGCCGTCGCGATCGGCCGATATCGCCGGTCCACTCGATCCACAACCGCCCCGCCCATTCCGGCGCATTGTTCAACCGATTGCCCGCCACGTCTCCGGTGACGTTGGCGTTGTTGACGGCGATGTATTGATCGTAGGTGGCGTCGAGCCAGGTGACGTGGCCGCCGGCTTCGATGCCCCGCCCGATCCGCGACGTGCTCTCCACTTCGACGCCGCGAATCGTTGCCGCCGCGGCATTGCGGATGTCGAACACTCCGATGGCGATCGGCGTCTGTACCTGCAGGTTCGTGTAATCCATCACGAACGCTGACACGCCGAACCGGGAACGGCCGCTGCTGAGCGTGCCTTTCCATCCGCCTTCGTAGCTCCACGCCCACTCAGGCGCGGAGCCGCGGCCGGCGACTGTTGATGAGAGGTTGAACCCGCCGCTCTTGAATCCTCGTGTCGCCGACACGTAGGCGAGCGCGTCGTGCGGCAACTTCAGCTCGAGGCCGACCTTGGGCGTCCAGGCGTCGTGCGCGATCGAATCGGAATAGCCATAGACCGATCCGGGAACCGGTGCGTACGGAGCATCGATGCCGTAGCGTCCCCCGGCGTTGTCGATGTCCTTTGCCTCGCGTGTGTACCGAACGCCGCCCGTGACCGAGAGCCGGGACGTCACTCCGACCGTCGCCTGTCCGAACACGGCGCGGCTGGTTGCGTCAACGTGCGGGTCGAGCCGCACTTGGAGTCCTGCGACCGGCTGATCCACCCAGAACGACTGATGATCGACTTCGTCGAACAGAAACACACCGGCGACCCACGTCAGCCTGGGATTCTGGTGCACGATCGTGATCTCCTCCGAGAACTGATGCTGCCACTCGTGCTGGTGTGTCGTCACCAGGTTGAGCTCGGTCATGTCGGCATCCACGAAGAATTCGTAGTCCAGTTTTCTATAGGCGGTCAGACTGACCAGGCTGGTGGATGGCGTGAGCGCCGTCGTGAGCCGCGCGCTCGTGCCGGACTGGCGGATCCGACCTTGGGGAAACGCCGACGATCGCACCAGGTGGAGATCAGGTGGGTTGTCGAACGTAAATTCCGGCTTCGCCGACAGCACCTTATTGAAGGCCAGCGGCGTGCCATCCTGCACGTCGACGTCGCTCGACAGCAACAAATCCGTCCGGCGACCGAAGACGACGCGCAGCTGGCCCCGTGCCGCCGTGACATCGTCGCCGCCAAGCGGATGATCTGGATGCTCGAGATCGCGGACGTAGCCATCGCGGACGGCACGCGTAAACGCAATCGACCCCATCACTCTGTCACGTTTGAGCGGACCGCCGATCCGCGCGTGGGCGCGAAGCTCGCCGAAATTCCCGGCGGTGAAATCGGCGGACGCCTGGAACTCGTTCGTTGGCGCTTTGGAGATTAGGTTCACCGCTCCGCCGACGGTGTTGCGGCCGTACAAAGTGCCCTGCGGTCCGCGAAGCACTTCGATGCGATCGAGATCGAGGAACTGCACGAACTCCATCGCCGGTCGAGCCAGGTAGACGCCGTCGAGGTACATCGCCGAGCTCGGATCCGCCCCCGCGTACAGCACGTTGGCGCCGACCCCGCGGATCGTCAACTGACCAAAACCGACATTCTGGGAAAGCGTGACGGAGGGTGCGAGCGCAGCGGCCTGACCCAACGTGTGAGTGCCCAACCGGCCAAGTTCGGCATCCGAGACGGCACTGATCGCCATGGGGACGGCTTGAACGTCGCGTTCGCCCAATTTTGCAGCCGTGACGATCCTTTCTTCCAAGATGGCGAGGCGCAGGGTGAAGGACACCGTGACCCGTTCGCCGGCCTGGACGCGCACGGCACGACGCTCCGGTTGAAATCCCCTCAGCTCTGCCGAGATTTCGTAGTCACCTTGCGGGAGGTCTGGAAACGTGAAGCCGCCCGCGGCGTCGGTAGCTGCCGTGCGGATGGCGACACCCCGAATCGTCATGTGCACGCCTGGCAGCGGGGCACCGGTCTGGTCGACGATGGAACCGACCACCCCTCCCATGGACTGTGCCGCCGTGGAAGGGGGCATGCAGAGCATGAGGGCCGCAACGAGCAATTTCATCGTTCCACGCAAAGTGCCTGTATTCTTACGCAGAGAATACACGGGGGGGTCACATAATGCGGTTCCTGTGTAGCATCGGCGCGGGTCGCAGGTTCCCCTGCGTCGTGCTGAGTGGCGTCCTGGTGCTCGGGGCGGCAGCGAACGGGGGCGCTCAACCGGTCCAGAAACAGGTCCTCGTGCTGCAATCGGTCGACCGCGGCAATCTGGTGGTCGACCGCTTCACCACAGATTTCCATGTCGAACTGGATGAGCGCGCCGACCAACCGGTAAACTTCGTGCAAATCGTGGTGGGGCCGATAGGGCCGGTGGGTGCGCCTGAACGGGCGATCGTCGACTTCATTGGATCCACCTTCGCCGACGGCCCGAAGCCAGACCTCATCGTGACAGTGAGCGGCCCCGCCTCGATCTTCGCGCGCAAGTACCATAAGCAGCTCTTTCCCGACACGCCGCTGCTGTTCGCGGCCTTGGACGAGCGATATCTCCGCGCTGCACCGCTTGGGGAGAAGGAGGCCGCTGTTGCGGTCAGTAACGATTTTCCGCGACTGATCGATGACATCCTTCAGGTGCTGCCGCAGACCAGGCAGGTCTTCGTCGTCGCGGGAACCGGACAAATCGGTACATTCTGGCGGCGAGAACTCGAGCAGCCGTTCTCGCGATTTCGCGATCGCCTGACATTTGAATGGCTCGACCAGCTATCCCTTTCGGAGATGCTCCGCCACTGTGCCAGCCTGCCAGACCACTCCGCGATCTTTTACCTCAACTTCGGCACGGACGCGGCAGGAGCGGCGTATGCGGACGAGCGAGTGCTCGCCGAGCTTCACGCGACGGCCAATGCTCCAGTGTTTGGCAGTCAAAGCGTGCACCTCGGTGCTGGAGCGGTCGGCGGAACGATGATGCCCGTCGACACACTGGCTCACAACACGGCCGAGGTGGCCGTTCGGCTCTTGAACGGTGCGCCGCCTGCGAGTATCAACGTCTCGCCGCAACGGCCCGACCAACCGATCTTCGACTGGCGCGAGTTGGAGCGGTGGAGCATACCTGAGAGCCGGCTGCCGCCGGGCAGCGTTGTGCGCTATCGGGCTCCGAGCCTGTGGCGCGCGTACAGGGGCACGGTGCTGAGCGCGGTCGGCGTGCTGGCCGTCCAATCGCTCCTGATCGCCGGTCTCCTATATCAGCGGCGCGCACGCCGAAAGGCCGAGAGCGAGAGTCGGACCAACTTGGCGCTGGCCGCCGACGCCAGTCGTCGCCTCACGATGTCGGCGCTGACGAGTTCCATTGCCCATGAACTTGGCCAACCCCTCAGCTCGATGATTCACAACGCCCAGGCGGGTCGGATGATGATTACCGCCGGTCTGACGCCAGACACGATGGGCGAGATCCTCGCCGACATCGAGGCAGAAGGCGTCCAGGCCACACAGATCGTCGATCGGCATCGGACCATGCTCCGAGGCCATCAACTGGACAGGACACCAATCGACCTCCACGCCGTGATCGATGACAGTCTCGCTCTCCTTGCTCACGAGATGAGAGCGCGGCAGATCGAAGCCACCGTCAATCTGTCATCGCATCCCTGCATCATCAACGGCGACAAGGTGCTCTTGCAGCAGGTGCTGGTGAACCTCGTGATGAACGCCATGGACGCGGTGACCGAGACCCCTCCGGCGCGCCGTCGCATCACCATCAGCACCGAAGTCAAGGCGGCCGATGTCGAAGTCTCGGTGCGCGACGCGGGCACGGGTTTGCCGCCGCAGATCAACGGCACGCTGTTCACACCCTTCGTCACGACCAAAGCGCACGGCCTCGGGATCGGACTGACAATCACGCAAACGATCGTCGACGCCCATTGTGGCACCATCGAGGCGCGCAACAATCCCGAAAGCGGCGCGACATTCACCGTGACGCTGCCCCGCACCACAACACAGGAGCACGAGTCAGGCTCGCCGAGTGCCGCGTGAGGTTGGAGTCAATACTTGCCCAAGCGACCGCGCGTACTCATTGCCGAAGACCACCCTGGAGTGGCGAAATCCGTCTGCCGGTTGCTGGCACTGGACTGCGAAGTCGTGGGAAGCGTCGCGGACGGCAGCGCGGTGCTAGAAGCTGCGCAACGACTCCAGCCCGACGTGATTGTGGTCGACGTCAACCTGCCCCACGTCCACGGACTGGAGGCGTGTCGTCAGATCATGCAAGTGAAACCGGAAGCGAAAGTCATCGTGTTCTCGGCGATGAACGATCCGGACATCAAACAACGATCCATGGAGGTCGGGGCAGCGGCCTTTGTGTGTAAAGGGACCGGAGACCTGCTCTCGACCATCAAACGTGTGTGTGATGACCGAGGTTCAAGCGCTCGACAGTAGAGAGCGGGCGCCTCGCCTGCCATCTTCTGGATTTCAGCCAGGCGCGGACTGGTCATCACACGTGTTGGATCACCTTGGCCGTGGCGAGATTCCAGAACTGCTTCAGGCTGTCGTCGGCACCGACAGCGTACTGAAGACCGTTGAATCCGTGAGCAGGATTTCGCCCGCGCGAGCTCCTTTGGGTGGCATCCACACGAACGAATTGAGCTCGCGATTGCCCGCTTCCGTGAATGGATGCCGCTTCGACATGTCAATCGGTTGGGTCGCCAGAACCTTGACGGCGGAGGTGTCGTCCGTCGTGACGGCGTAATGAGGGAGATGCTTGTGGAAACTGAAGTTTGAAACGCCGTTCAACCAGCCACGCGTATCCAGGTCACGATAGACGGTCAACGGCGCGATTCGTGACGTGCCCAGGACCACACCGCGCCGCAGGCCATACTGATTGTCGACCGGCACGCCAAGTCCCGCCATAAGTGAGCGCGTCCCGCTACCGGCCCGACGACAAGGGCGCCACGGCGTTCTCGGCATCGAGCGACCTAACCTTCCAGAATCATCACTCGATGTGCCTTGGTGAACCTCGATGTTCTTCGAGGTTCTGAGCCCCACGTATTACATTCGTATCACAATCTGCAGTGTTACTTAGAGCCGACCCGGATCCCACCGAGCACTCTGTTGATCTCTTCCGCTCGATGCGGTACACCGCCGGCGCTGAGGGCTCTCTACACTGCACCTCTTTCCATGCGCGGGGCCGAAGATCGGAATCAGCGACGCATCGGCGCGGTCGTGGCCGGCCCACGTGGTCGGGCGTGAGCCGGCTGACCTCTTCCGCTGTCGTCGACGAACGGGACGCGTGTTAAAAGATTCTCCGTCCTTGGGCCGTCACGACGATCGGCGGCGGCGACATCACGACAATGCGGATCTCATCGCCCTTATCCAGGACGGCAATGCGATTTTCGATCGGGAATGGCAACCCCTGCACCCAGAGCGTCTTCGTTCCCGAGCAGTCAGGATTGACCGTATAGGTGCCCCAGCCCGGTAGGTCGGCCGCCGCATTGCTCGGACCATGGGTGCTGTCCGTCTGGGTGAAACTCCCCTGACCATCGTAGGTCTGCATCGAGAGGCCGACAAACTGCTCCGGCGCGCCCCCCGTGCCGGGGCGGACACCGGACAGCGTCACCGCGTAAATACCCTTCAGCGTACCCTCGTTGCATCGAACCGCGGCCGCCATCACGTTTTCCTGATCGGCCGCGGCCAACGCCGACGTCGTGAGCCCAACCGTCAACAGCGTCACACCGAGCAAAGTCAGTCGCTCCATCGCTTCTACCTCCATCTCCTGACGCGCAGACCGGCTGGAAAGTGCGTCAGGCGATAGTCGGGAGCGCAGGCCGCGTTGCCTTGACTTGACCTCGCCCAATCGCCGATAGTCTCAGCGGACCCAACAGTGAAAGGCACCAACGCCGGAGCGGTGACGCTCTTGCTACACGCCTGGGGACGTGGGGACGTTCAGGCGCGCGACGATCTCTTCGATCTGGTTCACCGAGATCTGCGGGCGCGCGCTGCAGCCTATCTACGTCGGGAGAGGCGCGACCACACACTACAGCCGACCGCGCTCATTCACGAAACCTACCTGAGGCTGGTCGACCAGGATCGCGTCGACTGGCAGAACCGCGCGCAGTTCCTGGCTATCGCCGCCAAAATGATGCGCCGAGTCCTCGTGGACCATGCGCGGCGCCGAAACGCCGTGAAGCGTCCCGCCCACACGCTCCGCGTGGCCCTCGACGATCAGGTTGGTAGGGTGGAACCGGTTGCGTGTGAGGTGCTCGCGGTTCACGCGGCCCTCGACGAACTCGAGCACATCGATGAGCGCCAGGCTCGCATCGTCGAGCTTCGCTACTTCGCGGGTATGTCGGAAGACGAGATTGCCGGCGCGATCGGCGTCTCGCGATCGTCGGTCACGCGCGACTGGCAGATGGCGCGCGCGTGGCTGTTCCGGCGTTTGACGATCGGTACGGTCGACTGATGAGTGTCGAACCCGACTGGGCGCGCGTCAAGACGGTGTTTCAGTCGGCACTGGATCAGCCCGACGATCTGCGCGCGTCGTTCGTCGCCGACGCTTGCGCCGGCGACGGCCCCTTACGCGCCGAAGTCGAGTCGTTGCTGATCGCTCACGATGCCGCTGGCGCGTTTGCATCCGCCGACGCGCTCGGATCGCTGACGACGGCTTCTCTCTACGAGCTCAGTGCGACGGATGTCAGTTTGGTGCCAGGCGCCCGCGTCGGTAGCTACGACATCGTTGGCCTGGTCGGGAGCGGGAGCATGGGGCAGATCTTCAGGGCCCACGACCCGCGCCTCGGTCGTGCGGTCGCGCTGAAGGTGCTCTCGCCGGACCTCGTGCCCGATCCAGCGTCTCGCGCCAGGTTCGACCGTGAGGCGAAGACGATCGCATCCTTGAACCATCCCCATATTTGCACGATCTTCGACGTCGGCCATAGCGGGCGGTTCGAATACCTGGTGATGGAGTATCTCGAGGGCGAAACGCTGACGGACATCCTTCAACGCGGCCCGCTGTCTCTGGATGCGACCCGCCGGTACGCCACGGAAATGATCGACGCTCTCGACACCGCTCATCGCAGCGGTATCGTTCACCGCGATCTCAAGCCCGCCAATGTGATCATCACTGACGGCGGAGCGAAGTTGCTGGACTTCGGCATTGCCAAGTTGATCGCGGGCGACGGCAGCGTTTCTGCGACCACCGACGCCATCTACAGCACCCGGCAAGGCTCGGTGATTGGGACCGCGGGCTACATGAGCCCTGAACAAGCACGTGGTCAGGGGGTCGACAAGAGGGCCGATATCTGGGCCTTCGGTTGTGTCCTGTTCGAGATGCTGAGCGGTCGTCCAGTGTTTGCCCGCGATACGGTCAGCGATACGCTCGTGGTCGTGCTCGAGCGCGAACCCGAGTGGGGCCTTTTGCCTGCGACGACTCCGCAGTCGCTCGTTCGACTGCTGCGTCGATGCCTGCAGAAGGATCCGGCGCGGCGTTTGCGCGATATCGGCGATGCGCGCTTTGATATCGAGGATCTCGACGGCGGTGCGGCGGAGCGCCAGGCGGTTGCCCGTCCTTCCCGGCTTGCCCGGGCGCCCTGGTGGGTCCTTGGCGCCGGTGTGATCGGGCTCGCGGCGATGGTGACCGTTATTCAGAGCCGTAGCGATGTGGTGCCCCCGCCCCCGCTACGACTGTCGGTGGTGCCACCCGAAGGCACGACCTGGGCGCCATTCGATATATCAGGCGCGCCGCAATTTGCCCTGTCGCCCGACGCCAAGCAGATTGCTTTGGTTGTGGCCGACACGACCCGGGTCCCTCGACTGTGGGTGCGGGCCCTTGATTCGACGAACGGCCGAACATTGACGGGGACAGATCACGCAAGCGGCCCGTTCTGGTCGCCAGATGGAGCGGCCATCGCCTTCTTCGCCGATCGCAAGCTGAAAAGGATTTTGATCCAGAGCGGTGCGGTTCAAGACCTGGCTGAGGCCGCCCAAAACACGGCGGGCGGGTCCTGGAGCCCGGACGGCACCATCCTGTTCGGAGGGCCTGGCAGCGGATTGCTGCGTGTATCGGCCGACGGAGGGCCAGTCACGCCGGCAACGACGGTCAACACTCAGGGCGGCGAGCTCTCCCATGCATGGCCGCAGTTCCTTCCCGACGGCCGACGATTCCTCTTGTACGTGAGAAACCGCGACCGCGCCGCCAGTGGCACCTACGTGCGCTCGATTGATTCGCAAGATCAGCGACTGGTGCTCGCGTCCTCCGTCCGCGCGGTGTACGCGCCGACCGGCCATCTGCTCTTCGAGCGGGCGGGCAGTCTCATGGTACAGGTGTTTCAGGACACGGCGGCGGCGCTGACGGGACAAGCCATGGCCCTACCGGACCATGTCGTCGCCCTCAGCGGACCTTCGTGGCTGCCTGTTTCGGTGGGCGCGGGCACCATCGCGTACTGGAACGGGGACGGACGTCCGACCTTCGACCTGGACGTCGTCGATCGGTCGGGTCGCGCGATTCAGCACGTGTTGCCGCCGGGGCAGTATCTCGGTCTCGACCTGTCACCCGATGGTGCTCGCGCTCTGCTGACCGAGCGCCTCGACTCGCAGAATGACGCGTTGTCGACAATCGATCTGAAGACCGGTCTACGAGAGCGGGTGACCCTTGTCCCTGGTATTGCGCATTTCGGCGTGTGGGCGCCAGATAGCAAACAGGTGATCTATAGCTCACTCGAAGGCGGCGTGCCCCGGCTGTATCGCAAGATCGTCCCCGGTAACAGTCCGGAGGTTCGCGTCGTCCCGTCCGAGCGACAGCCGAACATGTTTCCCACCGACTGGTCGACAGACGGCCGGTGGGTCCTGTACTCGGCGCCCGGCCCGATGGCGTGGGACGTCTTCGCCCTTCGGATCGGCGACTCGATCGCGCATCCTGTCGTGCACTCACCCCAGAACCAGATTCAAGCGCGCCTTTCTCCCAACGCACGATGGATCGCCTACGCGTCTGACGAATCCGGTCGCTTTGAGGTGTACGTGCAGTCGTTCGACGACGCCAGTGGCAAGACGCTGGTGTCGACGCGAGGCGGCTCCCAGCCGACGTGGCGGGGCGATGGTCGCGAGCTGTTCTACGTCGCCGCGGATGGGGCGATGATGGCCGTTCCCGTCACGAGCGAATCGCGATTCGAGCACGGTTCCGAGCTCACGTTGTTTCATACACGGTCGCAGCAGGTCCTGGCGCCATTTGCCCCCAGTTATGCGGTTAGCGCTGATGGCAAGAAATTCCTGATCAGGTCGGAATTGACGATGGGCGCCTACCGCACCATCACCGTCGTGGCGAACGTCCCGCCGGATCGCGGAGTGCGATAGTTCCCCGAGCGAGGTGTGCGGCATTTGGCGTCGTCCACATCGTTCCTTTCTGCGTTCGCATGTATCGGCGACGGCTCATCGCCATCACTGCGATAAGCCGACATCTGGGAAGCACTTGCCACACCCCTCTTACTTACCTTGCGAGCTTCGCGAGCATTCACCTACGCGTCGATCGAAAGTGGTCCTCACTCCTGCTCTTCTGATTCGCCAGACCAGCCAGTACGGGGGATCCGCACTCGGTCCCGTCTGGCCAGGGCCGCGTCGCAGACTCCGTCACTGCCGCCTGGCTGTGCGGTGAACCATCTATCGCGAGTAGCACTTTCACTCTGTTCCCCGTGAGTTGGCGGACGTTGAGTCCGCCTGGTCGCGCATTGTTCGTTGCGGAGACCGCAGCCGTTCGGCCCCACCCCGCTTGGCCCCACCACGAACCCGGAGTGGTGGTTACGTCCCCGAAGACCGCTGTCCACCGACGGCATCAAAAGCGGTCGCAAAGCGCGAGCTCAGACATCTCGTGCCGCATGGACGGCAGGCGTCTTCTGGAAAAGACGTTTCGTGATTGGGCGCAGCTTGTGATCGGTAATTAGAGCAAAGGCTGATCCGCCGCGGACGTTGAATTACCCGCCAAACACCAATTCACGCAGGAAGCGAACGGCGCGATGCATTCAATACAACACGATCGTCACGATCGTCTGAAAGGTGAAGGGCGGCGACATCGATGTCAGTCACCGACTAGAATGGACACGTAGGCTTACGTGAAATCGAAGCACTCGACGTCGCTTGCGCCAACCCATCTCGGGCCCCACCATCTTGCGGAACTGCTCGAGTTTCAGCCTGATCGAGGCCTGATCCGTCTGCACGAGCAGCGCGTCGTCCTGCTGAGCGCCGCGGCCATGGGCCTGCTCCGCAAGGAGCTCATCGACACTCTCGGGGCCGAAACGGCAAGGCGCCTGTTCCTGCGGTTCGGCTACGCCGACGGGTACCACGACGCCGTGAGCCTCCGCGACCGGTCGCACTGGGCAAATCCGCTCGAAGGGTTGCAGGCCGGCATCGGGCTGCACAGGCTCGAGGGGGTCGTGCGGGCCGAGATCGTTCAGCTCGAGCATGATGCGAAATCCGGCCGTTTCCACGAGGAACTGCTGTGGCACGATTCGTACGTCGCCGAGCAGCACGTCCACCATTACGGCAAGAGCAGCGCGCCGGTCTGCTGGTCCCTCGAGGGGTACAGCAGCGGCTACGCGAGCGCCTGCCTGCGGCAGGAGATCTACTTCCGCGAAGGTGAGTGCCTCGCGCAGGGCGTTGCACGGTGCACCGTCGTTGGAAAGGACGCGGAGAGCTGGGGCGACCAGCTGGAGGTGCTCCGCGCCGATTTCCACGGCGGCAGTCTCGGGCGGGAGGTCGAGCGCCTTCGCGGCGTCGTGCACCGGCGGCTCCAGGAAGTGGACCGGCGCGAGCAACTGGTAGCGAGCCGTGAGCGGGAGCTGAACCTGCTGCGCGAGCGGGTCGCTCGCCACGCAGCGTCCAAACAGTTCATCGCCACCAGCCGGGCCATGCAGGACGTCCTCGAACTCGCCGGGCGGGTCGCTCCGCTGGACACCACGGTCCTCATCTACGGAGAGAGCGGCACCGGCAAGGAGTTCCTCGTCCGGATGATCCACGAGCAGAGCTCGCGTGCCGCCGGGCCGTTCGTATCGATCAACTGCGCCGCGCTCACCGAAACGCTGCTGGAATCCGAGCTCTTCGGGCACGTTCGTGGGGCGTTCACCGGCGCCGTTCGTGACAAGGCCGGCCTGTTCGAAGTCGCGACCAATGGGACGCTGTTTCTGGACGAAATCGGCGAGGTGGCGCCCGCGGTTCAAGCGAAGCTTCTGCGCGCGTTGCAGGAGCGCGAAATCCGGCGCGTTGGCGCCGAACGCACGATCAAGGTCAACGCCAGGGTCGTGGCCGCGACCAATCGCGACTTGCGAGCCGCGGTGACCGCCGGCACCTTTCGCGAGGACCTGTACTTTCGAGTCGGTGCGTTCGTGATCACCGTGCCGCCGCTCCGCGAGCGCCGCGAGGACATTCCGCTGCTCGTCCACGACTTCGTACGGCGTGCGGCTGGGCGCGTCCAGAAGGACGTGCACGCGGTGTCGGCCGAGGCGATGACGGCGCTGATGAATTACGGCTGGCCGGGCAACGTTCGGGAGCTCGAGCATGCGATCGAACGTGCGGTCATCGTGGCTCGGGCAGAAACCATCAGACCTCGCGAACTGCCCCCGGAGGTCGCGCAGAACGCGCGCCCGCGCATGTCGGATGACAGCCTCGATCTGCGTGAACACGAACGCGCGATGATCGAGCGCGCGCTCGAGCGCTTTGGTGGCAACCGGAAACAGGCGGCAGAGGCGCTGAACATCAGCACCGTGACGCTCTGGCGCAAAATGAAGCAGTACGGCCTCGTCTTCGAGGGCGACGGCGTGTCGTCATGAAGGCCGGTATCTCGCTACGCACGCATAGTGGGTGTGATCGCTCGTGAACCATCCATCCACTCGCCGTGTACGGGCGAGCGCCTGCACTCGGTCAATCGCCGCTGAATACCGTGTCAGGGTGACCTCGCTTTCGGCGGGGACGATGCTGATCGCAAACACGTCAGCACGAGCGCTCCGCTCGGACGCGAGTATGTCTCCGGCCTGTGGCATGGATCGCGGACCGACAGGTCGCCTCTTCTGAGGACGGTCATCGTTCGTCGCGACAGCGGCACGGCGTCGGTCCATGAATATTCTCCTGGATTAGAGGAAACCAGCGGATCCGAAGGGAGTCGAAGGGTCAGGCACGTTGATCCACGGCAAGTCGCGATCCACCTTTGCCACACGAGGACCCGGGTCTTGCGCCTTCGCTTGCCTCACCGCCATTCAGATTGAAGCCCGATGATTTCATTCTGATCAGAGACGCGTCGGCACGTCGTGCATCGAGCGCCCGCCCGCCGGCAGAAACACGAGCAAAACAACGCTACACCTCGACATGCCGCTACGCTCGGCGCGGCCCGGCCCTTGCGTCCGTGATGTGAGGGCGCCCGCGCGGCTGTTACCTCTCTCCGTTGATATCGCAATAAATCGGAGCCGTCGCGAGGCGCCCCCCCGCACTCGGAAGGGTACGAGGACAACGCGATTCCGTACCGTTGGCAGGACCGCAGCGATTGTGCCTGACGAGCCTGCCGCATTCGACGTCGAGAGTGTGTGTACTTGCGAAGCCTTGTCGAGGGCCGTCGCTGTGGAGCCCGAACATGATCCATTCCCCAACCGACGCGTCCACGGCGCAGTCGGAACCGCACGCAGAACCGCAGACCGACCGGCACAATCCCATCCGCGATCTCCAGACGTTCGGCCAATCGGTCTGGCTGGACTACCTGCGGCGGAGCTTGTTCACGAGTGGTGAATTCCGCCGGCTCATAGCTGAAGACGGTCTTCGCGGGGCCACGTCGAACCCCTCGATTTTCGAAAAGGCCATTGCCGGCAGCACCGATTACCTCGAGGCGCTCCAAGGCATCGAGCGGCGCGGTGATCTCGATCCGATGGCGCTGTACGAGGCGCTCGCGATCCGCGACATCCGCGATGCAGCGGACCTTCTTCGCCCGGTCTATGACGGCACGGCCCGCGCGGACGGTTACGTCAGCCTGGAAGTGTCCCCGTACATCGCGCACGACACCGCGGCGACGATCGACGAAGCGAGACGCCTCTGGAAGGCGGTCGCCCGCGAGAACGTCATGATCAAAGTGCCGGCGTCCACCGAAGGGCTGCCCGCGATCCGGGAACTGACGGGCGAAGGCATCAACGTCAACATCACCCTGCTCTTCGGCATCGATCGCTACGAAGCGGTCGCGCGCGCCTACATGGAAGGTCTGTCCCTACTCGTCCGAAAGGGCGGCGACCCCGCCCGCGTGTGCAGCGTCGCCAGCTTCTTCGTGAGCCGCATCGACACGATGATCGACGGGCTGATCACGAACCGGCTGACGACCGCCACGGATGCATCTCTGCGCACGTCACTGACAGGCCTTCTCGGAACGGTGGCGATTC